>Ga0247832_1000770_pt1 | contig 62822 bp, 52 predicted proteins | sample LaCruzMarch2015__10_FD_192407 | JGI IMG/M metagenome (GOLD analysis project Ga0247832, IMG submission 192407) | Freshwater microbial communities from meromictic Lake La Cruz, Castile-La Mancha, Spain - LaCruzMarch2015_4m | ecosystem: Environmental > Aquatic > Freshwater > Lake | place: Spain... | reverse complement strand
GCGGCAGATTGGAAACTACCAAAAGGTGATTGGGACCAATGTCCCGATCCGTTGTTTGGACGGGACATTGGTCCCATCCTACCCTCCGTTTCATCCGGTATCTTTCACCCTGCCGCTCGCCTTAGTTGAATGAAATAGGCCGCGAAGGAACGCAGGGATCGCAAAAATAGGTAGGTGCGTAGTGCTTGGTCGCAAGGGGCGACTAGTATTCATCATCTGCGTCTACCTCGATAATGGTGTTGCAGAATTCGCTCCACAAAGTGACGACATCCACTGGTGCTTCTTGTCGAACCAAAATCATGTCGATTGTTTCTCGATTTGTTCGAAACTCCGGAAACTTCAAAAGTAGTCGTAACAAATCTGCTCGATCCGTCATGCCTTTGGGTGTATTCAATCGCGATGCTAAGCTGATAAGTTTCAATACAACCAACTCGTCTGGATTGACTACCAAAATTCCCTCGAATTCTGATGATGGAAGTAGCTTATCGACCTGGCGAACATCCACCAAATGCCGATTCGTCGGACTTCGAAGTTGATACACCCGAAATCCTCTTTCATTGGCGACACTGCGAACGCGAACTGCAATGTTCAGCCTTTGATGCACCTCGGCACGAATGAGTTCGGCAACTTCGCTTCCATGGATGGACATCACATCTACATCTTGAGTCATCCGTGGTTCGTCAACGTATAAGTTGACCGCTTGCGCGCCAAAAACCATCGAATCAACTCGACCTTTCAAGAAGTTCAATACCACGCGGTGGATCTCACCCAACGTGACTTCGTTCGACATGGCGAACTCCTGCAATGTGATTGGATAGTCGAAAAGCATTTTTTTTAAGTGGGCAGTGGGCAGTTGGTGCTTGGTGCTTGGTGCTTGGTGCTTGGTGCTTAGCGCGGGGTGCTTGGTGCTTGGTGCGGGGTGCGTTGTGCTTGGTGCTTAGTTGCTAGGGGCTAGTTGGGGGACGATGTTTTTGGAGCAATTTCTCAACTTGATCCACAAGTTCAGGCTCTTCCTTTAGCTCGGCAAGCGGTTGGAGCTCTTGCGTGACTAATTCTCGGTTGAGCCGATTACCCTGCCGAATAATCACTTTCTCAACGTCGATCCAATCTTGTGGTCGGCTTGCAAACGCTTTTAATACAACAAGGTCTTCTGAGCTGCACGTCCGGATTTTTCCGTGTCGTGGAATTTCCCAAACGCTCGATCTTTCTATCAATCGTCTCTCAAAAGGTAGTCCGCCAAGCGACAAGTCGATGCCCGTTCCTAGCTTCGACTGAAGCAAAAGTATTCGGTTTTGAAGGGCAAAATCATGAGGGCTCTCGATGCGGCTTTCGTAAAGGGAAAGTACCTGATCAATAACTAACTTCTCGTTGCCAAAACCAACAAAAAGTGTGGCGTCGACATCCACTGTCTGCCGTGGCTCACCCCACCGTTGATACGCGACACCGCCAATCACACAGTAGGATATTCCAACAGATTCCAATCGTTGGCCAACTTCCGCGGCTACCTGCAATATATTGTTCAGGCCTGCAGGAAAGCCTGATGTTTCGATGTCGTTGGCGTTACCTACACGCCTTGTGCGCTTCGCCACTTCTTCATCCAGACTTGAAACTCTTTGAGCCCAGAATCACCCCTTGCAGGGACAGAATCAAGTACACCTAACATTGTCGCTTGCAAGGTTGCAACTGTATCGTCGAGTGACCTTAACTCTTCTTTTCTAATCCGCTGCAACTCAGGACCAGCACTGCGCCAAGCACTGATCCATACTCTTTCCTCTTCGGTTGACATTTTTTTAAGTTGGCAGTTGGCAGTCGAATGAAATAGCCGCGAAAGAGCGCAGGGATCGCAAAAATAGGAAAGGAAAAATTATGACAATGAGTGCGATTCTTTTAACCACGAATAGGACGAATCAACTCTTTTCCCTCGCTTACGCAGCGGGTTGGGAAGAGCGGGTTGGGAAAAGAGCAAGGATCGCAAGTCGTCAGTGGTCAGGTGTCAGTAGTGCACCAGGCTAGCCATTGGGGTCGTCGAGGAGGGTTTGGAGTCGATTTGCTAGGTCGCTTTGGAATCGGGTAAGCCAGGAAGAGTCTATGAGGCCGATGTTGATCATGTCGAGCAAATGAACTTGGTCTTTGCGGCGAAATGAAGTTAACTTCATTCGCACAAGCGACTCAAGCTTCAGGATATCGTAGTCCTCTGATCTTTCCGTTTCACTCACGTCTGCCGTGAACTCAAGATCCTGCGGCTTCACTTTTTCGTTGGCGAAAATAATGTGCACGGCATCTCTGGGACTCGCGTCCGGGCCGTCGAGGAAACAGTCCACATCGAGTATTCTCGTGTAAAAGAACCTTTCGCTTTCCATCGCAGTTTTCGCGGCTTCAAAATCGCTACGCCGAATAAGGATGTCTACATCTTGCGTGTTACGCACTGCGGCTCGATCCACTCGCGCGACCCACGCTGCGACCGCGTTGCCGCCGATCACGGCGTAAGGGACCCCTGCAGCAGCAAGTGCGGCCGTCGCTCGAAGGGCTCTTTCTCGAACAGCTTCCACCGCCTGTATCATCCTTTCCCAGGAAAAGGGTTTTAATTCGATGTTCAAGAAGGGAGTTGTCAGTTGGCAGTTGAGATCTGATCTGAATTAGAATTAGCTGTAGAGGCGGAAGATGTCGGAGACGACTAGCGTCCAGTTGGTAACGGCCGAATTGCAGTCAATTGTCTCGGTGCGGTCGAATACTTCGATCTGCTTTCTTGATTGATATGCGTGCACGGTTTCACTCTCTGGATCTACAACCAATATGAGCTTGGTACCTGCATCAAGCCAAGCGAAAGCTTTGGACTCTACTCGGGCGAAACGGTCATTGGGCGATAGGACTTCCACTATCAACTCTGGAGCTACAGGGAGATACCCAGCTTCGTTCTCAATCCTTTCAAACTTGGCTCGCGTTACAAAAGCCACGTCTGGTGCCAAGACGGTGTCGGGTTCGGTTTGAATCAAGAAACCGGTCTCAGCTGCAAAAACAACCCCTAGCTGGTTGCGGTCCACATGCAACTTCAATAAATATGCAATCTGGACGGTAATTCGGCCATGGCGTCCTCCCGCCGGCGACATCATTTGAAGCTGTCCATTGATAAGCTCATAGCGGTATCCACCGGATGGAAAATCATAAAGATCTTTCGCAGTCGTCGTTTGTGATTGAGTCAGAAATGACATTTGGGCGGTGCGCTTAGGGGAGTTGGCAGTGGGAAGTTACGAGTTGCTAGTTGCTAGTGGCTAGTGGCTAGAGACAGCCAAGTTGGCTTGTACTATTTGGCGGATGGTTTCTTCTAGGGATACGTTGATATCCCAAGATGGATAGTGTGATCGCATTTTGCGTAGGTCGCTGTAGTAACAGATGTGATCGCCAATGCGATTTTCGTCGACGTACGTAAAATCCATCTTTTTGCCGGTGATCGATTCGGTGATTTGGAATGCTTCCAGGATCGAACAACTGTTCGCTTTGCCGCCGCCAATGTTGTAGACTTCCGCAACACGTGGTGCAGCGATGAAGGCAGCGATGAATCGTGCGACATCTTCACTGTGAATGTTGTCGCGGACTTGTTTGCCTTTGTATCCAAAAACCCTGTACTGTCGGCCTTCCAAATTGCATTTAACTAAGTAACTCAAAAAGCCATGCAGCTCCACGCCACTGTGATTGGGGCCTGTTAAACATCCGCCGCGCAGACAACAGGTGGGCATATTGAAGTAGCGGCCGTACTCTTGAACCATCACGTCGGCGGCGACTTTGGAAGCACCGAAAAGCGAATGCTTGGATTGATCGATCGAAAAGGTCTCTGGGATTCCCTGGGCGTACTGCTGGTCGTCGTAGCCCCAACGTGTCTCCAATTCCTTTAAGGTGATCGTGTTGGGACGATCGCCGTAGACTTTGTTGGTGGACATGTGAACGAAGGGCGATTCGGGGCACGACTGACGAGCTGCTTCCAAGAGGTTCAACGTCCCAACAGCATTCGTATCAAAATCATCAAACGGAATCGCGGCGGCTCGATCATGACTGGGCTGTGCCGCAGTATGCACAATCGCATCGGGCTTGATCGATCTCACTAACTGTAAGACACCTTCGCGGTTTCGGATGTCGAGTTCATGATGCTGGAAATCGTGGATGGAACTTGCCAAACGATTCTGATTCCAACGTGTGTCTCCCTGCGGTCCGAAGAATACAGCTCGTTGGTTGTTATCGACGCCATGGATCGTCCAACCTTGGCTGGCGAAGTGCATGCAGACTTCAGAACCAATGAGGCCTGAGGAACCGGTGACGAGGAGTTTCATTTGGGCGGGGGGGGGGGGCAGTTGTTAGTTGTTAGTTGCTAGTTTGCCTGGATAGCGGTTTAAATTGTTGAGTGCTTGACGCACTTCGATCCGGCTGTCCATATTAAACTTCAGTAATCGCTCAGTTGCTCGGCCTATGGGTGTCTGCCCGTTGATTGTCAGTTTTTCTTCGAGCCGAAAGTGATCCTTCCAAGAATCGGTTCGTGGATTAAACAGAGGAACTAAACGATCTCCTTCTGGATCTAGTGACGCAATGTCTGAGCCTTTGAATCGGTTGCAATCAAAACAGGACCAACAGAGATTCTCAAATGAAGTCATGCCGCCATGTTTACAAGCGACAATATGATCTGGCTCGTGCGAAAAATAGGCATCTGACTCGGATAACAAACAATATTCGCAAATCCCAAGGGCTCGCTCTTGAACGCGGCGACGTAACGCTGCAGAAATGGTCGCTGGTTTCACGAATTATTGCTAGAGAACGTTCTTGCTCGGACCTTAACCAATTGCATCATCTGCTCGAACTGCCCAAGCTGATCGAGTTCCGCCTTTTCCGAATCCGTTAACGCATCTTGTTGGTTCTGACCCAGTAAATATCGCACTCGATCTTGTGTCTCGTCCGAAGGATGAAATGCGACAATGTCGCTCGAACTACTACCTCGAGCGAAAAAATCAACAATCTCGGAATAGGCTTTGTCTGTAAGTTCCATGATTTAGGGGCTCGAGGTTCGTTGCTAAGCACATCCGCAACTGTTTTTCAACCCAATTAGCCGTTGGGCGATAGCCCCGGTTTTCCAATGGCTCGACATTCGTCGAGAACCGGGGCTATCGCCATTCGGCACCCAGTTTGTTTCACTCGACGACTCATACCGATGTGCTTAGTGGCTAAAAATGGTTGGCAGTTGGCAGCGGGCAGTTAGTTGGCGAAGCGCTTGCGGATGGAAAGGATTAGGCCTTGAATCATGGCGGAAAGCTCTCGGGTTTCATTGATCCATTCTTCGGGGCGTCGTCGTCGTCAGCGCTGTAATACTTGCGGTAGCTCGCGACTTTTCCGTATTCGTACCTGCTGTTGTAGTTGTAAGACTTGTAGCCATAGCCACGCGGGTTGGACGACGCTGCATTCACGACGATTCCCAAAATATCAACATCGTGCTCTGCGAGGACCCGACGAGCTCGCACGACGTAACTACGCGAGCTCTTGTCGACTTTGATCGTCAACAGGCACGCGTCCACCACTTCCCCGACTATCATTGGGTCGGCGACGGCCAGAACAGGGGGCGTGTCGATCAGAACAAAATCATATACGTGACGGGCTTCGGTTACGAATTCTCGGAACCTATCGGATTCAAGCAATTCGGCGGGTCGCGACGTTTTACTACCGTTGCTGCAGATATCCAAGTTTGGTTGTTCACTCGGGCGCACACATTTCTGCAGTTCTCGTTGATCGGAAATGAAATCGGAAAGTCCAAAAGAGGTTTCCATGCCGAAAACGGTGCAGATGGTTGGACGTCGAAGATCCGCATCTACCAGGAGCACTTTTTTGCCAGTTTGCGCTAACGAGACAGCGAGATTCGAAATCGTGGTCGACTTTCCATCTCCTGGACAGGGGCTGGTGACCATCAATACCGATTGCTCGCTCCGTTTGGAGGCAAAGAGCATTGAAGTTCGTAGAACACGGTATGTTTCCGATTCCGTCCCTCGCGGTTTGTGAAAGGTCACAACAACAGGCGATATATGGGAGTTAGGCAACTTTGATTTTGCTATTTCCTTGATGTCCAAATTGGGAATATGCGCCATGATCGAAGAGCGTAAGGTGCGTTCCACGTCTTCGGGATTTCGGAACGTTTTGTCCGAATACTCGGCTAGGAAAGCCAGCCCCAAACCCAGCATCAATCCGGTCATTACGCCCACACCAGCGATCTTCGACTTTTGAGGCCAAGTGGGGGCGCCTGCCGGTACCGGAGGAGCTATAAGGTCCATAGTAAACCCGACGTAGTCCTGAGCCAAGTCAATTTCCTGTAACCGTTTAAAGACCTCATCGTAACGAGCTTGGGCGCGATCCAACTTGGATTTCAGTGCCGCAGTATTGAGTGACTTCTCGTAGATTCCTCTCGCCAATTTTTCTTCGGACTCTGACAAACTCAAAAGCTCCGACGCTCGTTTGGCGAGTTCCGACATATCCCTATCGAGGATCTCAGTATAGGACCTTAGCATGGAAGCGCGCGGAATAGCGGGCTCTTCTGTTTTCCCATCTTCGACTTTAGCCGTTCTTTCGGCTTTTGCCGCTCTTCTGGCTTTGATGAAGTAATCGTCAACCACCGCCATTTCACGGATGATGGATTCCACCTCAGGATGACCGTCTCCAAAGCGGGCTTCGAGCCCTTTTCGCTTCACATTGAGTTCAAGGAATCGCTGAAGCCTCATTTGTTCCAATTGTTGGTCGTAACTTTCAGCGCTAGATTCGAGCTTTGGCCCCAACATGAATATCTTGTTGAATCTCGCCATATCTTTTTCATCAAAGAGGGAAATGACCTCCACCTCGGTGATTTCCTCGCCCCGCTTGCTCTCCAAAAAGCTTGTGATCAACTGCTTGCGTGCCAACGCGGAGCTCGCAGAACCTCGAACCGTCGACAGTTCTGATTCTATGGTGGCGAGTCTCAAGCGGTGAACATCCTGTATTCGCCCGTCACTATCTACCAAAGCTGGAATGTTCGCGATTTCATCTCGATACTCTTCATCCGCAGCACGAACTGCATTCTCATTTTCCACCAAAGACTTCGCAATAAGTTCAGCGGCTTCGGAGCTGACGTTTTTTGATTTTGAATCGATATACTCCTTATAAGTTTCATAGACAGCCAACAGGATTTTGACCGCGTTCTCTGGGTTGGTATCGCTGTAAGACGCCTTGATCGTACTGGCGCCTTTGGTGCTTCGCGAAACGACAAGTCTTTCCGCGTTGACACGAAGCCCAGAGGAACTTGCTTCTTTCGACAAGCGATCATTGGCTTGCGTCAAAACCTTTGGACTGGAAATAAGCTCCAAGTGCGTTTCCAGCACTTGATCCTGCATAGAAATTCCTCCGGTATCCCCCTTCTCTGCGCGCGACAATTCAACATGCTTTTGTCCGACGTGCACCGCTAGGCTTGATTGGTAACTGGGAACTTGTTTGGAGTAGTAGATAGCAGCCCCGAGACACCCGACGAAGCAACCGAGAAGGATTAGCGGATAGTGCCGTTTCAGAAGACCCACAAAATCGATCTTCAGCTCGACGCCATCGTCGCTATTATCGAATTCGTCTAAATGGCTGGTTGACATTATTGGTTTAGTGTCCACTTGAAACCCAGATTTGTCGAAACGGCAGGAATTCCGCATAAGCGTCGCGGACGTCAAAAGTAGAACAAATAAGCATAGTCAACGTGACGTTCAACTAAAAGTCAAGCGAATACGCGAGAGAGAGGCTATTTTTGTCGGCTAAGTCTGGACTTCGTGCCCGTGGGTGCCACCCAAAAGACACTGACTGCGTTCGTCCAAACCGCTTTCGCTCCGTTGCACGAAGCACCGCAAGCAGAATCACGAGGGTTTCAAAGTTGGTAAAAACCCAAGATTCCAAAATAACGAAAAGGGCGATAAAACGTGTCGTCGCAGCGTAAGTTGTACAGATTGCTATCAGACCTGACAAGGCACAGACGAGGCGAGGTCCTGCTGATTCCTGGGGGCAGCACTGGGTAGTGCGTCTTAAGAAACGATGAATGCCGCTATTTGCAATTAAGGGATCAGGAGTCCGCTTTGGGGCGGGAGTATTCCTTGAAAAAAAATCCCGAGGGGTGATTGGGGCTTGGGGCTTTGTAGGACGGCCTTTCCAGGCCGTCGAAAGCAGCGTAAATGCTCGCGACGGCCTGGAAAGGCCGTCCTACCGGTTTGCCTAACGGCAAATCTATTTAATCAACAACCCCTAACGCTTCGGGTTACCATTAAATCAACAAGCCGTTACGCGGCGGTTGGATGGAAACGACCAGCAACTAGTCACTAGTTGCTAGCAACTCGAGTGTTTTCTATTCCCAGGTGCATGAGTCGAGGTTACATTAGTCAAGGATGATTCGGACGCCCGTTCGATCGCTCTGGTGAAACTACCATCGAAGACACTGCAATCTACATCTATGTACATCCTCCGATCTCTGCTAATCCCCCTGGCTTGCATCCTCTGCTTGATTCTCGCCTGGTATCTCATGAACGATGCGGATTCGCGGTTCGAGCGTGAACGCGTCGGTCGCGTTATCGAGTTGCCCAGCGAAAACGCGGGGGATCTCCCTTCCGGCGGCCGTGCTCAAATGGTTTCTGGAGATCCTTCGCCATCGGAAATGCCCGTAGATCCTTCAAAACCGGAAGAACGGGCAGAACCGGCAGAATCCGACGAATCGTCGGAACGCGATATGCCCCCAAGTTCGGAGAACGGGAAATCGCTGAAAAAGCCTCCAGCAATGCAGCCTCCAGCAATGCAGCCTCCAGCGATGCAGCCTGCCTCTGAAGAAAGTACTTCCAGTCCAATGCAGTCGGTCTCGAGCGAGCAATCCATAAATTCATCGACATCGGAGCCGCATGAGAGATCTTCGGGTCCCTCGCAATCCCCCGGGAACCGCAGCGTTGGCAAGGTGGATTCGACTTCGGATTCCATCGTTTCCAAGCCAGTAGCCACGGATTCTCCGTCCACATTGCTACCGCTACTGCTGAATCGTGCGTCTCAATCGACGGTTCGATTCGACCGCAAAGATGGTAGCTTGCTGGGATGCGGCGTTATCGTATCTACCTCGACCCATGGTTTCGATGTCTTGACAGCGAATCATTTATTTGCGGAAACCGAATTGTTTTCGATTACGACTTTTAATCGAGATTCGGTGGAGGGGGCTTTCTCCACGCGGAGAAATGACTCCGTCCAAGTTATCAAACGAAGCGCTGCGATGGACTTGGCCTTGGTTCGTGTGCGGTCGGTGGTCGTGCCTGTGTGTACCGCTTCTTTAGCTGAACCTGGAAAGCCGGAAGCACTGCCAGATTTTTCGGGGTGGGTTGTGTACTGCGAAGGAGCAGGGGCTCCTACCTCGAACAAGGTTTCGAGGGCGGAGAAAACCACGGCCCGACGAACGAAAGATGCGGAATTGACTGACTATTGGAAGATCGAGCGGGAGTCCATCCACGGAGCGTCGGGAAGCGGATTGTTTGATGATCAAGGGCAGCTGGTCGGAATCGCGAGCGGCAACAGCCGAGGATTCGCTTACTATTCCCATGCGAACGGGATTGCTAAGTTTTTGAAGGATTAGTTTGGTGACATGTGGGATAGGCATTCTGCGCATTCTGCCTGTCTAATTTGTGCGTCTTGCTTTTCCTTCCTGTCTGTTTTTTGCAGCAAGGGTGGCTGTTTCTGCGAACGGCTGCTCTTTGAAGCAGCTCCTAAATCGCTGTGGGGAAAATAATGAAGAAAATGGGAAAAAATTGGAGCTATTCCCGATTTTTCATCTTCAATTTTGCGGAGGTTTCTGGATGATGGGACAGGTTGAGGTAGGATCGCATTTTTGCTCTGTTGCACGTCCAAATTGTTTTAAAACCTAAGAGGTATTGGTTATGTCCAGGTTGTTGTTTGGGGCCTTCGCCGTCGTGTCTTTTTTGTTTTCGGGAACCGCCAATGCGGGATTCTACTCGCAGTTGACCACGCCGTTCGTGAAGACGAGCGTTAACGATCCGATAATAGGAGTGACTAATGCCTATACATCCCAACACGACGCAGCACTGTCCGACCCAGTCATTGGAAAAGTCTATGACAATTTCCGGCTGGCATATGCTACTTATGTCACCAAGATCAATTGGGTTGGAGCCTATTCTTCCTTGAGTGTTGGACTCAATCCTACCTTTGAAATAAACTTTTACCAAGATGGAGCCGGAGGAGCGCCTGGTCCACAGATCGGGACAACCCTTACTGTGGCGGCAACCGAAACGGCACAGTCGGATGCGGGATATTTTCTGTATTCAGCCACCATAGCTCCCGTCGAGTTATTGGGAAGCACAAATTATTGGCTTTCTATCATGGCCAATGTCTCAGATGCCGTGGATTCGTGGGGATTTGCGATTACAGATGCCACCGTCGATCCATCGCTACGTGGATCTGCTCAATTTTATGGTGGGACTTTGTATAAATATCCGTCGACAGTAGGGAGCGATCAATTCCCTACAGTAGATTTCGCTTTTTCCCTAGAAGGCACGGTCGTTCCCGAGCCTAGTTCGATTATACTGCTCGTAACTTCGTCGATCGCGATCTTTGGCCTGCGTCCCATTAAGGCAAGGAAGCTTGCGGCATAAAGTCCTTTGACGTTCCCACGCAATTTTCGGAACGCTGATCTACAAAAACTAGCTTGCGGTCGATGAACCATTTATGACGGCCGCAGCACTCTTACTAACCAGCCTGAAGTAATTCCAGAACCGATGAGGGTCCTTGTATTAGCTGGTTTTTTGGGCGAACGGCGATTTATCGTCGCAAAAAGGCAATTTCTGCAAATGCTTCGTAGCGTTGAATCTGCTTTAGTGTTAAACTCCAACAGTCCCTGTCCGATTTTTCAACTTAGGAATATCTCCATGTCCGTACCAAAGTTAGCTAGAATTTGCCTTGCAGCGGCAGTCGGCTCGTTTTCGGTCTACTCCCTTCAGATTGGATCCAGCGAAGCCATTTCTGGCGAATCCGTGGGATCAGTCAATTCGCTAGCAATCCAAGAAGATTTTTTAGTGCTGAACCAGACGGACTGTCCACCGGCGGGATCCGTTTCTGGGAACAGCTCGGGCGAGATTAGCGAAGATTTAATGGATTGGGAGTTCACGGAAGGTCCATTCCCACGACCGCCGAGGTGCCGTGGTTTCAGAAGATAGTTAGTGCGTCATCCACAGAACTAGAGATTCGGACGTTATTCAACCGATGTCGTCTACCTCCGAACGGATTTCTGATTGCTGTGAACGTGTAATCGAAGTGCTGGCTTTGGGGCTGATTATTCTGGCCCCATGGCCTTTCGCCTCAGGGCCCCCCGTCTTCGAGCTGCTGCTAAGTGTTGGGGTGGCCGCCATACTCATTCTTCATGCGATTCGATGGACCGTCGCTCCCGATCGCATGGTTTCTCCGAATACGCCGACGAAAATCGTAACGGCATGTTTGTTCGGTCTTTTTCTGGTTTCTTCTCTCCAGTTGGTTCCCTTACCAGGCGGCGTACGCAAGTACGTTTCTCCAGGCGTGGATCGTTGGGTGACGGAGTTAGTCCCTGAACAAACTGAAAGCCCAAAAGGGTTGGTAGGTTCTACTGTCGGTGCTGGTGACCTGAATCTACAAACCAAGTGGGGTGCAGGTAATCGTCTTAGCCTCAACCCGCACGGGAGCTATCGTTTCTCGCTACGGATACTTGCCGTCGCTACTCTTTTTTTGGCGATGAGCAGCTTTGGCAACCCCAAGAATACATTGCGGCGGTTAGGCTTTGTTGCAGCCATCGGAGGTGGGGCGGTGGCTGCATTTTCCATTATGCAGTATCTCGGTTCCCCTCCTAATCGGGCTTACTGGTACTTTGAAACTACAGGTGGCGGTTTCGGGCCATTTGTGAATCGCAATCACTACCCGTTTTTCGCAAATCTAGCGATGGGACTTGTGGTGGGATTGTTCCTCGATCGGAGGGAGAAATTCGGATTAAGGTGGTTCGATTTCGTTCAAGATGCAGTTTCACTTTGGTGCATGGTCGCCATCGCAGTCATCGGAACCAGCATCTTTCTGTGTTTGTCGCGAGGAGGTGTTTTGTCCCTGGCTGTAGCTATCTGCGTGGCAGTCGGGGTGCGATTGCAACGTGGACGAACAGCAACAACCGTGATTGCGTTTCTCGCGACGGTCGCAAGCGTTGCAGCGATTCTGGTATGGATTGGTTTCGATTTGATGGAATCGCGCCTGGCCCAATTGCTCGAAGCGGATCGTTATCGAACCGATGGAAGATGGTATCTTTGGAACACAGCAACGCAGGTTATTCAGCAATTTCCGATGTTCGGATCTGGTGGAGAAACCTATCGGCACTGGGAGACGATTCTGAGTCCACAAGAAGGGGATTGGAATAGTACATCTTTGATGGCAATGAGGGCGGATAACGAGTTTCTCGACATCGGAGCTGAGTACGGTTTGTTTGCCGTAGCGTTTCTGATCCTGGCAGCCGTTACCGTTTTCGTCCATGGATTTCGGATAGGCCGAGATAACGCCTTGGCTACTGGGGCTCTGATGTCGACGACGGCAATCATTGTTCACAGTTGCATGGATTTCGGTTTGAGAATGCCTGCGACCTGTTTCTTCTCCGTCGTCGTGATTGCATTGTTGTGCAGCCAAAATGAAAAGTTACGTGGTAGACTGGTGAGCCGAGGGTCAGCAAAACTCGATTGGCTAGATCGATTAAGTTGCGCGATGGCGGCGGGAGCCGTTGTCTTTTTTGCAGTCGTCTGGGTTCGAGAGAACAGACGTTTTGAGCGTGCCGAGACGCTTCGGCTGGCAAGCTATCGCGCGTTCCAGCAACGCGATTATCCTCAATTTGCGAGTCTCGGAAAACAGAGTGTTGCGCTGACACCGGAGGACTGTCTGGGGCGTATTTCGTTTGCTCGGGTGCTATTGAGAGCGTCGAAAGAATTCAGCGAACCCTCCGAGAAAGAGAGCTGGATCGGATTGGCGATGCATGAGTGTGTGCAGGCTCGGGGGTTATGCCCATTGGCGTGGGAGCCGCCGCTCTGGATTGGACAAAACCATGAATATCTCAACACAACGCAGGATCGACTGACGTACTTCAAAAACGCCAGTCAATTGCATCCCTCGGATCCGAGTATTGCATTCGCTTTTGGTGGGGCGCTGTATGAATCTGGGAAATTCGAGCAAGTCTGGCCGAATTGGAATCGATCACTCCGATACTCAGCCCAGTTTTTGGAGTCCATTCTTACGCATAGCCGAAAACATTTGACTCCCAAGCAATTGGTCGAGCAGGTTGTTCCTCGGAATGCAAATTTGTTGAACGCAGCCTCTTCTGTCGCAGAAAAGAAAGGTCTACTCGAGGAGAAAACTACCTTTCTACAAGCCGCCGTAGAGGTTCTACGCGAATCGAATCGACCGACCGAATTCCGTGATTTGGCCCCGAGCGCGGCCCTGTCCGGTGAGCTACTGAGAAAGTTGGGGCAGATTCGCGAAGCGGTCGCTGCGTATCGAACGGCAGTGCTTTATGCTCCCGAAAATTCCAAATGGCGAGTGGAGCTGATCGAACTGTTGATCGAGACGGATGCTTTGGAAGATGCGAAAAGGGAAACGCGGACCCTTCTGGACTTGGCCCCGGACCATCCCGCTGGAAACAAGCTCCGAGAGAGAATCGTCTATCTACAGACAAAGGCCAAAGCAAATCAGAAGTAATCTTTGATCTGCCCGGTCGCCTCCGGGACGACGACCGCGACTCGGCGAACAGAAGACGGAGAGCATGGAGCAGCCCTTTCGATGAAGTTCAGTTACCTCGTGCCGGGGTTGTGGGGCATCTTATCCGAATCAGGAAAGAGAACTGGCAGGTTGAGTGCATAAGAATCCGCCCATCAACCAACTGCGTCCGCCGAAGGGCGCGCCCAACGTGCTGGTCATCCTCGTGGATGACGCGGGGTTCGGGTCCACCAGCACTTATGACCGACAAGACCATCAAGTGGATTGCACAACAGAAGCTGCTGGCGCCTGACAAGCCGTTCTTCATCTACTACGCGCCCGGTGCCACTCATGCGCCCCACCATGTCGCGAAAGAATGGGCTGACAAATACAAGGGCAAGTTCGACCAGGGCTGGGACAAAGTGCGCGAGGAGACCTTTGCCCGGCAGAAAAAACTTGGGGTCGTCCCGGCAGACTGCCAGCTCACCGCGCGCCCAAAGGAAGTGCCGGCATGGGACGCGATGCCTGAAGCATTCAAGCCTGCGCTGCGTCGCGAGATGGAGGTGTATGCGGGCTACATGGAATTCACAGACCACAACGTGGGCCGCGTCGTGGACACGCTGGAGAAACTGAACATCCTCGACGACACGCTCATTTACTACATCGTCGGCGACAACGGTGCCTCGGCTGAGGGTGGCATCAACGGGAGCTTCAACGAGATGAGCTACTTCAATGGCTTGCAAGGCCTGGAGACGGCCGAATACCTTACGGCGCGGATCGACAAGCTCGGCCGGCCAGTTCTAATCCAGGGCAAGACTCAGCTCCTCGTCGGAGGCATGGGACGCCTCTCGGAAAACTGCGTCCTCAACATTAAGAACAAATCCCACTCCATCACCGCGGAAATCGTCGTGCCAGAGAACGGCGGAGAAGGAGTCATCATCTGTCAGGGTGCCAACATAGGCGGGTGGACCCTGTATGCCCACAAGGGCAAGCTCAAGTATTGCTACAACTGGGGTGGTTTCAAGAACTTCATGGTCGAGGCCAAGGATCCTCTCCCGGCAGGCCAGCACCAAGTCCGCATGGAGTTCGCCTATGCTGGCGGCGGTCTCGGCAAGGGTGGCAAGGTGACGCTTTACACCGACGGCAAGAAGGTAGGCGAGGGGAACGTCGAGGCGACGCTGGCGACGATCTTCTCCGCCGATGACGGCACGGATGTCGGTGAGGATTCGGGCGCGGCGATTTCGCCGGACTACGGCACGGTGGGCAACCATTTCAACGGCGAGGTCAAGGGCGTGCAGCTCTCGATCACGGATGACCCGAACAACTCGGATCACCTGGTCAAGCCCGAGGACGCCATCCGTGCTGCGATGGGCCGGCAGTAGATGCCAATTCGCCTGCGGCTTTACGAGCAAACGAAACAGTAATGAAACGAATTCTCAAAGAACCACCGCCCTGGGAAGCCATGTGGATTGCAGCTGGGATGATCAACGTCGAACATTGCTTCCGACGGCATATCAGACCAGTCGGTATATCGCATGGTTCGCCGGGGGCAAGCGCTCTGATCCAGTGGTTCGATTCTACTTTCAACGCACTACGATCCACCCTCTAGCCGCCCAGTGGCCCCCTGAGTTCTCGAACGCATTTGTCCAAAATGTCCGGCATCGCCGGAGAGCCGAAAATCTTCGCACCCCGATCGCAACCCTCTTCGTAACACTACTCTTATTGCCTGGACACCGTCAAGCGTTCCTGGGTGATTGTTTACGGCCTTCGAGACCCGTTCGGTCCAGTTTTGGAAATGCTGCGTCGAGCGCGTGAGTTGATGGGGGGAACGCCCCTAGGATCCCTGCTGACGGCAAAAACCATTTTTCTTGGCCAGAAGCTTCCGAAGTGGTATAATCCCGACATGAGCCTCCAAATCACTATTCCGCCACAACTTGAACAGGTAATTGCAAAGCTAGCGGCGGAAGTCGGCGTTGACGTGCAAACCTACGTCGTCGATACCTTGACAGAATCGCTCTCGGAATCGCTCCTTGCCTCTGTTTTGTCCTCTGAGTTCATTGCACAGCTTGATCGCATCTCTGAGCTCCACATCAGTGCGCCGGCTACCTTCGATGACTCAAGAGAGTCCATCTACTTGGGTTGCGGAGAGTAATGCTAGTCCTCCTCGATACGAATATCCTGCTGCGTCTGGCGGTGCCTGTCCATCCCATGCACTTGGTAGCAAGACACGCGGTAATCAAGCTCCAAGCCAATGGCGATCGGTTGGTGCTTGTTCCTCAAAACATCTACGAGTATTGGGTGGTTGCGACTCGACCCATTCCCAATAATGTCCTGGGGTTTTCCTCGAAACACACTGAATCTACTGTCAATGCCTTTTTAGAAACGTTTTCTCTTCTGCGAGATGAACGAGGGGTTTTCCCCGTCTGGCAAGACCTCGTCCGAAGTATGGCTAGCCCGGAGACTTCAAGTACAGGGAGATTTAGCGGCAGCATCCGGCCAGCGCACAGGCCGCTTGCCAATATCCACGAGCGTGGCCGGATCAGTTCGGCATCGACGATGCCGCCATCGCTGCGTTTGACCGTGATGGACACCTTGGCCCAGGTCGCTTGGTCGGGCTCCGATGTCAGCGTCTATCATCGGTTCAAGAAACCGGACCGCTCGCAGCCCAGCGGCTCGCCTAATCAGTGAAACTTGTTCCCCACACCTGCGACGAACCTTATCACAGCCAAACCGATAAACGTTCAGGCGGTCAAACCAAAAATTTGCTGTCCCAAGGCCTTTCCCAGTGGTATGGTTATCGTAGACCGCCGACAACTTTCAACGAAGCCATCGAATGAACCTACGAATTGAAGTACCTTCCAATCTAGAACTTCTTCTCCGCGAACGCGCCGAGGAAGAGGGGGTTCCTGTCGAGGCCATTGTTTTGGCCGCGGTTACCGACAAGCTCAGAAACACTACCGCAGCCTCACCTAGCTACACGGCGGATCAGTTTTCGACTTGGCTCGTTGCTTGGTCGAACCGGTTCCCGAAGCTTGATAATGTCATCGATGATAGCCGAGAATCAATCTACGAAGGTAGGTGAGAGTGAAGGTTCTCGTTGATACTAATGTCGTTGTCCGAGCTGCTCAGCCAAATTCACCAGACTGGCCATCGATAGAACAAGCTCTTTCGAAGCTCATAGGATTGGGGGGAAATCTCTGTCTTGTTCCTCAGAATCTCTATGAGCTTTGGGTTGTCGCTACGAGACCTACGAACGTCAACGGCTTCGGGCTAGACGCTTCTGCGGCTGCCTCGATGATCGACGATGCATTGACCAAATTTCAATTGATGCGGGACGAACGGGGGATTTTCGACAACTGGCTGAACCTGATACAAGTTCACCAAATAAACGCCCGACGAGATGTACTTTGGAACAGGAGCAAGTGTTCCGGCCACGCTGAAACAGAAGCGAGATCAGGCCAGAGCCGCCAGGCTAGCCCACAACCGCGCGGTGACCTGTGCGCGATGCAAAATCGAGGATACCAAGCCAGCGATGGTGACGATCGGAAGCACCACCAGCTGACCCAGCAGCGTCGGTGTTCCGAGTCCAACAAAAGCGATGACCGAGCGATCGACTGGTTCGATGGATGTCTGAATGTATGGAGTAAAGCCTGAGATTGACCAACAAAACGAGAAGTTGAAGCGATGCAAATCTGATTGTTGTCCTGAATCGCCCTAAGATTACCCTTGGATTGCAGGCCAATTGCCTTGGAACGCCAACACGTGAATCAGTCAACCTAATAGCGCCGAGTTCTCGAACGCTTTTTTCCAGAATGTTCTGCAGCGCCGGAATGCTGCAAGTCGCGGCAAGGAGCGGCAAGAAGAGACTTGAAAACAATGAAAACACAGGGAAAAACGAGAAAAGCCAGGTTTCCCTGGCTCTTTCAAGTGGAGGCGGGGGGAATTGAACCCCCGTCCCGCGATACTTCCAATCCGGCCTCTACATGTTTAGCCAACTAGTCTTTGTCTCGCCCACCACGTTCGTTGTTGACCTCGGTGCGGTGCGCCAGCCTCGAGCTTTTTTAACATCATCCGTGCGAGACACGGGATCATGCGGTCCGGAATTGCGACAGGTATTCCAGCGCCTCCGGCGGGTCCTGGGTACCTGAGCTGCCTAAACTAGGCTGCTAGTGCGAGGTTTTCCTCTGCAGTTACTTTTTTTAACCGGCTTTTTACGTGGCCAACCGATCAACCACGACATGCCACCAAGATCTTCATTTATCCGGTCGATTCCAGATCGCCCCCGAACTACCCTTCAACCTGCTAAATACCCCAAAAGAGCATTCAACACGCATCGGATTTGAAGATTCGACTTCAATGCCTATTATCGCTCTCAGAACCATTCTGACTAGGTTCGATTTATCCAGTCACCTTAGTTTTCGCCAGAATTGACTTGGACATCACGGATTCGCACAATCGCTCCGGGCCGTGCTGAGGCGAACGGGACTAGATCACACCATTGCAAATTTATCGATCGACCCCGAGCCGCTCGGGAGCCCCAAGCCGCTCGGGAGCCCCGAGCCGCTCGAGAGCAGAGAGCGCTTCCGCGTTTTGATTGTCCAGTCCCACGGCTGCATGATACCATTGCTTTGCCAGGTTGAGTTTGCCAAGTTGTTCGGCTGTGCGTCCAATTTCGACTCTGAGGGTGGCATCCTCGGGGCGCACAATGGCGTCTTGATGCAGGTCAGCGAATTTGAGAAAGGTGTTCTTTAGTTCGGTGGCCTGTTGAATCTGCTGTTCACCCTCATCCTTTGCCCCGGAACCCACCAGTGCACGACCGAATAAGAGTCGCGATTCGTGGTCATATGGCGAGGAATCCGTCATTCGCTTGAGAAGTGAAAGTGCAGGATTCCAATCGCGGCGAACGACCAGGATCCTGCCTACAATCAACCCTGTCATTCGATCATTCGGTACACGTTTCAGTACGGACTCTGCTAGTTTCAAAGCCTCCTCAGTGTTTCCCGCAGATTCTTCAATTGCTGCTTTCGTAGCAGTCACTCGGAGCGAATCAGGGCAATCTTCCAGCGCCGCACGAGCTTGGTCCAATTGGCGAATCGCTAACAAACACTCGGCTAACTTGATTCGCATGAAATTCTTAGCATCCTCGCCTACAGAACGCGTGAGCAGAGTCCGACAATCGCGAATCGCTTCTTCGTATTGCTCGTAGTCCTGAAAAATCCGCTCGGAAAGCAATAAGGAACCGACATCCGAGGGATCGAGCTCTGCTGCTTTGCGAAGATGATCCGTCGCGAATCGCATTGCTCCTGTGTCATAGTATGTCTTGCCAAGCAATCGGTGTGTTCTCGCGTGATTTGGGTCTAACTTCAAACCGCTTTCAAAAGCACCGATAGCATTGTTCAATCGATTCTGACGTTGAAAGATCTCTCCGGCGATGACGTACGACTCGCCCTGCATCACGGGAACCGTTGAAATCTCTTCCGCGGCCCGCATGGCTTCGTCTAACTTGTTTTGTTTGGTCAGGATCAATGCAGTGATCGCTGTCGCCAAAACGTTGTATTGAGATTCGGTTGACAGCTCAACACGGATGCGTTCCGCTTCGGAAAAGTCACCGCGGTCGACCGCAGCCACTGCAAGACGGTAACTTTTTCCTTGCGGAATTTGGTCAATTGGATTTACGGACGGAACGACTGTTGAAGCGGAAACATTTGTTGTTGAAGTTGGGCTATTAACAATGTCCGAAATCCGTTCCTTAGCGGCTGTACTCGCACGATCTGCAGTGGATTCCGATTTTCCACAGCCTCCACACGCCAGCACACAGTGTGTGACAATGGCGAGCTTCCAGAAGTTGCTCATCTTTGCCCCCTCGCTTCCTACCGTTTAGTTCGTTTCAGGAATTGCTGTTGGAGCTTTGCGTTTGTGGCCAGAGAAAACCACGATGACAAAAACCGACAGACATGCGAACCAGATTACGTTCAAACCAACTGAGTTCGATGGGAAAAAACTGGTATTGGTATGTCCTGGCAGGAGAACAGCACCAACCACCGGCACAGCTATTCCTGCTAAAAGACCAGCTAATGGAACGGAAAATGCTCTCCTTCGAACGGTTGGCTCTCGGTGAAGAATCAACCATAGAAAGATAGGCATTACGAGGAGAATGTTCACGATTGAAAACACAATCATATCGCAAAGCAGGGGGCGAGATTCTTGTGAAATCAAAGGAATCGGATATTCGAGATCCAGATAGCGTCGAGTTACCAAACCAACTGCTCCAGCCGCTAATCCAAAGAGGACGCCCGCAACCAAAGCTACGATTCCGGAACCTATCGTCCCGCCTGACTTACCCAACAGAAAGAAACCGACTAATCCAATCAACGAGCCTGCAACACCGAACTTCATCAGCGAATTTTTCCAAACGTTTACATTCATCACGGCGTATAGTTTCGCGAGTTCTTCCTTGGGACTCATTGCGCTAACACCTGCAAGTTCATCTGGAATGCCCCAGTGCTTTGGTGGATATGTAAAGCCGAGCCAAGCCAACAATCCAACCATGGAAATCGCTAACAACCATCTTGTGTTGTTCACGAACGCGTTGGATGAAGCCGCTGAATAGCCTTCGTCCGTTGCCGCCGCGTTTACCGTCGAGTCGAACATTGAGAGATTCCTTCGAATAATTAGGAAGAGGGGAAAGTAAGTCCAAATTGAGTTCGGAATAACAGGAAGAATACCGCGATTTTACGAGACTTGTCGCTTATCGCCACTCTACTCACGATCGGTCGATCATTTCGTGTAGCCTGTCGCTCCGCGAACTTTGCGTGGCGATCGCATCTTTGGCGGAGCAAAAGGGGACACTTGGTAGGCACAATTCTCAACATAAAGTCCCATTTAAGTATAGCAGACGCATTCGGTCGATGGATGAATCCTCAACGAAAATCCCGGGTGATGTTGACTGCGACGAGTATAACTCCCAACAGCAACAAGATTCCGCCTGGGGGAACCAGAAAAATTCCAATGCCTGGATCGCCTGAATAGTAGAATATTCCCCCTAGGAAAAAGCCGAGAGGCATGAGCAAGCTTGCCCCGAGCAGGCATGGCGAAGCCCATGCCCGCAAGTTCGATGTCTGTTCGGATAGCTTTGGAATGGTCAGCCCAAAAACAATCTGAATGATGGAGAGCAAGGTCCCGTGGCTATGGGCCAAAGTCCACATAAGTCTGCGGGTCTCCGCATCGACACCCATGTACGAAACAATTTTGAAGGCATGCAGTGTTTCTAGTGTAATTCCCAATGCAACAAAGATCGCCAGGGACCACCAACCAAACAGTAGATGTCGTTGGGCGATTCGAATGTCTTCCGCTATTTCTACGGGTTTATTAACCACCAGGTCTGCCCAAATCAAAAAGGAACCCTATTCATGAATCGTCACGGGACGATTGTCGCGTTGTTTTAACAACATCTCAAGCGATTGTCGATTTAAGCCATTTGAATCGATGACAGCTCGTAAGCCTTCCGTGTTCAACGTGTTGATTGGCGGAAACGTTTCTTGAATGCCTGGCGCAACGGGGGAACGTTCATCGGGTGAAACCAAAGAACTGTATCCCTCGATGGAGACGCCAAACTCTTTCAATGCCTTTTGGGCAACGTACCTCGCGATGGAATAGGGATCGTCTAACTCGACGGCCAAAAAAGCCACTTGCCAACCATCGCCAGCAACATCTCTAGACGCCTTCCAACCAAGCGACCAGGCGGCTAAGGTTCTTTGCACGGCATCGCCGCGAAGCAGCCAAAGGATGGAAGCAGCAACTTCGTTCTGCTCGTCATCGAGTTTAGGCTGAGGAGTACCGTACCAATTTTCGATGTGTTGACTGGTCCATTTGAGCGATTGGTCAACATGGCACTGATTGCATGCGACAGGTTTTCCACTGACTTGACTATTGCTTACGTTTGGCGAGTCAATTCGATGGCTGCGAATTGCCGTGAAGAGGGCGTAACTGGTATAGGGCATATGGCAGTTGTAGCAGAGACTGCCCGTTGAACCTGCCGAGTGATGTGTATGTTGCGTGATATCTGTTTCAAATTTCTTGTGGCATTGCAGGCACCCAGTATTACCATTCATTTCAGGCTTCATCTGTTTGTCGGGATCGCTGGAGTGCATGGAATGGCATGAGATACAAGTGATATCACCTTTTCGATAGCACTCGGACTCGAGCATGCCAGAAAACTCTCGCCCACCGACGCGCATCGTGCCGTCTCCCCAGAAACGGGCATCCTCTCGATTTTGACTGTCTGCGAGCTTAAATGTCGCCTGATAGTCTCCCCCTGCTCGGTACTGGTTGTGAGGTATCGCGACTTGGTCGTCCAAACCAACGTGACATTGACCGCAAATCTCAGCAGACTTATGGGGAGACAAGCGAGCTGGATTAACGATCGATGGATCCGGCAACCCCAAGAGATGTTGTTTGTAACGAGTCAGAGGATTCTGTTGATTGGCAATGTGCATTGCTCCAGGACCATGACATGCTTCGCAAGAAATACCTAACTCGGCAACGCTGCTTTGCCAGTTCCCAGGCTCATAGCCGACGTCGCCGGCAACACTATGGCAGGTAATGCAGCTGTTATTCCATACTTGTCCAAATTGCTTGGAATCCGGCGGTAAACAACTAATCTCAGGTGGCAAAAGAAAAGAATCACCATTGGGAATCCACCTCGCCGAATCAATGTGATACACCCAAGGAAAAAGCCGAACTTTGTTGCCGTGCACACTCGGAACCCAGTATGCTTGAAGATGATGCGAGCCCGTCGTCATCACGACTGGCAAGCTTACTCGTGACGCTTGCGTTACCGGCTCATCCGCGTTGCGATCTGGATCGTTCATTTCGACGAAAAACAGATCACCCTTGCGATCGACTCTGCAAATGGAGCCACGTGACTCTAGGTTTCGTCCGTCGAACGGAGCTTGAATGGATTTTTCCGATGCAACCTGAGTCATCGTCCGATGGTAGGACTGATGCCAGCTTTCGTAATGCCCTACGTGACATTGTCGGCAAGCGTCGGAACCAGCGAAACCCTCGCGTCCAATCGTCGGCAATTCTTGTTTTATCGCCTGCAATTCCGCGTCGGGCGGGAACCAGAAAATGGCGCCAATGATGCCGAAGATTGGGAGAGCAAGCAATGCATAGGGGGTCTTCCCTGTTCTGGATAGCAAGCTCCAAAGCACGATCGTTGTTGCGATCATTGCGATCAAGTACATTGCTAGTTCGACGTTTTGCATACGAAAGTACTTTGGAGCTTGTTTCGTGAATTCGGATCGAGGGAGGAATGAAACCAACCCATTCCATCGTTACTCAGGCAGATAGATCGGTCGCTTGTCCTGTTGTTTGAGAAGTTGATCTAACCGTTCGTACATCAAACGTCCCTTTTGCGCATCAAATAAAAGCGGACCTGCTCGGTCTGCCGATGGAAACACGCCAGACCTTTCCCACGAGGTGATGATCTTCTGTTTCGATGCTCGCTTGTGTTCTTCGGTCCCGATGAAGTCGAATGCAATTGGCTTCCATTCAGAGTATCGATCGAGCGCGGCAGACGCGAGGTAGCGAACGACAGAGTAGTCGTCGCTCAAAAGCTGAGCAATAAAGGGCAACTGCCAGTCGCTACCGGACGCCTCCAACGCAGGTTTCCAATTCATATGCCAAGCCGTAACTGCTCTTTGGACCGCATCGCCACGCAATAGCCAAAGCAAAGAACCAGCGACATCGCGTTCATCTTGCGTCAACTCCGGAGTCGGTTGCCCATACCACTGAGTCAACTTATCGGCTGACCAAGCCATAGTGCGATCGAGATGGCAAAGATTACACGCATTTGGATGATCCGACTTGGCATTGCTCAATACGCGAGGGCTTTGAACACGATGGCTACGAATGCCTTTCAGCAGCCCAAAAGTCGTGTGGGGCATATGGCAGTTATAGCAAAGGCTCCCATCGGATTCCGCAGGATGATGTGTATGTTCCTCAATTTTGTCTGCATACTTCGAATGGCATTGAATACAAGCTTGGTTGGTTTCCATTCCTTTTGCTAACATATCGTTGGCGGGCGAGTCATGCATCGAGTGGCAAGAAAGACAAGTCATTTTGCCGCTCTGATGGCAGGCGGATTCGATTTGTGCAGTGTACTCTCGGCCCGAGATTCGACACGTACCATCGTTCCAAAATGGGACCAAACCCTCATCAATCGTAGTCAATGACTCTTGGTACGAGATCATGTGATGAGTATTACTTAGGTCACCACCCGCCCGATACGAATAGCCCTGCTTGGTAAAAGCAAGCATATCAGGTGGCTTAAAATACGAATGGCATTGGCCGCAGATTTCGTTTGATATCTTTGCGTCGACCGTGGCGGGATGCACAATGGGATCGTTTTGCTCAGGACGTTTGCCCGATGACGCATGAAGACTCTTGTGCTTCTGACCAGGGCCGTGACACGCTTCGCATGAAATTCCCAATTCGGTTACGTGCGTTGCAACCGACATCGTCTCTAGATCAAAGTTGGGAGCCCCAGCCACCGCGTGACAAACAATACAATTGTCGTTCCAGACTGCGAAGTGACGGGGCGAATCGGGTGGTGCAATGAATATGTCTTCGCGTGGAACCCAACGTCGGTCGGGAATCAAGTAGATCCAAGGTATTTGCCGCAGCATGTTCTTGATGTTGCTCGCCACCCAATAACCTTGCATATGGTGCGATCCGGTCGTCATGACAATTGGAAGCTTGACGATTGGGGGCCGTATCTTGCTGATGTCAACGCCATTCGCAAGAGCTCCCGCTTCCCAATCTGGATCCGGCATCGTAACGAAAAAGAAATTCCCCTCCTGCGTTAGTAAATAATCTCTGCCTCGAACCGACAATCGCACGTTGTTAAAGGGAGCCACTACCGTCTCGGTTGTGGCGACTTGGGTCATGGTTCGATGAAACGTCCCATGCCAACTATCGAATTGCTGGCGATGACAATCGCTGCAAGCTGTTGATCCAGTGAAACCACCATGTGCGCTTTGAAACGGTAGTGACGCTTGCAACGTGCGAAGCGAAAGCCCCTCACTGCGAACCTCCTCCTTCCGACGCGACGAGGTATCCGATCGATGCGACGGGGTGTCCGATTTCGGAACGCGCAAAGCGATCCACCCAATGAGGCTTCCAATCGCCAAACCTGCGATCAACATCAAACCTAGACGGAATTTCCCGATTGTCTTCATAAGAACCCTGACTGATACCAAACAACGAGACAGGTCCGAACTACGAGAGGGCAAAAAACGTGTCGACTCAAATAAATCTTCAATCGCAGGCAGACATTCGGAACTAATTGTAGCATCGTGGAGATGCGTTGGGACAAAAAGGACTCAAATCGTCGAATCCGACAGGTGCGACCTACCGCAGGTCACTCCTGCCCAGAATGACCTTGCCGTTTCGATAAGACTTCAAAATCCTGCGATGCACCCCTGGAGTCGGTTCGACGAATTGCCAATTGAAAAGCCTTGATTGTTTGCTGTGCTGCCAGAATCGCATCGGGTTTCGAAAAAACCTCCGCGCTCAAATAGCCGGTGAATCCGATTTCGAACAATGCCGACATGATTGGATCCACGTCCAAATGCCCAAAGCCTATTGCCATTCGATTCGAATCGGCAAAATGAATATGGCCAATCGCATTTCCAGCAAGGCGAATCGCAGTCGCCATATCCGATTCCTCGATATTCATATGAAACCAATCCGCCAGCAGCTTCACGTTATCCAAACCATGAAGAATGCCCAACCCTTGCTCCAAGGTGTTGGCTTGGTCGGTCTCGTAACGATTGAGCGGCTCATAGAGCAGAACGGTTCCGCATTTTTGCGAGTGCTCGCTGAGAACCGCCAGCCCGTCCCGAAGCAGCGATTTTGCCGTCTCTTTGTCAACTGCATGGCTTGATCGACCTTGCATGGATCCGATGATGGCGGGTGCTCCTAACTCGGCAGCGCATTCGATGATCGATCGGATGAAATCGATTGCACGCCGCCGGATGATCGGATCCTCGTCCGCCAACTGCAAGCGATGTTTTACCCAACCAGCACCTGTTCCAACCGCCGCCACGGTCATACCGGCCGCAGCCAAAGGCTTTGCCAAGAACAAGTGCCTCAGCGTTTCCGCGTCGGGCGGAAAAATCTCCAAAGCGTCAAACCCGAGCTTTTGAGCAATCGACATGGCGTGAATCGCATCGCCCCAAAAAACAAACGGCCCGCCTCGGGCTTCTTCCACAAGCGAGACGGTAACGGCAGATTTCATCGATGACGATCCTTTCAGACAGTTTTCTTGTATTGGGCGATGGTGATTATGAACGTGATGGATCGAATTGTTTAGTTGGGCACCGCCACTTAGTGCGAAAATCATGTTTTTTTCCGACACTTCTCGCTCAAGGCAACCGCGAAATGGGAGTCTGGCCAAGACCCCACGCTCGACGTTCCGCTCGGCACACACCGCTCGGCACACACCGCTCGGCGAGATAGCGTTCGGCGAGATAGCGTTCGGAGCGTGCGCCGCAAGGGCGCAGAACAGATCGAAACCTTTTCCGCCGGATTTGCAGAAACCTCGTTTGATGAACGCGGATATGCGAGATAGGTTGCAAGACAACGCACTGTAGCCGTTAGTCCCATTCCTTCCCAATTCCCTTGCCAAGCACAATACCAAGATGCTGCGGGTTCGCAATAATCCTCAGACGCAGCGACGCGCTGCAAAACAACCCGTTATGCTGGTAACCAAGAACCAAGAACCAAGAACCAAGAACAACGAACCAAGAACCAAACCATGCGACTCCTATTCGTCTCCCTATTCTTTTCCCGCTTCATGCTGATTCCTTTTTCGGAAGCCGCCGCGCAGAAAGCCGAATCGAATCCACAAGCCTCGCTTCGCTCGCTGTCAGGCATTGTGATTCAAGAGAAAGAAAATGTGCTGACCAGTGTTGATTTCCGCGCGTGCAAAGATAGCTGGGTCGATTTCCTCCCAAAAGTGCTGGAAGTTCCCTCGATCCAATCGTTGATGATTGCTGGTCCGCTTGCCACTCATGAACGCGTGCTCAAGCTGGCTAGCTTGCCAAATCTCAAGGTTCTGAGGCTTGAGCAAGCTGCAATCAATGATTCGACCATCGCCTTTGTTGTCACGCTTCCGAAACTAGAGGAACTCACCATCGATCGATGTGGCATCACGGACGCTGCTTTGGTGAGTATAGCCCAGAGCAAAACGCTCAAGCGACTTCGTTTCCCGGGAACCTCCATCTCCGATGCAGGATTGGCTCATCTGAAAGATTTCGATCCATTGCAACTGCTCGACTTAAACGACTGCAATCGAATCAGTGACAATGGAATTCAGCATCTTCGGAACATGACCAAGATGCGCAACCTGAGTGTGTGGGGACCAGGAATAACCGACGCGACGATGAAGCATCTATCGGGTATGACCAACATGGCCGCCATCTCGTTTCGCAATTGCGCGGTATCAGACGCTGGATTCGCAACGCTTTCAGGCATGACCAAACTCAAGGAATTCGATATCTATCAAACTCAGGTTGGCGACGGAGCATTGGCTGCGATGTCGGGGGCAAAGGAAATGACTAAGCTGAAACTGCGAGCCTCACGGATCACCTCCAAGGGAATCGCCCAGCATATCCGCAAATTTGCGAATGTGGTCTCGATCGATCTAGGCGAAACCAACATCGACGACGATGCGTTAACGAGTCTAGGTACATTGTCGAAACTCGAGGACCTAAACCTTTTGCGAACGCATGTGACGAATAAGGGTTTGGAATCTCTTGTGCCTCTTAAACTCAAGCGACTCAACTTGGACGACATTGCGAGTGTTGGCGACGAAACGATCCCAATCGTGGCGACCATCAAGACACTTGAGTTCTTGCATTTAGGCAAAACGCATGTTACCGACAAAGGGTTGGAGGGGCTCGTTTCGCTGTCCCGCCTAAAGGATTTGATTGTAACGAATACTGTGGTAAGTCGAGAGTCGGTTGTCGCTCTTCAGTCGAAACTGCCCGATCTCAAGATCAAGTACGGGAACGAGACTTTACCGAAGTGATCTTTGACTTGTACTGAGACTTGTACTGAGACTTGTACTGAGATGCGAGTTTAGCGACGGATCTGTGCGGGCCAACTGTTCCATCTTTGACGCGTTGGTGGGTATTTCTGGACATCCGGAAATGGCGATCGAACTTGAGATGAAAAGTCAAAATCAGAGAATAATTGTTGTGTAATATCCCACCCGCAAGCTGATATCGACTCCGTGAGGTATGTACCTCTTATCGGGCCGCTTCAAGCCCGTTGATTCATTTGTTTCGACGCTGATCTGCCGCTCCAACGATTCGGTCAGCGACTTCTTCGATCTATGAAAATGTGCAACCGCTCGATACCCATCCCATCCCATCCCATCCGTTCCAAAGCAATTCGTGGAGAATCTTTATGCGCACCCTCGTGGCGACCGCTATGACAATAGCGGTCTGGGCGTCGACTGCATCGGCGACCCAATTGTCCAGTATGTTTTTAATTACCAACCATGATTTCGGAACCGTCGCGCGAGCGGCTAAAACCGAACATCGGTTCTACTTTAACAACCCCTACAGTCAGCCGTTGCATGTGCGTAGCGTCCGCACCTCGTGTGGCTGTACCACTCCCACTGTCGAGACCGAAGTCGTTCCACCCGGCGGAAGAGGGAGTATCCTCGCCAAGTTCAACACAGGGACTCATACAGGCTCACGATCTGCAACCTTAACCGTTACGTTTGACAAGCCGACCTTCGCCGAAATTCAATTGCACGTCAAAGGCTACATTCGATCCGACGTCGTGTTCCAACCAGGCGAAGCAACGTTTGGAAACATCATGCAAGGCGAATCAAAAACCATCGAGGTTGCAATCGACTACGCTGGAAAGCCAACTTGGCAGATCAACCAGGTGACCGCTGGAGATTCGTTTATCAAAGTGTCGCATTCGGAAGTTTCAAGGCAGAACGGCAGGATCCGATACAACCTGGTTGTCAACATCAACGGAGACGCACCTGCCGGTCCACTTGAAAGCGAGTTAGTGGTTCATACGAACGATCGCAATCTTACGACAGTCCCGCTCAAGCTGGTGGCAAACATCGCACCCGAAATTTCGGTTTCGCCACAAACGCTGTCCCTAGGCGATATCGTTCAAGGCGAACCGATCAAACAAATGGTCGTTCTGAAAGGTCACGAACCCTTCCTCATCCAATCCATTCAAAGCGACTTGTTCACCATCGAAGCGAAACTGGCTGAGGAGAGCAGGACGCTACATGCTTTGCCATTGATCATCAAACCAAACGCAGGTGAGTTTGGTCAAGAGTTAAAAGGCAAGATCATCTTCTCAACCGATTTGCCCACGAAACCAAAGATCGAAATCGGTACCGTTTTTCGCCTAAAGGCAACGGCAGAAAAATGATCGACGGGATTGAGAGCTAGCGCGAAGGTAACGTTTCTTATGTCCAGACCCATCGGCTCTGGACCAGTCGTACCAACGGTTGATCGTAGTTCGTTTGAAAAGCCTTGGAGCGACCGTCCAACTCGATTGGTCGCCCGGCAGTTCCACTGAATTATCTCAATTCGGCATCATATCAATTTGGCATCATCTCAATTCGCCGCAGAAGTGCTCGCCTAAAACATCCTTACACCAACGCTGAGCAAAATGTTTGCGTAACGTTGCGTATCCCCTGTCTGAACGGTTAGCACGTGGTCGTCGGTGGCGACCTGTTTGTAGAACTCCCATTTTTCGATTGGTGCCAGTTCCACGCCGATGCCTGCTTTGCTTATTGTCTCTTTGTACTCGGCCCAAACAGGTGGATCGCCGTCCAATGCATATGGACCGCTCGTTTCCGTCATCATCGTTTGGATGGCATCCACGGGAATCGCGGACAGAATCGCTTCAAGAACTTGATTGCACGAAACCAAGCCCGGCATCAAATTCAACGAAACGACCTCGCTGCGCGGCCCTCGTTTGCTCGACGCGGGATAGTTTCCGTCCGCGATCAAAATAGTCGCATGGTGGCCAGCCTCGGCAAGAATGCGAGAGATCACGGGATGAATAAGTTGGCTTCGAAGCATGATGATTGATCAACAGAGCTAGTATTTCGACCTTAGATCACGCCGCCGTGAACTCGGTAAGGTGTCATGTGACTAGGCTGATCGAGGAACCAGAATCGCTCCCATTCTTGGACCAGAGCACGCAGATTTTCCGAGGTATAAATCAATTGCTCAGCTCGCTTGACTGGGTCCGCCGAATAAATCGGAATGGCGCATCCAACCATAGGTAGGGATGAACAGCAAACCAGCAATGCCCAACAAATTCGACGCCGCATGACCCATCCTCCGTGAAAGTCTCGCACTTTACTTCTTTAATCTTCGACGATCCGTTCCTGACAAGCTCTGGAGCAGTTAGGATTCGGATGTCAGTTGAACATTTTCGTCTTCGTCTTTGTCTTCTTCTTCGTCTTCGTCGACAGAAACCACCAACTTGCCTGACGCAATCTCGTCTCGGATTTGCTGGGCAAGAGGTGAACCCTCGATCGAGTTGACCTGTTGTTCCATGATCTTGCCAGGCTTGAAAGTTACCACAAACTTTTCGGGGACCTCTACTTGGCGTCCCGTCCGAGGATTGCGTGCTTTCCGTGCAGCCCGTGGCCGAACTTGGAACACTCCAAAATTGCGGAGTTCGATGCGACCCTCTTCCACCAGCGTTGTCACAATCGCATCAAACGTCTTTTGAACGATCGTCTTGATTTGCTGCTGGTTTAATCCGGTCTCATCGGAAATCGTTTTCACGATCTCTTTTTTCGTCACGACAGAACTCTCCGGGGACCTAAAATCACGACCTAAGTCGTTTTGCTGATTGGGTTTAATCACCCAAGAGTCTAGGTCCTGCCGGTTTGTTCGTCAAGGTCGAGGACGTTAGCACCCAACCTCAATCGCGTCGATCCACAAAATCGCTGTTATTGTTTTCGACCGAACAACCGGCAAACTTGATCCAAGTCCACATTTTTTACGAACTTGGTGCGTTCCAGGCTGAGATTCGCGTCGCCGCCCTTTTTCTCGGAATTAGCCAGCAAAACGCGTCAGTGCCGAGTGGGATACGCTTCCAGCTTGTCAAACTGACAAAACACAGCCGAAAAAGGTGCAGGCTCGCTCCGCAGTGCTGTTCGCAGTCGAGCTCTTGCCGGGATTCCAGGTGGACGGCACATGGAATGCGCCTGCTACTTTATTCCAGGTGGTCGGCTGTGTCACGATTTACCGAATGAAGAGTGTAACTACGACTTTTTCGGCACGTAGATAAAAGCAATCACCAGCGATAACCCCAGTATCGCGGCAGCGAGCGCAAAGGGAGCGCCTTGCCAAGCGTTTGGCACGTTGGGGTCAATTGTCCAGCTATAGACTTGCGTAAATAGGAATGGGCCAATCATCCCAGAGATGCCATTTAGCGAACTGTTGGCTCCGGACAGTTGGCCCTGTTGACCTGGGTCGAGTTTCTTGGACATGACCCCTTGAATGGAAGCACTAAAGAATCCCATCAACGCAAAGATAATTGTGCTAGCGAAAAACATCGTTCCGGTCGATGCGATCGAATAAGCGAGAAAACCGAGGATGCCGCCACTCAATCCGACGAAGATCAGCACTCGTTCTCCGAACCGTTTTACGGCAGGCCGAATCAGTCCACCTTGCACGATGAAATTCAATATTCCGACAGAGGCTAGCGTTCCTCCCTGCATCGCCCCCGACCAACCGAAACGGTTGAGCGTGTAGAGAATGAAAACGTTCTGAAACACTTGATGGGCAAGTTGATACAGAAATAGAGTCATTGCCATCGGCAGCAGTCCTGTCGTTGACCGAAGCAACTGCAAAGAGCCGAGAGGATTGGCACGAGCCCATCGAAAGGAACTTCGCTTTTCTATTGGCAAAGATTCGGGCAGAACGAAAAACCCGTACATGGCATTCGAGAGTGTCAGGAACGCAGAAACCCAGAATGGCAATCGCAAATCAAAGTCGCTGAGCCATCCGCCCATCGCTGGCCCAAGGACAAATCCCATGCCGAAGGCTGCTCCAAACATACCATAAGCTGCGGAACGGTCCTCTGGTTTGGTAACGTCGGCCAGATACGCCTGAGCCGTTGAAAAGCTTGAGGCGGTGATTCCAGTAATGATGCGGCCCAAAAACAGCCATGCCAAATTCGGGGCCAAAGCAAGCAAGATGTAGTCGAATCCGAGGCCGAATGCAGAAATTACGAGAATAGGCCGACGACCAAAGCGATCGGACAAGGCCCCCATGATCGGAGAGCAGAAGAACTGCATGAAAGCCCAAGTGGTACCAAACAAGCCGATATAAAAAGCGGCGGCCGTTTTGTCACCGTCGACCAGTTTTAAGATTAACTTAGCACCAACCGGGATAATCAATCCCAATGACAATACATCGAGCACGATCGTCACCATGATAAAGGCGATCGCGGCTTTTTTTGGATTCGTTGCGATGCTATTCACTACTTCGTTTGTTTGGGTTGGGTAGGTTGCTTCATCGCGATGCGGATCATTTCGTCGAAGATCTCGCGTTGCTGCTTCATCGCTACAAATTTATCGGTCGGATCTGCGCGGGCTTCGAGCAGTACCCAACCTGCGTAATGGGACGCAATCAACATATTCATCAGTTCTTGATAGGGATAGTCCTTCGAGTCGAGTTCTCTCGCATGAAGTGTTTCGCCGAAACGTTCTCGCACCATTTTAAAGTTGGCTTCGATGCCTGGTTCCATCAGGTCTTCACCATTGCAGTTCCAGCATACCGCCGCATTCTTGTGGTCTGCGACTTTAAAGATATCTCGAACGACACTGAGCTGGCTGGTATTCTTGCCGTGGACTTCCAAGCGAATCTGCTGACCGAAACCTTCGCCATACGCAGCAAGTTCATTCAGTGCCTTGCCGATCTGTTCAATAGTCTTCTCATTTGGAACGTTCGGTGCAAATCCATTCGGCTTGACTTTGACGCCGCTCCCGCCGCAATCATGCATTAACTGAATGTACTTTTTGCATTGTTCGATGTTTTCGGCCAGCACTTCAGGCTTGGGTGAATGAAACTCGCAGTTGGAACCGTATCCGATGAGCTCGATACCGCTATCCTCAAATTTCTTGCGGACTGTTTTGCGTTCCATCGCGGACAACGCGGGTTCCACAGCGTGCTTGTGCTCCGTCCGAAGCTCGACACCACCCATCCCGGCGTGTTGACAGGCCTTGATCACCGTGGACAAATCCATGTCTTTGCCCCAAAGGTACGTCACCAATCCAAATTTCGGCTGCCCAATCGAACGTCCAAACGAGGAAACGCACGAAATCGGCTCTGCTGCTGTAAGGGGTTTCGCAGACGGAAATGCAATCGAAGCCGCACTGGCGGTAGCCGCAATAAGCCAATCTCGCCGCTGGACGAGCCTCTCGTACAATTGAATCGATGTGGAAATTGACTCAGGTTGTCGTTTTGAGGACACGTTTTTGGATCGAATTGAGGTCATGTTTGTCCCTTGTGTAGCAGAAAGACATCAGTTGAGCACAAAAAAAGGACTTCGCGAAAAGAATGGGGTACTTTCACCGTCCGAGACGCACTATACTGAAGTTTCCTTCCCGGCACACCCGTCCTAGGCGAGCCGACCACAATATTCCCACCTATTAACACAGTTTTCCAAATCGCGGGCAGTCGTTTGTCTGTTCTGCCTAAGTTAGCAATTGTTACCCCCTCTGGAGTTCACCCGAATGAAATGTCTTGGCAACCCACTTGGTCGTCGTGGTTTTTTAACCGTAGGTGCTTTTGGTGGTCTCGGCATCACTATGGGGGATCTTTTCCGCTCACAACAAGCGATGGCGGATCAAAAGCTTTACGACTTTATCGAGGCGAAAGCCGAGAGCGTGATCCACATCTACCTGCCAGGCGGGATTGCTCACCAAGAGACGTTTGACCCAAAGCCATACAGTCCACTCGAATTTCGAGGTGAATTGAAGCCGATCAAAACCAAGACTGGGGACATTTTTTCTGAGACGGTGCCAAAACTTGCGGCCATATCCGATCGGTTGACAATTCTGAGAGCCATGTCGCACGGTGAGGCAGCTCACGAGCGGGGCACGCATAACATGTTCACAGGCTACAAGCCATCGCCGGCTTTGATTTTCCCAAGTTTTGGCTCGGTGGTAAGTCATGAATACGGTCCACGCAACAACTTGCCCCCGTACGTAGCTGTTCCAAGCCAAGCCAACGAGTTCGCAGGCACGGGTTACCTCAGTTCGTCCTTCGGTCCATTTAGCCTTGGGGCGGATCCAGCCAACAAAGGTTTCAAGGTTCAGGATTTGAACTTGGGGGGCGGTGTGGACACGGCACGCTTTGAACGCCGCCGATCCGCTCTCGATGCAGTAAACGCGCATTTTTCAGAAAAGCAAAAGTCCGATAACATCGCTGCTATGGACACTTTTTATCAACGAGCGTATTCGCTGATCAGCAGCGACAAGGCACGCGAGGCATTCAACATCGAAGCCGAAGATAATGCTCTGCGCGATAAGTATGGACGCAACGCGGCAGGCCAACGCCTTTTGATGGCGAGACGCCTCGTCGAATCGGGAGTCCGATTCGTAACCGTTACCTATGGCGGATGGGACATGCACGGCCAAATTGCAGCCAGCATGCGGCGCGATATGCCACCCTTGGATCAAGCGTTGGCAGCCCTCATCGAAGATCTCGAATCCCGTGGCTTGTTGTCCAAGACTTTGGTCATGGTGAGCAGTGAGTTCGGTCGTACACCCAAAATCAACAACGACGCTGGACGAGATCACTGGCCCAAAGTTTTCTCGGTCATGCTCGCAGGAGGCGGCGTGAAAGGCGGCATGGTTTACGGCGCTTCGGACGCAACGGCAACCGAACCGGAATTCGACAAGGTTTCTCCTGAGGACTTGGCTACCACCATGTATCAATTGCTCGGTATCGTTGCCGACAAAGAGTTAATGGCACCCGGTGATCGCCCTATCGAAATTTGCGATGGCGGCAAAGTCATCCAAGATATCTTGGCTTAGTGAGATAGGCTTCCTGCCTGTCTAACGGAAAGGATAGGCTAAACACCAGCAACAGCGAAAATCGAGCAATGCACATTCAAGGTAAACTCTGGCGCGACTACTTGTTTCAAATGTTCGCGTGTCTTGGGCTCTGCGTTTCAGCATTCGCGGCAAATCCGGAAGCGAACGGGTTGTCGTTGGTGGGACTGCAACGCGGAACCTCTGTCGAGCTGACCATTTCCGGTGCGCGGCTTGGTGACGCTCATTCCCTGCTGTTCTACTCGCCCGGCCTAACGGCGACGGGCATCACGAAAGTGGATGACAACAACATCAAGGCGACGATTACGGCCGCTGCGGATGCCGCCTGTGATCTATATCCCTTTCGTGTGATCACCAACACCGGCATTAGCAACATGCGTTTGCTCAACGTTTCTGCGCTCCCTTCGGTCGCCGAAATCGAACCCAATACTGAGTTTCCTGCGGCGCAAGTTATCGAATACAATTCGACTATAAACGGTGTCGTACTGAACGAAGATGTCGATTATTACGCAGTTGATCTGAAGCAAGGGCAGTTGCTGAATGTCGAACTTGAGGGTCTTCGTCATTCTTACCTAAACGACTTTTTTGATCCGTACATCGCAATCTACGATGCCAAGCGATTTGAGATTACGGCGAGTGACGATTCCGTATTCTTGCAGCAAGACTGCTTGTGCTCGATGGTTGCACCCGCCGATGGGCGTTACACGATTGAAGTTCGTGAAAGTAGCTTTGGCGGAAACGAACGAGCTCGGTACCGACTTCACGTTGGTGGCTTCCCTCGACCCGTGGCAATCGTTCCGAGCGGCGGTCCGCCCGGTCAGCCATTGGTCGCGACCTGCATCGATCTTTTAGGCAATTCGTGGCAAGAAACGTTTGACATGCCTGCCACCGAGAGTGAGGTTCATCGCGTTTGGTCCAAAAAAGATGGTTTTCAATCACCTTCGCCAAACTACCTTTGCGTTAACTCGCTACCGAACGTATTGGAAACCGAACCCAATTCGGATCACAATGCCATATCGACCTCTTACCCAGTTCCTGTGGCGTTCAATGGAATCCTTGAGTCTGAGAAAGATAAAGATTTCTGGGTATTCGAAGCCAAGAAAGATCAGCAACTCGAAATCCGAGTGCGTGCTCGCGTGCCTATGCGTTCTAGCGTCGATCCCGTACTTCAAATCTTCAAGGTGGGTGGCGGGGTTCTGGCCAATAACGACGATAGCAATGGACCGGACAGCTATCTAAGCTTCAAAGTACCGGAGGATGGCAAGTTTGCGGTGAGCGTCTCTGACCACTTGGGTCGGTTTGGCAAGCACTTTGCCTATCGAGTTGAGATCAAATTGCAGACCCCCGAGGTCGGAACAACTGTCAACGAACAAGATCGCTATTTTTCGCAAGTTGTCGGCGTGCCTCGCGGTGCGCGGATGGCGGTCGAAGTGAATGTCGTTCGTAAATTTGTAGGTGGCGAAGCTCGTGTAGTGGCCGTCGATTTGCCACCTGGCATGACGCAATCGGATGGGATATGCGCTGCAGACCAGGGAACCATTCAAGTTATCTTTCGAGGCGATGCGGGTGCTCCGAACGTTGGTAAATTGGTCGATCTGACGGCCACCATTGCGACTTCACCGGAAAAAAGTTTGGTTGGTCGACTTACTCAACGAACGCAACTCCTGCGAGGTCAAAACAATGTGGATGTATGGGGGCGATCGGAAAGTAAATTAGCTGTTGCTCTGTCCGATCCGGTTCCGTTCGATATCGAAGTGGTTCAGCCTCAAGTCCCATTGGTCCGTAACGGCTCGCTCAACTTAATTGTGAACGCCAAACGCAACCCCGGGTTCGACAAGCCGATCGTTCTTCGGTTATTAAATACGCCGCCTGGAATGGGTTTCTCGTCGGTTACGATCCCTGGCGACCAAACCTCGATCGCATTGCCTCTGACTGCCAACAACGGTGCGGCGATTCGAAACTGGCCACTCGTCGTGATGGCAACATCCGATTCCGGTTTCGGCCCGATCAAAATTGCGTCCGAGTTTGTAAACGTCGATGTCATTGATTCCTTGTTTGACTTCAAATTTGGTAAGACGATGTCGGAACAGGGCAAAACCGTCGACGTGGTAGTGGGTGCCAAGTTGAAGAAGCCTGTCGAAGGAACGGTCGAGATCGAAATCCTGGGAATACCCCCCGGAACGCTAACCGCGACACCGAAAATCAGCTTTGCGGCAGATGCGACACAAGCGGTTTTCCCACTCCAGGTGCCGGTTGAAACGCGGGCAGGGAACTACAAAACGATTATTTGTCGGGCCACTGTGACGAGCGACAAAGGGGTCATTACACAAACCAACGGCAACGGCGAGATTCAAGTCGACGTTCCAATCGCACCACCGGCAGCGACCACAGTCGCAGCCGCTCCCGCCCCTGCGGCAACCGCACCGGCTGATCCTGCTGCAAAGCCGCTTTCACGACTTGAACAACTTAAGCTACAACGAGGCAAACAGTGATTGTTATCCGACAGGTAATTGACATGTCCACAAAATTTCGTTTGCTCGTAGCGTACTTGTTTTTGGCAAGTGCACTCATTGCTCCGTGCGCAATCGCACGGGACGACGCCTTGCCACCTGCTGGAGTTAGCGCGGCTCCCGGTGAATGGCGATCGCTATCGGTCTATCCTCCAAGCATCAAGCTTTCCGCCAAATCAGACTCTCAGCATTTGGCCGTCGTTGCGACTCGATCGGATGGAATCACGCAAGACGTCACCGAACAAGTCCAATGGGCCTTTGCGAACGCGGACCTAGTTCAGTTCGCCGATTTCGTCGTCTCTCCCAAAGCGGATGGAACAACGCAAGTGACGGCGCAATGGCAGGGCCTATCCGCCACCGCATCGCTTGAAATCACCAACTCGCAGCTGGAGCGCACGGTCAGTTTCGAACGCGACATTATGCCCGTTCTGACCAAAGTCGGTTGCAACACTGGTTCGTGCCATGGAGCAGCGCGAGGCAAAGACGGATTTCGCTTGAGTTTGTTTGGATACGACCCCGCAGGCGATTATCAACGCATCACTCGTGAGATTGGCATTCGCCGAATCAATTTGGCCGTTCCAGATCAAAGCCTCATGTTGTTGAAGGCGACTGGTTCGGTGCAACATACCGGAGGCAAGAGAATCGAACTCGGTAGCAAACACTACAAGACACTTCTGTCTTGGTTGTCTGCGGGAGCGCCTGTCGATGCCGTCAAAACGCCGGCCGTTACTAAAGTCGACCTTTATCCCAACCAAGCGGTAATCGAAGGTGATGCAGCCAAGCAACGGCTAATTGCGGTTGCAACGTACGCCGATGGCACGCAGCGCGACGTGTGGGACCTCGCCTCTTTTACGACAAACAACGAGCGATCCGCAGCAGTTGCCTACGATGGTCAAATCACAAGCGGGGTTCGAGGCGAAGCCTTTGTGATGGCTCGTTTTGATACGCACACTGTCGGCTCTCAAGTACTGGCGTTGCCGGCCAAACTTCAATATGAGCTTGCCGGTGAAAATGGCAATTACATCGATGGGCTTGTGGCCGCCAAGTTAAAGAAACTACGACTGCCTGTGAGCGGAATTTGTGACGATCACGATTTTGTTCGGCGAACGACAGTCGATATCACAGGCTTGTTGCCGACCGAGGAAGAAACGACCGCATTTCTTTCCAGTACTGCAGCCGACAAACGTGCCAAGTGGATCGACACTTTATTGGAGCGAAAAGAATTTAGCGAAATTTGGGCGATGAAATGGGCCGATTTGCTCATGATCAAAAGCAAGAATGATGTCAGCTACAAAGCTGCCTATCTCTATAACAATTGGCTTACCAACAAGATCGCGTCCAACACACCCATCGATCAAATTGTTCGCGAGTTGCTTACGGCCACAGGTGGTACATTCCAGAACCCTGCCACCAACTTCTATCAAGTGGAATTGGACCGTTTGAAGATGGCGGAAAATGTGGCCCAAATCTTCATGGGGATTCGGACTCAGTGCGCTCAGTGTCACAACCACCCGTTCGACCGTTGGACCATGAATGACTACTATGGGTTTGCTGCTTTTTTCTCCCAGGTTGGACGCAAGACAAGTGAAGACTACCGACAATTATTGGTCTTCAATAGCTTTGGTGGTAATGTCACGCATCCTGTGGGTGGAGCGGTTGTGCCCCCCAAATTTTTAGGTGGCGCGGCCCCAGATACCAACGGCAAAGATCGTCGCGAAGTATTAGCGGATTGGATCACAAGCACGGACAACCCTTACTTTGCCAAGAGCGTTTCGAATCGTATCTGGGCTCACTTTACGGGCGTCGGAATCGTCAACCCAATCGACGATTTCCGGGCCAGTAACCCCCCTAGCAACCCAGAGCTTTTAGACGAATTGGCGAACAAGCTCGAAGAGTACAAGTTTGATACCAAACGCTTGGTTCGAGACATTTGCAACTCGATAACCTATCAACGTTCATGCACGGCGAACGGAGAAAATCAACAGGACAATCGCAACTACTCGCGAGCCGCCGTTCGAAGAATTCCGTCGGAGAGTTTGCTCGATTGCATCTCTCAGGTCACCTCGACAAAAGACAAGTTTCGTGGGCTTCCCATCGGAGCTCGAGCAGTTCAAATTGCGGACGGTTCGACCAGCAACTATTTCTTAACCTCATTTGGCCGAAGCCAACGCACGACAGTTTGCGCGAGCGAAGCCACCACAGACCCATCCCTGTCACAAGCATTGCACTTGATCAACGGCAGCGCAACCAGCGGCAAAATTACTCAGGGTGCTTTGCTCAAACAATGGAAAGAGTCCGGGCTCAGCAAAGAAGCGATCATTGAAAAACTTTATTTGCGATGCCTTAGCCGCCAGCCCACCGAGTCCGAAAAAGGAAACTTGATCAAACTTATTGCAGACTCTCCAAATGAAGAACAAGGATTGCATGATGTTTTCTGGGCTATCATTAATAGCCGCGAGTTTATTTTCAACCACTGATGAAACACAAATTGACTTCGATGAAACGCAGTTTACCGAAACGACTATCTAGTGCAGCGATCCTTGGCATCGCAGTTTTGCTATGCCCTGGTCTAAGTTGTTTAACCCCGCTGGGCTTCCAAGCCTCCTTTGCAGCCGACGAGCCTGCGAAGATTACTTACGAAGATCACATCAAGCCGATCTTTCGTGAGCATTGCACGTCTTGTCATAACGCAAACGATAAAAAAAGTGGCCTGGCGCTCGATACATATCAAGCCGTTTTAACAGGCGGTAGCGGTGGCGAAGTTGTCGCTGCAGGTGACTTAGATTCGTCGCGACTGTACGCCCTTACGGCTCGCAAAGAACAGCCGTTCATGCCTCCCAACCAAGACATGATTCCGCAAGCTAAAGTGGACTTGCTCAAGATCTGGATTGAACAGGGGATGCCGGAGAACAGCGGTTCGTCGATCAAGAAAGCGACCGCAAACTCGGCGGCGCTGGGCATGGTATCTGCTAGCCGACCCGAAGGCGCACCTCCTATGCCGATGTCGATGATGAAGCAGACGCCATTTTACACGCCACGGGCTGCTACCATTTCCGCGTTAGCCGCTAGCCCTTGGTCGCCACTGGTGGCCGTCGGCGGGCAGATGCAAGTCTCGCTCTACAATAGCGAAAATGGTCAATTGCAAGGCGTCATTCCATTTCCGGAAGGGGAACCGCAATCGATCACTTTTTCGCGAGATGGAAAACTGATTTTGATCGCGGGAGGGCGCCATAGCGTCTCAGGTTATGCAGCATTGCACGACATAACCACCGGGAATCGTATCGCGCGAGTCGGAGATGAGCTCGATATCGTTTTGTCGGCCGACATTAGCGATGACAATCAATTGATCGCGTTGGCAGGGCCGCAGAAGATGGTGCGAGTCTTTGAAACGCTCAGTGGCAAGCTTAAGTATGAACAGAAAAAACACACCGATTGGATCTATTGCGTTCGGTTCAGTCCGGATGGATTGTTGTTGGCAACTGCGGATCGCAGCAGTGGGCTCGTCGTTTGGGAAACGCAAACGGGACGGCTCTTCTTGGACCTACCCGGGCACAAGGGCGAAATCCGGACGATCGCTTGGCGTCCCGATTCACAAGCACTCATCAGTGGCTCGTTCGATGGAACGTTGAAGCTTTGGGATATGAATGAAGGAAAACTGATCAAATCTTGGGATGCGCATGGAGGTGGAGTGGGCGCCGTTGCCGTTTGCAATGATGGAACCATGGTGTCGACAGGTCGCGATAACAAAGTCAAGGTTTGGGATGCAGCCGGGAACGCCGCTGGCGAAATGCCTGCCTTAGCAGAAGCTGGCCATGAAATCGCAATCACGGTTGACGGCAAACAGATCGCAGTCGGCGACTGGCTAGGGAACGTACGATTGTGGCAGCGAGCTAAACCGACGGATGAGAAACTTTTGGCCGCTAATCCGCTACCGCTAGATCAGGCGTTAGAACGCACTCAACAACAGCTTGCGCAGGCAGTCACTGCAACTCAGGCAGACCAAGCGGACTACGTCGCAAAGCAATCGCAACAAACCGTTGCGCAGCAGCAGATGACCGAACTGCAAACACTAATTGCAACTTCGGCGACCCAATTGCAGGCTGCGACCGAACTGTCGAAGCAACTCAAGGCACAAGTGGAGCAACTAACAGCCCAAGCGACAACAAAGAGTGCCGAGTTGGTGACCATAAAGGCGAAGAGCACGGGAAAAACGAATCTTATCAACACGATCACCACTACTAAGAAGCAAGCGGACGACGCGATCATTGCTCTTCAAGCGATGAGAACTGCTGCCGGTGCCGACGTTGCCGCAATCGACGCTCAAATTGCCGCCCATACGACGCTTACCCAAATGCAAGCTGCGTCCATCGTTCAGTTGCAGACCGACTCGCAGGCCCTGGTTTCGGAAATTGCAGCGATTGAGAAACAGGTCGCGGAATGGCAGGCTGCCATTCAATCAAAGAACATCGAGATGGCCGCAGCGATTGCCAAAATCACGGAGACAACAGCGGTTAAAGCAGCCGCCGAACAAAAGCTAGTGCCCACAACAGAAGCACTGAAGGTGGCCACAGACTCGTTGGCTGCTTCCCAAGCCAAGATGGAAGCTTCGAAGAACGCAACCATGGATTTGCAAAAGCAAGCGGATTTGTTGCAAGCGGACATTGCCCGATTCAACGCATTTCCAGGCGAACTTGCCACCAAAAAGACATCGATAGAACAAGCGTTAACGACGGTTCAGGCGCAGTTGCAACCGGCCGAAGCGATCATCGCGACGTCGAAGACCCAACTCGACTCAGTCAACGGCGAAGTCACGAAGTTGGAACAGCAATTGGCGGCATTGCAAGCCATGATGGTGGCCGAGCAAGCCAAGCGTACCTCGTTACAAGCGGAGATGGCAGAGAAACAAAAGTCGCTGGAAGCGGTTCGGACACAAGTTCAACAGGGCGAAGCCGATCTCGGGAACATCGCTCTTCAGCAGCAGCTTTTCGAACAAGCCTATCGCAAGAAGTAAGGCGACCGTTACCTTTAGGCTAGGTCGAAGGTCAATTACCACTGGCGTAAAACTAGTGGCATGCATTGAATGCCCATGGGTTTACCCCAGGGGATCGTTACCTTCACGATAGGTCAAGCCACGCTTGAACGATTGCGTGCAGCCCGGCCCACGACTTATCTTAGTAATGTCAACGGATTGACTCGCGTCTCGAGCGGGAATTCGATTGCAGAGCCCACTCGATGAGATTCGAAGACGGCTGAGATCATTTCGACGATTGCCCTGCTGTCTTCGGCGGAACACTTGGTGGTGCCGTCTCGATCAATACTGTCGATCAAATCGTTGATGGCAGCGATGTGACCACCTTCATAGCTGCCATCGTTTCGAGGCTCAGGTTTGCCGACACCTGCGGACGTGATTCTTTCCCAGTTCTTTCCGGAACGGGCGGGTGACCAACTGCTATCTTTCAGAATAGTAGCAGGTGCCAGATAGCCACTTTCCATTTCGATAATCCCTTTCGAGCCGAAAACCTGGATCGCAAATCGACTGGGATTTCCGGCCATTTCTCGTCGCGAAGCAAAGTAGCCAACCACACCATTTGGGAATGTGTAACTCGCTTGAACATGATCACCTGCGAGTGGACCAAGCCCTTCTGCGCCTAGCGACACATCCGATTTAGTCACCTTGTGCCCTTGAGTCGTAACCATAGACGAACATGATATCGGATTGCCGCCTGCAAGAGAGCGCATGATGCCCAAGACGTGCGAGCCGAGGACCCACAAGTCCTCGCCACCACCGCGTCGATCTTCCTTGCCGCGCGACCGTATCTCGAGCACTTCACCGATTTCGCCTTGCTTGATTATTTTCAAAACAACATCGAGCACCGGGGAGTATTGACTGATGTGAGCGATCCCAAGCTTGAGTTTCTTTTTCTCAAGTTCCTTGATCGCACTGTCGCATTGTGCAAGTGTTGGGCAAAAAGGTTTTTCCATATAAACATGACAGCCTGCTTGCGCCGCTGCCAAGATCATTTCGTGATGCTGATCGACCCAACGGGGGCAGATCGCTACCATGTCGAGTTTTTCTTGGGCGAGCATTTCACGAAAGTCGGCGTAAGTCTTCTTTGGATTCGTGCGTTTCGCCGCAGCTTCACGTCCCGCTTGGTTCTCATCCGCAAGTGCGACGATTTCCACGTTTGGCATTTTGGTAAATGCGACATCGACACCGTGGCCGTAGTCCCCTTTGCCGGTCCGACCAATGATCCCAACCCGCGTTCGCTCGTTGGACGCCGAACGAGCGGCCGGACCGAATTGCGCTGACAAGACACCAGTGGTAACGGCGAGCGAACCGGTGCTCAAAAAACGTCGTCGAGAGTCTTTTTTCATAATTCACTATCTCTCTAAGTTCCATTGCCTCGTGGGACCTGACAAAAACGGATCCCGTCTGATTTCCATATTCTAACATAGCGGAGACCAGGATCGCTCGATCCAAGAGTGGGATAGGCTTCCAGCCTGTCAAGCGGAAAATGGCAGGCTGGAAGCGCTGGAAGCCTATCCTACGAGTCGCGACGTAGCGATCAAGCGTAGCGCAAAAAAAGAAGCAATCCGAACTGGAACAATGCCAGCGGCACCGCGATTGCAATTCCAACGATTGCATTCTTGCGATAGGTCACCATCAGCCATGTGGACGCTAGGATGGTGCCAAACGATTTGGCTGACAAGAACAACCAAACTCTCCCGCCCGCCATCGCCAGCATTGCAATTCCTGCTGGATTCTGCTCCACCTGAGCGATAACAGCTCGGAAATGCCAGACCAAGTACCCATCAACAACCGAGACGAGGATGATGAATATCCAAGCGAAAGTAAAGAGTCCATTCAGCGTTTTGATTAGGGAGGGAGACATTATTGTTGTAACTTTACCTCTCGCACCGGAGATGCTGCATGGAGATCCCAAACACGCAGGATGTTGTCTTGGCCCCAAGACACCACACGATTGTCGTCCAGGAACTCGCAACCCATCATCACACTATTTCGATAGTGAACATCAAACTCGTGTTCTACCTTCTTCTCGGCAAGATTCCAGGCGACGAGCCTACTGCCATCCATGTCACTCGTGATAAGCATCGCTGCATTTGGAGAGAAACTAGCGACGAACGAGCTGCCTGTACCGAGACCAGGAATCACGCAACGCTTCCATAATTCACTGGACGACGGTCGATTGAAAAGGTTGATTTCCCCGGATTGCATCAAGCAAACGAGGAACTCCCCATCCGGGCTGATTGTCAGCTTCTCAATGAGCGAAGGCATTCGTTCGATAATCAGTTTGATTTCACCCGTCTCGATACTGAATTCGGCAAGCTCGATTTGCCCTTGATTCGTTCGGCAGCAGACTCCCGTCTTGGAATCGGGGAAGATCGCAAAACAAGAGACTGGCTCGCTCCGTTGATGCCAGCGTTGGTGCCCCTGCCCGGGCTCGTGTTCGTAATTGCCTATTTCAACGTTCCATGCATGCAGTCCAGTCAAGTCGAGTGTGACCAGTGTCTTTCCATCTTGCGATGAAGCCAATCCAAGAGGGTAGCCTCCTATCGTGCTGTCCCGAAGCACCGTGAGGCTCTTTGTTCCTTTCAAATCGACGCAGTACACCGTTCCGTCGGCAGTTCCCACGAACAGATTCTCTCCATTCGATGCCACATCAATGCAGACAGGATTGTCTATCGGGAAATCAAGCCGAGTTGGTGGAAGCTCCGTAGAGAAATCGTTCTGCACTAAGTGTGTTTTCCGTTGACTTTCAAAAGAAAGTCTTGGCGCAACGATAGCGATCATCGATTTCCCGTCATGCAGAGAAGTGCAGTAGGTAGGGAATAATAGTTGCGTTGCTCGAAACTCGTTAATTTCACGTCGCAGCACCCAAAAACTGACTACCACGAGACATAGTATCAGCGCCACAAGCGACTCGATGAAAGCCCTGAGCCACAACGACGAAAACGGTTTGGTTGGGGGCAATTTTGGATGGTCCGCCAAACCTGCACATGCAGTTTCTCGATCCGAAACGAAGCTTACTCCGAGCGGAGTCGCATCCAAGTCCACCGTCTCGTGCTCGGGTCGATCGTATGAGAAGTTCTTGATGTAAGCCTGGGTTCCGGATTGCAACAATCTCGTCAACTGAATTCCTTCTTGCTGGTTGCTTGCCTTTCACATAGTCCGAGGCTTCTAAACCCTAGAAAATGCTAGGAGTTTCTGGTGTGAAAAAAAAGAACTGGATAGACCCAAGTGGTTGATTACTTCTTCAACAGAGGAATGCTATCACTTAAACAAGCTAGGTGGGGAGCTTAAGTTCAAACCGACCGGCACGAGGCTGTTCGGGTCAAACGTACGACGCTGATGATTGGTCGTCGCGGCGGATTTGGTTGACCGGATCGAACGTATATAAGCGACCAACGAACCAATCTCCTCATGTGTACCCACCAAGGCAGGGTGAGGAGTCCCAGGAATCCCCAACGCAATTCGCTTGTAAATCTCATCTGGTTCATCACCACCATGCAATGAGTCCGAGCTTAGATTGGGCGCACGCATTCGGCGACCCTGCGAATCAAATAGGTTCGTTATCGCGTCGTCCATCTCGTCGTTGGCCGCACCATTATCGGTTGAGTGGCAATTTGTGCATTTTGCGGCACGGAAAAGCACTTGACCACTCGCAGCGGAATCCGATTTGATTTCCATTTGTGGAATTGTCAGCGGCGCACTGGGTTGGGATCTGGCCTCCACCCATGGCAATTGCGTAGGATTTGTCCCGCCAACGCTGATGTCAGAATGGTTCGCGTATTGCTGGTTTAGACCAACGACTCTGAACCATCGCAATACTGCGACTAGCGAATTCAATTCGGATTCGGAAAGCTCGTTAAAGGCCGGCATCGAAGTACCAGGTTGTCCTTGGAGAATGGCGCGTTTCAAATCGAAGTCTGTTGCCAGCCGATTGGTTGCTGAGACCATACGAATGGGTTCGTAAAGGAAATTTCTCGGAGCTGGATAGAGATTGCACGCAGCAGGCCCCGCACCATCTCCCCGACTACCATGGCATGCGCCACAGAGTCTTATGTAAAGCGCCAGGCCGGCAGGGGGCTCGGGAATAGAGGGAGAGGCGATCTTCTCGAGACGAGGAAAATTGGTTGTGAATGAGGGTGAATCCACCGCATTCCATTCGTCAACCAGTTCTTGATTGGACGGAAAAAAAGATCGTCTGACGCTTAAATCTTGTATTCGCCCGAGGCGGGCGATTCGATCGCGAGCACCACTAAAAATCGCTGTTGCTGTCGATGGATCGCCAGATAATGCAATGGCAGTAGCACCCCAACTGACCAATTGCGTTAGCTGGCCTGCGGAAACCGCATTGCCTTTCCGGTTGGCTTGGAATGCACTGACGGTTAGTTTGTCAAAGTCGATGGATGTCGCGAGATTCGCCGTCGCTAAACCTTTAACGGCTAGAGAATAATCTCCTGCATCGGAAGCAATTTTTGCCATCTCCAAGACTTCCGCTCGCGAATTTGAGGACAACAGTTTGGTTGTCATTGGATCATTGCGGCCTAGTCGTCGCTGGACTCTTGCAAGTCGCAACGGACCTTCCGCATTGTCAGCAAAGAGCTTGACGAAACGTGTAAGTAAGGCTTCTGCCTGTTCGAAGCGCACGTCGGGGGGCCGCACATACAGGTCGGCTAGCGCAAGCCAAGACAATTCATGCCGCGGATGGTGAACAATCGTTTGGATGAATTTCGACTCAGCGTCTGCGGAGTTGCCAGTAATGTTAGCGTAAACTGCGGTTAAGTACTCTAGTTGAGCGGAATCCGGCTGCTCTTGTCGCCATTGGTCAAGCAGCAATTGAGCCTCGGACAATTTATTGGATGCAAAGGCACATTGGACAACCACGCTGCGAGCGTCTGAGTCTACCGCGCCCGCATTTCGCAAAACACGAAGCGATTCGAAAAGGGAAACGTCAACCTGCGCCAATTGAATCCGTTGCATCGCCAACGCTAGCTCCACTTGATCCTTGGAGTCGTCGATCCGCCGAGCTTGTTCCATTTTCTCGGAAAACAACTTTTGCTGCCCAAGCTGTCGATAACAATTCGCCGCCAGCATTAAGGTGCGAAGGTCCTGGCTGGTCGCTTGCGCAAGCCTACCATTTGTTTTCGACAGATCTCCTGCAAGGTAATCGGACATTGTTAAGTCCGAAGAAGGCTTGAACCTGTTGACCAATAGGATAACGGCCATCAAGATGGAGATCGCGGTTAGCCCGTAAAGTATATGCTTCAACTATTCACCATTTTATGTCTCGGATCCCAAAGACTGGCTCAACAACTTTGCGAATTCATTTCTGTCGGACCAAGGTCTTTCGACAAGGTTTCGAACGCAATTGGTATGTGCCAACATACTACATGAAAACCAACGTGTTTGCAGCGATTGCAATTGGTCTTGCTCTTTTTCCGGCGTGCTCTCGCAAACCGAGTGGAATCGACACGGAGATTGCACAGGAGTTGGCGACTGAATTGGCGCGGCTGAATGCCATTCCTCAGGCCGGCTTTTCGGCGGTTGATTCCGTACCGGCTGAGATTTCCAAATTTTGCGCTGACTGCCATGCGTTACCTCAACCGAGCAGTTTTGTGCGTGAGATATGGTACGACGAAATTGAAAAGGGATATGAATTCTATGCTAGATCAGGTCGCACGGACCTAAAACCCCCTCCGCTTCAAAGTGTTTTAGCATTTTATCGTGAGCATGCTCCGTCGCAAATCAACTTCCCGCAACCAGCCGAGGTCGACAAGGAGTTGAGATCGAGATTTGAACTTGAGCAAGTCGACTGGCAAGATGGTCCTCGTTTATCTCCGGCCATCTCCTGCATTCGCTGGGTCAATTTCCAGCCCGAGGGAGAGCGGCGACTGATCATCACAGATATGCGAGATGGGAGTGTTAGCATAGTCAATCCGATACCGAAGCAAACGAAACGTCGACTGATTGGGCGGGTAAGCAATCCGGCTCGAGTCATCGCGTGTGATTTGAATCTAGATCAACGAACAGACTTAATTGTTTCGGATCTCGGTAGTTTTAATCCTTATGACCATGGCTTTGGAAAAGTCGTCTGGCTAAATCGAGAATCGAGCATCGGTGAATTTCAACCCACAACTCTCGTCGAAAATCTCGGGCGTGTCGCAGATGTTGCCGTAGCAGACTTTTCGGGTGACTTGAAACCGGATTTATTGGTTGCCGAATTTGGCCATCGGCTGACCGGCGGCATTCGACTCATGACGAACGACACAGTAGACATGCAGCCAATGCGATTCAAAGAACACCCAATTCTTATTCGTCCCGGTACCATGCAGGTTTCCGCACACGACTGGAATGAAGACGGTGAAATGGATTTTGCATCGATCACGAGCCAAGAGTTTGAGTGCGTGGACGTGTTCACCAATGCTGGCGACAAATTCGATGCTTACCGAACATGGCAGGGAGGAGATGTCACCTTTGGTCTGGTTGGATTCGAGCTGACGGACCTGGATCAGGACGGTGATCAAGACATCTTGTGCGTAAATGGCGATAGCTTTGATAACAATTTTGCCAATCGCTCGCATGGCGTACAGTGGCTGGAGAATATTGGTGACGTCAAATTTCGTTACCATCGCTTGGCAGAGCTACCGGGAGCCTATCGCGCGGTTGCCGCCGATATAGATGGAGACAATGATCTGGATGTAATCGTCGTTGTAAATTTGCCCACAGACGTTTACCCGCGTTCTCTCGTTGAAATGAATTCGGTTTCGTTATTGATGCTTGAGCAACTGGCACCCGGTCACTTCTCGCCGAGAGTCTTAGAACGAGGAACGCCCCGATACGCGGCACTTGAAGCTGCGGACTTTAATGGCGATGGTAAAGTTGACTTGGCGGTCGGGGCACAACTCTTTGACACCGATCCTCAGGGCAGCGCTGCATCGAAATTGCCGCGATTAACTTTGTGGTGGCAAAAGTAGGCCGGGAGGTGTCGATCCTCTGCATTATTTTTTAAGCGATGCGTCGATGGCTGCGACCAAGCCTGCGGCTTTTGTCCAGGTCTCTTCTTCTTCCTGTTCCGGCTGACTGTCCGCCACGATGCCGCCGCCGACTTGAAATTGCCACCAACCTCTCGATGCAGTTAGTGTACGAATGAGGATATTCCAATCCATGCTGCCATCGGATCCGAAGTAGCCTAGCGATCCGCAATAGGGACCACGTACGGTTGGCTCAAGTTCGGCAATGATTTCCATCGCACGAATTTTGGGCGCTCCCGTGATGCTACCCCCTGGGAACATGGCCGCAACCAATTCGCTCACGCTGGCAAGGGGCCGCAAGCGAGCTCGCATCGCACTGACTAAATGAAGCACATAAGGATAGGCCTCAACATCGCAAAGCTGCGTCACTTTTAAAGAATTCACTTCGCACACCCGCGACAGATCGTTTCGCAATAAATCGACGATCATGACGTTCTCGGATCGGTCTTTCACGCTTTTCTTCAGTTCGACTGCGGCGGCTTGATCGAGTTGCTCGTCCCCGGTACGGCGTCGTGTGCCTTTGATGGGACGCGTTTCAATCAAACGATCGCGCACTTGCAGGAATCGCTCGGGTGAAGCGCTGATGATTTGGGACTGTCCGAGATCCAGATAGCCCGCAAACGGTGCGGCATTGACTTCACGCAGCTTTTGATACAGGGACTTGGAATCGCATCGAGCCGGGCACAGCAATCGTTGGGCTAAATTTGTTTGGAAGATATCGCCGGCAAAAATGTACTCTCGAGCTTGAATGACGGCTTTTTGATAGCCCGCGCTGTCAAAGTTCCCCAGCCATCCACCCCCTAGCCTTGTTTCGAATTGAGGTGCCGTCAGGCCGTGGGCCATTGCATGGACGCTATGCAATGAGGCTTCTGGTGAAGATTTCTGCTCGTAAGTCTCCGAGGTGAGTCTTCGTAGAAAAGTCTCGCATCGCAACTTAGCTCGCTCCTGCCTTGCCGCAATCGAGGAACTTTCAGGAAATCCTTGGGAAATGATCCAGCCGTTTTTTGACTGATGGTCCCAGGCTAGTACAACGTCATACAAGGCTAACGACGCCAACGGCAGCCCGAACTCGTTGTGTCTTGCGGCCGGAACACGCTCAAAGCAACGGCCCAGCTCATATCCCATAAAACCCGCAACGCCACCCTGAAACGGCGGCAAACCTGGAAGCGTCGCGGATTGGAATTGCCTCAACCATTCTTCAAGTCTGGCCAAAGGATCCGCAACAACACGATCCACCGAAAGCAAATCGACGGGGTCTGCGGCCAAAAAACTGTAGCGACTTTGAGGATCACCTACGAGCGCACTGTCGAGCCAGCAGCAGTAGGGCAATTGACTCAGCCGCTCGAATGCCGCGGATGGAGTGAGAAAATGGGGGAGCGGCTCGACATAGGGGACGGTAGGGGAATCGATCATGGAAACTCTTAAGCGCCGGGAAACAAAACGAGATTGCAGTATAAGCATATCCGCAACTGTTTTTCATACCAATTAGCCGTTGGGCGATAGCCCCGGTTTTCCAATTGCTCGACATTCGTCGAGAACCGGGGCTATCGCCCTTCGGCTATCCGTTTGTTTCACTCGAAGACTCATACCGTTGTGCTTAGTCCTATCCTTGTCCAAAATGGATGAGTCCGATGAGTCCCAAAGTCGGCGCGAATTTTTATCATTCGAAGTGAATCGCTCGCTTGGGCGGTGCTCGTAGCGGTGAATGGTCGCTACAATCGTGGTTCTTGAAATAACGATTTTCGGAATCGCGGGCGTGTTATCGTCCGGAAAAACAACTCGAATTGAAACGCTTGATAAATGAATTTAGATTGGGATGGCCTGATTTCGCTGATTCGCAGCCACGATAATTTTGTGTTGACCAGCCACATTCGGCCGGATTGCGATGCGTTGGGCAGCGAACTCGGGATGGCTGGAATTCTCCAAGCCATGGGCAAAAAGTACACGATCGTGAACGGTCATCAAACGCCACCGATCCTTACTTTTCTGGATCCGTCGCAGAGTATTAAGGTGATCAGCGAACACATTCGAGCGGAAGACGTTTTTGGCGATTGCCTCATTATTCTGGACACAAGTGCTTGGGCTCAACTCGGTCCCATGGCAGAAGTCCTGCGAAGATGGACGGGCACCAAAATCGTCATCGATCACCATGTTGGCGAAGATGATTTGGGTGCGCAGTTTTTCAAAGATACGAATGCGGAGGCTACTGGCCACTTGGTCGCATTGTTGGCACAGCACGCTGGGGTGGAAATCACGAAACCGATGGCCATGGCCCTTTACGCAGCGATTGCAACCGACACGGGTTGGTTCCGCTTTGCATCTACCACCAGCGACACGTATCGCATCATTGGGGAACTCGTCGATTGTGGCGCGTCTCCCTCGTCGATTTACGGCGACTTATATGAACGCGACACTATCGGACGCGTTCGATTGCGAGGCCGGATTCTTGCTCGCGTTCAGTCGGAATCGAATGGCGAGCTGGTACATACCTTCGTTCGCAAGGAAGATTTCACGGAATCGGGAGCACTGCCGAGCGATACCGAGGATGCGGTTAACTTGGCACTTGCCATTGAGGGAACCAAAGTGGCCTTCATTATGATTGAACAGATGAAGGGTGGCTTCAAGATCAGCTTTCGCTCGCGTTGCCATGTCGATTGCAACGACCTCGCACGGCAGTTTGGTGGTGGTGGACATCGCGCTGCTGCTGGTGCTTTTGTCGAAGCGGAATTTGGTGAACTACAAACTCGTGTCCTTCAAGCAACGCGTGCAGCGCTTGCCAATAAACCTGTCTATGCTTGATCTGCTCCGATTTGCTATCGCAATCCTTCCTCTCGCGGCGTACACCAACGTTCTCGGTTTAATGCGTCTTCGGTCGCATCCGACAGTCCTCAGTGGTGCGATGGACTTTTTGATGATGGGGTTAGCTTTGATCGGCTTGATCGCCATTGGGCCCATCGAGCTTTTCTTTCCACGAGCGGCTTATTCGCTGCTAGGCGTTTGGGTTTGGATCGTGTTGATCGCTCTATACTTCTTTGTCGTTATGCTGATCGCTTTAAACAACACCCCCAAGTTGATTGTGTATGGATTAAAAGCGACCGCCTTAAAGTCCACTCTATGCGAATTGCTAAATGAAAACCAAGTGCGTTCGGAATGGCTTGGAGACATCGTAGAACTTCCGGAACTCGGCATTCGAGCGTGTGTTGAGCCAGCGGGCCGCACAGCGGTGTCGCAAATCCATGCCACCGGGAAAGAACAAAGCCTATCGGGCTGGCTAACTCTTGAACGCATGCTCGTTCACAAAGTATCCAACAAACGAATCGACCTAAAGCGACAAGCGATCGTTTGGTTACTGACCAGTTTTTTTTTGTTCGGGCTTGGAACTGTTTTGGTCAGCAACGATTTGCCCCGGCTCCAGCAAGCGATGTCGATGATGTTCGATGGCGATTAGTAATTCAGTCGGAGCGACCTTCATGCACAATCGAAAGTTGATAGACGAGCATCTTGAGCTGACGCGTCGCTATTTTCTGCGTTGCGGACTAGCGGGTGCCGGAGCGGTAGCATGGGCACCAACGTCGCATCTCGATTTGTTCGCTTCCGAGCAGGACAAGTCAACACCCACGCCAAAGCGTCCGAAAGCGGGGGCGATGCCGGACCCTTATTTCACTGCGGCAACCGAATTTCGAGATGTATCCCGAGGCAAGCCCATTCCCTATACATTGTCCGAAGAGAAACGAAAACAGGTCGGCTTGACTCGCGATACATGGCAACTGGAAGTGATCTCGGACACGGAACATCCTGCTAAGATCAATCGACCGCTGGCCAAAGCCAATTCCACGGCTCTTGATTTCGATCGACTTTTGAAATTGGGGGAAACCCATTCGGTTCGATTTGCCAAAGTCATGACATGCCTGAATCTCGGTTGCCCACTCGGGATGGGATTGTGGGAGGGAGTGCCGCTGCGTGAGGTAGTGTGGTTAACCGAACCTCAGGAAAACCTTCGGCGTGTTTTTTACTACGGTTATCACAACGACGACCCAAAACAAATCTTTCGAAGTTCGTTGCCAATCGGGCGGGTACTCGAAGATCCATTTGATTTGCCACCTGTCATTCTTTGCTACAAACTCAACGGCGAATGGCTGGATGCCGAACGAGGAGGGCCGGTACGAATGATTGTCCCTGAGGCGTATGGATTCAAGTCCGTTAAGTGGCTCACGCACGTCGTGCTAACCAATCTTGCGTATGCGAACGATACTTACGCGGAGCAAAACAATGATGTCGATTCTTCATTGAAGACCTTTTCGGCAACTCTCTCCATTCCAACAACCGTTCGAGCGGGTGAACCCATTCCCGTATCGGGCTACGCACAGGTCGGCATATCGGGACTACGCAAAGTCCAGGTGTTGGTCGAATCCAAAGGGTCAGATCGACCGGTGGACGATCCAACCTTCACTCGCTCAGCATGGAAGGATGCAGAATTGCTACCCTCGCCGACGCGATGGAACACTCTTGTGGATGAGAAAATCCCAACGAATACACATGGGTTCGACGAGAACGGAGTCCCAAAATCTTGGCCACTTCGACTCACCAACTCGCATTGGGCGACTGTGCTCGCTGCGCTGCCGGAGGGTGAATATACGTTTCGCAGTCGGACGATCGATGAAAAAGGGATCGCGCAACCGCTGCCCCGCCCCTTCCGAAAATCAGGGCATGCAGCTATCGAGTCGATTGATTTTGCCGTTACACCTTAATACAGATCACTCGACGTGCTGCGGGCGTTTTCTCCCCCTAGTACCCTGTGTACCAAAAATAATCAGGCTCGTTTGACAGGCAATGGGCAGCTCAGGTAAACGTACTCATATCCGTGGGCAAAGGGCCGGCAGGTCGTTTGGAACAAATCCGCTGCGCCCCACCGTGTGGTTCCACAAAAATGGAATAGCCGATCGGAATACGTCAGTATTTTGCAAAAATTGATTCAGGGCGATTGACTGACTAAGCTGCAATTGCTTTAATTATGAACCAAAGGCTTTTTCATTGAAATTCGGCCTCAGTGAGGTTTTGAAATGTCTATCAACGATCAACGATCAACGATCAACGCGTTAAAGAGATTCGCGTTGAGGACTGTTGGAATCTTGTTGATATCAACAGCGATTTTGAAATTGTGGTCACTGTTGACTGATCCGTTCTTTGATCTGAACGCCGGACTTACAAAAGAAGTCATCTTCGCAGCGATCGTGCTTGAATTGACAGTCGGCTATTTGAACTTACGGCCTATTAACGAACATAGAGTCGCACTATTGAATGTGATTGTCTTTTGTTTTCTTGGTACATTTTCTATTGTGAAGTGGTATTTGGGTAGCAGTTATTGCGCATGCGCTGGCGTAATCCGATTGCCGATCTGGATATTTATCACGATTGATTTTGCATTTGCATTACTTTTCTTTTTGCTTTTCCGACTGGATCAAGTCCGAAGGACTGAATTTGGATTGTACGAAGTTTGGCGGACCATTGCTCGCTGCGCAAGTCCAGGAACAATGGTTGCAGTGGCATTATTCGCGTTGTTTTTAGGGTGGCTTCAGTTTCGTGGGTCGGCATCGTTTCGCGCTACCCTTTTTAGTGAGCAGCTAATCAAAGTTCGCGTAAATTTGCCCGCGCGACTTCAGGTATCTGAAAAGTCGACGGGTGAAGTCGAAATTCACAACCAATCGGCCATGGACGCAAAAATTATCGGTATGGATTTATCCTGTCGATGTTTTGAACTGGACGAACCGATTGGTCTTGTGCTTGCTGCGAACAGCATCCGAAAAATCGATTTTCGGATTGTCCCGATGAAGCAAGGCGAGGTTCGCCAACGAGCTGTTTTGTTTTTAGATCATCCGGAACAGTTCCGGTTGACTATTGATTTGGTAGGATTTGCGAAGGAGAAATAGTGATGAAACGTTTTTGTTTAGATTTTGCTTCAACTTTATTCGTTGCATTCGGATTGCTGATTGCGATTAATTCTCAGGGGGAGGCCCAGGCAAAGCCCATCCTCGTTGCACTGTGCACCAATGTTAATTGTAGATGGTCCGGTGTAGACGGTGGATGTGTCGGTGGATGCACAGCGGCTCCAACGGCTACCTGTTCGTGCACGTCTCCGCCGGTAATTGTCAATGGTGTTCCTTGCTATTGCGAAGCAAGTTAATAATCGGTTCCATTAATTTTAGACCGCCAGCCATCCTGGCTGGCGGTGGTTTGCTTTTATGTTCCTGAGGTTGGTTTATGTTGCCGAGTACTTTCTTCTTGCTTCTACTGTTTCTGACTGACGGAGAGCAAGACCATGAAAAGAGATCGAGAATCGAAGCAGGGAACAACTTTTTGACCAGCGCCCGAATCAATCGCTGGGAAGAAGTCCTCACGAAAGGGGTAGAAAGCTTCGGCAAGGTCGTTTCAAAGAACAGCAAAAGGAAGATGAGTGAATGTTGGATTCAGCCGGATTTTGCGTGGTTTAAGAGTTACGACAATGCAGGAAAGGTAACGATTGATGTTGTAAATCCATCCTACTCTGCAAGGATTGTTCTGAGGAATGGTGTTTACAGTCTTTCGAACGTTGGCGGCCCAATTCCAGAAGAAAAAATTCTTCATGTATCTGCACTTCCGTTTGCCCTGACTTCGTCCGTTTGCTATTTCAAGAGTAGCACAGCATTCTATCTGAAATCGGGGAAGCTCGAAGTTCGCGACTATCGCAAGGAGGGTCCTAAACACTACGTTCAATTGGGTTTCAACGATGACAGTCAGCGGAAAGATTTCGAGATTGTTTTTGATGACGACACCCTATCCCTACTCCCGTCTGAGTTGCGATTCAAAAACCTGGATCGCGAAACCCATACCAAAGTATTCGACTTTTTCGAAGTCAATGGATACAAGATACCGCGAAAACTAACCGAGGAAGGAAATGCTGAGGTCGCGGTAACAGAAGTCTTTCCAGACGAGCGGTTGGACACGAAAACCTGTTACTTGAGTTACTATGGTTTACCAGAGCCGCCAGCCTTCAAAACAACAGATTTCGGTCGGTCCGGCAGCAATGTGTACTTGTACGTGTCAGCAGCATTGATTGCAGTGGGAGTCACGATTTGGCTTTTGCGTGGCAGATCACATGCTTAAAACAATGAATCGCTCATGCACTTTTCGGAATGGCCTTACTTCCATTGAGTTGATGGTTGTTGTATCCATCATTGCTGTACTGATCACGTTATTGTTGCCAGCAGTACAAATGGCTCGAGAGACTGTTAGGCGAGTCAGTTGTTCCAACAATGCAAAACAGCTTGCGTTGGCTCTTCAAATGCATGAAGATGCTATGAAGTCGCTGCCACCCACACTTTCAAGGTCTCGGGGTCCGAATTTCTTGCTTCATTGGCAAGCTAGATCGCTTGCGTACCTTGAGCAGCAAGATTTGCTGAATAAAGTGCAGGAGGAAGTTCTACGCCGTGTTCAGATTTTTAGTAACTCCAATCGGACTGTTACGATCCCTAGTTTTCAATGCGCATCCAATCCGGACAACGGTTTCTTAATCAAACCCGACTTGGGATTTCTGTTTACGCATACGGACTATTGCGGTGTTGCAGGCGCACGCGAGGACAATGGTGTTTTCCGCCTAGATCTCCGACAACTTGAAGGTAGGCGCTTTCGCGATATTAGCGGTGGCCTCTCCAACACGCTACTTTTTGGCGAAAGACCTCCAAGCGAATTGTTTGCAGGGTTTGGTTCTTGGCTGGGTGGACAAGATACCAGCGGAGCGGCAACGTATCTCGATCCGACTGATTTCACACTCAATGTTACTAACGAACTGGGTGAGTGTTCGAATGAAGTCCGACCATTTGGTCCTGGAAAACGGGGTGGACGCTGCGACTGGACTCATCACTGGAGTTTCCACCCAGGTGGGGCCAACTTTGCAATGGCGGACGGATCGGTATCCTTCCTGTCCTACAGTATGGATAAAAATGCTTTGGCCGATCTAGCATCGATTGACTAAGCGTCTTAAGGTCCGAATTAACTTTTGGGGAGGTAAGGGGCCGGGGGGTGAGGGGTAGAGCCCTGACATGGTCGCATCCGACAGTGCTCAGTGGTGCGATGGACTTTTTGATGATGGGGTTAGCTTTGATCGGCTTGATCGCCATTGGGCCCATCGAGCTTTTCTTTCCACGAGCGGCTTATTCGCTGCTAGGCGTTTGGGTTTGGATCGTGTTGATCGCTTTATACTTCTTTGTCGTTATCCTGATCGCTTTAAACAACACTCCCAAGTTGATTGTATATGGATTAAATGCGACCGCCTTAAAGTCCACTCTATGCGAATTGCTTCATGAAAACGAAGTTCGATCGGAATGGCTTGGAGACATCGTAGAACTTCCGGAGCTCGGCATTCGAGCGTGTGTTGAGCCAGCAGGCCGCACGGCGGTATCGCAAATCCATGCCGCCGGGAAAGAACAAAGCCTATCTGGCTGGCTATCTCTTGAACGCATGCTCGTTCAAAAGGTGTCCAACAAACGAATCGACCTAAAGCGACAAGCGATCGTTTGGTTACTGACCAGTTTTTTTTTGTTCGGGCTTGGAACTGTTTTGGTCAGCAACGATTTGCCCCGGCTCCAGCAAGCGATGTCCATGATGTTCGATAGCGATCCGTAATTCAGTCCCCAGAAGATCGTTACCTTCTCGCTAGGGCGAAGGTCAAATACCACTGACATAAAGCCAGTGGCATGATTTGAATGCCTCTGGGTTTATCCCAGAGGATCGTTACCTTCTCGCTAGGGCGAAGGTCAAATACCACTGGCATGAAGCCAGTGGCATGATTTGAATGCCTCTGGGTTTATCCCAGAGGATCGTTACCTTCTCGCTAAACCGAAGTGGTTTTGATTTCGATCGTCCTTGGAATTGGCTTGGCTTGCTTTGGCAACACGATATGTAAAACGCCGTTGTCAAAGCGAGCCTCAATTTTCTCTGCATCCAGTTTTTTCGGTAACCGGAGGGATCGCGAAAACTTCCCAGCCGTTCGTTCTTGACGATGAACGCTTAGCTTTTGTCCTTGTACTGCTGCATCCCGTGTGCCGCTGACCACCAAGCGTTCGTCCTGGATTTCAATCTTGACCACCTCAGGTTTGACGCCCGGCAAATCCATGTAGACATTGTATTGCATCTCCGTCTCATAGATATCCATAGGTGGCGTGAATGCGACGTTCGCTTCGCAGCTTTGGCTGGTGTGAACGCCGCTTTCGTCCTTGGATTCACTCTTATGAAATACTTGGTCGACGATTGTTTCCATTTCGGAAGCAAAGTCCTGAAGCGCTGAGGGGAGTTGATCAATTGGGAATCGGAAATGAACCATGGTCGTGATCTCCTGGAACAAACGGGAATTTTATGAGGTGCTGTCAAACTGACAGAACTACCTTTCTTACCATACTTCCATAAAGCAACATCCGTGCCAAACTATAAGGGGCTCAAGCATGGCAGCCGTACCGACAGTGCGATTCTCATTGCAAAAGTTCGACGGCACCGCTTGCCATCGTCAGAATGGCTGTAGGCAACGCGAGGTCGATGTCCGGATAAAAGTCGGGTGCATGAAGGCTTAGGCTGGTTTGTCCACGCTTTTTCAATGCTTCCAAGCGTCCTGATTCGATCACTCCAAGTCGATACATGACGCTCGGCACTCCCGCCAAACCGTATTCGCTAAAGTCCTCGCCACCCATGACTTGTTCTGCTTCACCCACGCGATCGATTCCCACAGTTTCAGTCAACGTATTTCGAAGCCGCTTTGAGAGAGACACGTTGTTGAATAGCGCAGGCGTTCCGTCGGAAAGCGATATCTCCGGCGGCTCAGCTCCATACGCCTCAGCAACCGCATTGGCTCGTCGACGGATAGAGCTGATTAGCAACTGTCGCACTTCAGGCGTATAGCTGCGAACCGTCAACTGGAGATCGCACCGATCGCTGATGATGTTGTGTTTGGTGCCGGCATGGATAGCACCGACGGTGATCACCGCTGGTTCCGTTGGTTTCACTTCGCGACTGACAATCGTTTGCAAACTCATCACGAGTTCTGCGGCTTGAACGATTGGGTCGATGGTAGTGTTGGGAGCGGCACCGTGACCACCGCGTCCTTTGATGGCGATATCGACACTATCCACGTTAGCCATCATGTAACCTTCGCGCATAGCGATGCACGTTGCCTTGGACGCTTCGCAATGGAGCGCAATCGCAAAATCGGGTTTTGGGAAACGAGTAAAGAGCCCGTCGGCGATCATGTTTTGTGCTCCGCCACCTCTTTCTTCAGCCGGTTGACCGATAAGCATGAGGGTCCCTCGCCAACGATCTTTGTGAGAAGCCATCAATCGTGCTATTGCGATGAGATTGCTCATATGTACATCGTGCCCACAAGCGTGCATGATGCCCGCCGGTGCACCGCTTGGCAGCGTTGTTTTTTTCTTGGACGCTCGCGGAAGTCCTGTCATCTCCGTGACCGGCAAGGCATCTAAGTCGGTCCGCAACATCACGGTCGGACCAGGCCCATTCTTGAGCAGCGCGACGACTCCGAAGCCTCCTATTTTGGTCGTAACATCGAAGCCTGCCTTTCGCCATGCATCCGCAAGATACTCAGACGTTTTTTCTTCTTGGTAGGAGAGTTCGGGGTTCTCGTGGAGCCACCAATAGTCCTCGACGACGGTGGCTAAATTGGCATCGATCCAGGCCTGAATCCAAGAGCTCGCGGGGGGCTTTTTTTCGATGGAGTTATTGGACTGGGCTGGCGAGTTTCGAGGCGGCATGAGCACGCACAATGATAAACCAATCCAAAGGGAAAGCCGTCGAAATGCCATGGAAGAACCTCTTGGTAAAAACGCAAAGAAAGCGACCTGTGTTTGGCCCACCATCATAGCATTAGGCAATCGTGACGGTTTGTTGTAGTATTGTGTTTATGAACGCAAATACCGAAATCAAACCAATGTTGGCTCAAGAGATGGCGGCCGTCGCATCGCAACGAAAACCCCTTTGGATCGGGGACTTGCTCATCGATCCTCCCATCCTACAAGCGCCGATGGCAGGCTACACCAACTACGCATTTCGACAAATCGTTCGGGAATTCGGCGGTACAGGTTTGCAAGCCACCGAGATGGTGAACGCGCGAGGATTTGTTTGGCTCGACGAACATGATTGTGAGCACCCGGATCGTTTGTGGGGGGTCAAAGACGAGGCTCGGCCGCTTGCTGTCCAAATCTGGGATAACGATCCGGAAACGATGGCCAAAGTCGGAAAACGATTGGCGGGCGAGTATGGAGTCAGCGTCGTCGATATCAACTTCGGTTGCCCCGTGAAACAAGTTACTGAAAAGGCACACAGCGGCTCGTATCTTCTGCACGATCCCGAACGCATGTACGCGATCATTTCTCGCCTGGTGGAAGTATGCTACCCGACTCCGGTCACTGCCAAGATACGACTTGGTTGCACTCGAAATACGATGAATCACGTTCAAATTGCAAAAACGGTCGAGCGTGCCGGAGCATCGGCCCTCACCGTCCATGGACGCACTGCCGAAGATTTCTTTCGAGGGTCAGCAGACTGGTCCAAGATTGCTGAGATCAAGGAGCATCTGCATCGCATCCCTCTGATTGGCAACGGTGACTTGCAAACCCCGGAACAAGTCGTCTACGCCTTTCAAAATTACCATGTCGATGGTGTGATGATTGCTAGGGCCGCATTAGGACGTCCATGGTTGTTTTCGCAAGCCGCAGCAGCCTTGGCCGGCAAACCCATTCCTCCGGACCCAAGCTTGGAGGAACAAAAGGCATGCATGCTCAGACATTATGACTTGGTCGTCGAACGGTTCGGAACCAACAAAGGGACGCTGCTCATGCGGAAATTTGCTTGTTGCTACGCCCAAAGCAAGCACGGGGCTAGGCATTTTCGCACTCACGTGGCTCATGTGGAATCGCCCGAGCAGTTTCATGAAGTGGTTGAAAAGTACTTTCCCAAGTTCGTCGACCCAGCCGGCGCGGGCGAATCAATCACGGGTTTGGATGAAAGTTGTTCGTGTAGTTAAATCCTAGCGAAACAAACAATTTGGTGAGTTTGCACGGCGAACCACGAAATTGCCGGTATTTATTTGCACTCGGCTGGGTGGCAAGTACCATTTATTGAATTCATCGTCCACAAAAGACGTCGACAAATTGAATCCTCAGGGGAGAAAAATCGACGTGTCTAGAAATTTCGTTTCACAAACTGGGTCGACTTAAATGCGAATGCAACCTCTTTTCCTTCTTGTCATGCTTGCCACGTTGTTGGTTACCAGTTCGGTTTCCGGTCAGGACCCGCTCGATGAAATGTATGGACGAGCCGTCCATGCTTTCTTTCGGGGAGATTTAGAACATGCGGAGGAATTGTTAACCGAAGTTATCGAAGCAGGAAGTATGGATCCGCGAGCCTTTTACTTTAGAGGGCTTTGCCAACCTTGCTGCGCAGGGAGCTCCGATTTCGAAACCGCTGCGAGGCTTGAAATCGAAGGCAAGAGAGTCGTTAATGTCGGCAAAGCACTGGAGCGAATTCAAGGGGGATGCCGCGTTGAGATCGAAAAAGCGAGAACGAGGGCTCGCTTGTCTTCACGAGCTCAACTGTTGGAACTTCAAAGAACCAAATACGAACAGATGCAGTTTGGAGGCAACGCCGCAGGAGGAATGATCGTTCCACCACGAGTAGGCGATGCCGCTCCGGTACCAAATGGACTTGCACCCAACGACCCGTTCAACACGGGAATGACCAAAGGTGAGCCAAAGGGTATTGCAATCGAGCCGAAAACAGTTGCACCAGGCGACGAATTTGGCACAGAAATTCCAAAAACGGAAATGCCAGAGGAACCTGCCCCAACACCAGCGGATGATGATCCGTTTGCAACTAAACCTTAATGGATAAGTTGCACGACGCTCCGCGTCGTGATCCCTGCGACACAATACGAATGATCCTTGCGACGCGGAGCGTCGCACAACTAAGCGCCGTCTAACTAAGCCGCGCGTCTGAGCGTTGCGGAAGAATAAAACTTCTTCAAGCTCGCGACCACCGCATCTTGCTCTCGCTCGGTAAGGTCAGGATAAATCGGTAAATGAAGAATCTCTTTGGATGCTTTCTCGGTTTTCGGCAAGCATCCTAAGGAATAGCCCAGGTCTTCAAAGCACTCTTGCAAATGCAGTGGCACGGGATAATAAACTTCGTTGCCGATCTTCGTGTCGTTTAGATGTTTCCGTAGCGAGTCGCGCAAGCCATCGGTCACTCGAATTCCATATTGATTCCAGACGTGGGTTGCCTCAGGTGCATGATGTGGCAGATCGATCCACTGATCCAATCCTTCTGCTGCA
>Ga0247832_1000762_pt1 | contig 63217 bp, 53 predicted proteins | sample LaCruzMarch2015__10_FD_192407 | JGI IMG/M metagenome (GOLD analysis project Ga0247832, IMG submission 192407) | Freshwater microbial communities from meromictic Lake La Cruz, Castile-La Mancha, Spain - LaCruzMarch2015_4m | ecosystem: Environmental > Aquatic > Freshwater > Lake | place: Spain... | reverse complement strand
GAAGCAGCCCGGAACTCCAGGAGCGGCTCATCACGGCACTCCAAGAGCTCTTTGCCCAGCCATCCCTGGTCCAATCCCAGTGCCGTCCAAAACTGCGTTTATGACATCCTTTTTAAAATCCAGTCTATTCGCTTTAAATGAATCCATGGTTTCAAAGTCAGACTAACGATACAATAAACTTATACTTAAATAAGTATATTACTCACAACTTTACCATGCACATCCGTGAGTCGGAAATCCCGTCCCTGGTAACGAAAAGTGAGACGTTCATGATCCAGACCCAGCAAATGCAGCAGGGTCGCATTGAGGTCATGCGTGTGGACGCCGCCCTCAACCACATTGAAACCCATTTCATCGGTGCGCCCATGGGTGAGGCCGCCTTTGACTCCGCCGCCGGCCAGCCACATCGTATAGGCGTCCTTGTGATGATCCCGCCCGCCTGTCGTCTTGGCCCCTGATCCGTCCGCACCTTGACGCAAGGGCGTGCGACCGAACTCACCGCCCCAAACGACGAGGGTTTCATCCAGCAGGCCCCGCTGCTTGAGATCACGCACCAGAGCAGCCATCCCCTGATCCACATCTTTGGCCTTAGCCCTCAGGCGTTTGTCCAGACCGCCGTGGTGATCCCAGTCGGAATCATAAAGTTGAACCATGCGCACCCCTCGCTCCACCAAACGACGGGCTAACAAACAGTTGTTGGCAAAAGAAGCTTTTCCCGGCTGAGCACCATACATGTCCAAAGTCGCCTGGGATTCCTGGGAGATATCCATCAGTTCCGGCACACTGGCCTGCATTCGAAAAGCCATCTCATACTGGCTGATCCGGGTGGCGATTTCGGGATCACCGACGATGCCGAGTTGCTGCTCATTGAGCGCACGCACGGCGTCCAAGACCTGACGACGATCCGCCCTGCTGTGCCCCTCCGGATTGTTCAGGAAAAGCACCGGCTCTCCCGTGCCACGAAATTGCACCCCCTGATACACACTCGGCAGAAAGCCCGTGCTCCAGAGCGCTGTCCCCGCACCTCCCGGGGGACCGGAAAGCAACACCACATAGGACGGCAAATCACGATTATCACTGCCCAGACCATAAGTGACCCAGGCACCCATACTGGGCCGTCCCCCTTGGCCAAATCCACTGTGCAGAAACATCTGCGCCGGGGCATGATTGATCTCATTGGTATGCATCCCCTTCAGCAGGCAGATATCATCCGCGACCGTCGCCAAATGAGGCAAAAGTTCAGATATTTCCTGACCGCTCTGGCCATGTTTTTTAAACTGAAACTGAGAGCCTGCCAGAGTCATCTCCCCCCCGATGAAAGCAAAGCGCTTCCCCTTCAGCAGCTCATCTGGACACCTCTGCCCGTCCAGCTTTTGCAGCATCGGCTTGTAATCGAAGAGATCGAGCTGCGAAGGCGCGCCGATCATGTGCAGATAGATCACCTGCTTGGCCTTGGGGGCAAAATGCGGCCCGATCTGCGGCACCACCCCCTGCCCTGCGGCAGGCAGATCACGCGCCAGCAGCGACCCCAAAGCCGCCGAGCCCAGGGCCAAGCCAGATTGGGAGAAAAACCGGCGGCGTGAGACATGCAGAAAATCGGGCGTCATCATGCCGGTATAACGACTTCACCCCCGTCGGCTTTCAGGGGAAAACCGTGCTCCCCATGTCTGATCCCGCTTCACTTTTTCACCGGATTGGCGATGGCGATCCCCAGTTCCACCGTCGGCTCGCGCTCATCATTCAGCGGAGGTTCCGTGGGCCTGCCTCCTTCAGGAATCAAATTCACACCCACCGAGTAAAGCAAACCTCGAGTCGGTTCATAGTGGTAGGGCTCACCGGAAAAAGGATCTTGAGGAATGGCCGTCAGGTATTTGGGCGTCAGATCATTGAAATTTCGTGGCAGCGTTTTTTGATCTGCCAAGTAACGACGGATGGCAAATAAGCAACGCACTAGGCCATTTCGCGCCTTGGCCATCCCATGATTCTGAGGCAGATCGAGATACCTATCGATCCGATCCTTGAAGTAAATTTCCCCGCTCCAATTGGGATGATAAAAATGAGGAAGTGACAAACGATTGGAGCTCACCTGTGCCATGCTCACGGAAAGGCGGGTATAAAGCGGACGCGTGGTCTCATCACGCAAATCACGAAAGGCGGATGCAAAAAGACTCAGCGTCTCATTCACCTTAAAAAACAGCCTTCCGGGTCGCTGATGCAGCCGCCCGCCCGGCATCGTGTCCAGCAGTTCCCCACTCGCAGGCCCCATGAGCAACTTTTTTTCATGAATGTAATAGGCGGCACAGGCCTGACGCATCACCTCATCCGCAGGCTGACAGCGTGTGAACTCATCCTCAAAACGTGCTATGGCCGCATGGCTCAGCCGGGTTGCCTTCAGCAACTCCGCCAGCATCTGTGCCGATGCGGTATGCAAATCCAATGCATGCTGCATGTATCCTGGCCAGGACCAGACCTCGAGCAACCTTCGGCTGAGTTCCGCCAGATCCACCGCCGCGACAAATGCAGGCTCCTCGTCTCCACGCCGTGCCAGATAAGAGGCCTGCGCCTGCAAAAGATAGGCCGCATGCTGCCAGGAAGCATGGCGACTGAGATCCTCCCGATGCCACTCGGAATGGTAAGGGTGCCAGTCATAGTCCTCCAGCAAATCGCGCAAATTATCAAAGGCGGTGCCATTCGCCCGAACAAAGGCCGACAGAGAAGGTGTGTCCCAAGTCCAGGCAGGCCGTCTGCGCAGATCTTCATTCTCCAAGGCTCGGATAGAATCCAAAAAGGCACGCAATTTAGTCACCGATTGGATGCTGGGGGTTTGGTCAATGACCACTTGAGGACGAAGATCCTCATCCGAGTCCCGAGGCGTATCGTGCAGATAGATCCAGGCAATCAGCGTAAAGCCCAACGTCCCCAAACTCAGCGAAACAAGCGTGGACCACGAAATATGATTTGCCCGGCGCACAGTCCGCCCCGCTCCCTCAGCCTTCTCAACGATAACAGAGGAAGGAGGCTCGGGCAGAGGCTCCAAATGGTAAGAGCGCGGGATCTTTGGAATCACGAGTTCTTGCTCACGCGCCTTCGCTGAAAGGATTGATGGAAGCCTGAGTTCAGGCAAAGTCTGTGGCCAAGAAACGTCCAGAGGCTTGGTCGGCGGCACCTCCGGCGCTGCCACATTGGCGACCTTCGAGATCGGGGCAGGTCTTAGGGGCAGCTTTTCAGCCTGGACTTCAGGAGGACGGAACCGGACTTCATCGGGCAGCGGCTCCAGCTTCTTTTCAGAAGGCAGCACCGCCGGGTCTTCTTCAGGCTCGTTGTCCTCAAATCTCAGGATCATGCCATTCACCACAGTCCTGTCCCCTCCTGCATCCGCCGGAGATTTCGCCACAGGGACCTGCGCTTTAGGCGGATCGTTTGGTTCAGCTGGGGGGATTAGTTTCTCCCGCCAGTCTTTCTCGGGCACGACCCATTCATCCTCAAAGCTCCAGGGAGACTGCCAGTCATCTTTTGGCAGATTCCAGGACATGGCACCCAACGATGCCTTACCCTTGAATCTGAGTGGATTAGCAGTCTCAGGCATAACAACAGTTTAAGAAGGGTTTGGGACAAGATCGAAGCCAAAAAAGTCTAAAAACACCTGCCGATAGACAGCCCGCTTGAACTTTGGCACCCAGTCCATTTTGAACTCCTCCGGCTTGATCCAGCGCCAGCGGCTGAATTCCTGATGAGTCGCCGCCAGGTTGACATCACTGTCCTGGCCCAGGAAACGGCAGCGAAAATAACTCTGCTCCTGACCGCCATAGATCCCATACTTCAGGCGACCTTTGGCAAAGGCATAACGGTAACCATCCCGCCTCTCTAGCACTTCCACCTTGTCCCGTGACACGCCGATTTCCTCGGCCATTTCGCGAAACATCGCCGTCTCCGCATCTTCTCCATCATCGATTCCTCCTTGTGGGAACTGCCAGGCACCGGGAATGTTGATCCGCTCAGCCACAAAGATCTCATCATTCGCATTGGTCAAAATGACTGCGACGTTAGGCCGATAAAGAATGGGGGTGGCGATGGGCAAGGCAGGGCTTTCAGACATGAGGGCACTGCCAGAATACGACACCCTCGCCTGCTGTCACCTCCTGGTTGATTCAATGATGCTTCCAAGTGCCAACCAGACGCACACCGGCCGGATCATCCGTCAGTGCAGCAAGTGCCGCAGCCAAGGTCATCTCCAACCCAGGCAACTGTAAAGAGGGGCGAATCTCCAGCAAAGGTTGCAGCACAAATCGACGGAGATGCAGGCGTGGATGCGGCACGGTCAGCACCGGGTCGTCATTTTGATAATCCCCGGCATAAAGCAGGTCCAGATCCAGGCTTCGTGGTGCGTTTCTTTCCCGCTGCAAAGGCCGACCCATCAGAGACTCCACCGCAACCAGATGCGCATGCATTTCCACAGGCGTGCAGGCCGCCTCCAGCTCAATCACCGTATTTAAAAAAGCCTGCGTGCCGGGGGCACAGTCCACCGGGTCCGTCTCATACAGAGAGGCTCCGGCGAACCCGCAAAAATCGGGTATTCGGGATAAAAGCAGATCAACCCCGCGCTCAAGATTCGCCCTGCGATCACCTAAATTCGAACCGAGAGCGATTCCAAAGCGCGTGGCGACAGTCATAGATGCTGAGAGTTTACTTCAATCCCAGCACGTCCTGCATGTCATAAAGACCCGCCGGCTTATCCGCCAACCAGCGTGCCGCGCGCACGGCACCACCGGCGAAGGTATCGCGGCTGCTCGCTTTATGCGTCAGTTCCACCCGCTCGCCAATGTTGGCAAAAACCACCGTGTGATCCCCCACTACATCCCCGCCGCGCAGGGCATGAACACCGATCTCCTTCGGAGTGCGGGCACCGACATCACCGAAACGGCCATGGCGGCAGTCCGTGTCATAGTCCAGCCCCCGCACATCCGCCAGGATCTCCACAAGCGTGCGGGCCGTGCCGCTCGGGGCGTCCTTTTTCATGCGGTGATGCATCTCGATCACTTCCAGGTCAAAGTCCGGCCCCAGCAGTTCCGCCGCCTTACGGGTCAGCCAGAACAGGGTATTCACCCCAACGCTAAAGTTGGAGGCAAAAACCACCGGCACCGTCTTAGCAGCCTCTTTGATCCGGGCCAATTCTTCAGCGGTATGACCCGTGGTGCCGATCACAAGGCTCTTCTTTTGCTTCAGCGCCTCGGCCAGCAGTTCGTCGGTGAAATGATGGGAGCTGAAATCAATGACGCAATCGCACTTTGCCAGCGCTTCAGCCAAGGAGTCGCCCACATCAATCCCGGCCCCAACGGCCACACCTTGGGCATCGGCTGCACTGATGACTGCCTGGCCCATGCGGCCTTTGCAGCCTGTCACAAGAAGTTTGAATTCGCTCATAAGAGCCGTGGAGATAGCCGTTTCTGCGCCGGACGCAACTGGACAGCGCATCACCGCATCGGGAACAGCCAGGCACCGATCATCACAATGGGCAGACCCACCAGCCCCATGAGGGACATCATCGGCGTGACGATCTTCAGCGTCTCGGTCTCCTTCATCCCGGTCATGCGGGTGATGATCCAAAACCCGCTGTCGTTGAGCCACGGTATCGGCTTGGACCCGCACCCCACCGCCAGGGCCAGGTAAACAGGATGAAACGGCAAGTCTCCTGCCTCCATGAAAGCCCGTGCCAGCGGCGCAGCCGTGATCATCGCCACCGTGGCCGAGCCCTGGGCCGTGCGCACCAGGGCGGTGATGCAAAAACAGATCGGCAAAGCCCAGGTCTGGGCCGCATCCGCCCCCAGGCTCTGAATCACTGAGGCGACGCCTGTCTGCCTGAGAGTGCTGCCAAAGGCACCTCCCGCAGCCGTGATCAGCAGCACCGTGGCCCCGGACATGATCGCCGCCTGCACCGCATCATTGACCGGCTCGGAGCCCGGCTGGCGCTGCCTGGCCAGCAGCCAAAGGCTGATGATTGCGCCAATGGACAAGGCCACATTGCTGTCGGCATACCAGGGCATTTTGGCCTGAAACGAGCCAAAAGTGATCAAGGCCACCGGCAGGACAATCGGCAATAGCGAAAAGCCCAGGGATGGCAGCTCCTTGTTCTCCGCCTGCTGGGCCGCCTGCTCATCCTCAGGCGGCAGTTCGATTTTCCAGCGCTTGTTGGCCCAGACCGCATACAGCAGGCCAAAGGACGCCGTAAACAGCCCCACGATGAGCCCGCCGACCATCATCGTGCCCACATCCACCCCCAGCTCCTTGGCCGCAAACAAGGGACCCGGAGTCGGCGGCACCAGGGAATGCGCCATGGTGGCCCCGGCGACGATGGTCAAAATATAGAGCAGGTAATTTCCGCCCGTCACCCGAGCCATCGCCTTACCGATCGGCATAAGCAGGTAAAACACCGCATCAAAGTAAACCGGAATGGCCAGCCCGAAGCCGGTGAACACAAAAGCGATGTGCGCCCGGGCCTGACCAAACAGGGACAGCAGCGCCTGAACGATGCGCATGGCCGCCCCGGAGTCTAACAAACATTTGCCCATGATCGAGGCCATGCAGATCAGCAGTCCCATGCTGGCACAGGTCTCGCCAAAGGCTTTCAAGACGCGGTCAGGCGGTGTTGAGGTGGCAAACTTCGCCACCTCTCCCGCACTCATCTTACCCAGGCTCTGCTGATGCTCCGCATAACCGACGAGCGCATCCTGAGGCGTGACCAGCGCCACGACAAAAGCCGCCAGCATCATTGCCAGGAAGGCGTGAAGGCGCAGCCCCAGAAGGGCGAGCACGACAACAACGAGACCGATGGCGACAAGGCTGAGAGAGATCATGAATAAACGCGGAACCGCAGTCAAACTGAGCCCGACCCCTCACGTCAATACAGAATATCTTCCAGGCTCTCAGGCACTGGCGGCCAGCTTTTCCAAATCCGCCCGAGTTGCTTCATAGGTGGTCGCAAATTCCAGGGCCTGCGGATCAGGCTGGATGCCCTGGCGCTCACAGAAGCTTTGATACAGGCCGGGCCACCAGTTTCGATGCTCCGTCTTGCCCTCTTCCTTCCACGCCGACCAGTTGCTCAGCACTTTGCTCCAGCAGGCGCTGCCAAAATCAATCGCCTCTTTTTGATCTCCAAACGCGCTCACATACCAGTCACGGCCAATGCGGGCATGCAGCACCTCGTCCGCCCAGTCGTAATCCTGGAAGAGTTTGCTCAGCGCATCCCCAGAATCCGCACCGACCTCCCATTCGAAGCGCTTGCCCGTTTTGGTCATGAGGCCCTGCTCGATGAAATACAGCACCGCATGACGCTCCCAGGGTTTGAGCTGGGTGTTCAAGCCGAGCGACCAAGTGAAGTTCACCATCACGTGCTTCGGCCAGTCGATGCCCAGCTTCACAAAACCCACCTCGCCCATCATCGCATGACGGGCTTCATCCCAAAGCTGGCGCGTCATATCCTTGTAGTAGCCCCAGGGCTTGGCTTCCGTCTCCGTCAGGATCGTGGCCATCATCTCCGGCACATCGATCTCGCGCAGCCGCTTGTAATACATCATCAGCGTCTTGTCCCGGCTCTGGAAACGCGGATCATAGAGGAACTCCTCCGCATGAACCCCCATGTTGTAAGGGTCCGGAAAGCGTTCGTCACGTCTCGGCAGCTTGTCGTAAGGCCGGGGCTCCACGCTGTATTGCGGCTGGCGATCCAATGCCTTGCGCTCCTGAGAGCCGTCCAAATCCCCCGCTGCATCCAGCAACGCCTGGAGCAACCGCGCCCACTCAGCCAGATCATTGCGCTGACCTTCGCCGACCAGACATGACACAGCCTTTTTTCCATACTCCACCACCTCGTCCATCTCCAACGCTGCAAAGCGGCAGATGCGCAGGCTGGGGTGATCGCTCAGGGGATTGGTTTCCGCCATGTGTCTGCGCAGACCGCGCAGCAACGCCGGGAAAGCATATTCATAAAGGCCGGTCAAAAGCGCCTCCGTAGTGGGAGCGTTTTGGAGCTCCTTGAAAAACGTGTCCAGATGCGGGTCAGGTATCTTCTCCAGACCCAGCGGCGGCGTGCGCATCTCGGCCACTCGTTCCCGCATGGCTGTGCAATGCTCCGCGCAGTAGTGGCTGTGCAGGCTGAAGGCCATCTTCAGCTCATAAACAGGCTCCGCCGTCAGCCGTGCTTGGAGAATCTGCATCAGGCGCTTCAGGGCAAAGTGATAGCGCTTGATCCGGTCCACGCTTTCATCCACTCCGAGGCCTTCTTTGGCAGCGTCTTCAAATGAAGACAGTCCGGCCAGCGGCGGCAGGTCACGATAAGTGGTGTAAGATGGCATATTCATTTTCACAACCACATCGCAGGCTAGACAGTTGGACAAGCCCAAATCAAAAGGCACCGAGAAGCAGGCAATTTTTACCAGCTTCCCTCTGCTTGCAGCCCTCGCTGAATCTCCAAACGAGGCAAAAGTGAGTCAAAATCATTTTAAGCTGTATATAAATTTTGAAATTTATGGAATAGATGTCTAAATTTCAAAAAGTTACACATGACACTTCCTGCCTTACCAGACCTCACAGCACCACACGATGACCTTGCCGTCGTGCGTGAGCGTTTGATGGCGGTGAGGGCTTCTTTACAAAAAGCCTGTCAGGAATTGGATGCCCAGATCCAGCAGTTAGATCAGTTGAATCAGACTCAATCACGGGATCAAGAGGCCCCCAATCTTTTTGAAACAGAGCCTGTTCCTCCCATCATCTCGGCTCCCGTGCAACAGCCGTGGCAGCAACAGACGACCACCAGCATCATCCTGGAAGCCACTGCGCCAACCACACTCGACCCCGAACTGGAACAGGCGACTTTGGAAGAGCTAAACTCCGCATTATCCAAGGCCTTTTCCCAAATCTCTGGCCGCCAACTGTGGGCCGGATGAAGGCACAAAAAAGGCACGTCATGAACGTGCCCGGTATTCAAGAAAGGAAGTCGATCAGTATTGCCGATGAATCGTCAAAGTCGCAGTGCCATCCTGACTTTCCACTCGCAGTACCTTTGAAATCGTGATGCAGCCATAAGCGGGAGAAACTCGCCTTTCCTCCACAGTGCTGCGCATTCCATCGATCTTAACAGACCATGAGAAGCCCTCGCGCTCCACAGTGTAAGTATTGGGTGTCATCTCCTTGACCTGACACTCAGGACTAAAAGTCCAGCACACAACAAACGCTTTCTTGGCCGACTCGGTATCCTGAATGTGAATCGACTCGCCCGAGACTCTGAGCATGCGCCGAAATAGATGCCCCTCGTGGTCAAACTGCGCCGACAGGCCCTCTTGCTCGAGGTTCAATATCGGTGACTCATGGTGACGAGCCCAAAGAAATGCCCCCATGCGCTGTGGAGTGCTATAACCTGACTGAGGCAGCGGCCCATTGTGAGCCTCCCAAGCCGCCAATTCAGCACGCAACTCAGGATATCCGTAATAGCCTCCTGTCCCGGGATCTATAAGCAAAGCCCGCTCACCATCCCACACGGAGACATGCAAGGCATCCCCGTGCCCATGAGCAGCTAGGGCACCAAACCCAAGAGGAGAGGCATCCGCGCGAGCCACCCACCCTTTGCTACGCAACGCCGCCATGCCACTGCCAGGAAAATGAACGCCCGGACTTTCAGCCTTAGCGGGCGGCGCTTCACCTAACCAAAAGCGCAATACCCCAGACTGCCCCCGAAACCAATTCAGCCATTCATCCACCGCCCTGGAACGTCGCTGCGTCACAGGAACAACTTGGGCATCGTCATTATCACCGAAGTCCCAAGGCTCCGCCCCCTGTGCCAGAGCTTGAAAATAACCCGCAGCCGCGACCAATCGCTCATACACCTCTCCAGCCCGGCAGCCGACGGCGCGAACAGCCTGCCAGGCCAGATCAAACGCAAAGAGATGATAATGGAGCGCCTGCTCCCGTGACCCGCCATCTGCGGCAAATTGATGCAACACCTCCCTCCCCAGCTTCCCCCAAGCCACATCCACCGAACAGGCAATCTTCTCCAACTGCGGCCAACGGGATACCGCTATCATCAACGCCGCCAGCTCGCCCAACAAATGATTGTTTGCCGACGAACCTGCGGATCGATAACGCCAGACCCAACCCGCATGAACAGGGACGATGCGCTTGACCAAAGACGCCTGACTCGCCTTCAGATTGCCCTCCCCGTGCATCTTCATCGCAGCCTCCACCAACGCATCGAACCATACAAAATTGATCAGGCGTAGAGCGACCTCCAAAGGACTCGTCCAATTGATCCCCAAGCCCGGTGGATTGCGCTCACACCAGTCCTCCAACCAAAGCTGAGCCTTGCGGATGGCCGATAGGTCGGCATTCAGCCAGCCATGCATCGCCAATCGTGTCATCTCAGTCCAGCGATTGATCTCCCAGATCGTGCGTGCATCCGCACCATCTGGAAGACGACGATGATTGAGCTGATGCGCAGGTTTATCAGGATCGATCACCACGCCGCAGAAAGCATCGCGATGCCAGCAAGGTGGTGCTCCCACCTCGACATCGCGCCAGCCAAAGAGCTGCCAATTTCCACCCTGCAGTCGTGCTGCATCCTCAGCCAACTGAACGCATAGCTCTGCCATTGCATCTGCCGGATAAGGCAGCCGGAGAGCTTGACTGGATGGCGGCCCCGGATCAAAACCCTCCAAGCTTTTCAAAAAGGTGGCCTGGGTCGCCTGTTTCCAACGTTCCTCACAACGGTAAATAACCTCGGCAGGTTTCATGGCCCGCAGACGGTAGGCATACCAAGAGATGGATTCGAGAAACTTCATCCGCTCAAACAGCAACGGCACATCCCTGGCGCAGACTCTCCAGCACTGCAAATGTCAAGAGCATGCTTTGTCGCGCTTTCGGGTAGGCCAAAGGATGCTCCTTTTCCGCCTTGAGAAAGGCCAGCCAGGCCTGCATTTCCTCGGCATGGCCTTTGCTGCTGAAGGACTTCACAGTTCGCTTGCGGTTCCGATAAAGCGTCAGTTTCTGGAAGTTTTCACACTCCGCCACCAGTCCTGTGGCAAAGACCCGGAAGCTTTCTTTCGGAAACCCAAAGTCCCCCTCCGCCGAATAAAGGATCTGCGCCGATGACCCGTCCGCAAACTCAATCTGCGCTGTGATCGAATCTGGAAAGGTCTGACGTCCCACCGCCTGCGCCATCACCTTGGTTGGCCGACCCAGCAGATGACAAGCATAGTCAAAGAAGTGGCAGACCTCGCCCAACACACGCCCGCCACTTTGCTCCAGGTTCGCATACCAATGGTCCGGGGCCAGCCGCCCGGCAAAGACGTGATAGGTTAGCGTCTTGGCCCCAGGCAGCGCATCCAGCACCTGTTTCAGCGCCAGCGTCGCCGGGGCAAAACGCCGGTTGAAACCCACCATCACAGTTCCCTTGGATGTGGCCATGGCTTCATCCACCTGGGCCAGTTCTTCACGCGTAAGACACAGCGGTTTCTCCACGAACACCTGCTTCTCAGCCGCCAGTCCTTTCAGCACCAGTGGCGCATGCAGATGATGCCGTGTGCCGATCATCAAGGCACCACCCGTGCTTTCAAAAGCCTTTGCCGAATCCGTCTCCGCGTGAGCAAAGCCAAACTTCTCCTTCACATGCCGCGAACTCAATCCGGTGCCATTCACAATCGTGCCGAGTCCGATGTTCCCCTTCAAATGGGGCAGCAGCATGGTGCGGGCGAAGTTACCGGCACCAATCACATCCAATGTCGCACATGGAGAGAATGACGAGTGACGAATGATGAATGACGAATCGCCACCAGGGACTTCCACATTCGTCATTCGATATTCGTCATTCCCATACTCCAGCACAACGCCAATGTCCCCATTTTCGGCCTGCATCAGCGCATCATAAACCGCGACGGATTCAGCAAAGGCCGCTCGCTTTGTGGTCACTGGAGTCAGATCGAGCTGCCCCGTTTTCATCAACTGAAGACAGGCCTCAAAGTTCCTGTTCTCCGTCCACCGCACGTAGCCGATGGGATAGTCCTTGCCACCCCATTCATACTGCGGGTCATAGCGACCAGGACCGTAGCTGCGGGAGTAGCGGACCTGGATGTCCTTCATGTAGGCCGTCTTCCAGGACAGTTCGGCATCGTAGATGCCCACGATGACCATGACACCGCGATCCCGCAGGCATTCGATGGCCGTATCGGCGGCATTGCTGCCTTTGCCACCCACGCAGAGCAGCACGGAATCCACGCCATCACCGTTGGTCCATTCACGCACGGCATCGGCGATCTTCGTCTGGGCCGGGTTTACTACACGTTCAGCGCCCATGGCCAGAGCGGTATCCAGCCGCGCCTGCATGTAATCCACACCCATCACACGAGCCCCCGAGGCCCGCAGTAGGCTGGTGGCCAGCAGACCGACCAAGCCCTGACCGACGACGAGGACACGATCCCCCAATTTCACATCGGCCTGCCGGACCGCCTGCATGGAGATGGCCGCCAGCGTGGTGTAGGCCGCCTGCCAGTCCTGCACGCCGTCAGGAATCCGCGCAGCCAGGAGATCCGGCACCGCGATCATCTCCGCATGAAAGGCGCATTCCGCCCCGCCACAGGCCACCCGGTCACCGACCTGGAAACGGGTATTGAACTCATCCACCGCCACCACCACACCTGCTGCGGAATAACCCAGCGGCGAAGGCGATTCCAGGCGGTTGCGCACCTTCTCCATCGCCGCTTTCCAGCCCAGTGTGCGAGCCGTATCCAGCACCTTCTTGACCTGATCCGGCCTCGCTTTGGCTTTTTGCAGCAGAGACATCCGCGCCTGCTCCACCTTCATCTTCTCCGTCCCCGGCGAGATCACCGAACAAGTCGTCCGCACCAAAATCCCCCCCGGTGGCGGCACCGGCATCGGCACCTCCTGCAGTTCAAGACGACCGTCCTGGTATTGGGCGAGCTGTAGCATAGAATATCTCAAATTTGCAGAGGAAGGGCCTTTGATCAAAGGCCCCCGCACTTATCTTGGGAAGTTCTGTTGTCTGATCTCAAGACACGTTTTCATCCGGTTGAGCCCAATCAGCATCACGTTCGTCAATGGCGAGGCCCGATTCCTTCAGCAGACGTTCATACTCGCAGCGAAAGCTTTCCTGCTGATGATGAATCTCCAGATTGCCGATGTATTCCACCAACGCAGCCTTATCCTTCAGGGTGCAGGTGAATGCTCCATAGCCTTCCTGCCAATGACTGAACGTTGGAAACACCTGGTTGCCCTTGATCCATGCCGATGAGGCTGTTTTGATTTCTTTAACAAGATCTGAAAGCGCCACGCTGGGATGCAGACTGGTCAGGATGTGAATGTGATTCTCGACACCACCGATTCGATACAGGTGACATTGCCGATGCTGAAGCAGGCCCCAGATGAAACGGTAGAGATCATCGCGCCTGGCTTGATCCAAAACCCGTTCACGACGTTTGGTCGAAAAGACCACATGATAGAGGATCTGCGTGTAGGTGGCCATGAGGGCTGGCGAGGCGATAGGACTACCCCTGCGGGGTAGGTCCCAATTTGGAATTCATTCGTGCGAGCCGGAGGTTAAGTCGCTCAAAGCTCCTGTCACCTCCGGCTATTGATGGGGTTGCCCTTCGGGCAGGAGAATTTAAAACCGTTTGCATACCAGCATGGGCGTCGATGAAGGCTGGGGGCCAATCAACGGTCCATCAGCGCCATTGCGCCTTACCCCCACCCCCAGGACTCCCACGTTGATAGCCGGGGGTGAAAGGACCTTTGATCGACTTCATTGCTGCTGTCATGCCTTGAGCCCGCAGGGCTCTCCCATCGATAGCCGGAGGTGACAGGAGCTTTAGCGACTTAACCTCCGGATGCAGGTTGACACTGATTTTCGCCAAGAACTACCCGCAGGGTAGCCCCATCATGTCGGAACTTCATCCATGCTCCCTCAGCCATCCGATCCCTGCCCCCCGATTCACGCAACCGTCTTCTCCCTCCAATATTTCTCAAACATCGCCATCAGACGATCCGTGCTTTCCTTGCCACCGATGGTGATGCGAACGCTTTGGGCGAGCTGGTTGGAACGGTCACGGACAAGTATGCCCTGGGCCTCGAACCATTGGGCGAGATCGGAGGCCTCGGGCATCTGGAAAAGAACAAAATTCCCGTAGGAGTCAAAACACTTCACCTGATGATCGCGCAGGAACTCGATGAAACGACGGCGCTGCACCTTGATCTCGTCCACATGAGCACGGACCTGCGGCCAGTCTTCGAGCACGGTCTCCGCAGCCACTTGAGCAAAAGTGGTTAGGTGTTTCGGATTGGCCACCCGTTTGATCGTCTCGATCACAGAGATGTCGCCCATTAGGTAGCCGATCCGGAGGCCTGCCAATCCGAATGCTTTCGAAAAGGTGCGGACGATCACCAGATTCGGAAACCTTGCGATCAGGGGCACACAGTCATGATCGGCGAACTCGGCATAGGCTTCATCCACGACGACCAGGGCTGACTCACGAGCGGCGGCGGTGCAGATGGCGGCGATGTTTTCCTGGGACAGGAAATAGCCGATGGGGTTATTCGGGTTCGTCAGGTAGATCAAACGCGGCACCTCACTTTGAATCGTGGCGAGCATCTCCTGTAGAGGAAAATCTCCCTCGCCCAGATGAGTGAAGTGCCTTGCAATGCCGCCGCGCTGTTCCGCCACGGCCCGGAAGTTGTCATAACCCGGGGCCACAATCATCACCTTGTCACCACCAGTCACATAGCACTGGGTCAGATAAGTGAGAGCCATGTCTGATCCATGCGTGGCCAGCAGGTTCGCCACGCCAATCTGGTGATGTTTCGCCAGGGCCTGATGCAACGCTTCCGGGTAGGCCTCAGGATACCAGATGATGGAATGCGGGTCCTGGATCAGCGCCGCCAGTTTCTCCCGCACGCGGTCGGAGGTGAGACGGTCCGCCTCGTTCCAGTCCAGTTTCAGGATGTCTTCACCGGCACGGGAACGCGACCAAGCGACTTGCGAGGACAGAGCATACTCCTTACGTTCCTCGACCGCTTTGTTGGCCCGCCGCCGCAGCACCACCGGCGTCTTGCCATCGCGGTTCGTTTCGAAGCGTTGATTGATGCGATACTCCACCGCCATGGAATCGCCAAAGCGGGAGCGCAGTTCCTCCTTCACCGACAGGAAGGCCGGATGCATATCAAAAGTGGCATCCGTGGTCTCGATGTTCACGACGATGTCCGAGGCTCCGAACTGCACAATCTGGAACCGGATCACACCGGGTGCCGAACGAAACACGGAGTAAAAATTGACCGAAGGCAGACGCCGGCCATCAGGGGTGAGGATGACATCATCCTTGCGCCCCTGAACGCGGGCAAGCTTGCGCGGATACAGCGTTTCTTCGTTTTCCGAGGCGTGACGCGTGACGATGTCCCCGGTGTCATAGCGGATGAAGGGCATGACCGGATTTTGCAAACTGGTCGCGATCAAACGGCAGTCCCCAGGGTCCAATGTGTCGTCGGGGAGGAACTCGGCATGGCCGTATTGCCAGACGATGTTCAGGCCATCATGATCCGTGCCTTCATAAGCGACCAAAGTGGGCTCCGTCATCCCATACCAGTCGAAAAGCACCTTGCCAAACACCCGCTCGATGGCTTCCCGTTCATGCGGAGCCAGGGTCTCGGAAGCCGTGAACAAACCGTTCACCGAAGGTAGGCGCTGGCCTGTTCGTTCCAGGTATTCTGACAGCACGAGCAGCGATGAAGGATAGCTTCGAATGAACTTGGGCTGAAAGGAATGGATGGCCTGCATGTAGTCCGCCGCCGTGCGCGGGGAGAAATGATAAGCGGACATGAACAAGGTGTTTTGTGCCTTGTCATGAATCCACAAAGGATCACCCGCACGCGACGGCACGTAGCTGCGCAGGGCCAGGAAAGAATCGCGAAAACGATAGCCTGCCTGCGCCCACATTTCATACATGCAAGCGTAGTCTAGCGCGATGTAGCCCTCGTTCAAAAGCATACGCATCGGCTTGCCCGTGGTGCCGCTGGTCTCCGCATAAGCACTTAGGCTGCGGTAACGTGCGTCCACCAGATCGTCGAACCGCTCACGAATGATGTCCTTGGTCAGCAGCGGCAGTTTGGCCAGCGTCTCCGGTCCCTGAAAGTCCGTCCGGGGATCAAAACCGATGCCTTTAAACACCTCCGCATAGTAGCGCGTGCCCTCATAGGCCCCGACCAGGGTCTTTTGCATCTGGCTTCGAATCCAGGCCTGGCGCTGGTCTTCCGAGTAGCGGCGGGTGCGCTTCAGAAAGGACTGGTAGGTCCACCAGCCATGAAGCTGGGCCAGCTTGCGAATGGACTTCTTATGCATGGGCGGAGGCTGGGTGGGAGACTATCTCGGTCAAGGCATGCCGTTGGTTTCCCTGCCGGGCGTTCCAGTAAAGGCGATAGGCTTTCTTGGCCAGCGGCAACAGCGGCCTGGGCACCGAAACAAAGCGCTTCACCGCATAGTAACCCGTGGCGTATTTGCGCTCGCCAGAACTGGCCGATTGCGGTCGTGCGAGGATGCGAAAAGGCGTGGCCTGTTTCAACATGGCGCGCACGGTTTCTTCCACATTACCGACGGCTTTGATCTCATTCACACACTGTCCGACATCGGCCTCATAGTGGGCATCACTGCCACCAAAGAATCCCGCATTCATCTTGGGCATGGCCTCGCCCATCTTCTGGTTATCAGCATGGCTGCTTTTCGCGTTGTGGATTTCAAACGCATCCACCTTCCCGGGCTGGGTCAAATCCTGGCCACGCGGGCCTAACAAACCATCCTTCAGGCGATAAGGATGCGGTGCCAGCACCAGACCCCCCTGCTCGTGGATTTCATCCATGACCTCATGCACTTCCGTAGAGGCAATGTCCCCGTGGAGGAAAAGGCCGATGAGGTGGCACTTGTTGGAAAGGGTCCGCTCTTCTCCGATCAATATCTGGGTGGATGCATTCTTCCGGCGAAACCACTTCTGAAACTCAAACGCGCCCTCCGTCGTGTCATGATCGGTGATCGCAATGACATCCAGCTTCTGCAATTCCGCCGCCTTGAGCAGACCATCCGGCGTGATCATGCCATCGCTGGAGGCGACGGTATGGCAGTGTATTTCCACACGCAGCCAGCCAGTTGTCGAGGATGACTTCATGAGTCCAAGGCTTTTGGAATGGCTTCCCACCCACCCGGTTCCACTTTTTGACCGCTCGCGGTCCCTGATGGGGCTCAGGCCAGCTTGCGCCAGCGACGCACCATAACTGCAAAGCCAAAGCAGCCGATCAGCATGGCACCGCTGGGCTCCGGCACAGGAACAGCGATGATGAGGGCGTCCTGCCAATTGTCAGGATCACCCAGCGGGAAGAGCGTGTTCGCAATGTAGTAATCGTCAAAAGTGGCCGTGTAAGTATCAAAGAAATTGAGACCGTCCTGAGCTGCCACATCAGCCAAAATGTCTTGAAATAAATCAGAACGGGCAATGCCTGCAGCACTCAAATCACCTGACCAACGATCAATGTAATCACTTAAATCCGTGAAATCCACCTTGGTGGTCTTGCCATATGTTTCAGCCAGGAAGTGCTGAACAGCGAACATAGAATTGTAGAAGGCTTCATTGTTCCCATAATGATCGGCGTTTTCACTCCCCTCAAGCAAGGCCCCTGGAGTCGTCAGCGTGGCGATGGGCAGATACTCATCCAAAACATATTGCATGACGGTGATTTGCTTCGCCAACGCAGCCTGGGCAGTCGGATTTCCACTGTAAGCGGCCTGCCGTTCTGTATTTTGTTGATCCCATCCATCTGAAAAGCTCAGATCATCTGCTAAAAAACTATTGCCAAAATTGGCAGCAGGCGTCCCCTCAGGTTCGACACAAAGCCACCAATAATACTGATCATTGACCTCATAAACGCCAATAAAACCGTCATTGTCCACGCCATTGTAGCCCGTTTGCCCCCAACCTGAGGAGGCGAAAGAGAAAATAAATGCGAAAAACAGTGCGACGCGTTTCATGAGCTTAATTTTCTCATGAATTTTATAATAAATCTAGGAGATATTGATAATATTTTGAAATTCACCCCCAAACTAATGAGATGGAGTCTCGATTTTATGGGGCTGAGCTTTTGGAATTGCATTCAAAAGGCCAGATCTCCATCGCAGGGTCAGACGCTCAAGCCGTGGCCCAGTCAAGATAAGAATGGCGAACACAAGGGAGAATTCCACAGCCATGTGCAAGATAGGATAGCGATGCAGAGTCTCTCCAAGATATGCATCCACAAAGTGATCTATCAGCAGCAAAAGCTGCATGTGTAAAATATAACAGGGATAACTGAACTGACCTAACCAACGACAAACGGGTTCAGCCCAAGCTTGGGCTGACAGCCTTGTATAGTGGGAACCGATCAAGAAAAGCATCAGCCCAGGGATTGAGCTCCACCCGGCAAGATGAATCGCCCAATTTGGGAATTGTTTAAATTTCAAGACCACCAACAGACATTCAGACAAGAGGCAAAGCAGAATGGAAAACATCCAGGTATGGCGTGAAATGACTAATCGAGGGTGCTGCCAATGTGCGGCAAGCCACGCACCACAGACCCATACAGGAAAAAGTACCGATACAATCCAGACGCCTTCGACAAAAGCGCTGTGCTCCAAACGATGAAACACTTTCCAGAGAAGCATGACAGATAAGGTCACAATCAGGACGGTAACAATTGAGCCTACAACCGCCCAGTTGACTCGTCCTCTGCTGGCTAATAGAGCAGTCGGCCACAGTGCATAATAGATCATTTCACAGCTCAGACTCCAGGAGGTCTCATAGGCTGGAAAAGGTGTCGTAAAAATGTGCAAGCTAACAAGGCTGGCCCCAAGCTCTCGCCATGGCGCGATATTGGTGTAGCCGTCGCCAAAGTCCTCGTGCAAGAGCCAAGCGGATATGGCCAGAATAAGGCCCAGAAGAAACAACGGATAAATGCGTGTCACCCGCGCCACCGCATATCGCCAAAAGGAAAACTCCCCTGCGGTAATGCTCCTGGAAATAGACTGATGAATGCAAACACCCGAGATCATGAAGAAGCACCAGACCAAAAATCCCCCATGTCCCAGACTTGCGCGTGCCCAGCGCCATCCTTCAGAATTGCCGGCATAATTCCACCCGTAAGCATCGGCCACAGCCAGATCAAAGGCGTGAGTAAATAGAACCAATAGTGCCGCAATACCCCGAAGAGCATCAATCACCAATTCAGAATCTTTATCAAGCCGTCGATGCATAATTTAATGGCCATCCGACTCCGAAATAAAGCTCTTCTGAAACTGAGGCACCAAATCTCGAATCAGAGTGGTGATGACTTCTATCGTCTCCTTAGAACCACGTTTGCGCTGTCCGGTTTCCTCCGGCTCAAAATTCTCCGTCACCCAGGCGATCACACTGGGATAGGCCCAGCGATGATTCACATTCCGAACAATGTTATCCCAGGAACTTAACCACTCACGCGTGGCATTGTGAGGTGTGCTCACATCGGTGCCGACGAACCAGTACACATAGTGAGCCCGTAGCGGCTTTCGACTTCCATCCTTCGCGACGATTACGCGCTCTATAAACAAGTCCTTCACCTCCAGCACCTGCCCAGGAGTAATTTCTATAGGCACAATGCGAGATTCGAGAAGCCGCCAGCCTTGCCCATCCAAACACACTTCGGGACGATGAATGCTACGGCGTTCGGCCCCCGCAAGCACCAGAGTCACATTGGCCATGTCCCGTGACTCAAAATCAGTTACTGTCCGATACCGCATTTTGACCAACTGTGTGTCTGCCGGGAGAAGTTTCTTCTCCACCTCATCTGGCGGTAATTCATCGCCAATAAAAACACCCGTTTTCGTCGGTAACTTCATCAGAATCCCAGCTTCGTTTCCCGCCACGACCTGAGGAGAAAAACGGCAACTGATAACGGAAACGCAAACGATTAGCGCCACCCAGATCGATCTTCCCCAGCCCAACCACGGGGCAACAGGGGCAACAGAAAATACAGGCTCCTCACCCAAACGAGTCTCTGAACCGAACAAATGATTCAGCAAAGTGGAAATTGTTTGCAAACCCAACAGCGCCACAAGATAAACCGCAATACCCGAAATGAAATGAAAGGTGGATACCTCTTGCTCCTCATTACCCACGGCAAAGCTCTGACCAAAAAGGGCTGATCCTCCGAGCAAAATGAAGATACGCGCCATGTTAGCCACGATTGCCAAAGGCAAACTACACGCGAAAATAAAGAGGCGGCGTATGATCGACTTTTGACTGAAGTAACCAAAAAGAGCAGAGACCATTAGCAAGGCAAACAAGGATCTCATACCGCTGCAGGGGCCATCAACCTTCAGGCTGAAGACTTCTCCCAACGCCCGCCCAGCCTCCGCGTTGGGGGCCGATATAAGGGCCGTGCCATCACGGATCGTATCGATTTGAAGGACATTCAAAACCGTGGACACGCACTCCACCATCAAAACCCGCAAACGATAGCCTACCCCTTCTTCTAAATAGACCATTGGCCACATAAAGCCCAATATTAGCCATGCAAAAAAGAGCCGCAGAAAATATTCTCGCCCCCATAACCAAAGGACGGCACCTGCGATAAAACACTGAATCCCAAAAGCCCCAAAGTAATAGGTGTTCGCCTTATAACCAGCGAAGTAAAAAAGTATGGAGATCACCATGATGATCATTCCCCAGGAGGTGCCTTTCATTGGAATGACTGCAAGATTCCGCCTTTGGCTCCATACCAACCATCCAGCGATGAAGGGAGCCAGGAAACCATGCTGCCATGTAGGATCTTTCCAGCGGATCACCAGTTCCTCCCCAAGAGTCAAACGGAAGCTGCCATAGCCTGCCGCGTATGGCTGCCAAACAATCAGCAATGCCAATGCAGAAAAAACTGTGGCGATGGCCAGACTGTGATTTTTCTGAATGGTTGTCATGAGCTCAATAACTCCCCATAGAGTCGGCGTAACCCTAACCAGTGAGCCTTCCAACTAAACTTTCCGGCTCTCCGATGACCCAACTCAATCAATTGTGAGCGTAGATCCGTGTCTGTGAAGATTCGATAACACTGATGAGCAGCCTGAAGTGTGTCTCGGGGATCAAACCCCAATCCCGCATCACCGGCGACTTCAGGAAGACTGGTGGCTAAACTGTAAACCACCGGACATCCGGCATTCATGGCCTCTAACACAGGCATACCGAATCCCTCCTGCGTGGATGGAATCAAGGTCAATCCCGCCCCGGCATAGCAGGCAGCCAGTTCCCCATCATTCACGGGCCCAAGTTCATGGAGGTTAGCATGGAGTCGGATTTCCCTGGCCAATTCCGCCTCCAGCTTACCACCGGCACGAACGAGGGTTGCTCGATATCCCATCTCGGCCAAGTGTTTCATAAGAGGCGGTAACAACCGCAGATTCTTGCGTGGACGTGTCCCGCCAACACTGAAAATATAAGTGGGCAATTTCGTCATACGCTCCTTCATGACCAGATCCTGAGGAGGCAACGCTGAACTGCCATTGGGCAGGACATGCAACTTCTCATCCGGCACTTGCAGCAGGCGCTGGACTTCAGATTTTGTGTAATCAGACACACATACGATACAATCAGCCCTGGTTAGACAAGCCACTGTCTTTCTAAAACGAGCATATTGTGCCGCTGTCAAATCTGCGGGATCGGTCAGAGGAATCAAATCATGAACAGTCACCACCGTGCGCACACTAGGCCGCACATGGGCCAGCAGATCGGCGAAGCTGTGGTCCAGCACATGCAGCACCCCGGATCTAACCTGTGATCTCACAATCCAGGGATAAACCACACGACGTGTCCATAAACCTTGCCAGCGTGATTTGGCACCCGCCTCGACCGGACCACCGGAAACCAAGGACGCCACGTCATGATCTCCTGAGGATTCTTTGACCAGCGCCTGCCAGTAGCGGTTCATGCTGACCCAGCCCATGTAGGGATGCGCAGGAGCCAGATGTATGCGTGTCTCCTGACTCATGCAGCACGATCCTGGATGACTTCACGATACACTTGATCCAGCACTTCAGCATAACCCTGGGCGGAGATGCTGTCAGACGGCCCCGCTTTGATCTGATGGCGCTCATGACGGAGGAAATGGCGGATGCGCTCCGTCATGCCCTCTACATCCAAGGGCAGTAGGCAACCGTTGATGCCATCCTGTAGATACATCTCATGGCCGTCGTAAGCCGTGATCAGCAGCGGTAGCCCACACGCTGAAGCTTCCAAGGCGACCAACGAAAAAGTCTCATAATGCGATGGAAACAGGAAGGCATCCGAGGCGGCATACCAGCGCTCCACATCCTTCGTGGGCGGGATCAACTGCACCCACTCCCGCCAATCGGGAACTGTCGCATCAAGCTGTAAAATCAAAGCAGCCTGCGCACGGTCCCCTGCCCCGACGACCAGAAAGCGCAGGTTCAGCCCGCACTCCGTCCGAGCCGTTTCACGACAGGCCTGAAGGGACTGGACCGCAGGCCAGAGCCCCTTCCGCTGATAGTGGCCCGTGCTCACAAAGATGAAGATGAAGTCGTGAGCGGATGCCTTGAGTTCAGCCCTTGCGGCCGGGCGTTGCGATTCCCGCACCTGTGGATTGAACCGGGAAGCGTCCAGCACATTCGGCAGCACCCGGATCTTCTTTTCCGCAGACAATTGAGGCTGCACGCGTCCCGCCAGTCCTTTCGACACCGGCAGGATCACCCGCCAGCGTTTTGACTTTAATGCCAGGGTCTCTTGTGTCAGCCCGATCAGCGTGTGAAACACTCGCAGCCGTTCCTTGAGCGAGCGGGCCTTTTGCCGCCACTGCAAACGAATCCAGGTCCGGTTATAAAAGTGCAGTGACATCACGTCCACTCCGGGAATGTCCGGCCCGCTTGTGTGAATGATGTCCCAGGTTTCACCGCCCAGTCGCCGCCATGCGAGACGGCACCACGCAGCCAGCCAAAACCACAGGGGCTCCAGCAGCCGAAGTGCGCGTGCATGAGGCAGGCAGGTCACCTTCACCCGAGCATCCACGGCATCATGATCCAGGCACCACAGTTCCATCTGCCAGCCTTTGTCCAAAAGGAAGGGCAACGCCTGATAGAGACTCTGCGTGGTCGGCCGGCCCGCCTGGAAACACGGGTCCATCCAAAGCACCCGACGACCGGTCTGCTGTTCTTCATCGGCCATCAATCGGGCTTCTTTTGAAACAAGGCTAGCAGTCCATAGGGACGCAGGTTCCGGCGCTCCTTCGGGGTGAGCTGCGTCTCCGCATCCACCAGGGCCACCGGCACAAACATGCCACGTGCAGGCAGCCGTGCACAGCTCAGCATCCGGTCCACAGTGTCCCGTGTCAGGAACCAATCGTTGGCCAAGGCTTTCATTCCATAAGGCGCGAACAAAGCCGTGAGTTCCTCCTCGGTGTAGCCTTCCCGCATGTGTTCGGGATTGGGAAAAGGCTCCGGCGGACGCGGCACGGTGATCACGGCATAACCACCGGGCTTGAGGATGCGGCACAGCTCTGCGGCGGCACGCTCATGTTCGGTGATGTGTTCCAGCACCTGGGTGGAAAGGACCACATCCACAGATGCATCCGGCAGCGGGATCTCCAGCAACGATTCCCGCATGGTGCGGACATTGGACAGGCGTCCGGCATTGGCCTGGAGCTGGAGGTAGTTTTGCTCGTCATACTCCAGAGCCACGGCCTCGCTGAAGCCAAGTTCCAGGCAGCGTTTTACGAACTCACCCGAACCCGCCCCGCCGTCAAAGATCACGCCCTGGCAAGGCGTCTGCCGCATCGCCTGTTCAATGCGCGGCCATTCGACCCGGTAACGGATCGTATTGAAGGTAAATAGCCAGCGGCGGGCCAATGAGCGGAGTGAAGACATCAGGCTTGGGAATGGGTGAAGTAGAAATTGCCGTCCGCAGGACGTGCCTCCTGGTAACCAAGATCCAGGATGAACTGCTTCAACGCCGCTGCCGTGCAGCCAAACTCGCGGAGCTGTTCATCATAGCCCTCCACAATGAGCGCGGGCTTCTGCCGCTGCAGGAACTCTTTCATGCCGCGTAGAGCCAGCAATTCAGCGCCTTCGATGTCCATTTTCACGCAATGAATACGCGGTTCAGGCTGCTTCCCTGCCCACCATTTATCCCAGACCACCACCGGCACCTGGATATCCCCAGGGGCACCATCAGCCGCCAGACGTGAGTGCCCCGTATTGGTATCATGCAGGCGGAAGGGCAGCACGCCCTCCTGATCGCCCACGGCGAGACGGTTCACGGTCACACGATCCGTTAGGCCATTGAGCAGCACGCTCTTTTCCAGCAGCCCGGCGATTGGCGGATTGGGTTCAAAAGACTGAACATAAGCCCCGGGCCGCTGGGTGGCCACCAGCAGGGAAAAGTAGCCCACATTGGCTCCGATGTCTGCGAACCCGCCTCCTGCCGGGACATGATCGAGAATGAAGGCTTCGGTCGCCGGTTCGATGTTGCCGAACAACCGCAAACCCATCGAGATGAAATCATTGCCCGGGTTCACCTCCATGCGGAAACCAGCACGTGTCTTCACCTGCGATCCGTTTCGAGACAGAGATTCCCGCCAATGCGGACGACGCAGGACGTTCCTGAGCATGAAGTCACGCCCACGAATCCATGGCCAGAAGGGGGCCACCCGCCTTATCAGGTGAAAAGCAGCATTCATGATTTAAGTCCCAGTCTCCTCGCGCGCGGACGCATCGGCACGATTTTCGGTCCCTCAGGCTGCCTGAAAGACGTCCCTGGATTCTTCACGTCCCGTTTGGCCAGCGCCTGCTGACGGGCCAGGGAGGCGACGCCCGCGAGGCACATCCAGAACAACACATTGTTAGGAAACGTGGTCAGGATGCTGCCGCTGATGAGGGACACCGCGATGATGGAAAACGCCAGGGCAATCATGCGGGCGGCAAACTGCCGGTCCTTGTCCGCATGCAGCCGCCAAGCCTGCCGATGGCTGACATTCAGGAACAAGACGCTGGCCACGACCATCACCAGCAGTGCCAGTCCACCGAAACGCACCAGCACCTCACTCAAGGGATCATGAAAGTGGAAGCGGCCCTCGCCATGTTCATCAATACCCCAGCCCAGCAAGGTGTAGGCACCCGGATTCATCAGCACGGTGGCAAACCCTTCCAGGCGGTCCCAATAGGTCCCCACGGAAATCATCCGGCCCACAAAGCTACTCGGTGAGGCCAGACTGCTGATGAATTCATTGATCAGGTCAATGCGCTGCACCAGCCAGGGCGAGGCCACCACCATGGCCAAAAAGCTGCCCAGGGTGATGGTATAAAAAGTCCGTGTCCGAGACCTCGAAAAGAAGCACCAGCCTCCGAGAAGTGCTATGGGAACGATGAGAATCGGCGTGCGGCTGGTGGAGGCGATCAACCCGGCAAAATGAATCCCGAAGCACAGGATCGCCAGGGCCGGATGCAAAACTGGACTCTTGCCCTTTTCGCGATGAACAAAGCCTAGAAAGAGACTCGCCACGGCCAGGGTGGCACAGACCACGGACAGCGCACTGGGCGAGTTCAGAGTGGAAAACGCGCGCACCTCGCCCGCCACGAGCTGCTTGATCTCAATGCTCAGCCCGGTCTTCAGATAGTCGATTTCGAACTCGGCAAAGCCCTGGAGTTGCTGGACCACGCCATAGATCGCCACCGGCAGAAAGATCAGGACCAGCAGCCTCCACAGACGCTGCAATTCCTCCACGGAACGAAACAGCAACGGCAGGACAAAGAGCAGCAGGGCATAAAGGCCGTTGTTGGCCATGGCCTGCATCACGCCGTTCAGACCGGTGCCCTCCTTCATATAGGCCAGGGCTCCCGTGCCGACCATCAGGACACAGCCCGCCACGATGGCGATCAAGTCCCGAAGCACCAGCCGGCGTGTTCCCATCAATCCACCGATGGCCAGCGCCACGACGATGCCGCCGAACATGGCCGGCGTAATCCCCAGCACAAAAGGCAGGTCACCATGACTGACACGACCGCCCATGATCATCAGCCGCTTCAGCAGGTCATTGTATCCGCACAAGGTCAGCCAGACATAAAAGCCGATGCGGGGAGACACGACACTTAGCAGGAAACCGCCGACGAGAAGATAACGGCAAAATTCGCCGATGGTATTGCCCTCCGTGAGCAGGATGGAGGCGAGAGCAAACATGCCCACACCTCCGAGCACGATCACGGGAAACAAAGCGCCTGAGCGTCCTTCATTCATGGTTAGGAACGGGAAAAATGCTTGAGGGCCTGGGCGGCGACCGATTCAGGACTCAAGCCGGAAAGGCAAAAGGGACGCCCGCTTTCAGCGCGGCCCTCGGCAGGCACCTGACAGGAGGCAGCACAGCAGGGCACACAAGGCAGCGGCGCGGTGAGAGCCAGCCCATGAGGTGCACGAAAAGGTCCGGTGCGGGCCACCGACGTGGGACCGAACAACCCCACCGCCGGAGTGCCCAGCGCCATGGCGATGTGGTAGAGGCCGGAGTCATTGCCGATCAAACCGGTGCAGCGTGAGATGTATGCTGCCGCCTCTTTCACACTGTGCCTGCCCTGCATGTCCAGCGTGCCCACGGGCATGTCCTTCATGTCGAGATCCCCTTCACGACCCATCACCACCGGGGTCCATCCCTGGTCCAGGATGTTTTGTGCCAGCTTCGGCCAAAAGATCATCGGCCACTGTTTGAGATCCCCGGCTACCAGATCATTCCCGGCTCGCGGGACCAGGGCGATGTGGCGTGGCAGAGGGGATGCGATTTTGTCCCGGAGATGACCGAGGTCAGCCTGGAATCCAAAGTCTTCACCATCCGTCACCCCTAACCATAAGCGTAGAAACCACAGCGAGGTGTGGTCGGCATTGCGCGGGTAATCCAGCGGAACCGTCACCGTGAAATCAAAAGGCGTCCAGGGCTTCCAGGACTCTGTCCGAAAGCCCACCCGACGCTCTGCCGATACCGTCCCGGCCAGCAACGTCCGCCCCCAGGCCAGGTCCAGGCAAAACAGGGCATCGAAGGCTCCTTCTTCACGAATTTTCATCCACAGGTGCCTGAGCAGAAAATTGGGATTCGACGCCACAAAATCCTTCATGGGCAAACCATGCACACGGTCCACCCACGGCGACCCCTCAAGCAAGGAGGCGACATTGTCATTCAGGAAAACTTCGACCTGGGCCTGCGGTGCGTCATGGCGGATCTGCTGTAGCAGTGGCGTCATCTGCGCCACATCGCCCAATCCGCAGCAGCGCACGATGGCGACCCGCTTCAGATGGACCAGATCCAGAAGTTCCGTCTTCATGACATGAGTGTGCGCCACTGACGAAACTCCCGCCAGAGCCACACGGGCGACATTAAACCGGCCACCTGCTGCCGCCCGATGGGACGAAGCGCAGGCACCACCAGGGACGCGAAGAACCAAACCAATGTGTAGGCAATCGCCGTCGCCCAGGCAGCGCCCAAGGCACCGTGAACCGGCACGAGCCAGAGATTCAGAAGTACATTGATCACCAGGCCGAACACGGCGCAGCGGACACTCCAGACCGTCTTTCTTTCGATCACCAGGACCGAACTGCGGAGTTCCCCATGCAGATACGGCAGCGCGGCGATCCCATGCACCAGCAGGACCATGGCCGCCTGCTCAAAAGCATCTCCATACAGCAGGCGAACCACGAGCCCGCCCGCCAGCCACCAAAAGGCAATCGAACCGTAGGCGATCAAACTGAGCGCACCGAACAGCCAGGCGCACTGCCGCTGATACTTCCCCGGATCGCTTTGAAAGGATCGGGAAAGGATGGGCATGAAGGTCATGATCATCATGGGGCCGGTCGCATAGACGATTTCAGACAAACGGGTGGCCGCAGCATAAACCCCGGCTTCAGAGGCCCCGCGTATGTGATAGATCATCAGTTGATCCGCCCGCAGCAACAGCAGCGTGCCTGAGTGGGAAAGAAACAGCGGCAGGGATTCACAAAGGAGTGTGCGTGCGACCTGGCGGTCCCAGGACAGCAGATCGGCCCCCCAGCCTTTTTTGACCGACCAGCCGATGGCCACCGCCGCTGAAATGACCACCTCCAGAACGATGGTGAAGGCCGCCCAGCGCAGGTCCGCCCCAGCCAGGATGCACACCACACGGGCCAGGGCCGCCAGGGTATTGGCCAGGATGCCCAGCCGGGCGGTGCGCTGCGCCTGATGATCCGCATCCCAGCGCGAAAGCACGGCCAGATAGGCATTCAAAGGCAGAGACGCATACAGGATGCTGCCCACGGCCAGCATCTCCCCCCCCCCCCACCACCAGGCGATCCCACAGGCGATGGCAAAGCAGGCCAGCCCCCAGCCAAACATCAGACGGGCCGCCGTGCCGAACACCAGGCCTGCATCTCCGGTCCGGATGGACAGCTCCTTGATCAACACCTGGCGAAGCCCCATCTCCGCCGTGAATCCCATCAGGGACCCGAGAACAAGAGCCGTGCCTAACAAACCATTCTGCTCCGGCCCCAGTGTGCGCGTGAGCCACGCACCCACGAACAGGCCGGTCACCAAACGCACAATCTGGGAAACGGTCAGCCATGAGAGGTTCCGTAAAATCATGTCAGCTTTGCCGTGAGCAGAATCCGCGCATCGGGTGAACGGGCGACATCACTCAAGACACGGTGTCCTGCGGCGGAAAGCATCCGGAGACATTCGTCATGCAGGGCCGGTGAATGCGTCTCCAGGACTAAGGCACGGACTTGAGAAAGATAACGGCCAAAGCCCATCAAGGCGGAAACCTCGGCACCTTCAATGTCCATTTTCACAAGCTCTGGAACCGGGATGATTCCGCCATCGATCAGACAATCCACCCGACGCTGCACCGCACGGATCTCCTGCCAGTCACCCGCTTCTTCTTCACCCAGCACATGCTGTCCGCCGGTTCGTTCCGGATGCACGGCAAATCGGATTTCGACTCCGTCTTCATCACCGATCGCATTGGGATAGGCCTTGCAATCTTGCCAGCACGCATAGTTGGCGCTCAGCACTTCATACTCGGCGGGGGAAGGCTCAAAGCCGGTGATCCTGGCCTGCGGATAAAGCGACTTCAGGTAAAAGCTGCCCAGGCCGATGTTGCCGCCAATATCGAGGATGGTTTGAGGAACAAACGAGAGCTGATGCAGGCAGCGGTAGTCCTGCTCCATCAGCACCTCCACCAGCAGAATGGCATCGGCCTGATCATGGCGAAGGTGCAACCGTCCTGCGCCAGGCACCGAGGTTTCCAAAACCATGCGTCCACCGCGAAACTGACCGAGCCCGCCATAACAGGCACAGAGCCGCAGCAGTTCCATCTTGTCCGCGAACCTCCGGCCCAGCCGCATTGCGACAGATGCCATGGAGATTTTTCGACTCAATCCCATAAGGGACAGGACGGTGTCAACTCAGTCCTGAAACGCTGCCTCGACATACTCACACAGCACATGCCCGGCCAGCAGATGGCACTCCTGGGCATAGGCGGTGACAGGGGTCGGCACGCAGTAGGCGTGATGGGCCAGGGCGGCACAATCGCCTCCTTTTTCAGCGGTGAAGGAGACCACGACGCAACCAGCATCACGCGCAGCTTTCAGGCCCGCTACGACGTTCTTGCTAGTGCCAGAGGTGGAGATGCCGACGACCACATCTCCGGGCTGAGCAAAGGCTTCGACTTGGCGCGCAAACACGGTTTCATAACCATAGTCATTGCTGTGGGCGGTGAGCACCGATGTGTCCGTGGTCAGGGCAAGTCCGGCCAGGGCACGGCGGTTGATGCGATAGCGCACGCAGAGTTCTGCGGCCAGATGCTGGGCATCGGCGGCGCTGCCTCCATTGCCAAAGAAGAGGACCTTCTTTCCGGCTTTTAAAGCATCTACCCAAGCTTGACCGATGGCTGCAAGAATATCACGGCATTCATCCAGACGCTGAAGTGTGGCAAGATGACCATTCAGATGGCCTTGAAACATGGAGTGAAATTCAGACATGGTAGAGATCAGTCTTCGAAGGCTTGCAAAAGTTCGTCTTTCATCACGCGGGCCGTGCCTAATTTACCCACAACGATACCGCTGGCATGGTTGGCGATGTTAGCTGCGTCTTCAGCGCTCAGGCCCGAGGCTAAAGCCAGTGTCAAAAAAGCAATGGCCGTGTCCCCTGCCCCCGAGACATCATAAACTTCACGCGCACGGGTGGGGATATGATGGGGTGCTGCATCCCTTTGAAAAAGGATCATGCCTTGTTCCCCTAAAGTGATCAGTACCTTCCCCACTGCCCATTGGTCCAACAATTGTTCGCCGACTTCCATCAAACGCATATCCTCCAAAGGAGGACCTGGGGTGCGATGATCCTGAATCCCTGCAGCAGCGAAGGCCTCCAGACGATTCGGCTTCACCAATGACGCTCCGCGCCAGCTCAATGGATTACGCGGCGATGGGTCCACGGTCACCAGTTTGCCTGCCGCCTTGGCCATCCCCAAAACCTGATCGACAAAAGCCTGAGTCACGAACCCCTTGCCATAATCTTCGATGATCAGTCCATCCAGGTTTGGCAACATGGCATCCACTTTCCGCGATACCTCCCTCAGCTCATCAGCAGAGAGTTTTTCCACGGTCTCACGATCCACCCGCACGAGATGCTGTTGCCGGGCGATGATTCGTGTCTTGGCGATGGTTGGCAAGATACGGCTTTCCAGCATCGGATCGGTATTGACACCTTCTTCATTCAAAAGGCGACGTAACTCACCCGCGGCGCTATCTCGCCCCACCCGTCCCATAAGGTAAGCCTGTGACGTAAAGGCCGAAAGATTGCGCGCGACGTTAGCCGCCCCTCCTGGAAAGGTCGTTTCCTTCGTTACCTCCACAATCGGCACCGGTGCCTCAGGGGAAATACGGCGCACCGCCCCCCAAATGAAGTGGTCCAGCATAACATCCCCAATGACGAGAATGCGTGCGCGAGAAAAGGACTCAATGTGGTCGGCAATCACAGAAAAAAGTCGTTGGAGATAGACTCAGTTTATTGAATAGCAATCATAGAAATGTGCGCATCTCTATGCTGACATTAAGTCCCCGTTAATTCTCTACAGGATCAGGCTGCACAAAGCAGCAAGGAGCCTCTTGCCTAAACTGCTTTTCTTCGCGCCCTTACTGCCGCAGCCAAGGAATCCAGCATGGTTTCTGTGGTGGACCAGTTCACGCACGCATCCGTGATGCTTTGTCCGTAAGTCAGCACCTGTCCCGGCTTGGCATCCTGACGCCCTTCCACCAGATGACTTTCAATCATCACCCCGGTGATGGACTTGCTACCGGCGATCATTTGCTCAGCCAAAGACTGCGCCACGCCCGGTTGTTTGCGGTAATCTTTCAAACTGTTGCCATGACTGCAATCCACCATCACACTGGCGGCCAAGCCACGGGTGCTGAGCTGGCTGACCACCGTCTCAATGGATTGAGCATCAAAGTTCGTCCCGGCTTTCCCGCCCCGCAGGATCACATGACAGGCATCATTGCCGCGCGTCTTCACGATCGCCGCAACGCCGTCCTTTGTGACAGACAAAAAGCAATGCTGCCCTGCCGCTGCCTGAATGGCGTCCAGGGCTGTTTGGATACTGCCATCCGTTCCGTTTTTAAAACCTACTGGCATCGATAAACCGGAGGCGAGTTGGCGATGAACCTGACTCTCTGTCGTGCGAGCCCCAATCGCCCCCCAGGCCACCACATCGGCGATGTACTGCGGCGTAATTACATCCAAAAACTCGGTGGCAGCAGGCACTCCCATTTTGGCCAGATCGATCAATAGACTCCGCGCACTGCGAAGACCGGTATTGATGTCATAGCTTTCATTGAGGTGCGGATCATTGATGAAACCTTTCCAGCCCACCGTGGTGCGTGGTTTTTCAAAATAAACACGCATCAGGATCTCCAAATCACCCGCATATGTTTCACGAGCTTTCACAATAAACTCCGCATACTCCAAGGCCGATTTACGATCATGGATGGAACAAGGCCCAACGACCACCACTAAACGATCATCCGTGAGAGTCAAAATCGCCTCAGAGCGTCTGCGCGCCTGCTCGACAAAAGCAGCTTCTGTTTCCGTAAGCGGAATGTCATGCATCAACAGCGCCGGCTGGATGAGGGGCAGGATCTCCGCCACGCGGAGGTCATCGGTAGGGTGGGATTGGCTCACAGTTCAGTCAGGTTGGCAAAAAGGGCGCGCAACGTGGGCGCTTTTGCCGAAATCGCAAGCAGGCGAATCAGAGCTTTAAATCCAAACTAGCTGCCGCCCTCGGTCGAGCAACTTACGCTGCCACCGCTCGCGACTCTTGAAAAGTTCCGGGTGCAGGATCACGCGGAGCATGGTCACCGATTTAGATCGACCATGGCAAATATGTCTGTTACAAAAATTAGACCCTCGACTTCGATTTGCAAAGGCTTAAATTTAAGAAAACCAAAGCAATGAAGTCACTTCGAAAAGCGCACAGACGCTGTGTGTCACGCGCTAGCAAAGAAAGTGCAGATTCAGAATCAATCCCAGTCGTTTTCCGGGTTCCTGCGTCCGCGGTCACGTGGCTTGCCCTTCTTTCCGCCACGGTCCCGGTCATCCCAATCATTGTAGGCTGGCTCCGGCGCACTGCGGAAACCACCCGCATGGCCACGGTCTGACTTCTTCTTCATATGATCAGCAAGACCGCCACCCCCAACCAACGGACGAGGGCGCTCTTCTTTTGGCCGCGCTTCTACAATTTTTATCGCACGGCCTGCGAGATTGGTGCCCTCCAGACTTTTGATGGCGGCAAGGGCCTCGGCATCATTCGGCATATCAACAAAACCAAAGCCGCGAGAGCGACCGGTCTCACGGTCCATTACCACACGGGAGCTGGATACATTGCCATAGGCAGCGAATTCGCTACGCAGTTCATCATCAGTCACGCTGTAAGCAAGATTGCTGACGTATAAGTTCATTGATGGGTCTAAGTCAGGGGCCGCCAGTGCGATTAAAAAACAGAAGCCTGGCTCATGGCGTCAGGGTCAAACTTCCAGCCATCTTCGCGAAAAGAATGGAACGGCATAAGATTAAACACCTGAATTTCCTCTGTCAATTGCCCCGCGAGGAACAAAACAAGCATACCCAAGCTTGTCAGTCCGATATGCCACGGCAAAATCCAAGATGAAAACACTCCCCCGCCTCCCTCAGCTTGCCAGTCAGACCGGTGGCCTGCCCTCGGCAGTGCGTTGGTCTCAACTACTATTGGCAGATCGTTTAAACCTCGGAGATATCGCCCTGGATGCGACGGCTGGAAATGGGCATGACACCTTATTTCTAGCCCACTGCGTAGGACCATCGGGGCATGTTTATGCAATGGATGTGCAGGCAGCCGCAGTCGCCGAAACAAAGCGTCGATTGCTCGATGCGAACATCCCAGAGAACCAATTTACAGTGGTCCATGCGGGGCACGAGACCATGCGACAGATCGTGCAGACCGACCATCAGCAAAAGCTGGCCGGCATCATGTTCAATCTCGGCTATCTGCCCGGCTCTGATAAAACAGTGATCACCCGCACAGAGACTACTTTGTCGGCTACTCAAGCAGCCCTGGAACTCCTGAAACCAGGCGGGTTGCTGACCATCGCCGTTTACCCTGGTCATGAAGGTGGGGCTCAAGAACGCATAGCCATTGCTGAATGGGCAGCATCCCTCTCACCTCGCGCATTTGAAGTGCAGCATTTGAGGCCTGTCAACCGCAGTGCTAGCCCACCCGAGTGTTGGGTGATATGGAAGAGCTCTCTTTCCCCCGAGAAGTGACCTCAGAGAAACGCCCCTCATACTCTTCATGGTTCGTGCCCATGAGGCGGTCCCAATAGTTGAAATACAGCCCGTAATTCCCACGCATCTTTTCGTGATGCATGATGTGATTCGTCGGCGTGTTCAGAATGAAACGCAGAGGTGACCGCATGAGCCAGCGAGGGTGGAATTCATACCCGGTATGACCAATGATATTGAAAGTGATTTGCCACATCATAAACAGCCCAAACGCATAGCCGTGCATTGGCATGATCCAGACTAAGATCGGAAAAATCAGTGCCTGAGCCAAAGCCTCTAGAGGTGAAAACGCATAGGCAGCCCAAGGAGTCGGATTATGAGACAGGTGATGCACACGATGAAACCAGCGGAAGAGCCGACGGTGATGCATGAGGCGATGCGTCCAGTAAAACCACGCATCATGAATCACAATCGCACAGACAATGCTAAGCCAAAACCACACCATGCCAAATTTGCCAATCTTCCCATACATCTGTGTCCAGCCCTGACGTGAAGCATAGACGGTTGCAGCACCAACGAGACCGAAAATAACGATGGACAGTGCCGAATAGCCAATCTCCCGCAAGACCTCCCGAGACTGAGGAAACTTGGCAATGATCTTGCGGTGGACCCATTGATGCTTGAACAACCAATAGCCCAACAACCAAGCAACCCCGGCAAATAACACATAACGCAATCCCAGGGCAACCGTGCTCCCCAGTGTATGGTCCAGAAAATGAAAAGACTGGCGGGCAAGCATCATAGTCCAAAGTAAACGCGCCCGTTCAATCCATCTGGCAGATCATTTGGCGGAAAGGTCGTCATCATCATCCATCAGCAGAAACCCCTGCTCCATCACCTCCGGCACAGGTTCTACAGATTTTCCTTTGAGCAGCTTCAACGTCTCCAGATTCTGCATCAAGGTTTGCTGGTCAGCCATGAGCGTCTTCACCTCTTCACGCAACTTTTCCACCTCAGCCGCCTTCGCCTCGGCTTCCTTGAGTTTCACCGCAATGTCTTGGGCATCGCTGAGACGATATTCCAATTCAGCAATCTTATAACCATCTTCACGTGCCTTTTTACGCGCATCGGCCTCGATCTGCGTGATTTTCGCCTCCAATTCCGTGACTCGCTTATCGTTAGTTGCGGTTGGAGTAGCAGAAGGTTCAGGCAGCACCCCGACAGCGCTCATGAACTCTTTTTGCACCATGGCTGCCTTTGCCTCCGCCGCTGCCAACTGCCTCTGCAATCCTGCGATTCGTGTCTCGGCGGTGCCCTGATAAGTTGCATGCGTCTCCTTGAGACGCGCGAGCTCCTCATCCACAGCTCCCAAACGAGTCTGATCAGAAGCCAACTCCTGCTCTCGCTCAGCTAATTGCCGCCTTAACTCAGCCTCGCGAGACTTGGCCTTTTGCTGCTCCTCTGTGAAATGCGCCTGAGCTTCCTGCAATTGCTGACCAAACTCCTGCGCCCGCACATTCGTAACAGCGAGCGTCTGCTCCAGCGCACTGATTCGCCCCCTTTCAGCCATGAGAGCTTGCTCTAAATCACCAATACGGGCCTGGGTGGGGGCCAATTGAGCGGCGGTCTCACGGGTAGTCGCCAAATCCGCCTCCAGCGCGGCAATACGTGACAGTGAATCCGTCTCACGCCGATGCGCCGCATCTCGATGCATGGCAAAGCGCTCTTCCACCACAGCACGCTCAGCCAAGGTTTCATCCAGTCTTTTCTGGATCTCCTCCATCTCTCTCACCGCCTCTGCTTTTTGCGCATGAAGAATCGACTGACTGTTGGATCTCTCCTGCTCTATATCGAACCTGAGAAGCCCTATTTTCTTCTGCTGCAGCCACCACGCCACGCCATACGCTATGCAGACCAGCAGAACAGCGGCAAACAGAGTCGGCATTTCAACAATTGCAGCCAGGTAAACGGGAAAAATCATCCGGGCAGTGAAAAGGACATCAGGCAGGTTGTCGAGCACGGATCATGCCTTATGCAGGATAAGGCGATCAAAGACGCACCCCAGAGAAACCGCTTCTTCTCTCGCTGTCTAATCCTCCCTTGAGCTTACCAGATCAGACGTATGGATACGTCGTGCTTTCTGAATCCACTCCCCCCGCCATTGCAGCCGAAGTCGCCCCAGGCATCCTCCTGGATTCGCGCCGCGCCTTGGTGCATCGATCTCAAGGTTGGATGGCATTGGCGGATTTACACTATGGCTATGAGATAAATCGCAGCCAACAGGGGGCACTGCTGCCGACCTGGGGTATGGAAAAATGTCGCTCCACTACCCTGAACTTGATTCAAGACTATCGTCCACAGCGACTCATACTGGTAGGAGATATTATGGATGGCGGCGGCTCCGTAGCGCAAACAGGTGCCTTTATCGATTACCTCCGCACTTTGGTCCACGAATTGATCCTGATCGAGGGAAACCATGACCGGTCAGGTTTAAAAACAGGCTGGCATCTCAAAAGAAGTCATCGCGAAGCCGAGTTCATTTTTCATCACGGCCATCTGGGCATAGCTCCGCCATCAATCTTAGAGGCTCCCGATCCAGCGATAACGCTGATTACAGGTCATGAACACCCCGCTGTCTCTCTGCGTGACAGGGCAGGTATGCGCTTAAAATTGCCAGCCTTTATCCAACAGCGCTTACAACATGGCACACAGCACTGGATTTTACCGGCTTTCTCACCCTGGGCTTCAGGGGGGGAATACACCTCACCTTACGAACCTTTGGGAACTTGGGTCTGCGCACATGCCCATGTTTGGAAAGTGCGCTGATACTCCACCCTTATCCATCGGCCATGCCCTCCATTGCCATCTCCACCATCTCCCACGCACGTCTGAAATCCCGAAGCTCCACATAGATGATGGCTAGCTCTAACCTCATGTACGGGGGGCAGTCTGGCAAAGCATTGACCTTTTTAGCCGTGATCTCTGCCGCTTTTAGATCACCTGAAGCTCGCTGAACATGAAACAACTCCACCCCTGGACGAACATCCGACGGATTGAACAGAAAAGCTCGCTCCAACCGCACCGAATCGGATGAATCGACAAGCGTCGGACGGCTGGGGCGTTTGATGAATCTTATCGCTAACCGAACAGCCTGCTCATACTCTCCCGCACTGGCCTTCATCCTTGCCAAAAGCCACCAACCATGCGGCACCATGCGAGGGTTTCCTTCTAGCAATTTCATTAATTCCACTCGATCTCCCTTTCCATACCAATCAATCATCAAAGCTCTTTGATGTTGTGGTTCTAACTCATCCAGATTGGGATGGTCATGCAGGAATTTAGCCAAATATTCTCGCCAGACGGATTGAGATGTCATCGCCCCTAAAAAGAGTAATTGCATGTGTGAACTCGTAGCCATGCTCCACAAAGGAGGACCTAATTCAGGATAGATTGATGCCATTTCCGACATACTTCGGTAAGCTCCATGCAGCGAATCTGAACCTTCAGGGTGGCGACGCAAACAGTCACGCCAAGGAATGATCGCTAACTCAGGCCTAAAACTCAACCAATACTTTCCTTCTTCATAGCATATATTAGCAAAGTTTGGCTCTAAAGCCCTCGAACGGCCAAAATCGAGCAGCGCACGCTCATGACGCTGCCTCAATCGGAGAAGCAGTTGGGCACGCTGATAATACAAACGATAGTCAAGCGGTGATAACCAAATCGCCCGATCAATAATAATTAAGGCTTCACGATACCGCCCCTGCTTACTTTGGTTGACGGCTTGTTCACGTAAAACAGGAACTGAACTTGAAACATTCGGCGTCCAGACTTTGAAGCCTATACCGATCCACATGACACCTAAAGCCATGATTCCCAATCCCGAAAAGCGAAACAAACCACGTTGAAGCGAACCACATTTCTCATTCAATCGACGAGGCTGAATCGCAAGCCCCAAAAGTAGCGCCGTATGCATACCATAACCCACTACGTGATTAGGCACGTCAAAAATAGAATGCAAAAGAGCCATCCCAGCACAGATAGCTGCAGCTTGCATCAATCGACGACTGGCACGGTCTGGTGAACAATCTTTTCCTGTAGATCTTGTCCAGGCAACCATGAAACGAGAAAACCCGATCAAAAAAACCACACAAGGCAGAAGCGCCAAAAGCCCGCCCTCGAAAAGCAATAGTAATACATCACTTTCAGGATGCGCAAAGCGAACGTCCGAAACCTTCATGCTTGTCATCATCGGGAAAATGCTGCCAAAAGCATCAAAGCCATGCCCTATCCACGGATGCTGGGCAACCGAGTTCAAAGTCTCACGTGCCAAATTCAAACGAAGAGAGGAATTCATTGCCGAAACCTTGTCTTCCAGCATCAGGCTACGCAAACGATCACTCAGCCGGCTGCCGGAGACAAAAACCAATGACGCCGCCACCAATAAGACAGCCGAACCAACTGCGGCTTTGCGAACGAAGCCCTGCTTCATGGCTGCAGTAGTGACCCAAGTGACTAAACCCAGAAACAACAAAAGAATACCACCACGCGAAGTATTGACCAAAATCGTCGTTAAAGGTATCCAGAAGGCAACCGCAAAAAACCAACCTAGAATTGACCTTCTACGATACGCATCATAAGCGGATGCTGCACAAAGTATGCATGCAATCGCATTCAGACTGGAAGTATGGTTCCTGTTCGCAAACGGACCAAAGCCATTTCCCTCAGCCACACCAAGCCGAGGCCACCAAGGAATAGTAATCATATAATAATCAACCCAAGATGCGGCAGCAACAATTACCCCACCAGTAGCCAAAATGTAAATGCACCAACGACGTCCAGATTCTGAGTGTCTCCGCGAGAGACAATCCCACAACCAAATCATTCCGCATACAACCACCAGCCAAGATTCAAAAGTCGCACGTGGGTCAGGCGAAACCGTTCCTGGAAGAAAAATTGTCCAGGATTCTCGCAAGACTACCCGCCAGGGGGCCTGAAGACCGAACCAAGCAGAGGGTAGTAAACCGACAAGAGGAATGAACGCAAATACCAGGATACTGAATGAAGCCCAATGAGGAAGACGATGCGTAGGAGGACACAAGATCACTGCACCACCCATTAAACAGCATACAACTCCCAATGACCATGTATCTCGACCCGAGCCTAACAAAAATGACGAAATAACGACAACAGCCAGAAGACAAGATTTCCAGACAGGAGGTGAATTCTGGTCAGGAGAATTTGTAACACACATGGCCCCAGTCTTCAAAGCTTCATTCGGTATAGATTCAACTTGCACGATAATAGTTTTCGAAAACGGACTTTTAAAAACAATAAGCCATTGTGAAAAATCCTTTATTTCAGAATACCCAAATCCTTACAAGGTTTCATTACACCCCTTTTATTTCTGTAAAAAGACAGGCAAATCACTCCAACGCTCTTGGCATCGTTCCAAGACAGTCAACAATTCCTCACCACGTCGCAACCATTCATCTTCTTCATATTCACTTGGTAGATGGTATAAAAAACAATTTTTGCCATTGGTGAGTTGTAGCCTAACGGCAGGTTTTGTTTCATCGTGACTGTCAGATAAAAAACCCATCCATTTCAAACGATGTTTTAGCACATCGGCAAAATCATCCAGACTGCCACACAACTCGATGTCGAAGTCCAAAGCACGTGCATGAGCTCTAGCATGCTCCAAACGATGGCGTCTCTGCATCGCTGTATGAACCTGCTCTCGCAAATTCGACCAGCTACGCACATACCCCAAATATCGCGCAGCACCAATAGCCAAAAGAAATAAAGCAGCGCCCGCTATAGGTAATGCCACACCTTTAGTCAGTAGAATACTGATACCGACCAAACTCAGCACCACACAAACTGAATACATTGCCACCAACGCACGCCCCTTACTATATCCCAAAAGAATCAATCGATGATGGATATGCTCAGCATCAGCTCGGAAAATAGGCACCCCCCGGATAGCACGACGTAAAATCGCAAAAGCGGTGTCTAAAATAGGCACCCCCAGAGCAATAACGATCACTAAAAGGGCGGCGATAATCGAACCTTTATTTGAGCATTTAAGAGATATAGAAGCCACGAAAAAGCCGATCAAATAAGCCCCACCATCACCAAGAAAAATTTTAGCAGGTGGAAAATTAAAGAACAAGAAGCCAGACAAGGCTCCAGCCATCACGATTGAGACTATCATGATATCTGGAAAGCCCGAGACAAAACCAACAAAAGCTAAAGTGAGAGAAAGGAAAAGGCCAAACCCACCTGCCAAACCATCCATTCCATCGATTAGATTAATCACATTGGGAATAGCCACCAACCACAGCAATGTCAAAGGAAGGCTCCACCAACCAAGTTCTAAACTTCCCGCTCCAAAAGGGTTACTGAGCACATCAATCGAAAGACCAAAAGAATAGAGGATAAGTGCTGCTCCTATTTGCCCAACTAATTTCACCCGTGCCCCGAGCGGCTTTAGATCATCCGCTAATCCCACCGAAAACATCAGGCTGTTAGATAAAATCAAAGAAAACCATCCATCAAAACTAACTCCCAGCAACCAAAAGCCCGCTCCAACACCTAACATCAAACTCAAATAGATCGGCGCACCACCAAGCCTTGAAATAGGCTTGTCATGGAGTTTTCTTCTTCCGTCAGGAGCATCCAGCCCAATCTGAATCTGCTGTTTGATCACCCAGTAAGTGGCAGTCATGGTTAGCACCAGAGAACCTAAGTAAAAAAAACAAATTTCCACCCAATTGAATATTCGGGGCGCTAAAGGCCCTACAAATTCAGAAGCTTCCATGACCAATGCAGAAATGGCGATCATTAATTCGATCGAAATCACGTTCTTACAGCAGCATCTTCAATGACGCGAATGAGACGCGGACACAGAATATCAACGCCGAATTCTCTTCCCAAACTCTGTAATTCAACGGACGGCCTCTGGACGCCCTTGGTAACCGCATGAATCAATGTTTTTTTCACCCCTAAAATGTCGCCGTGGTTGACATGATAACACAAGTCTAATTTAGGAAGACGAGACGCCAGATCACTGAGATGGCTTTCTTCTGGTCCAATTGTCAGAAATGGGATTCCTAGCGTCAAAATATTATAAATTTTGCAAGGATGAACAATTCCAACGAAAGCTTCTCCGAGAACCACCACATGAAGGTCAGCTGAAGAAAGCGACGCTGAAAGCAACTCGATAGGTTGGTAAGGTAAGGTTGTGATGTTACCTGACTTGTGCATTTTTTGAAACGCTTTTACTTTTTCAAATTCACTGCCCCCCCCAACAAACAGGAAGTGAAAGCGAGTTTGGTCACGCACTGATAAGGTGGCCTGGAGCAGTGTGTCCAAAGGGTGACATGGACTATGATTGCCTGAATACATAATCACAAATTTATTCTCAAGGCCATGTTCCTGACGAAAAGTGTCTCGACCAATCAAATCAAACCTCACAGCCTTGTCATGAGACCATGGAGGGTCAACATGGATTGCTTTTTCAGGGATACCTTTTGCCGCCAATCGTGCAGCCATGAACCGATCAAGAGCCACGATGCGGGATGCACGCCTCAAACCCAGGTTCTGAAAAAGGCTTAGCGTTCTTTCAAATGCCCCGCCCGCTTTTAGCCAACCCGCAGCTACAGCCTCGTCTGGATTTAAATCCATCACCCATGGAACCACACTTCCACCTTTCAGAATGGTCATCAAGGTGCCCAAAGTCGATATCAGAGGAGGGGATGTCAGACAAACAGTGACATCAAACCTTGGTAATTTGAGCAGGATCAAAGTCGCGCTTATCCAAAAGCCCGCAAAGTTTATGAAGCGCCTCCACTTTGCTCCTTTCCCCAAGCCCGGCGTCCAAATACGGTGGATTGTAATCTCGTTCCAAACCTCCTTTGAGGGATAGCAAGTCTGCGGGTTCTCATAACCCCGCGACGAAGCGACCACAGTTACTTCGTGCCCACAGGATCTGAGTCCTTGAGCAAGCTCCGTCAGATGCTGAGCTGTGGCGACATGATCTGGATAAAAACACTGATTGAGTAGCAGAATCTGCATGGCGTCTAGTGCTATCCCTTTTTTCGCCGCTTTTTAATTGCCCACACATCTCGCGCCATCCGGAATGAATCACGCACTAAACTCACTTTCCCACCTGGTATTTCGCGCCAATCGATAGGCACCTCCTCAATCTCATAACCGGAGTCGAGCAAGCTTACCATAAGCTCAACATCAAAAGCAAAACCTGTTATCTGGAGCCTATTTTTAATTTTCAAAAAAGCCTCTCGGGGGACTAATTTAAGGCCGCATTGAGAATCGTAAACAGGAATGTGAAGCACTTCCGAAACAAGCGTCGCATAGATACGCCCCAGCAGATGCCTCTTCAATAACCTATCTACCCGACGACCAAGCATCTTAACACGTGAAGCGAAAAAAACCTTCCGATCATTGTTTAAAAGCCGGATTGAATTGATCAAACGACTTACTTCAAAAGCAGGACATGCGCCGTCCGCATCGACAAATCCGACCCATTTCATGGCATCAGTAGCTTGTTCCCACCCTGAATAAATAGCCCCACCTTTACCAAAATTGTCCGGGAGTAATAACGGATCCACTAAACAAGAAAACTGTGTTCTCAATTTTTCTAGCATACACTTCATCACATTTTGCTCCTCCGCATCGGAACCATCTTCAACAACCACCACATCTACACCACCAATACGATCCATCTCTGCGCATAGTGAAGGTAAGTAAGCACCAATGCGCAAACTCTCTCGGTAGCAAGGAATGACCAAATATACCTTCACTATGCGCAGATCCCTGTTCGTTTAGCATCAATAATTTTTAACCTAATTTCTTCAAAATATCGTTTCTTTAGCAAACCAAAATACATACCATTTTTGCCATCTAAAAAACCTCGTTTTAACCAAACAGAAACAGTCCAGTAAAACCAGGCAAACCACCATTTATCGAGATGGTGATATTTAAATTTCTGACGTTCGTTCAAAACACTCCACGCAGACTCAGAAGCATCTTGAAGCCACATAAAACGATTAGCTTCCCAAGATGAGTATTCATTGTGCCTATTGATAAACTTCTTCAATCCGCTGTAATCGTGATGAGTTAAGCGACTTTTTAAATTACCAACTGTTCCATGCAAAATTGGATGCTCATGAACCTCCATATCTAAATCACTCCATAAATTATCGGGAAAGTGTTCATATTCGCCCGCCCCATATTTAATTAGAGATAACTTATGAAAAGTATCTCCATGGTGAAGAGGTGTTCCCATAAACCAATTAGTAAAAGAAATCCAAAAACCTACATGAGAGGTCGTTGGTAAAACTCTTTTTAATTCCTCCACAAAAGTTGAATTCATAATTTCATCAGCATCTAAAAATAAAATCCACGGATACTTAAATTTGTAATTTCTCAATGCCCAATTGCGCTTCTTGGGGAATTTACCATTCCACTCAAATTGTAATACAGTCGCACCCCTCTCTTGAGCGATCAAAACCGTCTGATCTGTGCTCCCGGAATCAATGACTACAATATCGTCGAAGTTAGTTAACTCAGCTAGACACATAGGAAGATTCTTTTCCTCATTTTTAACAGGAATACATATAGAAACAGGGATAACTGACATAACTCCAATCTAAATCATTTTGATAATATTTAAAATTAATTATTATTTACCACCCCTTATCTTTATAAATTTAGCCGGATTACCGCCGACGATGCACCATTCATTTACATTTTTAATTACAACACTTCTAGCTCCAACGACGGCACCATCACCTACGGTAACACCAGGTCCAATAAAAGCGTCAGCGCAAATCCAAGCGAGAGAACCGATATTAATAGGTAATTTAACCAACGTCATCGCGGGATCATCATAGTCATGAGTTCCTGCACAAAGATGCACCCTCTGAGACATAGTCACACGCTCTCCAATTTTCACATGACCAAGATTATAAATCAACGCCCACTCTCCAATGCAAGACCAGTCACCAATCTCCAGGTTCCATGGATAGTAAATGTGGGTTGAAGGATAGATATTAACATTTCTTCCCACCTTCGCGCCGAATAGCCGTAACCACCAAGATCTTAGCCTGAATAAGGGACGAGGCGTCAGCCTAAAAAAACAAATACCGAATATCCAAAAAATACGAAGCCACCTTTCACGCGTGGTGTACTTCTGAGCAATTCTATTGTTCTGAATGTCTATCTCAATCATGAGTCTATCATTATGTTAATCTGACACAAGCGGGCACTTCTCCACCATGAATCAACCATTTATAGACTGTCGCCATCTCTGAACCCACACGCGACCAACTGTATTGTCTTTCAACCAAACAACGTCCATTTGCTCCAATTTCCTCTCTTTGCCTGTCCGTCATTCTCATAAGAGTTAAAAGAGCATCGTGCAGACTAGTAACATTCGGTTCAGCCCGGATAGCTGCTTCAGAAGTGAAGCCATCAGACAAATTGCACATAGGAGTCATAATGACAGGTTTGCTATAAGCCCAAGCTTCTAGAACAGACATAGGTAAACCTTCGCTAAATGAAGGTAAAATAAATGCATCACATTTCTTGAGGAATGATTCTTTGTCAGCACCAAAAAGTGAACCTGGAAAGAATAAAGAAACGTCACAATTATGCTGGTCAGAAAAAGTCAGGGACCCTGTTGACCATAATATACCTAACTCAGTCGCAATTTTCTTTAATTCCTCCCCGTGATTAGATTCGCTCCAGCCAGCAATAATCAGAACCCAATTGTCAGATAATTTATTGTTATGAATTTCTTTCCAAGCCATAAGCAGATTCTTAAGTCCCTTTTTAGGGTGCAATCTACCTAGAAATAAAAGAACTTTCCGATGATGTCTGAATTTAAAATTATAATTACTATTATCAGAGATATCAATAGCATTTGGTATGATAGCAATCGGATTTTTCAGTCCAAAATCTCGGGCAGATCTAGCTTCTGCTTCAGATAAAACTTGTATGCAGGACGCTTGGTTTAGATTCTTTCGTTCATAAATTAATAAAGCCAATTTTTTCTTCCATGAAGAATTCTTTAATGCCCAACAATCTAACATTCCATGCAAAGTGATCACAGCGGGCTTAGCAAAGCGCTCAGACCAATCTTTGACTACTACAGAAGGATACATCCATAACATATGTAAATGCACAATGTCCGGATTCCATGACTTCAAACCAACACTTAAACCCGGACTATAACCAAAAGATTTTAATCCCATTACTGGGTATGTGTATGGTATTATCGGAAACCAGGAATTAAGATCCTCTTTTGTATAGATATCAGTGCCTGCAAAAACTCCGATCTCGTGACCATCTGAAACAAGCTGTAAGCTGAGTCTACGTTCGACTTCAAAAATACCTCCAGCTGCCCTAGAGACAGAAGAACCGACCATAGCAATTTTCATCTGCGACACAACATCCTGATAAGCAAACCATCAATTAGGCCAGAATGACGTAATTCCTTGCTGAAAGCTGCTTTGGTTGCTTGATTTAAACCGTCAGCAAATCGGTCGGGGCCCCAGTGGCTGATAATTTCCAAACTTCTGCGCCCCATCGTACGTAAATCTTCAGGAGATAACAAACTCATTTTTAGCATTAACTTTGCTAATGATTCAAAACTATATGGGTCAAAAGTATAACCATTGACACCCTCGAAAAGCAAATCTTTTGCACATCCACAGCGTTCTGAAACTAGGACCGGGAGACTAGATGACATAGCTTCGTTCACTACCAATCCCCATTGCTCAGTTGTGCTTGCATGAATAAAGACATCAGCATGGTTATAAAAAAAGGGCAATTCCCTATACTGTTTAAAACCAGGCATCCTTACATGTTCATTTAATTGTAGTTGATTAACCAGTTTTTCGAGATCAGGACGTAAATCGCCATCTCCAATAATCACCAAATTCCAGGCATATTTATTTGGGATTCCACCAATTAATTGACGGTAATAAGCATAAGCTAGCACTAGATTCTTGAGATTTTTTTTTCCTATGAAACGTGCACTCGCTAAAAAATAGGGTCGTTCTTTTTCTGATTTGATTAAACTCAGGTTTTTAAAATGCTCATTATCTACAGCATCATAGCCAGTAAATATGAAATCTGAACACATGCCCAATCTTTTCAGATATGCAGAATGTGATGAACCGCCTACAAGAGCCGCGTCAAAAAGCAAAACCAACCTGCTTTTGATGATCTCTTTCCAATTACACCGAACTTCGTCGTGAAAGCTACTCTCGGACATTAATATCTTGGGCACTCGATTATCCAAACACCATTTTAATGCAGCCAGTGCTCCAAATGAGCTCCACCCAGGAATGACTACGCTTTGCGGATTTAATTCATTCAAAGCACTAACTAAACGTCGGTAGAATTCTCCTTTAGAGAGCGCCTGATGAACTTTTGGAAATAAAGAAATAATATTGCGTTCACGGTCATTGCTTGTTTCCCAAGAATAATCTGAACTTCGTGAAAAAAATTCAATACCAGTCACCTCGGGTCCGGCTGCACGTAGACGGGCTAGATGATATGGACCGAAATGGTCAAAAAGGAGAGCTTGCTTCATCTTTACAGGATAACTCAACGAACTTGAGGACGTGAAGATGGAATACGTGAACCTCGAATTTGTTTCAAACGACCTTGTGTTACTATATTAGGGAGTGATTTTGGAGTTACTGGATTTCTTTCTTCAGCATACCAAAGACCTATCCATAAAAACAAAAAGTGATAAACAAACCCAGGTAGAAAATCAAGTGTTTGGTGCGTGACTGCTCGCATAGCGGAGGTGCATATCAGCAAGTAAAGCAATTGGGCGAATAAGGCGTTAGGTTGAATTGACGATAGCCAATAAGAACGAAATATAATAGCTACAAACATGAAAAATAGACATCCAAACCAACCGAATTGCCTGAAGGCGTCTCCCATTCCAGTCAGAGTAGAACCGGTAGAAAATTCGTGACCAAAGTTTGTCACGTCGTTAAGCATGCCATCTAATGCAGTGCCAATCAGCAATGAGTCTTTAACGTCTTTGCCAACAATTTGCGCTGGAACAAAGCGAAAAATAAGCTGATTCCAATAACCTGCTCCATACTCGTAATCACCAAAGGATTTTGTTGTCTGAATGAGAGCGGCTGCGTTACGCAACTCAAGCACTGATTCTTTATTAAAATAATCTTTAAAGTTCTGAATCCAGTTAAAGTGCATTAACTTATCTAATTCTCCCTGTGCAGCTAAACCTCGGTAAACACCAGTTGCTGGAATTGCCAATAAAGCAAAGAACAAAGCGCCGAAAATTAAAAATCTTGAGGGTTTTATACCTCGATTATAATAATAACCTATAACGATAGTAAGACCAAACATAACAGCGGGTTCGCGGCGCCCAGCTTTTATAATTGTAAGCAAGGGAATAATAGCTCCAACAATAACAGCCATCAATCGTGGCCAAGTAAATTTCTGCAGGAAGAGAAACCAGCATATCGCAAATCCGTGAAATACAAGCCCACCAAAAAAAATGTAGATAGTGCTAATCCCTGTCATTCCGCCTTTTGCAGTCAACTGTACATCAGCATTTCTTACCAGATAGAGAGTGATGTAACCACAAGCGATAAAGAAAAGAGCAATATGAAAGACCCTTGATTGATTTACAGGCCTTGAGACTAGCTTAAAAAGATTTTTTGACGGACTGATTTGATAGCCTAAAATTGATGCGCCAAAGCATAAACAAGACATGAGTAGAACATCATCGACTGCTGTGTCGGAAACTCGCCCAGGATAATGAATTAGTGAGCTGGCTTGAGGAAGCACGAAAACAGCGAAAACCGCAGCCATAAAGTATGGATATTCAAAAATCAATTCCGGTTTCCATAATACTCTGCTTAGTGCGGCAGTTATTATTATAATAAAAATGAATAGGTAGATATCAGCCATATCTAATTAATGATTAACTGAAATTTTGTTAACATGAGTATAACATAAAGAGTATTATTTACTGATACTACAAGATCGAAACATATTAACATATAAGTCTTTTATCTCGCCCCAGTCGAAACGCGAACGAACGCTTTCTCTCCTTCTTGAAGCATCTTCGGGACAATTCAGATTCACATCATTCAACAATTCGGAGATGATCGTTGTAAGATTTCCAGAAGTTGATAAATCAGCAATTATTCCTTGGTCACCAAGAACATATTCCATAACTGGGTGTCGGTGAGCTATCGTTGGCAGTCCAAACATCAAGGCTTCAAGAAAAACCCTACCAAACCCTTCTTTTAATGAAGCTAAAACAAAACAATCCGCCGCTTGATAGTAATATTGAACAGATTCATAGTTTACTGAACTAAATGCGAAGTTGCCAGGTCCAAGATAGATCTCAGCCATTCTAAATAATTCATGTGTATTTTCATCCTTTGCCCCGACTATCTGTAGGAATGGTCGGGGCTCAGGCAGGGCTGATATTTCTTTGATTAAATAATCCATTCTTTTGTGTTCTTTACTTATCCATCCGACACTTAAAATAACTTTTCGATTTTTTTCTAACTTGAGTTTTTCTCGCGCAGCAATTCGTGCAGTTATTGGGTTAAAATCATCTGTGCTGACATTGATTCCGTAAGGAACAAAGAAATGTTTTTGTTCTGGTTCGCCATAACTAACTGCTTCCTCATAATAGTATGGCGTGATCTGCTGAACATAGTCAAATTTGTCAAAAGGTGGATGACACGGCCCACCATTAGAAAACAAAAATTTATGTGGTATAATACTTTTGGAGCAGAAACGATGCAATAAGAAGCCTAAATTTGCATCACTAGAAAAGATCAGATCTGGCTTAAATTTTCTAATATGTTTAGTCACCGAAAAATAAGTGGACCACTGTTCCACAGCATAAGCGCTTCGTCCTGTCGCACGGCCTATTAAGGATGCTAACCGTGTTGTTCTCGGTAGGCTCCAGATAACAGATTCATCTTCAGAAGACTTCCCCCGGCCCTTTAGAAGATGTAGATCCAATTCCGTTGCTGATTTCAGTCCGTCAAATGACTCTCTGAAGAATGATTCTATACCTCTCTGGATAATACCTATCCCGTTGCATGTGAATAGAACTTTAATTTTTTTATCCAAGAGTGTGATTATTAAAGTATTAAGCTCGTGGAGTCATCCACAACCAAGACATGCGAACGGGTCGCCATTCGCTGACAGACCATTTTAAGTAAGATTTCGGAAGAATCGCAGTGCCTAGCGTTCGCCACGGAAAATCAGAAACAGAACGAGGCTGTTCCCAAATTCGTTTAATATCATGAGTAATATTAAACCGCTGATACAATTTATCTGTTATTCCATCAATTATGAAATCATGCACCTCTACAAGTATTGATACGAACTTGAGAGAAGGCACTTTTCCAGGATCTAGCAATTCGGTTTCATAACCTTCCACATCACAAATTATAACACTACTTGCATTTGAATTTATAGCTGACTCCAAACAATCTACTTCACACTTGCCATGCAACTCAATTCGATCATTAACTTCATTTGCCTCAGCCATCATTAAGAGTTTTTCTGACCCCTTTGCTTCCATCTCAAAAGCAACTATTTTTGTGTTCGGAAGTCTTCGGGCAAGCCCAATGGCATAATAACCTTCTGCTGCACCAATATCGACAATGGATTTTGGTGTTTTAGAAATTATTTCTTCTATAATAGAGGAAAGTTCGCGCTCATAAATACCCAATAATTTTGGTATATATGCACTTCCTTGTGAGTCCTCAGCATAATGCATCCCTTTAAATGGTCCCTGAAGGACAGTGCATCCTGTGCGAGTTTGTGTCATATGCACAAGGTAACCTATAGGCCTGAAGCGCTCAGGGATACATTGGCGTAAAAAATTAGATATCATATAATGATTTATATTTAGATTTTATTAAATACAATCATTTAATTTTAGTTCAGTTTCTAATTTCTTTATTATTTCAGGTGAAATTTTTTGTGGGTATGTGTTCGAGTGCCACGATGGGCGGGTTCCATCTAGTATAGATAATAAGTGCCTGTGTGTGAATTGCTGAATTAAGCGCTTATAAGGGGAAGCCAAGTGATTTAGTTGCTTTACTTCTTCTAAGGGAGTGCCTGGAATCCATCGTTTTAAATTTATATTATTATCGTGGGTAATGAATTTTTGCCACTCTTTCTCTGCCCAATGATGTAATTCAGGACTTGTCCAGTTTGATCTATTGTCTTTATCTGCCATCATCACTGCGCGAAGCCTACAGCGTCGCATTAATTGTGCAGGGTCGCGATGCGGGTAATGTCGGATAGGGAGACGTGCTTGAGCCACATAACCCGCATTGAATGGAAATGACACCGTCTCAGGCCACCTCATAGTAGAACGATAACGACATAGACGTGGCTCAGCATACAAACTAACCTCATACCATTGCCTGCGTTCCTCGATAGGACGAACGCGGTCAGCAATTGTCTCTCTTTGTTCAAACCAAGATTCAACATCTGATTCTCTAAGAACAAAGTTATAATACTGGTGATAAACTACTGTTTCGTTAGTATTCAGGTATTTGTTTACGAAAATCGGAGGGGGAATGTGGTAAAATTCATCAGCATCTACACGAAGAAACCAATCCCCATCCTGCATGTGCCCACGGGTTTGCTGAAACATCCAACCTCGGACGCATTTGTCAGAAAAAAAGACCTGATCCTTTCGAAGTGGTAGAATTCTTTTATCTTTCAATGCATAATCTTGAACAATTTCCCATGTATCATCTACACTACCAGTATCAAAAATATAAATGGCATCGGCCCACTTTAAAAGATGTGTTAAACTTTGTCCGATAATGTCCGCCTCATCGCGAATCGGTAACATACAATGGAATCTAGCATTCACGCAGTATCCTAAATTCGGATTCAATTACTGGATTTTTTAACTGAGCTGTATCTTGCCAGTTTCATCCAGTTTAAATAACAGCTCCACTGAATTGGCCGACGCTGTTTCAGGCATCTCGGCAGGCCTTGCAACGCTGAAAACCACCATATCGGTTCGCGGATCAACCAATTTATGCCCTGAGTGTAAGCATGTTGGAACTGTCGAATGATTCTAAAGGCAGAAACTATTGGAAGCCAAGGCCACGGACATCGCATCCAAACACTCCAAAGTTCATTACGCGCATTTAGATGATGTGTTTTAAAGTTATTTCTGTTTTTCGAACTTAAGTGGTGTCTAACGATCAGAGATGGTTCAAACCACACCGATTTTCCATGTTCATAAAGCTGCAAGGCATAATCAGGCTCCTCGTAATTATGAATAAAAAATGTGGGGTAACCTCCAACGAGGAGATAATCATCTCGCTTCATGAGACAAGCACAGTTTGGGTAGGCAGACACAAAATGCCCTTCACAATCGGGCGTCTTGGTGGGAAATGCATAACATCCGCCGTCTCTTTGTTCTGGGAACGTAAATGCCGATACTTCGGGATGGGCTTGGATCAGATGAATCGCATACGGAAAAAAATTTATGTCCAGCGGGTAGCTATCATCATCCAGGCTCAGCACCCAATCTCCTTGAGCTAAACGTAGCATTCGATCTCGCGAAGGAATGGAGCCCAGACTTTTCTCATTGATGAGCAATGTGACTTCTGGATAATCGCCCGTAATCATTGCTACTGTGTTGTCTGAACAACCGTCCGCACAGACCAGAATTTCAGATGCAGGAGGAGTCATCAAACGCAGATTACTCAGAGTGCGACTAAGATCCTCAGAGCGATCCCGCGTGGTGATCATGATGGAAAAAGTCATCGCTTGAAGCTCTCAAGTGCCGTCACCAGACGCACACCATATTTTTCCCAAGTGTAATCACGAGCACGTTCCCTTGCCGCGTAGGCAAATCTGTTTCTCAAAATGCGATCTTCTACAATACTCTCGATTGCATCGGCCAGAGAAGCTGAATCCCGATCAGGTATAATTCGAGCCTCAATCCCATCCCTGGCCACGGAGCCTGCCGCGGCAGTCACCACCAGAGGTAATCCGGCGGCCAAGGCTTCATACGTTACCTCCGCAGAGCCTTCAGCCAATGATGGAAGAACAAACAGATCCGCCTGTTGAAATTCCTCGTGAATAAGATGGCGCGGCACTCGTCCTAAAAATGTCAGGTGGCGGCATGCGGACTGTTGAGTTACCTGAGCACTGACATCTCCTGCCACACGAATCTCATAGCGGTGACCACGGGCATGGAGTTTTTCTGCTGCCAGGGCCAGATAATGAATGCCTTTGCGAAGATCCGCCGTACCAACAAAGAGGATGCGCCCCGGCTTTGGCTTAGGTTCTAATTCCAGCCAACGTGGATTCATTCCATAGGGCACAAGCTGGGTTCGCTCCTTTGGCACGCCCCACTTGTCAATAAGGTCGTCCTGGACTGCGGCAGATGGGCAAATATATAAATGAGTGTACTCTATTAATGGATCTACTTTGACCCAGCGACGACGCAATTCAGAGTAATCAGCTACCTCCGGTTCCCAATTCGGAAATGCTTTGCGTTCTTCGTGCAAAAGACGCTCTGTAGATAAAAGTATATACACTTCAGCGACTACGGTGAGACCGCGTTGATAGGCTTCTGTCATGAAGGAGCCAGCCTCGCTTAACATGGAAAAAACATGAGTCGCCTGCCCAAAGCCTGCACGGATCATTGCACGCTGTAAACGTTGGCTCGAATCTAAATGACGTTTAAAAGAACTGGCACTGTCTTTAGAACCTACGGTTTGTTTCAGACGCTCATTGAGATACAACAAACCGAAGGTTTGAGTTTTAGAGATTATGTCTTGAGGGACATACCTCGAGGAAAGCGGAGGCAACTTGCCAGAAATGCCGGGGATTTTTTGAATCGCTGAGAGTAAAGAACCCAGGCCGCAATTGCCTGCAAGGTCGGTGTAAAAGCGTTCCAACATGCCCGCATTCTCAAGGATGGCAGGCACTGCATAACCACGGCGGGCGCCGGTCTGTACCGCAATGTATTTCATTGGCCTACCACCTGCACCATGATCAGGCTTGTTGTGCGCTATTCATCTGGAAAGATTCAAAGAAAACCAGCCATCTGCTTTTAAGTCGATTGTATGAAAACGTATCAGCATAAAACGTCTGAAGTCGCTCTTGGTCCACTTCACCCCGGCTTAACCGAGTAACGAGAGCCTGGATGGATAGCAAAAATGCATCGGTAGAACTTGGATTAACAATGATACAATCTGGGTTAGCATAGTCGGGAATGCCACCAACACCGTAGGCAACGAAAGGAACGCCGCAGGCCATCGATTCGAGTAAAACAAGAGGGGCACCCTCTGCACCGAGAGTAGGTAGCAGAGTCAGATCAAAGTTGGAGAGAATATCCACATATGCCTGACCATCCGGGTAAGGGCCATGACAGAAAACACGCTCGTTCCATTGATTGTCCTGTATTAGCTTTTCAATCGGTTCCTTTTCAGGGCCGCTTCCATAAATGTGCAGTTCGGCTAAACAATCGGATAATTGAGGCCATTGCTTAACCAGCCACAAGGCACCTTTATGAGGCACCAATCGGCTAAAAAAAGCGGCACGAGCCTTACCAACCGGAATTCGTATAGATTGGGTCCGGGGGATAGTGGAAGTAATCTCCAAGGCCTCAGGAAAGGCTGGTAGAACACGGATCTCATGTCTCCATCCAAATGCCCGTTCAAAGGTAACCGCGACCCTAGAAGCCTGTGCAACCACATGTTGAAATCCCCAGGTAACTGAAAGACGAGAGTCCCATTTTCCAGTCATCTCGCCAGACATCACTTCATGAAAAACCCTGATAGGGCATGCCCTAGAGAAGATCGCAGGCAGAAAGAGATTCCAACCCGTGCCACACGCCAGATAGACATGAGGAACCAGGTGCCGTAATTCATTTATCAAATTCCAGACTGTGCGAAAAGGAGTATTCAGACGACCCTCCTGATTGAACTGCGGGCAAATGGTTGCGAAATCACCGAAAGCTTGAAGTAAGCAGACCCGAGCTTTGTCCTCTGGGGAGAGAAGCGGCCCCAAAGAAATGACCCGGACTCGGTTGCCAGATTCCAATAAGGCACGTGCAAGCCAAAAGAGATGTGTTTGAATGCCACCTCTTCCGCTCAATGTGCCAGCTAAGACAAAAGTCATTGGAATATTGCCCTTTCAAACATTGGAAAACATCAACCTTGAGAGAATTCTGTGACGAACATTTTGATTCACCGCCAGGAACCAAAAAGAGATTAGCAACACCACTCCAGCCGGAACGCTGACCAGAATCAGTCTAACGATATCTGAAGCTGCGGAGGTCATGCGTGCAACCATCCAGCAGAGTCCCACAGCCGTGCAAAAAATCATCACACTGGGCAACAGGACCGATTTAATATAACGAGACCAAGGATAGCCCAAACGGGCCAATCCATGCTGTGTCACAAACCAATGTGCCGTGGTTAGCTGAGCGATCAAAGTGGCCAGGGCGAGCCCCAATAAACCCAGCCATTGCATCATTGGAAAGGCGAGCAGCAACTTCAGCAGTCCGCCGACCATCATCCAAGCTGCAAAAGGCTCGTAATCAGTCGCACGGCAACCGGTCGAAATGATAAATGCCTGCTGCTCCAAAATGAACAATAAAACAAAGACAGCCACAGTGACCGGACCCACATAATTGGATGGGCCTAACCAAACATTAAACAAAGATTCCCCTGCAAAAAAAATGGCTGTCCCTCCGCAAATCATAAAACCGAGACCAAGACGCAGATTACGCTGCACGATGGCTCGAACCTCCTCGTGCTGTCCGGCCTGCCATAGTTGGCTGATAAAAACGAATGAAGACTGCGATAACACGGTAGCCAACATGTGGACATTCAGCACCACGAGAAAAGCCGCGCGAAAGGCTGGAATATTCTCAGCACCCTCAGCTGAAGCGATGAAAAAACCATCCGTGTTAAAGACGAGGACCGTCCCCAAGGACGAAAGCCATGCCCGCAACGCCAAACCCGGCATTCCTTGGACAACCGCTGGATTCCAACGCCCTTTTAGCGCGAATAACTCAGGTGTGCGACGCGCGGCAAATCCGCGTATGATCAAACGCTGAGCCATGACACCCACTGTGGCAATCGAAGCAAGTGAGACGACACCACCGCCTAAAAGAACAGCCATGATCTGGCCCAGCAAAACGAGGCCATTGATCGCCGTGACCAAAAGAGCATCCCAGCCAACATACCCCAAGCCCTGAAGCAAACAGGTCCAAATGGTAGCCCAGACAGTCAGCCCTTGACTGGCACAGAGGATCGTCCAGGCAATCCAAACGGCTGCATGGCTGGTACTATGAAGGTCCAGATTCCTCAGATAGATGAATCCCAGACTCCATGAAATCAAGAACACCCCCACGGCCATCCAACGGCTAATGCGGCGTCCCGCTGCGACTAAATCGGCGATTTCTTCAAGAGACTCAGGAGTCAGCGGGGTATCTGGATTACCCCCGCTTTTTCCTTTCGCGAGGGCGATCCGGCGAGTCAGTGTGACACCGAAACCGAGATCCAAGACACCTAGTACTGCCCAACTTTGCCCCAATAGCAGCCAAATACCGACTTCCTCTTTGGGAAGATGGCCCAGCAGGATGGGCATCAACAAAAGCCCCAGAACAATCGTCACCCCTCTACTGAACCAATGAGAGGCAGCCGCAAAGACGATACGACGGGAAGTGGACATGAAATGAATCTAACGGCGACACCGCCAAGCCTACGAGTCGCGCTTCAATGCGAACTGAACTTCGTCAAAAAATCGGCGACCGTTTGGTTCAGTCCATCCTCCAAAGAAACTACCGGTTTCCAATTCAGACTGTCTTTCGCCCGTGAGGTATTCAGGGCGTAGCGAAAATCATGTCCGGGCCTGTCATTCACAAAACGAATGAGCTGACGAGAGCTTCCCTCCAGATTAGATTGATGCTTGTCCATCAAATCACAGAGTTCGTGAATAAGCTGTAAATTACAGAGCTCTTCCCCGCCCCCGATATTATACACATTCCCTGCCCTGCCGCTTTGCAAGACGCACCATAGCGCTTCAGCATGATCTGTGACGTGAATCCATTCGCGTACTTGTTGCCCATCTCCATAAACAGGGATAGGACGCCGCTCATGCAAACATCTTAGCACCGTGGGGATAAGTTTTTCAAAATGTTGGTTAGGCCCGTAATTATTACAGCAACGGGTGATCACTGCCGGAAACCCGTAGGTTTTCACATAACTCCTCACCAGACAGTCCGCAGCCGCCTTGCTGGCAGAATAAGGGGAATTGGGAGAAAGAGGACTCTCCTGTGTAAACGGAGGATCGTTAGGCCCCAAACTGCCATACACTTCATCGGTGGAGACTTGAAGGAAACGATGCTCTCCGTCTTTCCAATAAGCACGGCAGGCATTGAGCAAATGCAATGTCCCCATGACATTGGTCTCCATAAAGATATCCGCCTTATCAATGGAGCGATCCACATGAGATTCAGCGGCCAAATGCATCACATGGGTGATACGATGCCTCACCACAGCATCATGAATCGCTTGCGAATTTCTCAGGTCCACGGGTTCGAAGAGGTAACGTGGATGAAGGTTGTGAATGCCTTCCAAATTTTTCAGATCCCCTGCATAAGTGAGTGCATCAAGATTGACCAAAAGATCAATTCCAGGACGATCAATGATCAGTCGGATCAAATTGGACCCAATGAAACCCGCCCCACCTGTAACGAGCAAATTCATGAAGGCATCGAGAGATCCTGAGATGCCAAACGCCGAAAGTCGATGCCGATACTGACGAGATAATCTCGATATTCACAGGTTGGCATGGCCTGGATAAGACGCTCAAAATCCACCAAGGATAAAAATCCGCGTCTGAGTGCGGCCTCTTCAGGGCAACCGAGTTTAATACCCTGCCTTTTTTCAATCGTCTGAACAAACGCTGATGCGTCAAAAAGACTGGTGCTGGTGCCTGCATCCAGCCATGCAAAACCCCGGCTCAGGCGTACCACCCGCAATTGCCCACGCAGGAGGTATTCACGATTCACATCGGTGATCTCCAATTCCCCACGTGCAGAAGGGCACAAGCTGCGTGCGATTTCCACGACCTGTCGGTCATAAAGATAGACCCCAGGAACAGCAAAATTGCTGTGGGGCACGGACGGTTTTTCCTCGAGTGACTTGGCTCGTCCCGAGGCATCGAACTCAACAACCCCATAGCACTCAGGATTGGTCACATGATAAGCAAAGATAGTCGCCCCGGATTCAAAGTCGGCCAAGGCTCGCGGCAGGGCATCACCTCCAAAAAAAAGGTTGTCTCCCAAAATCAAGGTCACTGGACCGTCACCAATAAAATCTGCCGCAATAATGAAAGCCTGGGCGATTCCTTCGGGCTTTGGCTGCTCGCGATATTCCAAACGAATCCCCCACCGGCTGCCGTCTCCCAGCAATTGACGAAATCGCGGCGATTCCTCTGGGGTGGTGATCAGACAAATCTCGCGAATACCACCGGCAATCAGCACCGTCAGCGGGTAATAAACCATCGGTTTATCATAAACCGGCTGGAGTTGCTTGCTGGCGACGAGGGTCAGGGGATAAAGCCTGGAACCAGTGCCACCTGCCAAGAGGATGCCTTTCATCAGCCAAAAACGGGTTTTGGAGGCAAGCTGCCGCCCTTGGTCGCCACTGCGGCGGGGACCAAAATCAGGGATGGATATTTTTCAGGCCCTAGAGGCATGAGGATGGTGCACAGTACCATGTTCACTATCAGCGGAAAGCACAAGCACCTGCTTCAGTGATACGCTATTCATTTCACATCGTCGAAGCATTCACACTCACTTTTCACGGCAATCTTTTTGAATGAATGCCCCGGAGGGCTGCACTATGAATAACTTGTGATTGTGCGCTTCCATCCACTCTGCCAGATCGCATCCGTCGTTTTGATCGGGTGCGGTTTTGCCCCTGTCTCAGGCCAAATTCCCAATGAGAATCTGGAACACTCGAGTGCGCTTGGATTGAAATTCGTCTCCGTGACCGGGACTCCCGTCTTGGTCGCGACCCAGGAGACCCGTGTTTCCGACTGGCAGGCCTTTCTCTCAGCCACCGGTTATGAGTGGAGCTACAAACCGCACTTTGATCAGGGGCCGGATCATCCTGTGGTCGGCATTACCCTGGCGGATGCCCGGGCCTTCTGCACCTGGTTGACCGATAAAGAACGAGCGGAAGGCAGACTGAACAGCTCACAAAGCTACCGCCTTCCCAATCGGGAAGACTGGGATGCCGCAATTGGTCTTCTCAGAACCAGGAAACCGGACCTGACGGTGGATGAAAAAGTCATGGATGAACGGGTCTTTCCATGGGGCATGGACTGGCCGCCCCCCGCAGGCAGCGGTAACTTCGCCGAAGGTGAAATCCCCGGTTACACCGATGGTTTCACTTTCACTGCCCCTGCCGGGCAATTCAAACCGACAGCCGAGGGCATCCATGACTTGGCGGGCAATGTCTGGGAATGGTGCTGGGATCCAGAAATCCGGGCGGAGCAGGTGGGAGTGCTGCGGGGAGGTTCCTGGGCTTACTATCGGGCCGAATGCCTACGCTCAGGCTATCTTTACACCGTCCCGGTGGACATGCGCATGCCGACCATCGGCTTTCGTTGTGTCTATGAGGACAAACAGCGCAGCGCCAGGCTATTGGCGGCAGCAGAAAAGATCAAAATGGAAATTCGCACGCAGAGACGTGAGGAGATCATGGGCGGCAATGTGAATCAGGCAGAGCTTGCCGCCATGCGGGAAAAGCTCGTTGCCAAATCCGGCACGGAACCCTCCACCGATAGCCCTCCGCTCAAACCAGCGCAGAGAAATGCCCCTTTTTCCAATCCCCTTGGGATGAACTTTGTACCCTTGCCAAACAGTCCTTTGCTAATCGGCGTCACCGAGGTCCGCACACAGGATTATGAAGTCTGGCTCAAAGAAACGGGACGTGCTTGGAACAACAAACCGCCCTTTCTCCTCAATCAGAGCCATCCTGCCGTAGGCGTGAGTTGGGACGATGCGACCGCCTTTTGCGCTTGGCTGACGGCCAGGGACCGCAGCAATGGCCTGATTCCACCCGATGCGAACTACCGTCTGCCGAGTGACTTGGAATGGAGCTACGCAGCAGGGCTTGAGGATGAGCAAGGTGCCGATCCCGCGCAAAGGCATGAAAAAACTCGCCTGCATTTTCCCTGGTCTGCGGAAGGGACCTTCCCGCCACCTTCCTCCAGCACGAATTTAGACGCCTCCCGCATCTCGGGATATCGCGACAGCTATTCCTACACAGCCCCCGTGACCACAGAGGCGGCCAACGCACTCGGCATCATGGGCCTGGGGGGGAACGCCGCCGAATGGTGCCTGGACAAATGGCCCGAGAGTGAAGACCAGAGAGTCATCCGCGGGGGTTCATGGCTCAGCTATGACAAGGATCAGCTCCGCACCGGCACCCGTCAGCATGCCGATCACGATAGCAGTAACAACGCCACTGGATTCCGCGTAGTGCTGGAAATGCCCGCCCCATGACCGGAGGTAGGCGATCTCTTCAACAACTGCAAACCATCGCCAACTACAGCAAACAGCCGCCAACTTCGCCTCCTCCTTACTGCACCACCTTCATCCACCGCGCGCGAAAGCTGCGGTTCTCTTCCATCAATTGCGCAGCCACGGTGGCAGAGAGATTGTGCAAACCTGTCAGCCTCGCAAAGACCGCAATGCGCTCCTGACGCAGATAATAATCCGTGCTGTCATGCGTCTGTTCTGCAAAAAATTGGGCCGCTGTGAGCAAGGTCTCCGGGGCTAAAGTATCCAGTGGCACCGTTAATTCCCCGCGCTCAAGGCTGACCGTTACTTGGGTGAGGTCCGCCGCAGTGACCTTCCCTTCCAGAGTGCTACCGACTGCGCGCTGCAGCTTGCCCTGGTAACCGGAGGTCGCGATGTCTGCAAAAAGCTGCGTTAAAAAGGCCTGTCCCTGCTCATACAAATAACGCCTTCCCTCTAGCGCGGATTGAACTTCGGGGGATTTAAAACGCACGTCTTTGAGCAGCTCCACCACACGGGTGTAGTCATACCCTTGCACAAGTGAGGGCAGGATGGCCGTGATCTCAGCCAATTGCGCCAGTTCACGCTCACGCAGTGCCCGATCCACCACCATCTTCGCCCGTTGCTCTTCCATGCGCAGACGCATCAGTTCACGTTTCAGTTCTTCTTCACGCCGGGTCAGGGACTGCTTCAGGGCACCGGTGCTGCGCAGACTCTCCCGTGCCTTTTTGACCGTCGCCAGTGCAGTTTGACATCCCCCTAAATCATGGGGAATGGCCAGACTTTGCACGCTTTTGGCGATCTCTAAATCCTTCATGTAAAGCGCATACACGGTGGAATAAGTCTGTATCCATTCCAGAGAGGTGGCGCTCAAACCGGTCTGAACATCCTTCAAATGCTCGGAAAAGAACTCCAGCTCAGATAGACCCAACATCGCATCACCAAAATGCCACTCGGCCAGCCCTTGAATCAGGTAACCTAAAATCGCTTCTTGCGTGGTATCATAACCCAGATCCGCCTGCGCCGTGCCAAGCCCAAGATTGCTCCCCATCCGGGTGCCCAAAGTTTTGAAAAAGTCGGACAGATCTGTCGTCACCAGACTGTTCCCCTCACCCGTGTCCTCCGCCATCATCTTGAGATGCTTAATGGCCTCCTCCCGCTTTCCCATGATGATGCTGCACAAGGCCGCATTGTAGCGGGCCCAGTTGCGAGTCGGCTGCCGTGTATCGCCAGATTCGATCAGTCTTTCAAACTGATGCCGCGCCTCGGCAAAGCGCTTCTTTTGCAGCATCGTTTCCCGCGCTTCCAAGAATCTCTCCGCCACCGTCTTGCGCCCCGCCTGCAAAGTCACACCATCTCCTGATAGATCGATATCGGAGGTCTCCACCGTTTCGGTAATCGCCACCGCAGCGCGGTCCCCCGTGCTGCGCACCAACCAGCCGACGACAAAAGCCACCATGAGCGCCGCCGCAGCCGCACCCAACCAACGAAGTCGGCGGCTGCTGAAACGCGTCTTGTAGGCCTGGTCCACCAACCCTTCGGCCAGCTTCAGTTCTTCCACCGTCTCATCATAGTTCGCACAGCGCTCCTGCGGGCGAAAGGCCACCATTCGGTTCACCACATGGATCGTGCGCGGGGCAAAACGCAGGCCGCTGTCCTCCAGGGCCACACGCCGGCATTTGATCATGCGCAGTTCCTGGATGTTGTTCGACTCCGCCTTGTGCGGCGGGCGACCCGTCAGCGCATGGAAAAGCGTCGCCCCCAGGCTGAAGATGTCACTGCGGTAGTCCTCGCGGTTATCGATGATCTTCTCCGGCGCCACATAATACGGTGTCGCCCAGATCTCATTGGAGGAATCCGGCCCGCGCTCCACAAACAGCGCCAGACCAAAGTCCACCACCTTCGACGTGCCCGTCTCCGTAAACAAAATATTCGCAGGCTTTACATCCCGGTGGATCAGACCGAGCTGCTGCGCAGCCCGGAGGCCCTCGGCCACCTCCCGCCCGATGCGCAGGACTTCCTCCTCCTTGATCGTCCCCTCCCGGCGGATGCGCTGCTCCAGGCTGCCACCGTTCACCAGCTCCATGGCGATGTAAAAATAGCCCTGATCATAGCCCACAGAGTAAAGCTTGATCACATTTGGGTGATTCACATTGGCCGTGATCAGCGCCTCCTGACGGAACTGCTCCACCCGGCTGGCATCACGGCTGTATTGCCGGTTCAGGATCTTCAGCGCCACGCGCCGCCCCAATGTCTCATCCTCCGCCTCGAACACCCGGCTCATCCCGCCCTCCCCGATCTGGCGCACAATCATGAAATGATCAAACTTGCGCCGAACCCGCACCATCTGACCGCAAAAGGGGCACTTCAGCTTCGTGAACGGCTCCAGCGATGTCACATCAATCTGGTTCTGACAGACGGGACAGGTGCTGAGGTAAGTTTGTTCGAGAGCGGGAGTCAATTTAAAGTGCCTTTACAGGGTGTTTACATCCATCGCAGATGAAATGCCAGAAATTACAGATTGCCTAATTTATTCGAATCATGAGTATGTGAGGTGGACTGGATTATCACTGAGCAAGGCGACATTGGATTACGGTTGGACAAGCACCTGACAGCGCGCTTTTCTGACTTGTCACGCTCCCGCCTGCAAGACCTCATTCGCGACGGTCACGTCACGCTCAATGGCCGCCCGACCAAGGCCAGCATCGCCCTGAAGCCCGGCGATGCCATCTCCCTCACCATCCCCGAGGCCACCGCCGTGGCAGTCGTCGCCCAGGACATCCCCCTGGAGATCCTTTTCGAAGACAAAGACATCCTCGTCCTGAACAAACCCCCGGGCCTCGTCGTCCACCCCGCTGCTGGAAACCCGGACGGCACCCTGGTCAATGCCCTGCTGCATCATTGCGACGACCTCAGCGGCATCGGCGGGGAAATGCGCCCCGGCATCGTCCACCGCCTGGACAAGGACACCAGCGGCTGCATGGTCGTGGCGAAGAACGACATCGCCCACCGCCGCCTCAGCGAAGCCTTTGCGGAGCGCCGGATGAGCAAAATCTACCTCGCCGCCATCAATGGCGTGCCCAAGGAAAAAAGCGGCCGCATCCAGAACCTGATCGGCCGCCACCCCGTGGACCGCAAGCGCATGGCCATCCTTTACGATGGCGCGGGCAAGGATGCCGTGACCGAGTGGGAGCAGCTCTCCGTTTATAAAGACACCGCCCTGATCCGCTGTAAGCTCCTCACCGGCCGCACCCACCAGATCCGCGTCCACATGAAGGAAGCCCTCGGCCACCCCATCCTGGGCGACCCCATCTACGGCCACCCCAACCGCCAAAAAGTGGCCACCACCCGCCTGATGCTCCACGCCTGGAAACTCAGCCTCCACCACCCCATCCACGACCAGCCCATGAACTTCGAGGCGACCGTGCCCGTGGAGTATGGGCCTTGGATGGTGAGGTGAGCCGCGCTCGCGAGAGCGTGGATCTCCCGGATGAGTGAGCCCCATATGACTATCAGCCCGCAGGGCTGCCCATGAATAGCCGGAGGTGACAGGAGCCTTAGCGACTTAACCTCCGGTCGTTCGCCAACACGCTGGCTGCAATTAGACTGGATTTTAAAAAGGATGTCATAAACGCAGTTTTGGACGGCACTGGGATTGGACCAGGGATGGCTGGGCAAAGAGCTCTTGGAGTGCCGTGATGAGCCGCTCCTGGAGTTCCGGGCTGC
>Ga0247832_1000749_pt1 | contig 63946 bp, 62 predicted proteins | sample LaCruzMarch2015__10_FD_192407 | JGI IMG/M metagenome (GOLD analysis project Ga0247832, IMG submission 192407) | Freshwater microbial communities from meromictic Lake La Cruz, Castile-La Mancha, Spain - LaCruzMarch2015_4m | ecosystem: Environmental > Aquatic > Freshwater > Lake | place: Spain... | reverse complement strand
CAGAGACAGAGCACTTCCGGAACGTAAAGCGGCATCATGTTTTTACGGACCCCCGCATCTTGACGATCCGCGTCGACGAGAGCTTGACCTATCTGAACGCGCGCTGGCTCGAAGAATTCGTGCTGGGCGAAGTGGCCGATAGACCCGACATAAAGCACTTCATTTTGATGTGCTCTGCCGTCAACGCAATTGACGCATCAGCGCTTGAAAGTTTCGAAGCGCTCAATCACCGCTTGAAGGACGCTGGCGTTAAATTCCACTTGTCCGAAGTCAAGGGCCCCGTGATGGAACGACTTGAGCGGTCTAACGTTCTTGCTGAACTATCCGGCAAGATTTGGCTTTCGCAAAACAAAGCCTTCAACACCCTGTTGCGGCAAGAGGATTCCGCAGACAGGGACGCCCAGATCGACGCGGAGACGCCCCGGGGGTGGATATGATGCCTTCATTCGCGCGCCAGATCGCGGGCGACAGCGACGCTGCGACGTTAAAGGCCTTGCGCACAGTGGGGATGCATGACCAGCCTCGTGGAGCATGTCACGGCGGGGAGACTGCGGATGACGTTCGCGTCGCAATTGCAGCGCGCTACCCGCAGGACCATGCGACAGGGTTCAGTGCGGGCGACCTCAGAGGCGCGATCCTCGTCAGCGGGTCGCAGCATGACAGCGCTCAGTTTGGAGAAACCAGATGATCGAACAGGAATGGGCTCTGCTCCTCGCTCGCATACAATTCGCCTTCACGGTCAGTTTTCACTTTCTCTTTCCGGCGTTTTCAATCGGACTTGCGAGCTATCTCGCCGTTCTTGAGGGGCTTTGGCTCAAAACAGGGCAGGGCGTTTACGCCAACCTCTATCGTTACTGGCTGAAAATTTTCGCCGTTGTGTTCGCCATGGGCGTCGTGTCGGGCATCGTCATGTCGTACCAGTTCGGCACCAATTGGTCCGTTTTCTCCGACAAAGCGGGGCCGGTCATAGGACCGCTCATGGCGTACGAAGTGTTGACGGCGTTCTTCCTGGAAGCCGGCTTTCTCGGCGTGATGCTGTTTGGCATCAACAAGGTTGGCCGAAAGCTACATTTTGTCGCGACCCTGGCTGTCGCCGGCGGCACATTCATCTCGGCGTTCTGGATTCTGTCGGTGAACAGCTGGATGCAAACGCCCGTCGGCTACGAAATGGGCGCAAACGGACAATTTCTGCCTGGAGACAGTTGGTGGACGATCGTCTTTAATCCGAGCTTCCCATACCGACTTCTCCACACGCTTCTGGCCGCCTATCTCACGACTGCCTTCATCGTCGGCGCTGTCGGCGCCTGGCATCTGCTCAAGGACAAGAAAAACCCCGGCGCGCGCAAAATGTTCTCGATGGCCATGTGGATGGCGACCATCGTGGCGCCGATACAGATCTTCGCCGGCGATTTGCACGGGCTGAATACGCTCGAGCACCAACCCGCCAAGGTGATGGCGATGGAGGGGCATTACGACAGTCATCCCAATGGCGCGCCGCTCATCCTATTCGGCGTGCCGAATGACAAGGAAAAGCGCGTCGATTACGCGATTGAGATTCCGAAAGCCTCCTCGCTCATCTTGAAACATGATCTGAACGCGCCGCTGGCGGGTCTCGATACAATTCCCGACGAAAACGAACCGCCGGTAGGGATCGTTTTTTGGGCGTTCCGAATCATGGTGGGCATCGGTTTTCTCATGCTGAGCATCGGGGCCTGGAGCTTGGTCGCCCGCTGGCGCGGCAAGCTCTATGATTGGCCGTTGCTGCATCGATGCGCGGTCGCTATGGGCCCTTCAGGGCTGGTTGCGGTTCTTGCGGGCTGGGTCGTCACAGAAGTCGGGCGCCAACCCTTTACGATTTATGGCGTCTTGCGCACGGCCGATAGCGCCTCTCCGCTCGATGCCCCCGCGGTCGCCGCTTCGCTTTTAGCTTTCGTCGTCGTTTATTTCGCCGTCTTCGGCATGGGCATTTGGTATTTGTTGCGTCTCATGCAAAAGCCGCCAGAGGCGCATGAGCCGACGCCCAGCAATGCGCCAATCCGCAGCGCCGGCATCACGCCAGCCCCTCAAATCTTGGCGGGGACCGGCGCGACCGGCGCTGTCTCAGGGAAGGAGACGATCTGATGGATCTGACGGTCATCTGGGCGCTGATCATTGCGTTCGCCATCGTCGCCTATGTGGTGATGGATGGATTCGATCTTGGCATCGGCATTCTCTTTCCTTTTTTCAAGGTCGGGAAGGATCGCGATACGGCGATGAACAGCATTGCGCCGGTTTGGGACGGCAATGAGACATGGTTGGTGATGGGGGTAGGAGGGCTTTTCGCCGCTTTTCCTCTCGCCTATGCGATCGTACTACCGGCGCTTTACGCACCGATGATCGCTATGCTGCTGGGTCTCGTATTTCGCGGCGTTGCGTTCGAGTTTCGCTGGCGTGACCCCTTGCATCGCGCCTTTTGGGATCGAGCGTTCACGGCGGGGTCTATCATTGCGACCTTTGCGCAAGGCATCGCGCTTGGCGCGCTGCTGCAGGGCATAAACATCGAAGGCCGCGGTTATGCGGGCGGCTGGTGGGATTGGTTGTCGCCCTTCAGCATCCTGACTGGATTTGGGCTTTTGGTTGGTTACAGCCTTCTTGGCGCGTGCTGGTTGAACTGGAAGACCGAAGGCGGATTACAGCGCCAGGCCGTCACATATGCGGGGCGTCTGTGCGTTGGACTCTTGGTGATGATCGGCCTGATCAGCCTCGCCACGCTCACACTCGAAGCGCAATATTATACGCGTTGGTTGAGCTTTCCCGGCATACTCGCGACCGCGCAAGTGCCGCTGGCGACGCTGGTCGTCACCTACTTATTCTATCGCAGTCTGAAGCGGAAGAAAGACGCGCAACCCTTTTTCTGGGCGCTCGCCTTGTTCGGGCTTTGCCTTGTTGGGCTCGGCGTCTCGATCTGGCCAGACGTGATCCCCGCGCGGGTGTCGATCTGGGAGGCGGCCGCACCGCAGCGCAGTCAGGTCTTCATGCTTGTCGGCGCGGGACTGATGCTGCCGATCATTTTGGCCTACACGGCTTGGTCTTATTGGGTGTTCCGCGGAAAAGTCGGCTCGGAAGGATATCACTGATGCCAACGCAAGTTCGGCAATTGCTGTGGTTCGCCGGAATTTGGGCAGGCAGTGTTCTGGCGCTATTTGCGCTCGCCTCGGTCATCCGCGCCGTCCTTCATTAAAGGCTTTTTCCGGTCAGTCAGAACGGGTTCAACAAAGCGTCCGCCGAACGCTATCGCGCCAACCGGCGTGTTTTCCGGCGCGCTGTTGCTCGCTCATTGTTGGTTGGAAGCGGCGATCGAGCGCCCATGTTTTCGTAAACTCGGCTGGCTCCGGATAAAAGCCGGCCTCCAGTCCTGCGAGATACGCTGCGCCCAGCGCCGTCGTTTCCAAAACTTTCGGGCGATCCACCGGCGCTGCGATGAAATCCGCGAGACATTGCATGGTCCAATTTGACGCGACCATGCCGCCGTCGACGCGCAAGATTGTTTCGCCGCCGGCTCCCATGTTCACACCCATATCGGCGCGCATGGCGTCCAAAAGATCCCGTGTCTGATAACAGACCGCTTCAAGCGCCGCGCGGACGATTTCCTTCGGCCCGGTGTTGCGCGTGAGGCCGTATAAAGCGCCACGGCAATCCGAATCCCAATAGGGGGCGCCCAACCCTACAAACGCGGGCACAAGATATACGTCCTGGCTGGAATCGGCGCCGGCGGCGAGCCCGTCGGTCTCGGCGGCATCGTCCACAAGCCCAAGCCCTTGCAGCCATTGTACGGCCGCGCCTGCGATAAAGATGGACCCCTCTAGCGCATAGCTCGGCTCGCCCCGGAGGCTATAGGCGATCGTGGTGAGCAAGCGATGCTTCGAAAACACCGGCGCCGCCCCGGTGTTTAAAAGCGCAAAACAGCCTGTTCCGTATGTGGACTTCACCATGCCTGGTTTAAAACAGGCTTGTCCGATGGCGGCCGCCTGCTGATCTCCCGCGACGCCGCAAATGGCGATCGCGCCGCCGAAAAAAGACGGGGCGGTTGCACCAAATCTGGCGGCGCAATCCTTGACCTCCGGCAGCATGGCGCTGGGTACGCTAAACAAATCGAGCAGGTCATCGCACCAGCGCCGCTTGTTTATGTCGAAGAGTAGGGTGCGGCTGGCGTTGGTGACGTCGGTCGCGTGCGTTTTGCCGTTGGTCAGGCGCCACAAGATGAAGCTGTCCACGGTGCCGAAGGCCAGGTCTCCCGCCTGCGCCGCCGCGCGCGCACCCTCGACATTGTCGAGTATCCAGGAAATTTTAGTAGCGGAGAAATAGGGATCGAGCAAAAGACCGGTGCGTTGATTGACGAGAGGCTCGTGGCCCGCGACTTTCAGGGCGGCGCAATAATCCGCGGTTCTGCGGTCTTGCCAAACAATCGCGCGATGAATGGCTTTCCCCGTGATGCGATCCCAAACAATGGTAGTTTCGCGCTGATTGGTGATGCCGATGGAAGCGATGTCAGAAGCTTTGGCGCCAGCCTTCGCCATCGCCTCGCGGCAGACGGCGAGCGTCGTCTCCCATAGATCTTCCGCGTCGTGCTCCACCCATCCGGACTGAGGATAATATTGCGGGAACTCACGTTGCGCGATGGCGGCGATGGCGCAATCGGCATCAAACAAGATCGCGCGGGAGGAGGTCGTGCCTTGATCAATCGCCAGAACGTATTTCGTCATAGGAGCGCCTCTGAATGTCGATCGGTGGCGTCATCGGCGTTTTCGCGCAGCCACGCCGTCAATTGCTTTACGCTAGCGGAATCCACGCGCAGCCCCAGTTTGGTGCGCCGCCAAAGAATGTCTTCCGCCGTCCGGGCCCATTCATGATCGACCAGATAGCGCACCTCTCGCTCTCTAAGGCCGCCGCCAAAGGCCGCGCCAAGATCGCTTGATGCACGGGCCCCTTCAAAAATCTTCGGCGCCAGCGCGCCATAGGTGCGGATAAGACGGCGTGCTAGGGCTGCATCGATTGCGGGCGCTGTTTCTTGCAGAGCGTCTGCGATGGCCTTCGCGCCGCCGGGAGGAAAGCCGCCGCCCGGGAGGGCCGCGCCGCTGGTCCAGGCGGGGCCCATGCTCATGGCGCCGCTGAGCTTGTCCAAGGCCGCTTCGGCAAGCCGACGAAAGGTGGTGAGTTTTCCGCCGCAGACATTGAGGAGCGCCGCTTCGGACTGGCCGTCGCCGTTCAGATCGAGAACATAATCGCGCGAGACGGTTTGGGCCGCGCCGCCGTCGTCGAGCAACGCCCTGACGCCGGAATAGCTCCAGATCACCGAGTCCGAAGTGACGGGCGTGCGAAAGTATGCGCTGACCGCATTACAAAGATACGCGATCTCGTCTGCATCGATGTGCGCATCGCCGGGGTCGCCGGCATAGTCGACGTCGGTCGTGCCGATGAGTGTAAAATCGTCTTCGAATGGAATGGCGAAGACGATCCGGCCGTCCGCATTTTGGAAGAGGTAGGCTTTGGCGTGCGAAAACAGCTTGGACACGATGATGTGGCTGCCCTTCACCAGGCGCATGTTGGCGCGGCTCTCTGTTTTCACGGTCTGCTCGAGCACTGACCCCACCCAGGGGCCGGCTGCATTGACCAATGCGCGCGCCTCGATGAGTTCGGTGCGGCCATTCGCGTCTTTGAATTCGACGGACCAATGGCTGGCGGCGCGTCTTGCCGAGAAGACCGTCGTGTGCGTCAGGATGCGCGCGCCGCGCTGGCGTGCATCCATGGCGTTCAGGATGACCAGACGGGTGTCGTCGGCCCAGCAATCCGAATATTCAAAACCCCGCGCATAGGATGTCTGCAGCGCATCGCCCGCGACGTCGCGTCTAAGATCAATCCCGCGCGAAGCGGGCAAAACATCCCGTCCGCCGAGATGGTCGTATAAAAAGAGGCCGAGCCGGATCAGCCATGCCGGCCTCAGGCCCGCATGATGGGGCAAGACGAAGCGCAGCGGCCAAATGATGTGCGGCGCCATGCGCAGCAGAGTTTCCCGCTCCCGCAGGGAATGACGCACCATCAAGAACTCGTAATTTTCGAGATATCTAAGCCCGCCGTGAATGAGCTTCGTCGAGGCGGACGACGTCGCGGACGCCAAATCGCCTTTTTCCGCCAGCAGCACGGACAGGCCGCGGCCGGCTGCATCGCGCGCGATACCGCAACCGTTCACTCCACCTCCAATGATTGCAATATCGTACAAGGGGCGCTCGGCGTGTTGCGACGCGAATATGCTAGCCTCGAATCGGGGCCGTCGAGATAAATTTAAGGGACGTAAAATCAATCATCTACAGGGCGCGCCTCGGGTTTTGGACTTGCCGGCCGGTCGCGTCGCATCCGAGCGCGTGGCGGACGGAGGGGGTGAAGCGGGCGGGACCCGCCGGATCTCTCAATTGCACAATAGCGCCGGCGCTGCCGCCGGTGCGTGTCAATGTGTGAAAGAGGAGGCATTTTCCTGTTAAGTCCGTTATGCACGGCCCGGCGGAGTCGCCTGCAACTAGCAGACGCGACTGACGCCTCAAAGTGTGCATAGGTAAGCGCCTACCCGTGACGAAATCCCCGCACGCGCTAGTTTTGTAGGGCGGGGCCTTGTCGGTAAGACGGCGAGGCGCCATTCGACTGTACAGGCGCATCGCAAAATGCGTCGGACGGAAGCTAAGTTTATCGATCGCAGGCGAAAACGGGCTCTTGGTGTGCGCGCAGGCGGGGGAGGCGGCGTTTTCGAGGCGAGATGGTGAGCGGTTAAGCCCATGCGACATATGGGGAAACGTGCTAGCCTGCGTGCAGGCGATGGTAAGGCTGTTGCAGCGATCCGGTGGCGATAATTCCAGGGTTTGATAGGAGAGTTTTGGAGTGCAGGTCTTTACCGACTTTGACGGCACGATCGCTGAATATGACGTCACAGACCTCGTTCTTGCGAACTTTGCGTCCCATGAATGGGAGGCGATTCAGGAGCAGTGGCTGTCGGGGCAGATCGACGCTTTGACCTGCCTTCGGGAACAATTCGCGCTCGTGGAAGCAAACCAAGCGGACGTCGATGGCGTTTTGGACACCGTGGCCCTGGATCCGGGATTTCCGGAATTCGTCCGCTGGTGCCAGGCCCAATCGATAGAGCTCACAATCGTCAGTGATGGCCTGGACTATTTCATCAAGCGAGTCCTTGGTCGGCACGGCTATGGCGACCTTCCGCTCTATTGCAACAAGGTGCGCATCGAGGAGCGCACCCTGAAACTGCAACACCCGTTTTGGCGCCCGGAATGCCGGGTCAATTCCGGCGTGTGTAAATGCTCGGTCGTCGGCAATCTGCGGACGCCCAGTCAGCTGGTCTATATTGGCGACGGCCGGTCTGACGAGTGCGTCGTGTCAAATGCGGACATCGTCTTCGCAAAAGACCGGCTTGCAAATTATTGTGTTGAGCAGAAAATTCCATTCACTGCGTTTCGTACGTTCACAGACGTTCGCGGCGCTCTCTCCAGCATGCTGAAAGACGACGGCGGCGCGCGCACATTGCTCAGCGCGCCAGAGCACCTGAGCTAACGGAAATTGGTGGCACCATGATTCAATCTTCTCTCGTCCGCCGGACTGGCGCGCCTCTTGATGAAACCGAGCTGCGGCAATTGGAGGAAACCTATTGCTCGCATGGCGATACCGCGCACTATTTGCCGAATCCTAAATTCTTCGAGAGCTGCAAAGGCTCCTTCATGTATGACGCCGAAGGGCGGGCCTACATGGATCTCATGATGTGGAATTCGGTCGCCAATTTCGGCTTCAGAAATCCGCGTTTGAACGCGGCTGCGAAGCGTCAATTGGACCGGTTGCCGCAAGTGGCGGCTCAATTTCTCCATCGGGAGAAGGTGGAGCTCGCTACGATCCTGTCGCAGGACATCGAAGCGAAGTTCGGCCGCAAGGGTCGGGTTCATTTCAATGTGGGCGGCGCCCAGGCGATCGACGATTCCCTAAAGGTCGTGCGCAACGCAACCAACGGCAAAAGCCGGATGTTCGCTTTTCAGGGCAGCTATCATGGCCGCACCTTGGGCGCGACCGCGATCACCTCGTCTTATCGCTATCGCCGCCGCTTTGGCCATTTCGGCGAGCGTGCGCACTTTTTGGAATTCCCATATTCCTTCCGCGGTCCGAAGGGGATGAGCAAAGAAGAATATGGCCATTATTGCGTGCAGCAATTCGCGCGCATGTTCGAAAGCGAAAGTGGCGGCGTCGTCGATCCGGAAACCGGCAAGCACGAATTTGGCGCGATGTATATCGAGCCCGTGCAAGGCACCGCAGGCTATATCATTCCGCCGATGAACTTTTATTCTGAGCTCAAAAAAGTTCTCGACCAGCACGGCATTTTGCTTGTCGTGGATGAAGTTCAGATGGGCGTCTACCGGACCGGCAAGCTGTGGTCGATTGAGCATTTCGGCGTGAAGCCTGACGTCTTGGTGTTTGGCAAAGCGATGTCCAATGGCCTCAATCCGCTGTCCGGCCTGTGGGCGCGGGAAGAACTCATCAACCCGGAAATCTTCCCCGCCGGCTCTACGCACTCAACTTTCAACGCCAATCCGATGGGTACGAGCGTTGCGCTTGAAGTCATGCATATGGCCGCTGAAACAGATTATGAGGCGATGGTCTCGAAGAGCGGCGCCTACTTCCTTGAGGGGTTGAAGGACCTGCAGAAACGCTGGCCGCAAATCGGCGAAGTGGATGGCCTGGGCTTGGCGTTGCGCATGGAGCTTTGCCATGAGGACGGCTACACCCCGAACAAGCCGTTGCAGGAGGCCATGTCGCATCAAGGACTTCAGGGGAATATCGACATTGACGGCGAGACCTATGGTTTGGTTCTCAATGTCGGCGGCCACTATAAGAACGTCATTACGCTGTGCCCGTCTCTCCATATATCAAAAGACGAAATCGATCTGTCCTTGAAGTTGCTCGATGCATTGCTGCGGCGCTGCACAAAATAAGCGGACAAGGCGCAAGGGCGCCATCGGCGTGTGGCGCGCGCTGGGGGCGCGGGACTTAAGTAGGAATGGATTGCGGTATGCGGGCGTTTGGGGCGGGTGAAGATGGATCCACGATGGATCGGAGCTTTACCCTCGAAGGAACGAATAAAAAGGGGGTCCTGTTAATCCACGGATTAACAGGCACACCGCTTGAAATGATGTTTCTGGCGAAGCGTCTCAACAAATATGGCTTCACGATAGAAGCGCCGCAGCTCGCGGGCCATTGCCAGGATGAAGACGCGCTGCTCGCGACCGGCTGGCGGGACTGGATTCAATCCCTTCGGGACGCGCACGACAAACTGGCGGCGCGGGTCGATGAAGTTTACGTCGCGGGCATTTGCGCCGGGGGCGCGCTCGGGATCGCGCTGGCCGCCGAACGTCCGCAGATCGCAGGCGCCGCCGTGTATTCGATGACGTTCGAATATGACGGCTGGAACATGCCCAAATGGTACCGGCTCGCGCCCTTGATGTGGCTCGGCAAGGTTTTGCCGTTTCTGCAAAAGTTGCGGTTTGGCGATAAGCATCCCTACGGCATCAAGGACAAGCGATTGCGGGAGCGTTTCGAAGCGGCGCCGGAGGCTGTCCTCAACGGATCCTTGCCGGCCATGCCGCTTGGCGCGCTTCAAGAGATGTACCGTCTCTGCAAACACGTTGAGCGGGTCGCGCACAAGGTGGAGCAACCGACCCTGATCGCGCATGCGATTGAAGATGATCTCAGCAATGTGCGAAACGCCCATAGGCTGGAGAAAGGGCTCTCGGGTCCCGTCAAGATGCTGTTGTTGAACGACAGCTATCACATGATTCACATCGATCGTGAACGGAATTTGGTCGCGGACGAGACGGCGCGTTTCTTCGGTGCAGAGCGGGAGATGGCGGCGGTCAGCGCAGCGACGCGCAAAGTGTGCGCCGTCGAAGCGCCAGCAACGCCATCACCGCAAACGGCCAGCATCGCGTGACGCGGGCAGATCCAAAATCGTCTCCCGCATAAAACAGAAAATAGATAAAGGGCAGGATCAGCATGAGCGCCGGAAGCGAGCAAAAGAGCGACAGCGACATCGGCGCACTTGGGGCGCTCGCGCGCGCCGTCGGGGGCGTGGTCAGCTTTTCCACCCGTCGCGTTCGCGCAATTCTGTTCGCAACCATATTGCTCACTGCCGCGAGCGGCATCTACGCGGTCCAGACGTTCGATATCCGAACTGACATGGATTCTCTGATCTCAAGTGAACTCTCGTGGCGCAAAGAGGTGGATCGGGTGACCACCATTTTCCCCGGGGAAGACGAAGACATCACAGTCGTCATTGACGGCAAGACGCCGGAACTGGCCGAAGACGCGGCAGTCCGGCTGATGGACGCGCTCGCGCCGAACAAGGACGCTTTCGTCAGCGTCGATCGGCTGAACGGCGGGCCGTTCTTCGATCAATATGGATTGTTGTTCTTGCCGCAGAAAGATGTCGAAGAGACCATTTCCGGGCTGATACAAATCCAACCCTTGATGGGGCCGCTGGCGGCGGATCCAAGCATACGCGGTCTCATGAGTGGCCTGAAGACAGCCGCAACTGTCGAAGATATCGATCCTGTCCAGGCTGAGCGCTTACGTAAGGCGATGGACGGCATGTCCAAGGTCATCGCCGAGCGCCAAGCGGGAGAGGACACCTATTTTTCCTGGCGATCCTTGCTGTCGGACGAGCCGCAGGCGCCGCGCGAGTGGCGGCAATTCATCAAGATCAATCCGACGTTTGATTTCACCACCACCACGCCGGGAGAGAAGGCGACATTAGCTCTGCACGCCGCGATCGACTCGCTGCAGCTGAACGAGGCCAGTGGCGTTAATGTCCGCGTGACTGGGTCTATTCCCATTTCGGACGAAGAGCTGGAAACGCTGGCGGAATCGGTCGGGCCAATCGCGATTTTGATGTTCGGCTTGATGATCGCTATTCTTTACGCTGCGGTGCGCTCCACGCGGGTGGTGATCGCCATCATGCTTACGGTTCTGGCGGGCGGCATCATCACATCCGCTGTCGGTCTTGGATTGCTGGGCCGGTTTAATTTGATCTCCATCGCCTTCATGCCTTTGTTCATTGGCTTGGGGATGGATTTTGGAATTCAGTATTGTGTCCGCGCGCGTGCGGATCGAGAGGGCGCCGCGAGCCTTGCCGCCGCCCAGCGCGCCGCGGCGTTTGGCATTGGCGGCGGCTTGGCGTTGGCTGCGGCGTCGACGGCGGCGGGCTTTTTAGCGTTTCTGCCGACCTCCTATCGCGGCGTCGCGGAGCTTGGCTTGATCGCCGGCATCGGCATGGTCATCGCATTTGTGATGACGATAACCACTTTGCCTGCGCTCATTTGCGCGATGCAGGTCGAAAAGCCGGCGCCGGATAAGGGGCTGCGGGTTTTGAAAGACGCGGACACCTTTATCGAGCGTCAAAGAAAGCCAATCCTGATCGGCGCAACTGTGCTGACGATCCTTTTCGCGATTTTGCTGCCGCGCCTACAATTCGACTTCGACCCGATGCGTCTGCGCAGTCCGAAAACGGAATCGATGTCGACCTATTACGACCTGTCGAAATCCGTCGATACGACGCCCAACGTCGTCAGCGTACTTTCAAACTCGCTCGAGGAATCCAAGACCCTTGCGGACAAATTGTTGAAGGTTCCGGAAGTTGGGCATGTTCTTGGGGTCCATAGTTTCCTGCCGCCGGACGGTCAGGAAGAGAAGCTCGCGCTCATCTACGACGCGCGGATGCTTTTGGAATTCTCGCTGCAGCCATTCGATGTGGCCGCGGCGCCGGAGGATGCTGAAATTCAGTCGGCGCTGGTCAGCGCGGCGGCGGCGCTGCGCGAGAATTACCAAGCGCGGGTCGGGCCATTGGCCAAGAGCGGGTTGCTTCTTGCCCAGCGACTTGAAACCCTAAGCAAAGCGCCGCTCGAAATGCGTCAGAAGACATCCAATGCCTTGATGCAGGGTTTCCCCGTGGTGCTGGCCCAGGTCAATTCATTGTTGACTGCAGAGCCTCTAACCATTGAGACCCTGCCGGAAGACATTCGGCGCGCTTGGTTATCGCCCGATGGCATATCGCGCATCGCCGTATCTCCGTCGAAGCCGCTACAGACGGTGTCCGATACGGCGCAATTTGTCGATGCGGTGCGGACCGTGGCGCCCAAAGCCGCCGGCGCCGCCGTTACGATCGTGGAATCCGGCAAGACCATTTTGGGGGCCTTCGCCATTGCTGGAATCTTGTCGACCATCGTCATCACTCTTTTGTTGTGGGTGTCGTTTGCGCGGGCGTCCTGGACTGGGCTGACGCTGCTGCCCGTTCTGATCAGCGCCGTTCTCACATTCGGCTCCTGTGCGGCGCTGGGCTTCGTCATCAACCTCGAAAACCTGATTGCGCTGCCGCTCATCTTGGGCATCGGTGTGGCCTTTAATATTTATTTCGTGGTCGCATGGCGCAATGGCGCGCGGGGTCTGCTGCAATCGAGCCTGGCGCGCGGGGTCTTGTTCAGTGCGCTGACGACGGGTGCGTCCTTCGGCGCGCTCGGGCTCTCCGCGCACCCGGGAACGGCGAGTATGGGCATCCTGCTGAGCCTGTCTTTGGTCTGGATTGTGCTGACGACTCTGATCGTGTTGCCGGCGCTTCTGTCTTTGTGCGCGGGTGCAAGAGCGCCAAGCGAGACCTAGGTGAGCGTCTGAGTTCTGCGCGCGCAAACGCGCACGAGCGACAAAACCGCCGTCTCAAGGCGCGCCGGCTGCAAGGCTGACCAAGCCTTGTCCGGGCCGTGCGCCGCAGCCGGTCCGTCATGGATGTCAAAACCCGCCACGATGTTGAATTCAAGACATGAAATGCCGCGCACCGCCACGGGCTGATGGCGCGCGGCATTTCCCTCGTTCAAAATAAAAAAAAAACGGCCCGGACAATGGGGCCAATGACGAGGGAGGAGAGGCGGTGCTTGGTTTCATTGGCCTCGGCATGATCGGGCGCCCGATGGCGCGGCGTCTGGCGGAAATGAATCCAGATGCGGTCACAGTCTTTGACGTCAGCGCGGACGCCTGCGCGGCGCTCAGCGATGTGGCGCTGACCGCTGACAGCCCGCAAGCCATGGGTCGTGACTGCACGCACGTTGCGATCTGTGTGCGCGATGACGATGATGTGCATTCTGTGTTGTTTGGCGATGCGGGTTTGTTGCAGAGCGCCAGGTCGGGATTAGTCGTCGCGGTGCATTCGACGATCGGCCTGGATAACCTTTTGTCCTTCGCAGCGGAGGCGAGAAAGCATGATGTCGAGCTTGTCGACGCCGCCGTCACCGGCGGGCCGCAAGTTGCGGCGCAGGGCCAACTCACGGCGATGATCGGCGGCGCGGATGGCGTTGTCGACCGCTTGCGCCCGCTGATCGGCGCCTATTGCACGAACCTCATCCATGCCGGGCTGTTAGGCGCAGGCATGAAGCTGAAAGTGGCGAACAACCTCGTCACCTATACCCAATTGGCCATCGGCGTTGAGGCGGCGCGGCTCGCGCTAAGAAGCGGCGTCGATCCCGAACAGCTCGTCGCCGTCATGAAGGCGAATGGCAATCTTACGCCGGCGATGGGCGCGTATCTGGCGGGCCGGAAGGCGTTGGCCGCCAATCCTGAGAACTTCGTCAATTTTCAAAAGGGCCTGGCGAACCTCGCCGAAAAAGACCTGGACCACGCTCTAGAAACCGCCGCCGCCTGCGGCGTCGATCTGACCATGGGCCATCAAACCCGCGTTTTGTTCCGCGACATTATCGAGAGGATCGATCTATGACCACTTTCCCGACCTCACAGCTTTATATCGATGGCGCATTGCGGGCCGCCGACGGCGCCCGCGTCTACAAGAATATCGCGCCCGCCACCGGCAAGGTCATCGGCGAAGCGGCGGATGCATCGGCGACGGATATGGACGCGGCCATCGCCGCGGCCCGCCGCGCCTTCGACAAAAGCGACTGGCCGACGAACCAAAAATTGCGCCTGGATTGCCTGCGCCGCCTGCAAGACGAATTGCGCAAGCGGGGGCAGGATTTCAGCGCCCGAGTCGCCGCCGAAACCGGATCGGCCGGCATGGTTATGGTGGGCCCCGGCTTTCATCTGCCGGTCGAGTTCATGTCCTGGACCATCGATGCGGCGGAGAAATACGAATACGAACGTGAACTGCCCGTGAGCAATGCGATGGGCGTGCCGAGCCGGCGCATTGTGGTGCGCGAGGCGGCTGGCGTCGTGGCGGCGATCACGCCGTGGAATGTGCCGATGCAGATCAATCTTGCGAAACTGACGCCGGCTTTGGCGGCGGGCTGCACCGTGGTTTTGAAAGCGGCGCCGGAAACGCCATGGACCGCGGCCATTTTGGGCGAAGCGGCGGCGGCGGCGGGCTTTCCTGCGGGTGTACTGAACATCATCACCTCGTCGGACAAGGTTGGCCTGGGCGAGCAATTGGTCCGAGATCCACGCGTGGACCTGATCAGCTTCACCGGCTCCACGGCGACGGGCCGTAAGATCATGGCGACGGCCGCCGAAGGCTTGAAGCGGGTGTTCCTGGAGCTCGGCGGCAAGTCCGCGAACATCGTGCTGGACGATGCGCCGTTTCCTGAAGCGCTCTATGGCGCACTCACCGTGTGCTATCACGCAGGCCAGGGCTGCGCGATCGCCACGCGCTTGCTGGTGCCGCGTGCGCGCCATGATGAGGCGGTGGCGATCTTGAAGGCGATGTTCGAACAGCTGCCTTATGGCGACCCGACCGACGCCAATCAGATGCTGAGCCCGATCGTGTCGGAAACGCAATTGGCGCGCGTGCTCGATTATATCCGCATCGGCAAGGCAGAAGGCGCGCAACTGGTGACAGGCGGCGAGGCGAACCCGATTAATGGCGGCTATTATGTTAAGCCGACCTTGTTCGCCAATGTGCGCAACGACATGCGCATCGCCCAGGAAGAAATCTTCGGGCCGGTCCTGTCCGTCATTCCCTATGAAGACGAAGAGGACGCCATCCGCATCGCCAACGATTCCATCTATGGCTTGAGCGGCGCCGTGCAATCCGCCGACAAGGCGCGTGCAAGCCGTGTGGCGCGTCGTATTCGCACCGGCACGATCAATATCAATTCGGCGAATTTCTTCGGCGCGGACGCGCCCTTCGGCGGCTATAAGCAAAGCGGCCTCGGTCGCGAAATGGGCGTCGAAGGCTTCGAGGAATATCTCCAAATTAAAGTGATCGGTATTGAGGCATGAGCGTCGAAGGCAAATCTATTGTCGTCTCAGGTGCGTCGCGGAACATCGGCTTTCATGCGGCGCGTTTTTTGGCCAACGCAGGCGCCAAGGTCGCGCTGGTCGGGCGCTCTCGCGAGACCATCGAAGACGCGGCGGCGCAAATCGGCAAAGGCGCGGTGGCGATCGTCGGGGATTCCTCTAACGCGGATGACGTCGATCGCATCATAAGCGAAGCGGCGGAGATTTTGGGCGGCATTGACGGCCTGATCAACAATGCGGGAATCGCCTATCCGAACCGGATCGAAAAGCTCGATCTGGCGCAGGTGCAAGAACAGATCGCCACGAATTTGTTTGCACCGATCTGGATGTGCCGGGCGGTGATCCCGCATCTGCGGGCGCGGGGCGGCGGTCGGATCGTCAACGTTTCGTCCGCCACGGTGCATCAGATGGACGCCTTCGCGCATTTGTCGATTTATGGCGCGACCAAAGCGGGGCTCGAGCGCTTCACCAAGGATCTGAACCACGAATTGCGCGCCGACAATATCGGCGTCACCACCTTCATTCCCGGCGACACGGCGACGGGCTTCGGCATGGGTTGGGACCCAGAAATCGCAGGCGAGGCCTACGCGGCCTGGCTGGAGATGGGGCCATATTGCGCTGGCATGATGGCGGTCGAATATGTGGGTGAGCAGCTCGCGCATTGCATGATGCTGCCGGATTCCTGCGCGTTCGATTTCGTGCTGATGCGCCCGGTGGGCCGGCGTCCGAAACTCATGGAAGCGGACGCTGAACCGCCGAAGACATGAGCCTTAGCTGGCCTTTTCCGCGGCGATCGCGCGCATGATCGCGGCCTGCAGATTGGTGGCGCGCGGATAGCCGACATAGCTCGCCAGCATCACCAGGATTTCATTGACCTGTTCCTCTGTGAGTTCCTTGTTGCGCAAGGCCGCGCGCAATTGGATCTCCATGATCGTGCCTTCGCCCAAAGCGGCGATTGCGCCGATCAGCAGCAAGCGGCGGTCGCGCACGCTCATCACGTCGCGCGCCCAAACCTCGCCGAAGAGATTGCGCAGCATGATGTCGATAAAGGGCGCATCCTTAGCCTCGGGCGGCACCGAAACGATGCCGCCATAGACTTGCTTGAACATCTCTTCGCCGCGCGCGCGGCGTTCGTCATCGGTCATTTGTTTTGCCCTGCGGCTTGAGCCAGAAGTGCATTGAGGTCGATCTGGCCTGTCGCCATCGAAGAGGTGAACCCAGCATCCGTGATGAAATTGCAGCCATTGATATAGCTGGCCTCCTTGCTGCCGAGGAAGATCAGCGGCCAGGCTTGTTCTTCCGGGCTCGAGCGTCGGCCGAGCGGCTGGGTATAGACGTCGATGATCGCCGGACCGCCGAAACTGTCGAAATCCGGCGTCATGCCGCTGATCGTCGGGCCGGGGCTCAAGCAATTCAGACGCACGCCACGTTTGATATAGCGGGCGCAATTCTTCATCACCCAGACAATGACGGCCTCCTTCGAAAACATATAAGGATCGCCGAGCGCTTCGTTGCGGCCTTCGAGCCACGACACGCCTGTTGCGAAGTCGGGTGTGTCGATCAAAGCGTTCACCACATCCGGACGCGTAACCCAGCCATTGCCGGCGGTCGACGCAATGATGCTGACCGATCCACCATTTTCGATCTTGGGCAGCGCCGCCTCGATGAGGTGGCGCATCCCCAGAAAGTTGACCTTCAGCACGTCGAGGAAGGGCTTTGTTTGCGGCAGGCCGGAACAATAAAACAGAGCGTTGATCGCGCCGGTTTCCGCGAGCAGTTTGTCAATTTGGTCGACCGACCGAGCGTCGCATTTCTGAAAACGCGCCAGCGGCAAGTCGCAATCCGCGACGTCGACGCCGATCACTTCGGCGCCGAGATCCATAAGGCCTTTCGCCGTGGCGCGGCCAATGCCGGAGGCGCAGCCGACGACCAGCACTTTCTGGCCTGAATAATCGCAAAACTTGCTCATATTGATCTCTCCCTAGGTTTCAAAGCAGACCTGAAAGAGGGCGCCGATCCAATGTTTTATTCGGGCCATGAGCCATCCTGCACGCCATAAAAGATCCGTGGCCGCATTGAATAAATCAAGGCCTTGAGACAACATTCCCGTAACGAAAAAAATAGGGAGGCGGCGTGATGCTGGACAAACCGATGGGTTTGATCGCGCAGATCAAAACGGCGAGCTTTGTGGTTGAGGTCGTACAGGCGCAGGTGCCGGCGCCCTGCGACATGGTTTGGTCGGAAACACGCCATCTTGTTGCACTGCAGCGCCAGCGTCTGCAAACCTTCTCCACGGGACGCTTCGACGCGCCGCAGATCAAGGAGGCGGCGCCGGAAAACCGGGGTGGAGCCCGTGCGCCCGCGTTTGATAATCTCGGACGTCTCATTGTTTTGCCGAAGGGTCAGAAGCTGCATGTGATCGCCGATGGCGGCCATGTGGAATCGGTCCGGTGTCTGTTTTCGCCGCAAGCCTTGCGCCGCATCGTGGGTAGAGACTGGCTTGTGGAGGAGGGCGCGCTGTCATCCTGCTTGAACATCAAATGTCCGACCATCGCACGCATCATGGCGCAATTGGCGGATGAGGCTGAGCAGCCGGGGACGCATACGCAATTGATGATCGACGCCTTGGGCCAAGCCTTGGTGATCGAATTGGTGCGCTATCTGGATCGTCAGAACCGCCCGAGCGCCATAAGCCGTGGCGGCCTTCCGCAACGGACCTTGCGACAGATCGCCGAATACGCCAATGCGCGCGACGGCGCCGTGTCCTTAAGCGAATTGAGCGAGAAGACCGGCTATAGCGCGCGGCACCTCACGCGCACCTTCAAGCAATCTACAGGTCAAACGATCAATGATTTCGTATCGGAGATCCGGCTGAAACGCGCCATCGAGCTTCTGACCGAAGGAAAACTATCGGTGCGCGAGATCGCCGCGCAACTCGGCTTTGGCAGCAGCGGCGCATTCTGCGTCTCCTTTACCCGTTGCACCGGTGAATCACCGGCGCGTTTCCGCAAGCGTGAACGCACCAGCCGGGATACGCCGCCGCGCGGGCGCAAACCATTGGGCAAAGCCGGCGCTGCGCAGCAATTGTTTTAGAGAGCAAACAGCGCGTTTCTGTTTGACGGATTCATACAAAACCGCGGCCCGGATCTCTCTGGGCCGCGGTTCTCTTATGCTGCACCGTGACGCAATCGCGCGCGCGCAACGGTATTAGAATTACAGATTCAAAGGTGGGAAAGCAGACAGCAGCGCCGCGTCCACCAATTGCGCTTGTCCGTTCACACCGGCGGCGGCTGGGCTGAGCAGGAATAAGACAACTTCGGCCACATGCTGGGCGCTCATCAGGCCGCGATCTTCCGGCACAGGCAATTGCTCCGGCGGCAGGATCTCATCATTTTGCGGCGCGCCGTTCAGCGGCGTCGCAATCTGGCCAGGGCAGACCGCATTGATACGCAGCTTCTTGTTGGCGAAGGCGCGCGCCGCGGATTTAACCAAACCGAGGGCGCCATGCTTGGCGCTGGAATAACCGCCCGCATCGGCGAAGCCCATGAGGCCGGCCGTCGAGGCGTTCACCACCACGGCGCCGCCGGGGCGTAAGTGCTTGAGCGCTTCACGAACACCGAGATATGGCCCGCGTAAATTCAGGGCGATCATCTTGTCGAAGGTTTCAAGCGTCATCTCCTCAAACGGGCGATAGGCTTGGACAGCGCCGGCGTTCAAGAAGGCGTAGTCGATTCCGCCGAACGCGGCCTTGGTTTCCTCGAACATGCGGGCATTATCCGCTTCAGATGTAATGTCGGCCTTAATGGCGATCGCCTTGCCGCCTTTGGCCTTGATCAAATTCACGACGCGCTCTGCGTGCGCCTGATTCAAATCCGCCACCGCAACAAAGGCGCCGCGCGCGCCGAACAACAGCGCCGCAGACGCGCCCATACCAAGACCGCCGCCTGTCACCAGGGCCACTTTATTTGCAAACATCGTCATACCTTTCCTCTCCCCAAGAGAGTCTCGGTCTCACGGCTGCTCGAACGCGGCAAGGCAAAAATCGAATAGGCAAACGCCAGACGCCGCCTTCGATTGGGCCGGCTGAATTAAGCGGGACCGGGGACTGTCGGCAACCCGAAAACCACCCAGAAATCGCACAACAACAATACCAGCATTGATATAGCCGTCGCCTCCGTTGCGACGCGGCGCAGCGACCAGGGCTGTTCCTGAGGGGATTCATCCAGACCATAAATGTTCGGAAAAGAGCAGATGAAATAGAGCATGTAGAACCAGCTCCCCACCTGCAATTGCCACGGCAGATTAATGTACCAGACGTTTCCTGACGCCGCCGCCGTCATGTAAAAATAGGATTCCGCCCAGGCAAAGAAGATTGCCGTGGTCAAAGCGGCGATCGCGAAGCTAACGCGCTGCGTGAATACGCTGTGGGAAGGGAAGAGGCGGGAAAGTCGGCGGATCACAATCACCGCAGAGATATGATACACAACAAAGAACGCAATCGCGTTCAGGTACATGCCGATGGGGATGCGTTGGTTTTGAGCCAGCGCGCTGGCTTGATCAGGCCCCAGATACGCGGAATCGAAATACCATGTGACCTGCGGAAAATTGTAGCGCATGCCCAGCGCTTTGAAAAAATACTCCGTGTTGAAATAGGTCATGAAGGACACAAAGATGACCAGGTAAACCTGGAACTTGAACCACCATTGTTTGTAGAATGGGATGGGTTGTTTGCGGCGCAGATAGAGCGGCAGCGCTACGCAATACGGAAACCACATCACAAAGTTTTGCGTGAAATGCCAGAAATTGCCGACATCAAGCCAACCCATACCCTGCACGATCGCGTTGTAGACGAAGAACACAGGGATGAAGGTGAGATAGAACCGCTCCGCCCAAGCTTTGTCGTCATTCGCGGAAAACCATTTGCGTGAGGACGTGAAGCTGCGGGCGTCGCCTGCAACATCGCTATAGGTGCCGTTGGTCATATTTTTGATCCCGATTTTTTGCGGCTGTGGCAAACCGTACCGCAACGCGCCTTTCGAGCAATGCGCGATGTCGCGCCAAAGTTATGAAATGAGGCCACATTGTTTGCGCGTGTGCGGGGGGCGCGCGCGCGCCGCTGCCGAAAGCAAAAAGCGTTGCGCGGCAAGAGATCAGAATACGGACGACACTCTGTAGCGCCATACGAAACCGAAAAATGGCGGACGAACTGGGCGCCGGCGCGCGGTCGCGCGGCCCCAGAAACCTTGTATCAAAAAGGTTTTCTGTTTAGGGTTGGAGCCTGAGAGCTTCCGGACGAGAAAATGCCAAGTCCTGGTCAAACAGACTCAAACCCGCCGCCGCCAGTCGGCCCGGCGCGTGCGGAAGATGGTCACGGCGCATCACCAAGACAGAGCTTCAATTGACGCGCGAAGCGGCGTGCGCAGGCGACGCCGGATCACCGCGAAGACTGAATGGGGGAACTAACACATGAACGCACTTGATCGATTGCCTATGCGCGCGCGCTCGCCATTGCCGCCTTATGTGCGCGGCTGGTTCTGCGTCGCCGACAGTGATGAGGTGAAGCAAGGGGAGATGAAGGCGGTCTCCTTTTTCGGCGATCAGTTCGTTGTCTATCGGACGCCCGACGGCGTGGCGCGCGTCGCCAACGCTTTTTGCCCGCATCTGGGCGCCCATGTGGCGAGCCATGACGGCAAGATTGAGGAGGGCGATATAGTGTGTCCGTTTCACAAATGGCGCTTTGCGGGCGATACGGGCCTTTGCAAATCCGTTCCGTATTCGGATGCGCCGGCCGGAAAGGTGGGCCTGAAAGTCTATCCGACAAAGGAATTGCTGGGCCTGATTTTGATGTATTTCGATCCATCGGATCGCCCGGCGGACGAGCTGCCGACCTACGATACGGATGAGTTTGTAATGTCCGAATGGACAAAGTCGGCGGACAAATCCTGGGTGATTTATGCGCATGCCCAGGAATTCGTCGAAAACATCTTCGATCCAGCGCACCTGACGCAATTGCACCCGACCACGATTATGCCGGTCTATGAAAAGCTCGAAGAGCGGGATTACGGCTATTATATCCGGCTCGGTTTTTCCGAAGGTGAGCAATTTCCGGTCGAAAGCGTCGAATTCAATTTCGCCGGTCTGTCCTATTCGTATCAGATCACGAAGGGCACGGGCTTTCAGGTGGTGACGATCGGCACCTTTACGGCGATTGACGAGGAACGCACATTGCAGCGCGTCCGGCTCTACGTGAAAAAGAGCGCGCACGAAGCGTTTGACGAGATCGTGGGACAGCAATTCTCGGAGCGCTTCATCTTCGAAGTGGAGCAGGATCTGAACGTCCTGAACTACAAGAAGCATTTGCCTGCGCCGAAACTGTGCGTGGGCGACGGGCCGATCTATCAATACCGGCGCTACGCGCAAAAATTCTATCCGCTGGCGGTCTAGGCGAAACTCCAACTCGAAATCCAGGCGCAAAGCCCGGTGAGAATGAGGGGGGATTGAGAATGGATACAGGCGCACAAGCCGCGGCGAAGACAGCGGGCGCCGCGGAGTTTGAACATGCGCGCGGGATGAGTCCGGCGGAGATCGCCTATATGCGCGGTCCGAAAGAGCCCGCCGCCGGCAGCGTGCCGCGCAGCACCTCGAAATATTTGAACAGCGTCCTTTTTAGGGAAGCGTTCATGACCATGTGTCTGCGGCGTTTCGGCAAGGATGTGGCCAACACCTACGACATTCCCGACATGTCGCGCGGCATCCGTGATGTCACCGATTATGCCGAGGCCGCGCGCCTGGTGGCGGAGGAGCGCGCGCGAAACCTTGTGTTCGCGGAATGGCTTGACGCGCGGCGAGGGCTTGGCGACGATCTTCCCCGGATGGCGCAATGCGCGCCCGGCGCGCTGGGCAAGATATTGCATGAGTTTATCGTTTCGTCTGGCATGGAGATGCTCTTCATCAACAATTACGAGGCCAGGAACGATCATGATTATCTCATGCGGCAGATTGGCCATACGCATGACATCCAGCATCTGGTGACGGGATTCGGGCCAAACATTGCCGGCGAGATAGCGCTGTCCACGATGAATTTGCGGTCGTTCCCCCGCTTCGTATCAGCGGAACTGGCGCATTACATGAATGTCGCGAATTCCTTTGTCACATCGGCCAGCTTCTCGCGGACGCTTTTCAACTATCCCAACGGCGTGGAGATGATGTTCGATGCCCTCAAGCTTGGCGTCGAGGCCGGCGCGAAGGTCAAACAGCCGCTCTTTATGATCGACTATTTGCGATATTTCGATTGGGGTCTTGAAGACATTACGGCGGATCTCGGTTTCGATCGTGGGCCAGAGGACGCCTGGTTCATCTCCGAAGAAACGATGGCTGGCTGAACACGATAAGGGCCGGAGGACCGGCCGCACAAAGCAATTAAACGGAGAACGAGATGCTAGAAGGCTATCTAATCAAGGGTGGACTTGTGGTGGACGGTACGGGCGCGCCGGCGTTTCGCGCCGATGTGCGCGTGCGCGGCGACAAGATCCAAGAGATTGCACCCGCTTTACAGCGTGGCCACCGCGAGCGCGAGATTGACGCCAGCGGCTGTTACGTCACGCCCGGCTTTATCGAGACCCACAATCACTTCGATGCGCCGATGTGGTGGATGCCGACGATGGACCCGATGCCGGCTTATGGCGTCACCACGTCCATCAATGGGCTGTGCGGCTTCAGTGCGGCGCCTGTGCACAACGATCCCGATATCCGCAAGGAGATGGTCGACATCTTCTCGTTCTTCGAAGACATCCCGCAGAAGCCGTTCCTGAAAGAATTACCCTGGGATTGGCGCTCCTGGAGCGAGTACAGGGCTTCGCTCCAGCGCAATGTGAAATTGCCTGTGAACTTTGCCGCTTATGTGGGGCATATTGCGATCCGTTTGGCGGTGATGGGCATGGAGGCCTGGGATCGCGCGGCGACGCCGGCCGAGGTGAAGGCGATGTGCGCGCACCTGGAGGATGCGCTCAACGCTGGCGCAATCGGCTTGTCGTCTAACCTTCTCGATCACGACAGCAAGGATCGTCCAATCCCAACCATGCACGCGGACGACGCGGAATGGAGCGCCTTGATGGATGTGCTGGAGCGGCATGAGGGCGCGGTGCTGCAGGTCATCGTGGATTTCTTCATGCGCTTTACGGGCCTGCCGTCATCCGAGCGCATCACCAATCTGGCGCGCGGCCGCAAATTGCGGGTGCAGATCACGGGCGGCGTGCCGACCTTGCAGTTCCAATCCTTCGTTGCGCCCGCGGCCAAGGCGGCGCACGAACAGCGCAAAGCCGAAGGCTTGGACGTCTGGGCCGGATATCACCATTTGTCGCCGACGACCGTTGTGAACTTCCTATCGTCGCTCGTCTTCGCTCAGAGCAACAATTACGTCTGGAACGAAATTGTGAGTGCGTCCGGGGAAGAGTCGAAGCTTGCGCTCCTAGCGGACTCGGAATGGCGCATCAGAGCGCGCGGCGGCTGGGATGCGACCTTCCCGCAATCGCCCATGCTCTATGCCGATCAGATCTTCTTGTTCGAGAGCGAGACATTTGTCGGGCCGACCGGCTGCACCATCGCCGATTACATGAAGCAGACCGGCGCCGAACACCCGTCCGATGCGCTGGCGGATTGGGTGTTGGAAAACGGGATCGGCTCGACGCTGAAGATCGTGGATTGGCCGAACGATGAGGAATTGATGGTCGAAATGCTCAAGGACGAGCAGGCGATCGGCAATATTTCGGATTCCGGCGCTCACGCCAAAATGTTCTGCGGCGTCGGCGACAATGTCTATCTGCTGACCAAATATGTGCGCGACGAGAAGAAGCTCACAATCGAGGAGGCCGTGCGCGTTTTGACTGGCCGTATCGCGCGGCACTTTAACTTTCACGATCGCGGGTTGTTGAAAGTGGGCATGCGGGCGGATCTCACTGTGTTCAATCTTCAGGAGATTGAGCGCCGCGACATCTACAAACTCTATGATGTGCCGGACGGCGAGGGTGGGCGCACCTATCGCTACACGCGAGACGGCGCGCCGATGCGCCTGACAATGGTCAATGGCGCACCGACCTTTGATTGCGGCGCGTTTACGGGCCGGTTTCCGGGCGAATATATCGGGCACTCGCCGGACAAAGCCGACGTCGCAATCGCAGCTGAATAGCTTTTCTGAAGCGCGCCGCCCTGTGTGATAGGGGCGGCGCGCAATGCGCTAGGCGCGGGTCTTCGTCCGGCGATCCTTATCGAGCGTGCCGAACAGGTAATCGTAAAACATCGTCAGCGTGGCGTAATTGCCCATGCGCATGTGCACATGATGCACATGATGCTTGGCGACGGCGTAATGCAGCGTCTTGAAGGGAAACTTGTTCAGATCGAAATGAATGTGGTTGAATGTGTTGATATACACGAAGGCCAGATAGCACACGAGAATGCTCGCCACGTGGATCGGCCCGATGAAGAGCCCCCAGCTGAGGATGCCAGCGAAGAACAGGGCTATCCCAATCGCCGTCTCCACCGGATGCACATAAAAGGAATCAATAGCGACTGGATTGAGCGCCTGATGGTGAACGCCATGGACGCGCTTGAGCCAGCCCACGCCGTGAAAGGCGAAGCGGTGCGTGAGATAATAATAGAAGTCGTAGATCATCAGGATTGCGACAATATCGATGGCCACGCGCCACAACGGCAGTTCGTTTACCGTCATAAAGAACGGCAACACGCCCAGCGCAAAAAGCGCGTTCAACACGAAGCCGGTTTTTTTGCCGGATTCCACGACCCACGGCTCCTTGAATTCGGCGCGGCGGACAGCGTCCAGCTCTGTGTTCTTGTCGCGCAGCGCCTTCAAAGCGGGGACGCGAAAGAGTAAAAATCGCCCAATGTTCGATATGACAAATAACGCCGCCAAGAGGATCGCCAAGGCTCGCCAATCGTAATTCATCAAAGTGCTCCGCCCGGGAATGAATGCGCATTGTGCTGCGCCCGGCGGCGGTGATTTCGCCGCCAGTATCAAACTCTACAAGCCTAAACGCTGACGGTATGAATTCCAGACTGAATTCGGGCCACCCATCTTAATCGCGGACACAAGCTGCGCAGCGCGCGGCGCTCAATGCCCCACCTGACATTATGCCGTCACTGCGCCTTTGCGACGCCGAAACGCCGTTTATTCCTCGCTGGGGCAAGATGTTCATTATCAGATAAAATGTCGCCTAGAGGCCATGAATGTGTGGCGGCGAGATTGAATATTTGTCCTGTTTCCGGCACAATACGAAAAAACAAGCATGTCTTAGGGAGGCGGTGCGATGCAGGCTGAATTCAGCGCCTTGATCGCCAAAGCGCGGACATCGTCGTTTGTCGTCGAGGTGGTCAAGAACGTGGCCGCGAGCCCTTGCGACATTCTTTTGTCCGAAGGCCGGCATGTCGTGGCCATGCAGCGTCAGCGGCTCGAGAGTTTCTCGACAGGCCGCTTTGAGCGCATCCAGCGGCCCGCCGAGGCCGAGTCCTCCATTGGCGCCGCCAATCGCGATTTTGAAAATATCGGGCGTGTGATCGCGATGCCGAAAGGCTATCGCCTGCATGTGCGCGCCGATGGCGGAATCACCGAAACGGTGCGCTGCGCCTTCACGCCGGAAACGCTACAGCGTCTGGTCGGGCGCCGTATCCTCGTGGAAGATGCGCGGATTGCGGCCTGTCTCAATTTGAAATGCCCGCGCATCGCCCGTTTGCTGGCGCAGCTGGCGGCGGAAGCCGAGCAGCCTGGGGAACATTCTGTATTGCTGATCGACGCCTTGGGCCAAGCCCTGGCGGTGGAATTGGTGCGCTATCTGGATAGCCAGGCGCGTCCGTCGCAAGTGAGCCGCGGCGGCCTCTCGCAGCGCGTGCTGCGTCAGATTTCGGAATTCACAAATGCGCGCAACGGCGCTGTGGGATTGGTGGACCTGAGCAATCTTACCGGCTTTAGCGAGCGCCATCTCACGCGGGCCTTCAAACAATCGACGGGCCAGACGATCAGCGAATTCCTAACGGAAATACGGCTGAAGCGCGCCATCGAATTTCTCACCGGCACCAATATGAAGGTGCGCGAGATCGCAGCGGAACTTGGGTTTGGCGGCAGCGGCGCGTTCTGCGTCGCCTTTGCGCGCGAGACCGGGGAATCGCCTGAAAAGTTTCGCAAGCGGCAAGGTGTGGGCCAAGCCAACGCACTTGGCCCCAACGCACTTGGCCCCAAGGCGGTGCTCGGTCGCGCAACATTACAATGAATGGAATTTCGATGAGCGTGAAAGAGATCTACGATCCATTCAATTACGCGACGCATGCGAACCCGTACCCGATCTATCGGGAGCTGCGCGACAATCATCCCGTCTATCACAATCAAACGAATAATTTCTGGGCGCTGTCCCGCTATCAGGACGTGGTGTTCGCGGCGCGGAACTTTAAGCTATTCTCAAGCGCGAAAGGAACGTCGCTGGAATATGTCGGCGAATTAGCGCCGATCCTGATCGATTCCGACCCTGTTATGCACACGCGCTTGCGCCATTTGATCAGCGGCGAGTTCACGCCGGCGCACGTCGCAAGGCTGGAGCGCCGCGTGCGCGACTACGCGCAACGATTGCTGGCGCCGCTGCGTGAACGTGGCGAGTTTGACGTCATCGCAGATTTCTCCGCCAAGCTGCCGATGGCGATCATTTGCGGCTTGCTGGGCTTTCCGGAGCAAGACGAAGACATGCTGCGCCAATGGACGGACGATTGCGTTCATCGCGACGAAGGCGTGTTTGAAATGCCGGAGCAGGGCCTGATCGCAACCCAGAATATGTATGGCTATTTCGAAGAACAAATGCAGGCGCGCCGCCGCAAACGGCAAGACGACATCGTGCAGAAATTCGTCGATTCCGAAGACAAGGGTCAGTTGAGCCACGAGGAATCGCTGGGCTATCTTTACATTCTCTCGATCGCGGGCAATGAGACGACGACAAAACTTATCGGCAATATGGCGTGGCAATTGGATGCGCATCCAGAGGCGATCAAGCGCCTCGCCGATAATCCCGCTTTGATCGGGCAATCGATCGAAGAGACCATGCGAATTGACGGCCCGACGCACATGATGGCGCGCACCACGACGGCGGACATTCCCCTTCACGGCAAGGTGATCCCGGCAGGTGCGAAGGTGGCGCTGTTGTTCATGAGCGCCAATCGTGACGAACGTAAATATCCCACGCCGGATGAATTCGTGCTCGACCGCAATCCGAAAGACCACTTAGGTTTTGGCGGCGGCATCCATGCCTGTATGGGCGCGGCGCTGGCGCGGCTCGAAGCGCGCGTAGCCTGGGAGGAGATCTTCAAGCTGACGGACGCGTTCGAAGTTCAGCAGGATCGCACGCAGCGTATGCATTCTCCGCAAGTGCGCGGCTTTACGCATTTGCCCATTCGTTTCAATCCACGGCGCACCGCGCCGGCGCATTAAGGACATGCCAATGATCCGCGTCACCTATCGCACCCAAAATGGCGAAGACTATATCGCCGAGGCCATGGACGGCATGACAATCATGGAAGCAGCGCTTTCGGCTGGCGTGCCGGAAATTCTGGGGTTATGCGGCGGCATCTGTTCCTGCGCGACCTGTCATGTGCATGTCGATCCGGAATGGGCGGCGAAGCTGACGCCGCCGGACGATGAAGAGGGCGCGATGCTTGAGGCCATCGACCACAAGGCGCCGACCAGCCGCCTTGGCTGTCAGGTGAGGCTCGACGATAGTCATGATGGCTTATTGGTCCATGTTTTTGACGTTTCCTAAAAGAAGAGCGTATCAGCCATGAGCCTTGCTTTGACCTTCGATCCCGGCGCGATGTTGGTGTCGGGTTGCGGCCGCGTCGGCGCCGGCGTGGTGCGCGTGCTGGCGCAGGCCGGCGTACCGGTCCTGTTCACCTACAATAGCGACGCCAGCCGTGCTGCGGACCTGGTGCAGGTCGTCGAGGCGGCGGGCGGGCGCGTTAAAGCTAGACAGATGGATTTGACGGACGGAGCCTCAATCAAGGCTGCGCTGGAAGACGCTGCGAGTTTCGGCGGCGGCGTGCGCCATATTGTTTCCAGCGGCGGGCCGATGATGCCGTTCGGCCCCATGGCGACGCTGGATGCGAAGGCCATTGGCGCATTCTTCGAGGCGGACGCGATGGGCGCGCTGCGATTGGCGCAGACGGCGATTCCATTCTTGCGCGACAGCGGCGGTTCGATCTCGTTTTGCACGACAATCGCAAATTTCCGCATCGTGGATTTCGATGGCGCATCGCCCTTCTCAAAAGGCGCGGTTGAGGCGCTGATGCGCCAGATCGCCTACGAAGAAGCGAAGCATCGCATCCGCAGCAATTCGGTGGCCGTCTCCTGGGTATCCGACCTCAGCCGCGAAGAGCAGATGAAAGACTTGAGCGCGGCTCCGGAGCCGACGCTGAGCTATCTCTATGCGCTTGTCGATCAGATGTATGCCGGTACGCCGCTGCAGCGTCCCGCGCGCAGCGACGAAGCCGGGTATCTGTTCGCATTCCTGGCGTCGCAGCAGGCCGCCTACCTGACAGGACAGACGTTCCGCTTCGACGGCGGGTTTGCGCTCGGCGGACCGGAGAACGTTTAGGCTCCCCGGCCATCGCAAACTAGAGACGAATCTTCCTCAGATCGTCGCGGCCGATTCTGGTCAACTCTTCTTCGCTCGGCTTGCGCTGCTCAGTATAAACTTGATCGTCGGCGACGGTCTCGAGTTCTTCCGCGTTCACGACGCCGAGGAATTTGCGCGCTTCGGGGATCGGCAGATGAAAGGCGGCTTCGTAATCCATCATGATGATGGATTCGGACGCCAGACCGATGGAGAGACCGCGTCGCATGGAATCCGCGATCGTGAGCCATGCGGTCGGGTAATGCAGGCCGCCGCGCATCACCATGCGGAAGCCGCCGAACATATACATTTCACAGAGAAGCTGCGCCATGTCGGGCGTGAAGTGCTGGTGCGTGTTCGAAAGCCGCACGAAATAAGGAATGATTTCGCCGAGCGAGGTGAACTGACCGCCCGATATTAGATGTTCCCAATCGTGGATTTGGCCGAAGCGCAGGAAGATGAATTCCAAATCGTTGCGCGGCGTATACATGCCGGACAGATTCATCTCGTAGCCGTAATCGGTGAGATAGCGAAAATACTCGCCGCCCAGCGTGCCTTTGGCAAATTGTGCGAAATCGTTTTTCTTCAACTTGTTCAGAAAGCGCGCTTCAATCCATGTCTTGAATCTCGGATTGAGCGTTTTTTCGCGCTCGATCAACTTTTGGATTGCGTCCATGTCGCGGAGTTTTTCCAGCGCCTGGATCAAGCCGTAGGTGGTGTCGGGCGGCACAGGAAAGTCGGCGCCGTTTCGGCGCATGAAATGCGTCGCGACCCAGTCGCGCAGCTCAGGGCTGTTCAGATATTTGGAGGAGGAGATCAGAACGCTGCTGTCCGTCGTCAGCTGCTGAATTCCTTTATGGAAATAAGAATAGTCTTTTTCTTTTTCGGGCATCGCCTGTCCCTAAATGTTTGATCCGGCGTTTGAAAAGTACGGCTCCGGACGTTATGCAGATATCCGACCATAAGGCGGGGTCTAAGGCAATGGACCAACCGTCGCAGAATAAGTCAGGGAGAGCCTATGAGCGATCGCATCGTACGGATTGGGGGCGGTTCGGCCTATTTCGGAGATACAGCGATTGCGGTGCCGCAACTCTTGCGCGCCAAGGATCTCGATTATTTGATCTTCGATTACCTCTCGGAAGGCGCTATGGGTATGTTCGGCCGCATGGCGGAGCAGGACCCCACAAAGGGATACCCCACCAATTTTCTGCAAGTGCATGTGGGTCCGCATCTGCGCGAGATATTGCAGCGTAAGGTGAAAGTGGTGGCGAATGCCGGCGGCGTGAACCCGGCGGGCCTTGCCAATGAGATCCGCGCCTTCGCCAAGGAGCAAGGCCTCACCTTCAATGTCATCGCCGTCGAAGGCGATAATGTGATGCACAAAGTCGACGAACTCCGCGCCGGGGGCGCGAAAGACATGTTCGGCGGCAAGCAATTCCCCGACAAAGTGATCAGCGCCAACGTCTATCTCGGCGGCTTTCCGATTGCGCAGGCGTTGGATATGGGCGCGGACATTGTGGTGACGGGCCGGGTGGTGGATTCCGCCACGGTGCTGGGCATTTTGATTCACGAATTCGGTTGGAAAGAAGATCAATACGATCTGCTCTGCGCCGGTACGCTGGCGGGCCATTTGCTGGAATGCGGCGCGCAGGTCACCGGCGGCACCTTCACTGATTGGGAAGATGTGCCGGACTGGACGAATATCGGATTTCCCATCGGCGAATGCGCCGCAAACGGATCGATGGTCATGACCAAGGCGCCGGAGACGGGCGGGCTTGTGTCCGTCGGGACAGTCGCCGAACAGATGCTTTATGAGGTCAGCGATCCGCAGGCCTATTTCGTGCCGGATGTGACGTGCGATTTTTCTCAAGTGCGCTTTGATCAAATTGGCCCGGATCGCGTCAAGGTGACGGGCGCCATCGGCTACGCGCCGACCGACACCTATAAGCTCTGCGTCACCTGGGCCGACGGCTGGCGCGCTGCGACGCTGACGCCGATCGTTGGCCACAACGCTGCCGCCAAGGCCAAGCGCACGGCGACGGCGTTGCAGGAGCGGATCGATGGCTTGCTGCGCGACACAAACCTCGGGCCGTTCAAGCGGAAGTTCTCCATGCTGATCGGCGGTGAGCATTCCTTTGGCGCGCAATCTCGCATCGCGGACAGCCGCGAGATCATGCTGAAAATGGTGGTGGATCACGACGATCCGGCCGCCATCGGCATTTTTGCGCGCGAGCATCACAGCGCGGCCTCGTCGATGTCGCCGGGCACCTCAATCAATCAGGCGACGAACGTCTTCCCGCTGACGCGCCTGCAGAGCTTCCTGGTGCCGAAGACGCTCACCGAGGCGTATCTTGTCGTGAACGGCGAGAAAATCCCATCGCCCGTGCCGGTGGATGGCGGCTTCAAGCCATGGATGCTGGTGCGGCCGAAGGTTGAGGACGCAGCGGGCGAGGGCGATGAGAGCGTCGAACTGATCGATCTGGCCTGGGCGCGCTCCGGCGACAAAGGCGATCTTTTCAACACCGCGATCATCGCGCGCAAGCCCGAATACCTACCGTGGATTCGTAAAGCGCTGACGGAAGAGGCCGTGGCGAAATGGTACGCGCACGTGTTTGAAGAGGGTAAAGGCTCGGTGACTCGCTGGGATTTGCCGGGCTGCTCGGCGCTGAACTTCCTAATGGATGATGGCCTTTCCGGCGGCATCAACGCTAATCCGCGCCTGGACCCTGTGGCGAAAACCATGGGCCAGCAATTGCTGTTCTTCCCCATCCCGGTGCCGTCCGCCATAGCAAAAGAGGCGCGTGCGGAAAAGGCGGCGCGGGCCGCGCGTCTGGAAAAGCTGGAAATGCACTAAAGAGAAGGCCCGGCGCGAAACGCGCCGGGCTTATTCGTTAATCCCCGCCGCATGCCGCGCCGCTAAAAAGCCGAACGTCATGGCCGGGCCAAGCGTTGCGCCGGCGCCGGGATAGGTGCGGCCAGTGACGGAGGCCGAGCAATTGCCCACGGCGTAGAGGCCCTGGATCGGCTGATCGTGTTCGTCCACCACACGGCCATTTTCATCCGTCAACAGTCCACCCTTGGTGCCGATATCGCCGGGATGAATCTCGATGGCGTAGAAGGGCGCCTCTACCACCGGCGCGAGGCAGGGATTAGGCTGAATGCGAATGTCGCCATAGAGCAGATCGTAAGCGTTCTCGCCGCGTTGGAAGTCTTCGTCCTTGCCGTTTTTCGCAAAGCTATTGAAGCGCTCCACGGTTTCCAGAAGACCGGCTGCGTTCACGCCGATCTGCACCGCCAGTTCGCCGATCGTGTTCGCGCGCTTGAGTAGCCCATTGCGCACGCGTGCCGGGGCCAGCCAGTTCAGATACATCTCGGATGGCAAAAGAGGCCCAAACGGATAATTCCGCTTGTAGCGATTGTCGAAGACGAGGAACGAGGGGAGGTTGCGTCCATCCATCTGTTCAGCGCTGCCATACATGGCCTGCACGGCGGCGGTGTAGGCGACGGATTCGTTGAAGAAGCGCTTGCCGCTTTTGTCGACGACAATGGCGCCCGGCATTGAGCGTTCGGAGAACAGCGCCCGCGCGCGGTCCTCACCGGGAACGGTCATTGACGGCCCCCACCAGGCTTCATCCAGCAGCGCCGTCTTCGCGCCGATCTGTTGACCCGCGATCAGCATGTCGCCGGTATTTGTGGGATTCGCGGCGGACCATTTCGTCGAAGTTGGGTTTGGAAGATATTTCTGACGCAGCTCTTGGCTGTGTTCGAAACCGCCGCTGCCGAGGATCACGCCGCGCGAGGCGCGGATGTCTATTGGCTGGCCGTTGCGCAGCACACGCGCGCCGGTGACGCGCCCATCTATGCGGGTGATTTCCGTCGCGGGCGTCGACAACCAGATTGGTACATTCAGATCAAGTAGAGTCCGCCGCAAGCGTCCGATCAGCGCATTGCCCATGACCAGCCGCCGCGAGCGCTTGGATTTGAAACGCCAAGCGACATCGCCGAAATATTCGACGGCCAGCTTGGTCATCAGCTTGAACCAGCCCGGCGCCTTGGAGAGTAGCACGGCGCCTTCGGTGTTCGAATAGCCCATCATGCCCATGACGCGCAGCTGTTGATGCGGCGCCTGCATGTCTGCGAAATCGGCGCCGAGTTTTCGGGCGTCATATGGGATCGGATCGATGGCGCGCGCGCCGGGCCGGGCGCCCGGGACGTCTTGATAATAATCGGCGTATTCGGCCATCGCTATATATTTGACTTCGGTGTTCTCCTCCATCCAGCGCAGCATCAGCGGGCCGTTCTTCACGAAGGCTTCCACATTACGCAGCGGCGCGTCCTTGCCGGACAGCGTGCTCATATAGGTGATGGCGTCGGCTTCATTGTCCTCGATGCCCACGCCGGGCATGAGGTGATTGCAGGGGATCCATAGCCCGCCGCCGGACGTGGCCGACGCGCCGCCATAGGTCTTGGACTTTTCGACCATCAAAACCTTGAGGCCAGCCTTGGCGGCCACGATGGCGGCTGTCATGGCGCCGGCGCCTGTACCCACGACCAGCAGATCGACTTCGTTAAGCGATGCGCTTGCACCTTCGGCCATAATTTCCCCCCTGCGTCGCACTTTAAGCTTGGAGCTGCGCGCGTTGGGGGCTTTGTTCCCGATAGAACGGCTGAAGGCAAGAGCGGGCGGGGTTTGGGAATTAGGCTGGCGTGGCCGCCGCACTGGGCAGCTTCGTGAGCACGCCGGAAAAGCTGAACACGGCTACATCGTCCACGCGCATCAGTCCACGGACGAACACCATGCGGCGCGTGCGGCGGATCACCTCGCCGGTCCCATAAACGGTGGCGCCTTGCGGCACGCCTTTCAGGAACTCGCAATTAAACGACAGCGTGACGGAATCGTCGTCGCCAAGGCCCGATGCGAAGGCGAACAGGCAGAAATCCGCGAAAGTCATGAAGGCGCCGCCATGCATCATGTCGCCGCCATTTAAGTGCTTTTTTTCTACCCGCATGGCGCACAATACGGAACCGTCATCCTGCGCGCGGACGTAAAAGGGTCCTGTCGTATCGTTGAACGGATCATTGGCGGATGCCGACCAACCCTTCCATTCGCCGTCCATAACATCGCGAATGAAGTTTTGCCGTCCAGGGGAGGTGAGCGCAGGCGTGGATTCCGTCATGGCCTGCTGGATAAGGTGAGTAGCCCCAGTGTCAAGCCGCAGGTCGGAAGCCTGGGCCTTAAAGCCAGTAGGGCGCGCTGCTTTCAAATGCCCGCGTCGCATAATCGCGCAGATCGCGCCGGCGCCACTCGCCATTTAAAACTTCGACGCTGACCATGCCGTCATAGCCGCGTGATTTAAACGTCTCGGCGAAACGCGCTGCATCGAATTCGCCTTCGCCTGGAAAAACCCGGCGCTCCATTGTCTCGCGCACGATGTCATCGCCCAGCATCGGCGGCGCATCGTTGAACTCGACATAGGCCACAGCCGCCAGATCGACGGCCTCCAAATCGGCCCAGCGATCGGGGCCGCGCATGTGGTGCCAAATGTCGATCATGGCGCCGGCTTTGTCGTAGCCGGCATGAAGCGCAAGGGCTGCTGTCTCGGTCACGCTTCGCAGCGCCATGAAGGGCATATATTCGATGGCGATGCGAACGCCGCTGCCTTCCGTAACATTACAGGCGTTTTCCAGCGCAGTATAGCGCGCGGGTCCGTCCGGCATATTCACATTGATCTGGATGAAGTGCGCGTCGAGCGTCTGCGCCGCACGCAATGCCATGCGCATGTCTGCGATCAGATCGCCATCGCTGCCCAACATCGCCGCCGCGCCGATAAACCCGCAACCGATCTGCGCGTCGCGCATCCGCCGCGCCAGTTTTTCCACAGTTCCGCCGCCGGCGATATACGCATCGATCGACCAACGGTCCGGCGCGAAAAAGGGAAAGCCCGCGTGCGCTGCGGCATCCACCCAAGCGGGCAGGTCTGCGGGGCCGCCGTAAAAAGGCGACCCATTGAAGCCGTTGAGGCAGAGCGAAATCATCGGGGCTTTGTGCCGCTGCTCCCGGCGCCCGGCAAGATGCGGCGCCGAAACCTGTTAGACGCAGGACGGCCAAAACCGTTGAGATCGGCCGCCTGTGTCCGGGGTGGGCGCTCAAACAGCCCCTTGCCAAGGCGGGGCGATTGGCGTTCCCTTGCGCCATGACGAGCAGCGAAAAAAACCAGGAAGCCAGAAAGCGGGCCGCCCAAGCACCCCGCGAAGAGCGGCTGGCCGCGGCGTTGCGAGAAAATCTGCGGCGACGCAAAGAAGCCGCAAAGCGCGCGGCAATCGATGATGGCGAAGATGACGAAGGGCCGGTGGACGATCGCGATTAGGGGGGGCGTGCCTAATCCAGCGGATCGCCGCCCTTCAGGCCATTGGCGAAATCTACCGCGAACCCTTGGTCGGTATAGCGCGCGACGGCGCCTTTATAGCGTCCGATCTCAACCAGTTCGCTAATCATCGGGCGCTTCTCGGTGGTGGCGACCGACATCCCGAGCACGGAAATATCCAACACCTGACAGTGTAGTTTTCGGCCGTTCGGGAGTTCGCAAACGACCTCGCCGCTTGTGTTGAAGCGTTCGGCGCGGCGCGTTTCCTTAAGCTGCAATGCGTCCTTGTTGATTTGCCAAGTGAGGGCTTCGACTAGCTTGTCTTTTTTGAGCGGCGTCAAATTCAACGCGATCGCCAATTCGCCATAGCCTTTTCGCGCCACGGCGCCCGGAAGGCGGCCAATCGATTGGCAATAAAGAACGACTTTCTCGCCCATCATGCAGCGAGCATCTGTTTTGATGCGCAGGCCGCCGGCGGAGGCGTCCGTAATTTCGAAGACATGCTCCTGGTTGTTGCTGTCGAGCAAAGTCCCCGAGGTGCTCAATGGTACACGACGGTGCCGTCGCCGGTCCCGCGCCGGTTCCGGCTGCAGGTGGTCGGCCAGAGCGTTCAAGTGAGCGTTCAGGTCGGAACGGTTCATGCATCGTGACTTGATCAAAAACTGATGAATGAATTCTTATGAATTCGAAGCTGTTTAGCCGCCGCTGCCGGGCGCTTGCGCTTGCGGCGGATGCACTGAGATGACTTCGAACTCCAAGCCCTCGCGCTGCAGGTCGAACGCGGTCTGGAAAAAGCCCAGGAAACGCTGTCCCGCCCCGCCCAGGGGCGCAATAGCGAGGTCGACCGGCACGGCTCCGTCAGACTGCAACGCCCGCAACCTGAGCAGGCCGGGTTGGGCCCGGACGGAGACCGTCCGCATCAGCGTCCAGACCAGAATTCGGTCCTGCGGGCTGAAAATGGACAACAAATCCAAACCATGAACCTTGTCACCAAACAGGTCGCGCAGGCATTGACCGGCTTTAGAGATCCGGACCGGCGGCGCATTTTGGGTCGTCTCGGCGACAAAGATTTGGTCGAAAAAGTAGCCGGGCACAGGCTTGGCGAAGGCCGCCGGCATGGTTTCCGGGGACCAAAGGTCAAAGAGCGCCTGCAAATGAGGATGGAGTGAGAGCTGATTCATCAATATTTAGAGGCGCATTGCGTAAAAAAGGTTGCTTTGTAAGCCTCTTGAGCAAGCGCCGGGCCGTGGACGCGCCTGAGACCCTCCGCTGAATGGTGTAAGCAAAGCGTCGAGATTTCCCCGGCGCCGGGAAATTGGCCGGATCATTGCATGTCTTAGAATATATATTGGGGCGACCAAGGGCGTGTACCGCGCCGATACAGGGCGCGGCGCAACCCTTATGCGTGGGTTTTCGGAATTCGGGCGCGATCGTGCCCGGCCCTTTGGAGAGTTCATACGATGGCGGACATCGTCATCTCGCACGCCACCGAAGACCGGGATCGGGCTGAGATACTAGGCCGCGCGTTGAGCGCGCAGGGCCTTAAGGTTTGGATGTATCGCGACATTCTCGGCGGCGGCGGCGACCGCGACGAGGTGAATGCGAAAATCCGGGGCGCGAAGCGGGTGCTTGCGCTTTGGACGCCGGCGGGCTGCGCCTCGCCATGGGTATTGGAAGAAGCTCGCGCGGCCGCGCAGGACCATCGGCTTATAAACGTGGAGATGTTGTCAGGGCTGACGCCGCGTGCGTTCCAGGCCGGGCTGCGGATCGATCTCAGCGGCTGGCAGGGCCAGCGCAACGACCCGAGCCTTGAGCCGGTGGCGCAGGCGATCGCAACAATCGTCGGCAAGGAAGACCAACAGGCGGAAAGGCAGCGCGGCGGCATCGCCGGCAAGCTGTTTGGACGTGAATCCGCGGCGGACCAAAACAAGTTGGAGCCAGCCAAGTCCGACCAGGGCAAAGCAGCAAATCCGGAGCCTGCGCCGGTGAAGGCGCCTGCGGCAGCCGCCGCGCCGGAAGCGCCGCTAAAGATCGAAGTTTTCGAAAAAGACAAGCCACGCTCAGCGCCGGACGTCAAAACGCGCCATTGGTACGAACTCTCGGCAGGCCAGATGTTCGCCGCCGGGCTTATTCTCAGCGTAGCGATCGGCGCAGGCGTTTTTGCGGTGCGCAACAGCTTCAACTCGCATCCGATCGCTGTGGCGGCGCGCGCCGCCGCGGAGCTGGAACAAGCGGCGGCCGAATTGGATGTCGGTTTCGCCGGCGAGCCAGAAACAGTGAAGTTTCTCAATGAACTCGGCGCCAGCGAAGCGCCGCTGACGGCCATGGCCTACGGTTCGAACGAATGGCTGCAAGCCATCGGCGACGCCAATGGGAATTTGCGTTTGATCGAGGCCGACGACGGTACGCTCTATTCAACGCTGAAGACCGCCGGCCAACCGATCACTGACGTTTCGTTCGATGGCGGCGCCGAATATGTCGCTGCGAGTTCGATGGACGGCAATCTCTATGTCTTCCGGGCGGGCGACGGACAGCAGACAAAATTCGCCATTGGCGATAGCCCTGTGCGCACTTTGGCTTGGCATCCTTCGGACGTCCTGATCGCGACTGGGAACGATGCTGGCGTACTCGACATCCGGTCTTTGCTGGGCGATGATAAAACGTTGAAGCAGAAATTCGATTCACCGATCACGGCGATGGCGTGGCGCGGCGATGGTACAATGATCGTCTTGGGCTTCAAGTCCGGCGCGATTTCTTTCGCCGATTCAAAGACCGGCAAGGTTCTATTTACAAGCTCGGGCCATCTGGGGCAGGTGAATGGTTTGGCCTTCTCGCCGGACAGCACCACGCTTGCCAGCGTGGGCGAGGATGGCCTCACCAAAACCTGGAACGCGGACACTGGCGAGGCGTTTTTGAATATCCCCAGCCGTCCCTGCACGCCCACCGAACTCGACAAAGACGGCCATTGCCCAAGTCTTGCAGTCACGTTCAGCAGCCCGAACGGCGAAGTGGTTTTGGTCTCAAATCAAAAGGGTGACGTCGAAGGCTTCAACCCGAAAACTGGCGAGCGCTTCATGCGCATTCGCGGCCACAATGCACCGGTCACCGGCGTCGGCTGGAGCCGCTATAACCACCGCATCACCACCATCGATGCGTCGGGAAAAGCCGCATTTTGGACCTCGCCATTCGACAAGCCTTGGAAGCCGGGCGACGACGCCCAATAGGGCTTTCCCCAGCGGCGGCGCGAAGGCGGGCCGTGACGGCGAAGCTCCCTTGCATTGCACGCCGGACTGTGGCGGGATCGCCGCATGAAGAATTGGCGCTCGCACCTGGCAGCTTTCGCAATCCTTGCGGCTGCGATCGGCTACCCGGCTGCTGCGGCCCCGGGGGCGGGCCAGTGCCAAGCCTTCGAACAGATGGTCTCCGTGCAGACGAACTGGAGCCCGCGCGAAGCGCTGCGCCAGGAGCGTCTGATGCGCACCGCCTTGGATTCGGTGAAAGCGGGCGCCCCTGGCAAACGCGACGTCTATATTCTGGCGGCCGCCTTTGGCGGCGAACACGTGTTCGACAAAGAAGCCAACAGCGCGGCGACCATTCTCGCCAAGCGTTACGGCACGAATCGCAAGCTGGTGCTCTCCAACGCGTCCGCCATGTTGGGCGAGAATGCGCCCGCCGCGACGCCCGAGCATTTCTCCGCCGCGCTGGCGCGGATCGGGGAGGCGATGGACCCGGAAGACGTTCTGTTCCTTTTCATCACGTCGCATGGCGCCCGCGACAAGGGCGCGGTGATCTATGAAGCGCAGCGTTTACAATCCTCGATGTCGCCAAGGCGTCTGGCGGCGGAGCTCGACGATGCTGACATCAAAAACCGTGTGCTGATCGTCTCGGCCTGTTTCTCCGGTTATTACATTCCAGCCTTGGCGAACGCCGATACCGCGATCCTCACCGCCGCCAGCGCGGACCGCTCTTCCTTCGGTTGCCAGCCGGAGCGGGACTGGACCTATTTCGGCGACGCCCTCTTTGCGCACGCCATGGCGGGCGGCGCGCCATTGATGGAGGCGTTCGAGCAAGCCAAGGCTCTCATCGCCGAGTGGGAGGCCGATCTGAAAGTCGCGCCGTCGCAGCCGCGCGCGGACATCGGCGTGAACGCCAAGGCGTTCCTCGCCGATCTGGAGCGCCGGCCCGCGAAAGTCGCCGCGCAGCAATAAATGCGCAGTACCCCAGGCGCCTTAGTCTGCACCGCCCGGCTGCAGATGATATTTGAAGATCGCATCCCAGGCAGCATCGAGCTTTTCCAGAGCGACCGTTGGGGAAGCCGCTTTCAGTAAGCCGTTTTCCCGGCTGACCAGCCCCATCCGCAACAGCTTGCGCAACGCATCTTGGATTTCGAAATTGATCTTCACATTCCAGGTGCGCGTGATCCATTCTTCGCAGGCTTTGTCCAAATCCTTTTGGCTCATGGGTCCTAAGATCAACAGGCGCTGATACGCGGTGACGGCTTCCTTCAATTCCTGTTCTTCGGCGGCGCCGATCAGGATGTCGAACACGCCCGCATTGTTCGCGACATTGCGATAATAGACATTGTCGGACAGGCGCTTTTGATAGCGCAGCGATTGCGCTTCGTATTTCAACCGCTGCCGCATCATAAAGGCGCCCAGCGCGACGAGGCCAGACAACGCCGCCAGCGCTTTTCGCGTGGCGTCATGCGTGACTTCGCCGTTTTGAAAACCCAAATACGCGCCGATCACGATGAACAACACGCCCAGAGCGGGCAGAAGGTTCAGGATCAACGGCACGCCGCCAAACAAAGCCGGCGCCGCGAGCATCACCTGATCGCTGCGCTTCATCGTGATTTGCGCGCCGGGATGCAGGCTGTCCAAATCGCCGCGCGCAATATTCTTGAACTGCTTCACGAATGCGGAACTGGGCCGGAGGTTCTTCGCACTGCCTTTAGGCATGCGCGCTTTTTCCTCCGCACTGATCTGCCATTCGGCTTTGTAACCCGCGACCATAATGACATCGCCGAACACGTCCGCCTCCATCGTATCGTTGCGCAGGCCCCAGAAGCGGCGGCGGCGGATGCGCGCCCGGCGGCGATTGCGCACGAAGTGGCGGATCATCCGCATGCCGGCGCGCGAGGTCTTCACCTTCACGCCGCTTTCGCTTTCCTTTTCGGCGGCGCTGGCCTCATGGTCGGCGTCGATCTCTTCGAAATTCGCGGCGATCAGCGCTTTGGTCAGCGCGTCGTCGAAATTGGCCCAGGCGGAATCAAGCTCGGCCTGGGTAAACGCGACGGGCTTCTCCGAATCCGGATCGAAGGGCCGGTAGGCGGAGCGCATGGTCTCCTGCGTGGCGTAGAAATCGTAATGAAGGGTCGCGGCGAGCAGGCGGCAGACATTGTCGAACCCTAAGCGAAGGTCCGGATCGGCGGCGAATTCGCCGGAGGCGGAGAGAATCAGATCTTGCTTGGGCGCCGGAATGTAAGCGGCGCTGGCGCCCACATGGATCGTTGACAAAATCTCGTCGGTCGCTTCCAGGCCGACAAGCGGTGCGGAGGAATCGGGTTCAGGGCTGGCGACGGCTTCGCTCATGATTTTAGTTCTTATTGAGCCCGCGCGCCCGCGCAAGAGCCTCACGGCGTTCTCCGAATGGCGGCCTACGCGGCGGACACCAGATCGAGCGGTGCGGCGGTGGTGCGCTTGCCCACGCGCATGACGATCTGGCTCTGCACATCCGACACCAGCCCCAAGGCCAGCACCTTCTCCCGCAGGAAGTCGTCATAGGCATGCATGTCGCGCGTCACGATCCGAAGCACATAATCGGACTCGCCGGTGACTGTGACGCAATCAACAATCTCCGCCCAGTTTTGAACCGCGTTTTCAAAGGTTTGTAGATTGTCGCGGGAGGGTAATTGCAGCTTTACGCTGGCCAGGACCTCAAAATCCAAGCCCAATTTGCGTGGATCGAGCAGGGTGACCCGGCGTTGGATCACCTGCGCCTCCTCCAGCCGTTTGATCCGCCGCCAGCACGGGCTGGACGATAGATTCACCTTTTCTGCGATGTCCGCGACCGAAAGCGCCGCGTCGGCTTGGATAATCGCCAGAATTTTTAAATCGGTCTCGTCGAAATCCACGATTCACTCATACTTTTGCGTTTGTGGGCGTTGTGACTGCTCGGCTGGTTGGTCCGGTCTTTGGGCAACCGATTCCCGCGTGCATGCGCCCCAGGCGCTGCAGGAGCGGTCAGGAGCCAGTTCTCGCCCCTTGTAGCCCCTTCTTTCCTGATTTGCGCGGCCCCGTTCGAAGGGGGAGGGCCTTCGGAGAAAGGTTTTTGCAGATTCCCGGCTTACCAAGACAGAAATCTGATGCCGGAAGGGCAAAACAGGGATGCAGAGGGTTAAATCGCCCGCAATCGTGCGGCGCGCTCAGGGTTTAGCCCGCCGCGGACACAATTATCCGCCGCGGCGAAAATTTCCGTTTGTTCCGCCAGCGCTTTGGACTAAGAAACGCGCCCGCGGCCCTTTTGGGGCCGCTGCGGCTGGGTAGCTCAGTTGGTTAGAGCACGGGATTCATAACCCCGGGGTCGGCGGTTCGGATCCGCCCCCAGCCACCAATGAAATCAATAATTTAGGTGTTTTTTTGGGTGTCGAAAACCACCAAATCCGATCGTGTGTGTCCTATGTGTATCCTGCGGGCAGTCATTTCTGGCATCCCGATCCCAGCTGAGCCGAAAAGAAATTCTAGTTTGCGCTGCGATTGACGCTGGCGAAGGTCGGGGTGCAACGCTGCAGTGTGCGCCTTTTTGTTTTGGAGCCGGTGGCTTGTCCGATGATGACGCGCCACAGGCCGTCGCCTGATTGCCGCGTGCCGACGCGTTCAGAAAGACCCCAGTGCGAGGCGCGGTCAAGGACCGCGCGTAGCGCGGTCGAGGCGGTTACTCTTGACCGCGCTACGGGCGTGGTCGGGCTTCTGCCTTGGGAATGGTGCTAGGCTCTAATCGCTAGGCTTGATCGAGGCACGGCATTGCCCTTCGACTGAGACAGGGCCGTATTTATCCTCCTCGGTAACAGCGCCAACGCGAAAGCCGGACGCGGGTTTGGCCGCGAGACTTTTGTCCAAGGCGTCTTGAGCGGCGCGCCGGTTGAGCGCTGACACGTGATCTTTGGACGCTAAGGTCGACCCACGTGTCGACATGGCACGAGGTCTTTCCTGTTTACTGGCGCCTGTCGGCGTTTCGTTCGCCTTCATGCGACCTTTGCGATTTTCAGATCGACATGAAGCCCGGCCTTAGCGAGCATGTTAATCAGCGTGTCGATGCTGAACAAATCGATCTTGCCGCGCACGAGATCAGAGATTCGTGGTTGCGTAACGCCCAACAGCTTCGCGGCTTGCGCCTGACTTAGGCCTTCCCTTTTAATGTGCTCGCGAACCGCCATCATCAGACGCGAGCGCAGCTTCATATTCTCTGCGTCCGCAGACGTGTTCTCGATGGCGTCCCAGACACTTTCAAAGCGCTTGCTCTTCATGCCTTCAATTCCTTCATCAGATCTTTGTAACGGCTTGCGGCCAAGGAGATGTCCTCGCGCCTAGTTCGCTGGGACTTCTTCTGAAAGCAGTGCAGGACGAAAACTGCATCTGCGAACTTCGCGACATAAATCACGCGGAAAGCGCCATCTGCATCACGTATGCGTATCTCCCGAACGCCCGAGCCAATCGTCGCCATTGGTTTCCAGTCATCCGGATACCGGCCATTTTGAACTTGGTCGAGTTGGAACCCTGCTTCGCGCCTCGCGGCGACTGGGAAGGCTCGAAGGTCGTCGAGGGCGCTACCCCGAAACGCTACTGGCTTTATCAATCTGGGCATCGCTTAGCGTAGATACAAATTATTGTATGTCCTGGCAAGCGTCGTCACGCGGCGTCTGCAAGAGACTTAAGTGATGCTGGTGGCTTCCCTCGCGCAGGAGGATTCAACGATCTCCGCACTTCAGCGGCCATATTCGCTTGTCGACGCATGCGACCTTGCCTGTTCCCACTCATCGAGCCGGGCAGTGGCGTAACGCACAAGCCGCGGTCCGTATTTGACGAAGGGCGGGACAGCATCCAAGCAACATCTTGGGTGGCCACGTTGCCTGAGGAGCCGGGTGCGAAAGGACACCCGCCAAGGCCGCCAATTGAGGCGTCAACGGTTTGCGCGCCTGCCTTGATCGCCGCCCACACATTGGCGATTCCCGTGCCGCGTGTTTCATGGAAGTGCACCCGCAGCGGAAGCGGCGCAATAGCCGCCACCAATGCAGTGGTTAGGGCTTCGACCTGACGAGGCGTCGCGCAGCCAATTGTGTCAGCGACAGCGATCTCGCAGGCACCGGAGGACGCGGCTTCGCGAGCTGCGGCGACGACGTTTGATGGGTCTACCTCACCAGAAAAGGGGCAGCCAAAGGCGATGGCAATCGTGATTTGTGCGGTCCGTCCCGCCGAGCGAGCCATGGAGACTATTTCTTTCGCGGACGTCATCGTCTGCGCGCTTGTCTGACCCTGGTTGGCGATGCCAAATGCATCGCTCATCACACATACGGCGCCAAGCTGATCGACCTTGGTTGCGAGCGCACGCTCGGCTCCACGGCGGTTGAGGACCAAGCCGATCCGTGTGGCGCGAGAAGGCGACAGTGCAGCGAGTACCGCTTCGGCATCCGCCATTTGCGGCACCTTTCGGGGGTTCACTAAACTTGCGACCTCTATTCGCCGCGCTCCAGCCGCCTCTGCGCGGCGAATAAACTCAACTTTATCTTCGGTTGGAAGGATTGCTGGTTCATTCTGCAGTCCGTCGCGTGGGCCGACCTCTACAATTTCTAAGTTAGCAGGCAATTGAGTCATATGGGTTCGCGCACCGGGTGGATGGGTTCGCCGCAGGTGGTCGGCGGAGGAAAACCTTTAATCATGGTCGCGGCGCCCTGTGTCGCGAGTATGTGAAGATAACGCAGTCTCAGCGGGATTTGCGGATGCTCCATCCCATTTGCACTGAGGAGACGCGACGCGGTCGCCACCAGGATTGAAGTAGCGTCGATCAGGTGGACTCCAGTTAGAAGCCGCGTGGCAACTCTCAATTTCGCGCCGCCCGACACGGAAACAAGGTTCCCCGAGTCTTCTCAGCGCAAAACAAATTATTGCTTCAGCGGATTGGCGTCCAATTGGGTGATCACCGACTTCACCATGAGCCAGACTTGCGTTTTTCGGTCGTCGTCGTCGGGCAAGGTATAAGGCGCCGCCACTGCCGCCTTCAAGACGGCTTCCCGTACGGCGGCCTTATCGGATCCGTAAGCGACCGGAAACGGGACGTGGATTCGCCGCACTGCATCGCGCAGCGTCCAATTCACCACAGCGTTTTCAATCAATGCGGAATTGGGAATGAGAATAAAAACATTGTCGTTGGTGCAGATGCGCGTGGCGCGTAGTCCCACTTAATGCACGGTGCCGCGGCGGCCGCTGTCCAGTTCGAAAAAATCGCCGACATTAACCTGGCGGTCGAATATCAGGACCAAGCCGGAGACGAATTCCTTGATGATGCCCTGAAAGCCGAAGCCGATGCCGATCCCGAAGGCGCCCGCAAAGACGGCGAACGCGGACAGGTTCAGACCGATCACCATCAGCGCGGTGACGAAGCCGATGATCACAACGCCATAGGTGCTCAGCTTTTCGAGCATATAGAGCATGCCGCGCCCATAGATGGCGCTTCGTCTGACGCGACGCAGTCCGGCCCCGGCGAGTCTCGCAACGAGCGTCGTGACGACGATGATCAAAATCGCGACGAAGACGCTGGATAAGATGATCGCCGATCCGCCGACGGAGAATAAAACGATGTGCGTGAAGCGATCGAGGCTCTCTAGCATGCGGTCCTTGAGTCATCCCTGTTGAAGGGGCCAGAGTCATAAAATCAATGGGTTGGCCGTGATGTGACGATTTTGGACAAAGGCAGGCCAAGTTTCCAATAGTCTGAGACTTGATATCCCCCAGGGCCCATGACGAACGTATTGCATTCCACAGTCACCAAGCCGCCGAGAAAGGATGCAAACGCCATCGGGATTAAGATGCGGGAGGCTGGCAGACCTGATTTTCGGGCATATTGCAATGCGACGGGCATCACGATGGCGAGCGCCCCGATATTCTTCGTCACCATCGACAGCAGCATCACGGCGCCGGCAAGCGCCGGAATCTGCAGCGACGGGCTTTTGAGCTTGGAGAGGGCAGGATCGAGGAGGTGTTCAACAAGGCCCGAGCGGGAGATCGCCGCGCTCAGCAGCAATGCTGAAGCGATGATTCAGATCAGGTCGTTCCCAAACCCCGTGAACATCTTGTTGACGGGGATAAGACCCAGCAGCGCCCCCGCCACCAGCGCCGCCAGCGCGATAAGGTCGTAGCGATACTTGCCCCAAATGAACAAGGCGATGGTCGCGCCCATCAGGCCAAAGGCCAGCGCTTGTTCTGCAGTCAATGGATCATCGCTTTAAAACGGGTTTCCCGGGACGACTTGACCACAACGTCGAGCGGCCCCTTTTGTTGCAAAGCCGGTTAATGGGCGTGAAGGACGCTCATGACAGGTTTGCTCAGACAACCGCCGATGGTCAGCCGCGACGCATGATCTTTAAGCAAAGCGCTGAGATATCCAATTGGCGTCGGAAATTCGGGTGAAGCCATGCGCGCAATGCGTAAATTGGGCATGCAAGCATCGCGTTGCGGCGACGCACAATGAAAGCAGCGCGCAAACGAACCACTGGTTTAGCCACAATGTTTAGATGCGAACGTGGGGCGATGATGCGTTTTGTCACGCCATCGTCACGAGTAATGCGTAGCCGCGAGGTGTCGCTGGGGCTTTGGCCCGAGGGCGGCGAATACAAAGGCGAGACTCCATGGCGGACGGTGATTGCAGGGCGTTTGTCGCGCGTAAGCACTGCCCTTTTTGCGACGCGGAATTGACGACGCGTTTCGGCCCGCGCGAGGACGAAGGCGGTCGGCGCGCGTTCCTCTATTGTGCCCATGCGGCGCGCTCGGGCGTAAGCGAAGGCGCTGCGCTCGCGAAGCGACTTATCCCCTCCGTTTGCTCCGCAGACGCGTCCTCCGCAAACGGGGAAGAGGCTCGAAGAGCCGATGGGGGACTTCACAAATCCAATCTTCCTGACCCCGCTCCGCGCAATGCGGGCTTGCCCGGCGCGCGGCTGCGGTTAGATTGCCGCGGCGGGCGATCTTAAAAAACGCCAATCAAGACAAATGGGAGGACCGGATGCGATTTTGGCTCAGCATGATGGCCGTGCCGGAAATCGATCAATTGATCGCACTGGCGCAGCACGCGGAAAGCTGCGGCTTTTACGGCGTCACCTATGCCGACCACCTGGTGATGCCGACCAAGATCGACTCCAAATACCCTTATACGGCGGACGGCGAGATTTTCTGGCCGCTGGACGCCCCATGGCCCGACCCCTGGATCGCGCTGTCCGTGCTGGGCTCGCACACCAAGACGATCAAGCTGATCACCAATATCTATCTGGCCGCGCTGCGCGATCCCTTCACCGTGGCGCGCATGGTCTCGACCGCGTCCGAATTCAGCAATGGCCGGGTCCTGTGCGGCGTCTCGGCGGGTTGGCTCGCCGAGGAATATGACGCCGTTCATATCGATTTCGCCAGCCGCGGCCGACGCCTGGACGAGATCATCGCCTGCGCCCGCAAATTGTGGACGGGCGACATCGTCAGTCACAAAGGCGAGTTCTTCAATTTCGATTCCGTGATCATGCGCCCGGCGCCGAAGGGGCCTGTCGAAGTTTGGGTCGGCGGAGGATCGCCCCCGGCCTTACGCCGCGCCGCCGCCAATGACGGCTGGCTGGGTCTGCCGATGACTGTCGAACAGAATGTTGGCGTGGCGCAAACAATGTACAAAACTCGCGGCGATTTAGGCCTGCCGCAAGCGGGCTTCAGTCCGTGCGTCTCGCTGATCGAGCCGCTGACAAAACAGGCGGCGGAGACTCTCAAAGCCGCGGGCGTGAACGACATCATGTCGATCCCCTATATGCCGACGCCGTGGGAGAATGAGGGCTTCGTGCCCGTCAATGCGGATATTTCGAAATTGTCCGTGAAGAAGGACGCTGTCAGCCGCTATGCGGAACGCGTCATTCACGGGCTGAAATAATCAGAAGAGACAAGAGAGGGAACCGACCATGACGATCACGCCAGACCAAGCACGTAAGACGATGGACAATTACATCAAGGCCTGGGGCTCGAACGACAAAGCGCTGTTGCTGTCGCTGTTCACCGAAGACGCGATCCTGGAAGATCCCGTCGGCACGCCTGCGTTCAAAGGCTCGGAAGGCGTCGCTAAGTTCTGGGATTTCGCGCATATGGAGGTTGACCGCCAGCTAAGCCCGAAATTCGAGGAAATCCGCGTCTGCGCCGATCAGGCCATCTTCCGTTTCACCATGCAGGTGCGGATCCCGTCGAAGAATCAGGGCCTCGATCTGTCCATTCAGGAACACATCACCTTCGCCGATGACGGCCGCATCAGGCATCTGCGCGCCTTCTGGGACGAGACTTCGGTGGGCAAGCCGGACGGCATGGATCTGTTCATTCCAAACATCGATCAAGCTTACGAATAGATTGAAGCCGGAAGAGCAAGAACAAAAAGGCGAGGAGAGTGGAATGACAGGCGCGGCATCTGGCGCATTGGCGGCGAAAGCCGGTTTGATTGGCGCGTGGCGCCTGCAGGATTGTGTGCTGACCTATCCTGATGGGACCGTATCACGGCCTTATGGCGACGATCCAAACGGCGTCATCATGTACACGCCTGACGGTTGGATGTCGTGCCATATGAAGGGCGGCCGCAAGGGCGAAGCCAAGCCAGACGATGCACCGCTTCTGGTCTATACCGGCTATTTCGGGCCCTACAGCATGCAGGACGACGGCAAGACTGTCGTGCATCACGTCAAGGGATCATCCGAAGCGATGGTCGCAGGAGACCAAGTGCGCAATTATGTGCTCAACGGCAAAGAGCTCATCTTAAGCGCGGAAATGGCGGGCATCGGCGCCGTACTGACCTGGGCGCGCTGAGCGGCGACGGCGCGCATCCGTTGTGCAGCTAGGATGCCTGCGCCGTCTTTCCTTTGATGATGGAGGAGGGCTCTTCCATCATCAAAGCGATCCGGTGCGACTCATCCCAAAGGTCGACGCCTCCGTACACGGCGTAAAGCGCTTCGGCGTGGATTCGCGCGGCGCGCTCGGTGGGGAGCGGCATTGTCTGGTGGCTGCCGAAGGAGCCGCCGGGCTGCCGGACAAAGAAACGATAGACCTGCACTTGCCTTCTCCTTCGGACCGCGCCGGATTTGGAACAGCCGGACGTGGTTGACGTCGTGCTAAGCAAATGCGCTGGACTGGCGCATTGGTACGCGAACATTGGAGCGCTCGCTCCGAACCGGTTACGCTGGATTCATTTGCAAGCAGGCCCGCACAGCAGCTTCTATGCTTCGAGCTGTAATGGGCTTTTCACAGTGCGGCGACGCCGCAAACTCTACCGGGATCGCACCGCTAGAATACCCCGACACAAAGACGAAAGGAACGCCTTGGCCGGCTAAAATTTTGGCAATCGGATACACCAAGACGCCGCGCACATTGATGTCAAGAATTGCTGCGTCAGGTAAGGGATTGGATGCGAGCATGTTTTCCGCAGCTGCGATCGTTCCCGCTGGACCTAAAGTCTCGGCGCCGAGATGAGATAAAATCCGCTTTAAATCGGACGCGATCACATATTCATCCTCAACGAGGAGAAATTTCAAACCGCGAAACGGAAGGCTGGAGGACTCTGTCATTGCGCTGGATTATTGTCCCAAGTGAAATTACGCAAAAAAAAACTAATACCTATAACATAAGTTAGATAACTTTTTCGGCGTTTCGCGTTGATGGAAGTAGCTCAACGGTACCCATGCCAAACGCATTACTGCTCAAATACGAAAATTGCGTACGGCTATCCGCGGCGGAGCGCGCTGCAATTGCGTCTTTAACGCCGTCCGCAAGGAAACGGTTGCGTGCGAAGGAGGATATTATACGCGAAGGCGCCAGCCCGCAATTTGCGTATCTGATCCTGAGCGGTTGGGCTTGCCGGTACAAAACGCTAGAAGACGGCCGCCGCCAAATCATTTCGTTTTTGCTGCCGGGCGATTTGAGCGATTTCAATGCATTTTCGTCGCGATTGATGGATCACTCGGTTGGCGCGTTGACCGACATCGAATACATTGAAGCGCCGAAAAAGACATTAGATCAAATCGGCGCAGATCATCCTCGGATTACGCAAGCCATGATCTTGGATGGATTGGTGGCCGCTTCCATTCAGCGGGAATGGACCGTCAATCTGGGCCAGCGCACCGCGTCCGAGCGTATGGCGCATTTATTCTGCGAAATTTACCACCGGCTCGCCGCCATTGAAATGGCGCATAAGGGCCACATCATTCTGCCCCTGACGCAGATCGATTTGGCGGATACCGTCGGAATCAGCGCCGTACATGTGAATCGTATCTTGCAAGATCTTCGTGGGCGGGGCCTCATTCAGTGGCGCAACGCGGATCTTTACATTCCAGACCTGCCATCCCTGATGCGAGCTGGGCTGTTTAATCCGAATTATCTGCACTACGACCGTGAAGGTGCGCACTTAGACGCAAACGAGTGAACGGCATGACGGTTGATTTCGAGGCTGTATTCGGCGCGTTTCCCGCGCCCGTTCTCATCGTGACAGCCGACGACTTCACCGTTGCGAGTGTGAACGACCTATATCTGCGCACAACAGGCCTTGCGCGCGCGGATTTGCTGGGACGGCCGTTTTTCGACGTGCTCGCCGCGCCTGGTCAAAAAGTCGCAAACGGCTTTCGAGAATTGCACGCATCCTGGGAGAGCGTCGCCGCGACAGGCCAACGCAACAGCACCGAGTTGCAGCGTTTCGATATGTGCGATTGCGAGGGTAAAACGGTGCGCCGTTATTGGACCACCGCGAATGCGCCGCTAAAAGACGGCGCCGGCAACGTCACGCACATCATCCATCAGTTGAGCGATCTCACGGATCGCGTGAATTCGATATTCTTCGCCGGCGAACCGCTCGACGCCGCTGATCTCCGCATTGTCACGATGCCGGAGCGCTATTTTCTCATGGAATGGCAGCACCGCTTCCGCAATGCGTTGGCGATCATCCGGTCAGTCGCGAAGCGCACCGCCGAAAACGCCAAGACGGTGCCTGACTATCAATCCCATTTCGATGGCCGCTTGGGCGCCTATGCGCGCGTGCAATCCCTAATCGCCCGCAATCCGAGTGAGGGCGTCGATCTCGGGATCATGGTGGCGGAAGAACTCCGCGGCCAGGGCGCGCACGAAGGCCGCCAAGCGGAGATTTCCGGCGATCCTGTGTTCTTGCCGCTGAAGACCGGCGAATCCATGGGATTCGCGATTCACGAACTGGCCACGAACGCCATGAAGTTTGGCGCTTTGTCTTTTCCCGGCGGTTCGGTGCGGGTGAGCTGGCGCGTAGAGGGGCCGGACGCGGCGAAAAGCCTCCACTTGGAGTGGGAGGAGCGTTGCGCCGCCGGCGTCAAGATCGAACCGCCGGCGCATCGCGGCTTTGGCTTGGAATTCCTCGAACAGAGCTTGCCCTATGATCTCGACGCGACCGTCGCGATAGAGTTTGCGCCGCAAGGTTTGCGCGTGACCATGGATGTGCCGTTCGGCCGCGGCAATGGGCGATAGCGCCCACCTCGGCGGGTGGTTGCGTCTTCTCGCGCGCGCAGTGCTATAATCAGCGCATCCGGTGCGCGCGGGCGCGGCCGGTTTGTTGCTTGAGGCGTAAACGGTCACCATGAAGATTGCGGTTGCGGGAGGCGGGATCGGCGGCCTGAGTGCGGCCTTGTGCCTTGCGCAATGGGGGCACGAGGTCATCGTCGTTGAGCGCGCCGCCGAAATTCACGAAGTCGGCGCGGGCATCCAGCTCAGCCCCAATGCGATGAAGGTGTTTCAAAAGCTCGGGCTGGATCAAGCTCTCTTAAGCGCGGGCTTTCAGCCTGCAGCCGCAGAGTTTCGCTTCGGCAAGTCCGGCCGGCAGATCTTCAGCGCGCCGCTGGGCGCATGGGCGGAACAGCGCTGGGGCGCGCCCTATGTCCACATCCATCGCGCCGATCTCATCGCCATTCTCACGCGCGCACTGGCGCACGCCGCGCCGGGCGCCTTGCGCCTGGGAACAGGTGCGGTGCGCTACGCGCAATCGAATGCGTCCGTGGCGCTGATGCTGGATGCAGGCGAGGCCGTGGAATGCGATGTGATCATCGGCGCAGAGGGCATTCATTCCGCCTTGCGGGCGCAGATGCTGGGCCCGGAGCGGCCGCGCTTCACAGGCTGCGTGGCCTGGCGCGCGACGACGCCGGTGGAAAAGCTCGGCGATGATGCGCCGCCGCCTACCGCCTGCGTCTGGGCGGGCGAGGGCGCGCATTGCGTCACCTACCGCCTGCGCGGCGGGACGCTCGCCAATTGGGTGGGCGTGGTCGAGCGCAGCAATTGGACGAAGGAAAGCTGGACCGAAATGGGCGCGCGCGCAGAGGCGCTGGCCGATTTCGAAGGATGGCATCCAGTGATCCGGCGCATCATCGAAAACGCGGATGTGCATTTGCGTTGGGCTTTGTTTGATCGCGCGCCGCTGCCGCGTTGGACGGATGGTCGCGTGGCGCTGCTCGGCGATGCGTGTCACCCGATGCTGCCTTTTATGGCGCAGGGCGCTGCTATGGCGATCGAGGATTCTTGGATTCTCGCGCGTTGCCTCGCCAAGGGCATTACAGCGCCCGCGGGCTTGAAAGCGTATGAGGCTGCGCGGCGCCCGCGCACGGCGAAGGTCCAGGCTACCTCCCGCGCCAATGCGGGGACGTTCCACGCGCGCGGCGTCGCCCGCGCAGCCTTTGGCCCGATGTGGCTCGCGGGGAAGGTGGCGCCGGCTTTTATCCAGGCGCGGCTGGATGAGTTTTATGCCTACGATGCGGTGAACGCTCCGCTGTAAGCGGGCGGGGCAGATGGCTTTAAAATGAACCTATTCGATGATTTCGAAATCCGGCCGAATGCGGCGCCACCGTAGTCCCGCAGAGAGTCCGAATAACTAAGCGAAACTGGCATTCCACAGGCTGCGCCGATCCGGGCGTTGCTCGAAGAGTCGTTCGTCATCTTCACGGGAAATCGAAAAGACATAAGGAATAAGTTTCGTTCCGCGGACAATGCCGCACACGTTGCTGCAGCATTCGAACTTGCATTGCATGAGGTAATGGTGCGTCAGGACTTGAGGGCATCATCATCGGAACTTTCTAATGGGGGAAAGCCTGATTTCAAAATCACGTGCGCCGGCGCAGCAACATTCATCGTCGAGGCGCGTATGCTTCAGCCTAACGAAAACGTCCACTATCGGGAGGCGCTCGACGCAATTGCGTCAGTCAAGCGACCGAATGTTGAATGGTATGTGTGGATTGACCACGACCCGCAGGATCAATTCGCTTCAACCGCGCTCGCCGCCAAGCTCACAGCCTTCGCTGATAGGCACCCTGGCGATGCGCTGCCGACCAAGTTTAGCAGTCAAGGGCCGCATCTTCTGTTTGAGCAAGGTAGGACCCGCCTAAGCATCTAAGGCTTAAACAAAGCAAACGAGCCCGAGGGCTGCCTGTTACGGCGCGAGCCCGATAGCGAACTTGCTGACACTGCGAGCATTCGCAAGACGTTCAAGCGAAAGAAAGGACACTGCGACCTAGCACAACCTTACATCTTGGCGCTGTGCTCAGGCAAAGGCTACGCGACCGAGAGGCATTTCAGGAAGGTCCTGTTTCGTAAGTCATGCGGCGCCGGCTCCGAAGATTTTCGAGGTTAATGGGCAAAGGGGGGGGAGGATCACGAGTCAGTGGGGTATTGGCCTGCTACAATTTTAAACCCGCGAGCATCCACGCCGCGAGAATGCAGCTTTTCGCAAAACTAAAGGCCACCCATCCTCTGAGTTTCAATCCGTTCGGAAGTGTGCTCGCCGCGCCAGCGGATTCACTTTCCGATGCCCCAAGCACGCCGTTGCACGAAATGCTGAAGTTGTCATTGAACTGGCCGGGCGAGTGAGGCGCCATTTCGTAAAACCCGGTTTCCCAAAAGTAACCGCGCTCCGCGCCAATCGCGCATTCGCACGCCAATGCTTGCGCCCCTTCGGGGAATGGGCCAAAAATCCTATTCAAAGAGCGCGCGGACGAAGCGCCACGAGGAGAGACAATGACCACGCAAGTTCGCCCGACGCTGTCGCTGCATCTGATCAATTTCGCAGGCGAGGATCACACCGCCGGGTGGGAGCATTTGTTTGCGCTGGCTCGCGCCGCCGACGCGGCGGGAGTCGATAAGGTGCTGGTGTCGGATCATGTGGTCTTCGGCGAGGCGCTGGACGATTATGCAAAGCCCGAGGTCGGCGGCCGCGTGGGGGGGCAACAGCCCACCGGGCCGGACGGCCATTGGCTCGACCCGCTCACGACGCTCGCCATGGTGGCGGCGCAGACAAAGCGCGTGCGCCTCGCGACGCAGATCCTGCTGGCGGGCATCCGCCGTCCGGTGACGCTGGCGAAGTCGACGTCGACTTTGGATGTGCTGTCGGGTGGACGTCTCGATCTGGGCGTCGGCGTCGGCTGGCAGAAAGCGGAATATGACGCCGCCGGACTACCGTTTGAAACACGCGGCAAGGTTTTGGACAACGCGTTGGAAGCCCTCACCGCGTTCTGGCGCGGCGGCGCGATCTCCGTCTCCCAGCCCGGCCTCACCTTCGAGAAAATCCACCAGGGCCCGATGCCGCTGCAAAAGGGGGGCGTGCCGCTCTGGATCAGCGGCACGGTGCGCGATTCCACCGCGCGGCGTCTGGCGTCACATGGCGAGCGCTGGATCGCCTGGGGCAAGGACGAAGATGTCGCGGTATCGATCCCTCTGCTAAAGGACGCCATCGCCAAGGCCGGCGGCAAGCCCGACGCGCTCCAGGCCTCCGCGCCGCTGCCCGCGAAATACACCGCGGAGCGCGCAATCGACATTGCCGCAACCATGGACAGGGTGCCGGCGCGCCTTGCGGCGGGGCAGACGGATTTCAGCTTCGCTTTCCTGGAGCAAGGCGACGAAGCGACAAAGACCGAAAAGCTCCGCGCCATCGTGACGGCGTTCGACGCGGCCACGGGACGCGCATAGGGAGCGGGCTATGACCAAAGGCGTCGCCGTCGTAACGGGCGCGAGCCGGGGCGCAGGCGCGGGCATTGCGCGCGCGCTCGGGGCCGAAGGCTACATTGTCTATGTCACGGGCCGCAGCCAGACGCCGGACGCATCGCCTTTGGGCGGGACCATCCATGACACGGCCGCACAAGTAACGGCCGCCGGCGGACGCGGCGTGGCCTTCGCCTGCGACCATGCCGACGATTCCGCGGTGCAAGCGCTGTTCGCTGTAATCGCGCGCGACGAGGGGCGGCTGGACATATTGGTCAACAACGCCACGACGCTGCACGATGATTTGATCCAGCCCGGCCCGTTCTGGACGAAGCCCACGAGCATGGGCGACATCCTCAATGTCGGTCTGCGCTCAAGCTATATCGCGGCGCATGCGGCGGCGCCCTTGTTGGTGGCCAAGCCCGGCGGGCTGATGATCTTCACTTCAGCGCCAGGCGCGGTGTCGTACACGCACGGTCCGGCCTATGGCGCGCAAAAGGCGGGTACGGACAAAATGTCCGCCGATATGGCGATCGAGCTGCGGCCTTATGGCTGCGCATCCGTCTGCATCTGGATGGGTATTCTAAAGACCGAGCGCACAGCGGCGGCTGTCGCCGAACGTCCCGGCCAGTTCGACGCGCTGCTGGCCATGGCCGAGACGCCAGACTTCACCGGCCGAGTCGTCGCCGCGATCCACAAAGACCCGGAAATGATGGCGCTCTCCGGTAATACAATCATCGGCGCGGAACAGGCGCAGAAATACGGCATCCGCGATCTCGACGGGAGCAGCCCCGGCTCGCTCCGGCCGCTCGTCGGCGGCCCGTTCAAATATGATGAGATCGTGCTGGACGAGGGACGGGGCGTTTGAGGCGCGGAGCCTGACGCCCAGAATGCGCCACGTATTCCAACGCCGGTGGAACCAAACGTCTTTGTGACGATTGTGGAATTCGAAGCGGCGGGACACGGCTAATTCGTGATCGACCCCTCGTCATCGTTAGCCCACGAAGCCCTTTCTCAGCGTCCCGGACCATACCTGGGCGCTATGCATTTCCAAACCCGGCCAACCGGGATTAGTCGAAGGCGATGATCGGGCAGTCTTTAAATCAACCGCTGCATCCAATATATTTGTTCCGGAGCAATAGGACGAAATATGGCAGGCGGTTGGACGCGCGACGGCGCGGTATCGGACCAAATCGACGACACGATAGCGGACAGCGTCTCTTACGCACGCGCCCGGCTTGCGTCAGGCGAGGGCACGGTTGACTGCGTCGAGTGCGGCGAACCTATCCCCGAGGCGCGCCGCAGAGCCTTGCCCAGCGCGCGCCGGTGCGTGCAATGCCAATCTGGCCGTGACGATACGGCCATTCCCGGAATCAACAGGCGCGGCAGCAAAGACAGCCAATTGCGCTGACGCGCCTGTAAGCGCGGCTTATAAGGGCGACTTTATATCAAAGACTGCCCGCGCGCGGGACATGATTCTCCAAGAACGCCGGGTTCAGACCCTGTTCAGCGCCTATGGCCCAATTTGCGTCATCGATCTGAATCACGCGGCTGTTTTGGTTGCCGTCCGGGTCCGGAGTGTTTCTGATGAAACGCATTGCAACAGCGTTTATGGCCACATTGATCGCGGCAGGCTCGCTGATCAGCGCGCCGGCGATGGCTGCGCCCGGCCGAACCGCAGCGAACGAGCCGCCTACCGCGACAACGGCCAGCGTGAAGAGAGCGGCCGCGAAAACCGCGGGCGTTCGGGCGCCAATGAGAATGACGGGCGCTATAATGACCGCTTCGCGAATCGGAATCGTGACGGCCGCAACGACCGCTATAGTGACCGGGATTGGCGTCATAATGATCGCTACGACCGCTACAGCGATCGCGATTGGCGCCGCGGCGAGCGCATCAGCGCCTATGAGCGCCGGCACTTTCGTCCGGTGAGCTATCGCGACCATTATCGCGATGCGCCGCGCGGCTATCGCTACGAGCGGAACGATCGCGGCGATGTGCTGTTGATCGGCATCGCCACCGGCATTATCGCCGGCGTGATCTTGAGCGGCAATTAAAGCCGGCTGCCGGAGCACGCGTCAGACATGGCGCGGGCTTTGCCGTGTCACGGAACTGTAACGTTTGAAATCGCTGCTCATTGTTTGGCGTCTGTTAAACATTTGACCGGACAAGCGGTCTACCCATGCGCGTCACATTTGAAGTTTTAATGCGTGGCGGGAATATCGCAGCGGCACGCTTTCTTCACGCTGTCCGCATACATGAGCAACAGTGGCTCTTTCCCGCATTGCAAAGGAGAGGGTTCGCCCTACAATCCCGCCATGGACTTATCTGACAGCTTTGTGCAGCCGCTCGCCGCGTTCGTTGAGCAGCATCAATTCTGGGCGGGCGCCGTCGTGGGCGGCCTGGCGTTCCTGGAATCGCTGGTTCTGATCGGCGCGTTCATTCCGGCGACCGCACTCATGCTTGCCTGCGGCGGCTTGATCGCAGCTGGGATTCTCGATCCGGTGAGCACCATTGCGTGCTGCGTGGTCGGCGCTGTTGCAGGCGATGCGGTGTCGTTCTTTGTCGGCCAGAGACTGGCTGGCAAAAAGCTGTCGCCGCAATTGATGCGGTTCCGGCGGCAGGTAGCGCGGGCGCGCTTCTACACGCGCCGCTATGGCGCTTTGACCATTTTTGCTGGTCGCTTCTTCGGACCGCTGCGCGCCTTCGTGCCGACGGTCGCCGGGATGCTGAAAATGAACCCGCGCACCTTCCAGATCGCGAACGTGCTCTCGGCTTTGGTCTGGGCGCCGCTGATGCTGGCGCCGGGCTATTTTGGTGTCCTGGGTTTTGCGGCGCTGGAAGCACAAGAGGATCGCCTCCTGGCGACGCTGGCCATTGCGCTTGCCGCGCTCGTCGTCGCGGGCGGCGTCTCTTATCTGGTCTGGAAGCGACTCGATCTGAAGACGAAAGCGTCGCTGGTGCGGTCGTAGCCCAAAGCTGCGCTCCTTGGCGTCTTAGCGTCACCGCGCAGAAATCATGCCGAAATCGCTCTACGATAAGCTGTATAAGTAATCCCTGCGGCGGCGCTCGCGCAGGGTGCGCGGCCATCACCCCCCATAATGCGGCTCAGCCAATCCCTTCACGCCCAAGCCGTCAATCACGAAGGAAAATCCGTCATGCTCCGCTTGGGCGTGGCCTTGGAACAGGCTGGTGTCCAAAGTAGTGACGAACAGGCGATCGAGATGATCGCCGCCGAAGGTCACGCTGGCTGGGTTCTTGGACGGCACTTCGACCGTGCGCTCGAGCTTGCCGTTGGGGCGATACACGGCGATCACGCCGCCGCCAGGAATGGCCGACCACAAGAGGCCGTCCGCATCCACCGTCGCGCCGTCCGGGAAACCGCCCAGATCGCGCGTGTCGGCGAACAGGCGGTGCTCGCCTAAATCGCCGGTCTCAATATCGTATTCATAAGCATAGATTTCGCTGACCATGCTGTCGGCGAAATAGAAGGTTTTGTCGTCGGGCGACCAGCAGGGGCCGTTGCTGACGCAAAAGCCGCTATCGAGAACCTTCACCGAGCCATTCCCATCGACGCTGTAAAGATCGCCGATCCGCTCTGCGAAATGCGCGTGCGCCGCGCCGACAATGAAGCGGCCGCGCCGGTCCACCTTGCCGTCGTTCAATTGCAGCTGATCATTGAGGGTGGGGAGAGTCTTGAACGGCGTGACGGCGCCTGAGTCGAAATCGAAGGCATAGAGCCCGTCGACGAGCGACAGGATCGCTCCGCCGGACTTGCGCAAGGCGAACGAGCCGACGAAGCTTGGCGTGTCCCATCCATCCAGCGCGCCGGTGTCCGGGTCGAAGCGGAACAGCTTTTTGCCGCGCATATCGATGAAATAGAGGCGGCGGGTCGCCTGATCCCAGATCGGGCCTTCGCCCACGGCGCAGCGGGGCGTGGGCAGTTTTTCGATCGTGAAACCCATGATAGCCGTCTCCCAGATACAATCCTTGATTATTGTGGACCAAAAATGCACGCTAGGTGTCAAGCAACCACAAAGGGCGCCGCTTTGCAGGCTCAAAGGGCCGCCTATCTCTTAAGCAGCGTTGCTTTTTTGACCTGAGGCCGCAAATCCAAGCGCAAAAGCCCGCCCTTCGTATTATGGATGCGCCCCGTTCCTTCGCCCTTATCAGCGGATTATTGTTGTGACCGATTCGTACATCCTGACCCTTTCTTGCGACGACCAGCCTGGGATCGTGGCGGCGGTGACGGGTATGCTCTTCGAGGCGGGCGGCAATATTCTCGAGGCGCAGCAATTCGACGACGTCGAAACCGTGCGCTTTTTCCTGCGCATCAAATTCCGCTTCGAGCCGGCTTCGATCGGCGAGGCGGCCTTCCAGGAGAATTTCCTGGCGATCGCGGACCGCTACACTATGGACTGGCGCTTGCGCCGCATGGCCGACAAACAGCGCGTACTGCTGCTGGTCTCCAAGTTCGACCATTGCCTGGGCGATTTGCTCTACCGGCACGGCATCGGCGAGTTGAACATGCATATCGCCGGGATCGTCTCGAACCATCCGTCCGAGGCGCTGAGCCTTAATCTGTCGACGGAAATTCCGTATTTCCATCTGCCGATCACGAAGGACACCAAGCCGCAGCAGGAAGCGCAGATCAAAGAGATCGTGGAGCGCGAGAAGGTCGATCTGGTCGTGCTCGCCCGCTACATGCAGGTGTTGTCGGATGATATGTCGCGCTATCTCTCGGGCCGATGCATCAACATCCATCACTCTTTCCTGCCGGCCTTCAAGGGCGCGAAACCCTATGAGCAGGCGCACAAGCGCGGCGTGAAGATGATCGGCGCCACGGCGCATTACGTCACCGCCGATCTGGATGAAGGCCCGATCATCTGCCAGGACGTCGAGCCGGTCACCCACGTCGACACAGGCGAGGATTTCGTACGCAAGGGCCGGGACATTGAGCGTCGGGTTCTCGCGCAGGCCGTGCGGCTGCACCTGGAAGACCGCGCGCTGCTGAACGGCACGAAGACGGTCGTGTTTTGATCAGCACTTGCCCGCCGTCACTCCGGACAAGCCCTGCGTAGCAGGGCTTGTCCGGGGCCCACTCTGAAGCACATCCGGCCGTTTCGGGTCTGGTGCCGCCTAAAAGTGCAAATTCTTCAGCGACCGGATGCGCGGCACAGAGGACCCCGGTATGCACGCTGCTGTGGAGCGGCAACCGGGGTGACGGCGGAGTTTCTCTCGCAACCCCAAAAATTTTTCGTCCCACGTTTTGCCTGTAGAAAGCCGCGTTCGTTGACGCTGACGGCGCGCCTCGCAAAAAACCTCCATGTTTTGCGTGCGCGCGGCGCGATTGCGCTCCCACCAACGCCGCGCATCCCACCCAGTGGGACGGCGCTAAGCTTCTGATTCTGCATAAGGTATTGCGGCGCAGTTCTTTTCCTGTAAATCGAGTCCAAGTTTTACTCGCGGCGGCAGATTCTGTTCGCTGTTCATCGGGAAATCCTAATGCCGCAAGGCCAGCAAACACCGCCGCGCGTCTCGTTCGAATTCTTTCCGCCCAAAACGGAAAAGCTCGAGGAGCAGCTCTGGGCCTCCATCGCGCGGCTGGCGCCGCTGAACCCCAGCTTCGTCTCTGTCACCTATGGCGCCGGCGGCTCGACCCGCGACCGCACGCACCGCACCGTCGCGCGCATCGCTGCGGAGACAGGGCTGAAGCCCGCCGCACATCTCACCTGCGTCGCCGCGTCGCGCGATGAGGTGCACGAAGTGTTGCGTGAATATTGGGAAGCGGGCGTGCGGCATATAGTGGCGCTGCGCGGGGATCCGCAAACCGGCATCGGTACAAAATTCGAAGCGCACCCCGATGGCTACGCCTCAAGCGCTGATCTGGTCGAGGGCGTGAAGAAGATCGCGGATTTCGAAGTGTCCGTCGGCGCCTATCCCGAGCTGCATCCCGAGGCGCAAGGGCCCGATTCCGACGTCGAGATGCTGAAGCGCAAAATGGGCGCGGGCGCCGATCGCGCCATCACCAATTCCTTTTTCGATCCGGCGCACTTCCTGCGCTTCCGCGACAAAGCGGCAGCGTCGGGGATCACCATCCCTATCGTGCCGGGCATCATGCCCATCGCCAACGCCAAGAACAATTTCGGCTTCGCGCGCAAGACTGGCGTGACCATCCCGCCGGAGCTAGTCGATCTGTTCGACGGACTCGAGGAAGACCCTGAGACTGCAAAGCTCGTCGCGGCGACGGTGGCGTCCGATATGTGCGCTTTGTTGCGCAATGAAGGCGTCGACGATTTCCATTTCTACACACTGAACAAGGCGGATCTGACATTGGGCGTCTGCCGCTTGCTCGGCGTGCGCGCACAAAAACCCTCCGAAGATTTGGGGACAGCATGAACCGTACTGAACGCCTCGCCGCCATCGCCAAAACGATGCAGGAGCGCATCCTCATTCTCGACGGCTCGATGGGCGCCTATCTGCAGGGTTTCAAACTGACCGAAGCGGATTACCGCAAGGGCCGGTTCGAGGATCACAAAGATTCCCTAAAGGGCAATAACGACCTCCTGCACCTCACGCGGCCGGACGTGATCGCGCGCGTGCACGAGGATTATCTGAACGCCGGCGTCGACATCATCGAAACCAACACCTTCTCCGGTACGGAAATCAGCCAGGCCGAATATCATCTGGAATCGGTGGTGCGCGACATCAATGAAGTGGGCGCGCGCGTCGCCCGCCAAGCCTGCGACAAGTTCGAAGCCAAGGACGGCAAGCCGCGCCTCGTGGCCGGCGCCCTCGGTCCCACGACCAAGCTGCTCTCCATGTCGCCGAACGTGAATGATCCAGCCTTCCGCGACATCGACTTCAAAACCATGGCGCGGAATTATAAGGATCAGGCGCTCGGTCTCATCGCGGGCGGCTCCGATCTGTTGCTGATTGAAACCATCACCGACACGCTGAACACCAAGGCGGCGCTCTGGGGCATCTGGGAGGCCTATGACGAGACCGGCGATGAATTGCCGATCTGGATCTCCGCGACCATCACCGACAAATCCGGCCGCACGCTGTCGGGCCAGACGGTGGAAGGCTTTTGGAACGCTATCCGCCACGCCAAGCCCTGGGCCGTGGGGCTGAATTGCGCACTGGGGCCGCAAGACATGCGCGCCTTCATCGCCGATCTGGCGCGCGTCGCCGAATGTCCTGTGTCGGCCTATCCGAACGCCGGTCTGCCGAATGCGATGGGCGCCTATGATGAAACGCCGCACACAATGGAAGTGCATTACGCCGAATGGGCCAAGGCGGGGCTGGTGAATATCCTCGGCGGCTGCTGCGGCACCACACCGGATCACATCGCGCATATCGGCCATGCGGTCGAAGGCGTGACGCCGCGCAAATTCGGCAAGCATGACGTGCGCATGCGTCTGTCCGGCCTCGAACCTTTCAACGCAGTCGCTTGATCATGTCCAATCTCTTTGCAAATTTCATCATTGTCGGCGAGCGCACCAATGTCACGGGCTCGGCGAAATTCCGAAAACTGATCGAAGCCGACGATTACGGCGGCGCGCTCGCGGTAGCGCGGCAGCAGGTCGAGAACGGCGCGAACATCCTCGATGTCAATCTAGACGCAGCGATGATCGATGGCGTCTCGGCCATGCGCACCTTCTTGAACCTCATCGCGGGCGAGCCGGACATCGCGCGCGTGCCGCTGATGATCGACAGCTCCAAATGGGATGTGATCGAAGCCGGCCTGCAATGCACGCAGGGCAAGCCGATCGTGAACTCCATTTCCATGAAGGAAGGCGAGGCGGCGTTTCTGGCGCAAGCCAAGAAGGTGCAGCGTTACGGCGCGGCCTGTGTCGTGATGGCGTTTGACGAACAGGGCCAGGCCGATACGGCGGCGCGCAAGATCGAAATCTGCACGCGGGCCTACAATTTGCTCCGCGATAAATTGGATTTCCCGCCGGAAGACATCATTTTCGATCCGAACATTTTTGCAGTCGCCACCGGCATCGAAGAACACAACAATTACGCCGTCGATTTCTTCGAGGCGGCAAAGGTGATCAAGGCGACGCTGCCGCATTGCCATATTTCGGGCGGTCTCTCGAATGTCAGCTTCTCGTTCCGTGGCAATGAGCCGGTGCGCGAAGCCATGCACGGTGTGTTTTTGTATCACGCCATCCGCGCGGGCATGGATATGGCCATCGTCAATGCCGGCGCGCTGCCGGTTTACGATGACATCGACGCCGAATTGCGCGAACGCGCCGAGGACGTGATCCTCAATCGCCGCCCGGATTCCACCGAGCGTCTCTTGGAGATCGCCGACAAATTCAAGGGTGGCGAAAAGCGCAAAGATTTAAAGGATATGTCCTGGCGCGAAAAGCCGGTGACGGAACGCATCCGCCACGCTTTGGTGCAGGGCTTGAACGAATTCATCGTCGAAGACACCGAAGCCGCACGCCTCGAACTTGGTCGCCCGCTGCTCGTCATCGAAGGCCCTTTGATGGACGGCATGGGCACGGTCGGTGATCTGTTCGGCGCGGGGAAGATGTTCCTGCCACAAGTCGTGAAATCCGCGCGCGTGATGAAACAAGCCGTGGCGCATCTCATTCCCTTCATGGAAGAGGAAAAGCGCCTCTCAGGCCAAGAGCAAAGCTCCGCCGGCAAGATCGTCATGGCGACGGTGAAGGGCGATGTGCACGATATCGGCAAGAATATCGTCGGCGTCGTGCTGCAATGTAATGGCTATGAAGTCGTCGACCTCGGCGTCATGGTCCATTGCGACAAGATTTTGGACGCCGCCATCGCCGAAAAAGCCGACGCCATCGGTCTGTCGGGCCTGATCACGCCAAGCCTGGATGAGATGTGCTTCGTCGCCTCGGAAATGCAGCGCAGGAATTTCAGCATGCCGCTGTTGATCGGTGGCGCCACTACCTCGCGCACACACACCGCCGTGAAGATCGCGCCGTGTTATGCTGGCCCGACGATTTATGTCGCGGACGCCTCGCGCGCCGTGCCGGTAATGCAAAAGCTTTTGTCGCCGGATGACAGTGCTGGCTTCGCCTCGGCTGAACGCGCCGCGCAGGACAAAGCCCGCGAAGCCTATCTCTCAGGGCAGGATCGCACGCCGCGTCTGCCGATCGCAGAGGCGCGCAAGCGCGGGCCGCAGATCAGCCATGAATCCATCGTGAAGCCGAGCTTCCTCGGCGCGCGCCCGGTGGAAGCCTCGCTGGCGGAGCTGGCCAAATTCATCGACTGGACTCCGTTCTTCTCCTCGTGGAAGCTGGTCGGCCGCTACCCGCAAATCTTCGAAGACGATGTGATGGGCGAACCGGCGAAGGCCTTGTTCGCCGACGCACAGGCGATGCTAAAACAG
>Ga0247832_1000740_pt1 | contig 64246 bp, 72 predicted proteins | sample LaCruzMarch2015__10_FD_192407 | JGI IMG/M metagenome (GOLD analysis project Ga0247832, IMG submission 192407) | Freshwater microbial communities from meromictic Lake La Cruz, Castile-La Mancha, Spain - LaCruzMarch2015_4m | ecosystem: Environmental > Aquatic > Freshwater > Lake | place: Spain... | reverse complement strand
TTGCCGAGTTGGAAAGCCCATTGGACGACCAGATCGTCAAAGACGCCGCCGCCAGCGTTCAGCAGGCCATTACAGACATTCTGGTGGATAGATCAGGCCGCGCCATGAGCGCCTTCGCTGAGCGCTTTCCTGACGAAGCGGAATTGCGCTTCGTCGCAGCCGGCGGTGTTGCAGCCAATCAATCGATCCGAAAAGGGCTGGAGAAGGCCGCAACACAGCGCGGCTTCAGATTCTTGGTTCCGCCGATGCGTCATTGCACCGACAATGCGGCGATGATCGCGCTTGCGGGGGCGGAATGGCTCGCCGCCGGCCGGCGCAGCCCACTGGATTTCTCAGCGCGCCCGCGTTGGCCTTTGGATGAGGCCTCCGCAGCCAATGCACCGACGCATGTGCCCGGCCGCAAAGGGCCAAAGGCCTAAAAACAACAAAATCAAAGTCTTAAAAAGAAAAAACGGGCGCGACCCACTCGCACCCGCTTTACTTGCTCGCGTTAAAAGTCCGAGGACAGGACCCAATTACCACGAAAAGATCGTCATGAAGAACGACGCCAACGTGATCGCCGAAAGCGCGAACCACGCCGTATGGCGGACGGTTACATTCTCAAAATAGTGCTCAAAATTCGACATTAAGGCCTCCGATAAAGCTCGGGAGGAAGGAACAGCGAGGCGGGGAGGAGAGTGCCTCGGGACCAGAGCCCTCCGCCCTGATCACCCAATCGATATAGGCCGCTGTTCGCACTTGCGCAATGAATATTTTTGTAAATGTTCAGTATTTTATATTCATTATTGCCGGACTGGTATGCATTTTTTCATGACGCGCGGGCTTGAACTCTCGACAAACCAATCAAAAGAATATCCAAAAGAGCGCCGAGATCGCGCGTTAGTTCTTCCTCGCTCATCCGGCTGGAGAAGCTGGGCGTACGGAACTTATAGACCGCCGATTGGATACTATCTGCTAATTTATCAACATCTTGAACAGGCTCGAACTCACCGCTCGCGATACCTTCCTTCAGGATTTCCCGCAGATATACGCGCTCCGCGGCAAGGCTATTGGCCCAGAAGTCAGGGCGTTCGCGCGCAATGATGTCGGAGATTTCAACTATGCGTGGTTGCTCAGTAGTAGTGGCGCGTATCCGTTGCGCGTCACTCATCAGCGCCAATTTTAACTTCTCGCGCGCTGACAGATCGCTGCGCTGCACAATGCCCGCATATACCTTGAACTCGATCTCGCGCCGCTCTTTCGCGAGCGCTTCGGCAATGTCGAGCTTGGAGGCAAAAAAGCGATAGAGATTGCCGGCAGACATTCTCAAGTCGGCGGCGATCTCCGCCATGGTTGTTTTGGCGTAACCAAAGTGCTGAATGCGCTCAGAGGCCGCTTTCAGAATTTTATCGCAAGTGTCGTTGGGAGCTGCCATGGCGCCTGTAGATTATTCTTTGCTAAGGATCGCGCACAGAAACAGAGCCCGATGTGCGTTCAACTATCAATAAATATCTTATGATCCGTTCACTCATCAATTTTGCAAGTGGTTGCACTGCATGAGTCCAACAATTCAACGCATAGGCGTGATTGGCGCCGGCGCATGGGGCGCCGCATTGGCGATCGCGTGTAATCGGGCGGGCCGTGACGTGACCCTTTGGGCGCGAGAGGCAGAAGTCGTCGCATCCATTCAAAGCACGCGCGAGAACGCCCTATTCCTCCCCGGCGTGAAAATTCCCGAAAGCGTCAACGCAACAGGCGACATCGCCCATGCAGCCCAGGCCGACGCCATACTTGTTGTTACGCCCGCCCAGCACACACGCAGCGCCTTAGCCGTATTGGCGCCGCATGTGCCTGCAGGCATGCCGGTGATCCTGTGCGCGAAGGGCATCGAGCGCGGCTCATTGTCCCTGATGACCGAAGCGTTATCGGAAACCATACCAGCCGCCGCCGCCGCCGTATTGTCCGGCCCAAGCTTCGCCAAGGAAGTCGCAAACGGCTTACCCACCGCGGTCACTTTGGCCTGCGCTGATCGCGCCTTGGGCGATCGCATCGTGCAGGCGATCACCTCCTCAACTTTCCGGCTCTATTATTCCAACGATCTGATCGGCGCTGAGATCGGCGGCTCGGTTAAGAACGTACTGGCCATCGCCTGCGGCATCGCGGATGGCCTGGGCCTAGGCGATTCCGCACGCGCAGCGCTCATCACGCGGGGCTTTGCCGAACTGACCCGGCTGGGCGAGGCCTTGGGCGGCCGCCGTGAAACGCTGACGGGCTTATGCGGCCTGGGCGACCTAATCCTCACCTGCTCCAGCGCCCAATCGCGTAATTTCTCGCTGGGACGGGCATTGGCGTCCGGCCAGAGCTCCAAAGACGCACTAAGCGGAAAGCACTCGATCGCAGAAGGCGCCGAAACCGCCCCCGCCTTGATCGCCCTCGCCGGCAAGGTTGGCGTGGAAATGCCAATTTGCGAAACGGTCCTGGCGATTCTCGAAGGCCGAACCACCAGCCAGGCTGCGGTCATATCTTTGTTGTCACGGCCATCCCGCGCGGAACTATAGGCCCACGCATCTTGGGGCGCGCTGACCGCATAAGACTTCAGCCGCATGGATTTTCGCAGGCCGGCGGGTTAAATCGCAAAAAGAATATTTGGAGCAAACAGATGACCGATCATGTCTTCCCCGTTCCACAAGAATGGGCCGAGCGCGCTTATGTGAACGCGCAGAAATACGAGGATATGTATCGGGCTTCCCTCGAAAATCCGGAGGACTTTTGGGCCGAGCAAGGCAAACGTCTCGATTGGTTCACGCCTTACACCAAGATCAAAGACGTTTCCTACAACGCCGCCGACTTCCGCATTCGTTGGTTTTACGACGGCGTCCTGAACGTCGCGCACAATTGCCTGGACCGGCATCTGCCCGCGAAAAAGGATCAAGTGGCCTTCATCTGGGAAGGCGACGAACCCACCAATTCCAAAAACGTCACCTATGGCGAGCTGCACGAAATGGTGTGCCGCACCGCCAACGTGATGAAAGCGAACGGCGTCAAAAAAGGCGACCGCATCACGATTTACCTGCCCATGATCCCGGAAGCAGCCGCCGCCATGCTGGCTTGTGCACGCATCGGCGCGATCCATTCAGTAATTTTTGCGGGTTTCTCGCCGCATTCCATCGCCGGGCGGATTCAAGATTGCGATTCGACCTTCGTCATTACGGCGGACCAAGGCGTACGCGGCGGAAAAATCATTCCGCTGAAAGATAATGTAGACGAGGCGTTGAAGGACTGCCCTGGCGTCAAAAACGTATTGGTTGTGACGCGCACGGGCAAAGGCGCACAAATGCAAGCCGGCCGGGATCTGGTCTTTGAAGACGAGATGAAGAAAGTCGCCGCCGATTGCCCCTGTGAGCCAATGAATGCGGAAGACCCGCTTTTCATCCTCTACACGTCAGGGTCCACCGGCAAACCCAAGGGCGTGTTGCACACAACCGGCGGCTATCTGGTCTGGGCGTCGATGACGTTTCAATATGTCTTCGACTATCACCCCGGCGACATCTTCATGTGCTCCGCTGATGTAGGTTGGGTCACTGGCCACTCTTACGTTGTGTACGGACCTTTGGCGAACGCCGCGACCTCCGTCATGTTCGAAGGGACGCCAAATTATCCCGACGATTCGAGATTTTGGAATGTCGTCGACAAACACAAGATCAACATTTTCTACACCGCGCCGACCGCAATCCGCGCGCTTGAGCGCCACGGCGATGGCCCGGTGAAGAAAACCTCGCGCGCCTCCTTGCGGCTTTTGGGCTCTGTCGGCGAACCGATCAATCCGGAAGCCTGGATGTGGTATTATCGCGTGGTCGGAGATGAGCGCTGCCCGATCGTCGACACTTGGTGGCAAACCGAAACCGGTGGAGTGCTGATTTCGCCGCTGCCCGGCGCCACGCCGCTAAAGCCCGGCTCGGCGACCAAACCATTCTTCGGCGTGCAGCCCGCAATCCTCGGTCCCAATCACGAACCCCTCGACGGCGCATGCGAGGGGCCGTTGGTATTGTTGGATTCATGGCCCGGTCAGGCGCGTTCGATCTATGGCGATCCGAAGCGCTTTATCGAAACCTATTTCACCACCTTCCCCGGCATGTATTTCACCGGCGATGGCTGCCGCCGCGATCACGACGGCTATTACTGGATTACCGGCCGCATCGATGACGTAATCAACGTCTCCGGCCACCGCTTAGGCACCGCCGAAGTCGAAAGTGCATTGGTGGCGCACCCGATCGTGTCCGAAGCCGCAGTCGTCGGCTTCCCGCACGACATCAAGGGCCAAGGCATCTACGCCTTCGTCACTCTGCAAGCAGGTGCGACGGCCAGCGAGGAACTCCGCGCGGATCTGGTGAAATTGGTGCGAAAGGAAATCGGGCCTCTGGCCTCGCCGGATCACATCCAGTGGGCGCCGGGTCTACCGAAAACGCGCTCGGGCAAGATCATGCGCCGCATCCTGCGCAAGATCGCCGAAAACGATTTCTCGAATCTAGGAGACACGACGACGCTCGCCGACCCAAGCGTTGTCGACGACCTCGTCGCGAACCGGCGCAACAAATAGGCTGGTTTAGGTTTTTACCGCGTCGTCGGGTTCTTCGGCCGCCAAGCGTTCATCACGCTTGCGGCCGAAATACTCGATCGCAGCGGCGAGCAATAGCAGCAACAACGCCAGCAGCGCCCAGAACCAACGGTTCTCCCAGACCGGCGTAGAGGCGCCGTCGAGTGATTGCGTTTGCACGACAGGCTCAGAATCGGCCTGCGCCTTGGCGGCTGGAATCGGCGTCGCCTCTTCCAAAGCTTGCGGGGCAGCCGGGGGGTTCATCGCCGGAGCCGCGTCCATCTTCGATGGAGAACCGGATTGCCCCGCCTGAGATTGCGTTGGGGCAGGCTCCTTACCGCTGAGGCGGCTGTCTGTCGGCCCGCTGGGCGTACGAACAGCCCAATCTTGGTTATTCTTGCCGCCGTCCGCTTGAGCGGCGCCGGCCCATAGAGACCCGATTGCGAGAATGACCGCCCAAAAGGGCGCGATCTTGCGCATAGTGTTCCCCACCATCTTCACCCAGCAAAAGTTAACGCGCATCGCAACGATGCGCCACCTTTAGGGGCGCCTCGCGCGTAAATAGGTGACGCTGCGGACTCCGACGCGAGAGATAATGCATTGAATCTAGAACGCTAGAGCGCTTCAGCGGCCTTCGCGAGATCGTCCTGCGCAGCCTTTATCGCCGCATCAATTGCAGAATCCCAAGCCGAATTCGCAAGATCGCCGGCATCCTTCGGAAACAGCACTGAGCGCGAAGCGTTGATAAGACCACCTTCGACGCCGGCAGACGTCAGACGGAACCCGGAAAGTGCGTCGACCGCCGAGCCGCCTTGCGCCCCATAGCCTGGCACAAGAAAGGGCGCATGCGGCGCAATGCTGCGAAGGCGCGCCGCTTCCGAAGGCGCGGTCGCGCCGACCACGAACATCAACGAAGACCAACCGCTTTCACCGATGAGTTCCGCGCCCATATCGGCCATCGCAGCGGCCACGCGTTCATAAAGCGGAGCGCCATCAACCAGCAACGACTGGAAATCATGCGCGCCGGGATTAGAGGTGCGCACCAGCACCGCGACGCCTCGGCCCGTTTTCTTGGCGGCGCAGACGAAGGGCGCAACAGAGTCCCGGCCCATATAAGGCGAGATGGTCAGGCAATCGGCCGCCATGGTTTGTTTTTCGCCGAGATACGCGCTGGCGTAGCCTTCACCGGTGGCGCCGATATCGCCGCGTTTGGCGTCGAGGATCACTAAGAGACCCGCCGCATGCGCAGTCGCGCAGACTTCTTGAAGCGTCTCATAACCGTCCGGCCCGAGCGCTTCGAACAAAGCTGCCTGCGGCTTCACCGCTGCAACTTTGCCGGCGCTCCGCGCAATCACCGCAAGACAGAATGTGCGCATAGCCGAAACGCCAGATCCGAACGCGGGCGGGATCCGGTCTGCGTAAGGGTCAAGACCAATGCAAAGCGGCCCGTATTTATGGACCGCCGCATTTAATCTGTCCGCGAAATTGCCTTGGCTCAAGACGCCTCTTTTTTCCCAATAATCAACGTGAACGGTACGGCAGGCGGCCCATTTTCGAGATGCAGCGCACCCATCGCCACAACAATATCGCGATCCTTGTGCTTCAGGCAGCCATTGATCTCATAATTGACGTGGTGCGTGGACATCACCGCGCGATCCGCATGCTCAAAAAAACGCCTCGATGATCTCATCGGTTGGATGATCGAACAAATCATCGCGATGTTCAAAATCATAGATGCCCTCGCCGCCCGTATCGGCGTCAAGCATGCGCGCCCGATAAACCGTCATCATAAACCTCCAGCCACGCCGCGTCGGAATGCGGCCAGAAGCTGATGCGCTTTCTCGATGACAGGTTGATAACGTGGGCTTACGCCTTGCGTTCAACCAGCAAATGCTTGAGTTCCGCGATCTTCTCCGCCGGGTTCAAACCCTTCGGACAAACCTGCGCGCAATTCATGATCGTGTGGCAGCGATAGAGGCGGAACGGATCTTCCAGCGCATCGAGACGATCGCCAGTCGCTTCATCCCGGCTGTCCACCACCCAACGGTGCGCTTGCAAAAGGGCAGCTGGCCCGAGATAGCGATCGCCATTCCACCAATAAGACGGGCAGGACGTTGTGCAGCAAGCGCATAGGATGCACTCATAATCGCCGTCCAGCTTTTCGCGGTCTTCCGGCGTCTGCAAGCGTTCTTTCTCCGGCGTTGGCGTCTCAGCGTGCAACCAAGGCTCGATCGACTGATATTGCGCATAGAATTGCGTGAGGTCGGGCACGAGATCCTTCACCACCGGCATGTGCGGCAGTGGCGAGATGCGGATGGCGCCGTTCACTTCGTCCATGCCCTTGGTGCAGGCGAGCGTGTTGTTGCCATCAATATTCATCGCGCACGAGCCGCAAACGCCTTCACGGCACGAGCGGCGGAAGGTCAACGTCGGGTCAATATTGTTCTTGATGTAGATCAGCGCGTCCAAAAGCATTGGCCCACATTGATCCGTATCGACGTAATACGTGTCCCAACGCGGATTCTCGCCAGTCTCCGGATCATAGCGATAGATTTTGAACTTGCGCGTGCGCTTGGCGCCGTCCGGCTTGCCCCAATCCTTGCCAGATTTGACTTGCGAACCACGCGGCAATGTCAACTCGACCATAAGACCCTATGCTCCCTTTAGCGTCGCATGCTGCGCTTGCGCGCCGCCATACCAATCAACATTGCGCGTCATCCACATGGTGAGCGCGATCGCAACGAAGCTGGCGATAGCGCCGACAACTAGCGCGTAATCCTCCAGCCTCATTAAAACGTAAAGCAAAACATAGACTCCAGCGAAAACCGCCAAGGCTCGCAATGCGTAGGCCTTACTGCCTAACACAGCGCCAGCATAAAGACCGATGCCGACGAAAATCGCTGGGATCGACATCATCGCAGCCAGTGCGCTCAACGAAAGCAACTTCAGACCCAGGGAACGGGCGGGGACGCGGAAGGAATCAGCCATGACGCTAACCGCTAACAGAAGGCAGGCGCACCTGGCGCTGCAGGCGCGCGAGGATCGCTCTGTGAACGCGGCGGAATCGCGGCCATTTATGAGCCGAATGCATATGCCAGCCGTGGATCAATACACCCGCGCTTTCGGCGGAATGGATTGTACGTCGTTGGTCATCGTGTTGGCGTGCACAGGCCGATAGTCGATCGTGACCTTGCCAGTATCTTGATCGAGCCATGCCAAGGTGTGCTTCATCCAATTCACGTCATCGCGGGTCGCAAAATCCTCGCGTGCATGCGCACCGCGGCTTTCCGTGCGATTGGCGGCGCCAGCCATGGTGACGACGGCCTGCGCGATGAGATTCTCATACTCCAGCGCTTCGACAAGGTCGGTGTTCCAAATCAAAGAGCGATCCGTAACGCCAATTTGCTTAGACATTTCATAGACTTCAGTGATTTTTTGAACGCCTTCGTCCAGCACTTCGCCGGTACGGAACACGGCGCAATTGGTTTGCATGACGTGCTGCATCTTGTCCCGCAACTTTGCGGTCGACATCGAACCCTTCGCATTCCGCAAACGGTCGAAGCGCGCGAGATGCGAGTCGCCGGCGTCCTTCGGCAAAGCCGGCGCGCCGCCCTTATCCACGATGTCCGCGCAACGCAGACCAGCCGCGCGGCCAAACACCACAAGATCGATCAGGGAGTTCGAGCCCAAACGATTGGCGCCGTGCACGGAAACGCACGCCGCTTCGCCAACGGCCATCAAGCCTGGCACCACTTTATCAGGATCGGAGCCGGACTTGGTGACGACTTCGCCATGATAATTCGTCTGCAGACCGCCCATATTGTAGTGAACAGTCGGCAGAACAGGAATCGGCTGGCGCGTCACGTCAACACCCGCGAAAATCCGCGCGCTCTCTGAAATCCCAGGCAACCGCGCCTCGATTATCTTCGGATCAAGGTGGTCAAGGTGCAGGAATATGTGATCCTTCTTCGGACCGACGCCGCGGCCCTCACGGATTTCGATCGTCATAGCGCGGCTCACCATGTCGCGCGGCGCCAGATCCTTCACGGTCGGTGCATAGCGCTCCATGAAGCGTTCGCCGTTCGAATTCGTGAGGTAACCGCCTTCGCCACGCACCCCTTCAGTGATCAAACAACCTGAGCCGTAAATACCGGTCGGGTGAAATTGTACGAATTCCATGTCCTGGAGAGGCAGACCAGCGCGCAGCGCCATGCCGCCGCCGTCGCCTGTGCAGGTATGTGCGGACGTCGCGGAGAAATAGGCGCGGCCATATCCACCGGTGGCCAAAATGACCATCTTGGCGCGAAAACGGTGCATCGTGCCGTCGTCTAGCTTCCAAGCTGTGACGCCACGGCAAACACCATCTTCCATGATCAGATCGAGCGCGAAATACTCGATGAAGAACTCGGTCTGGTGACGCAAGGATTGGCCATAGAGCGTGTGCAAAATGGCGTGGCCGGTGCGATCGGCCGCCGCGCACGTACGCTGGATCGGCGCTTCGCCATAATTCTTGGTCATGCCGCCAAAGGCGCGCTGATAAATCTTGCCTTCAGCCGTGCGCGAGAACGGCACGCCCCAATGTTCAAGCTCATAAACGGCGGCGGGCGCGTTACGGCAGAGATATTCGATCGAATCCTGATCGCCCAGCCAGTCAGACCCCTTCACGGTGTCGTACATATGCCAGCGCCAATCGTCCTCGCCCATATTGCCCAGCGATGCGGAAATGCCGCCCTGCGCCGCAACCGTATGCGAACGAGTCGGGAACACTTTCGAGATACAGGCGGTTTTCAGGCCGGCTTCAGCGCACCCAAGCGCCGCGCGCAGGCCAGAGCCACCAGCGCCGACCACGACGACATCGTAATTGTGGTCGATCCAAGAATAAGCGGCCATTCAATCACACCCAGCTAAAAACGCGGAAGATGGCGAAAAGCGCGGAAACCGCACCCGCCAGCGCCACGAACGTGTTCAAAACCAATAAGAGCAAACGCGTGCCGCTCTTTTGAATGTAGTCCTCGATTACGACCTGCATACCCACGCGCATGTGGGTGAAGGCGGCGATCACGAATAAAGCGGCCGGCACGGCGTTCCAGGGTGCGTTCAGCCACACCGCGGCATGCTCCCAGCCGAATTGCACGCGGCTCATGATCAACGAACAGATCAGCCATGGCAGCAGAATAAACAGCCCGATCGCGCTCACGCGTTGCGTGATGAAATGGCCGGTGCCTTCCTTCGCAGAGCCCAGACCGCGCACTTTCGCGAGCGGCGCGCGAATTGTGTTTTTGCTCCGGCTCATTGGATCGGCATCCCTTGCAAAAGCGACGCGGGCGCAGACGCTGAAATCGACCAAAACCAGATGCCCGCCGTCAAAAGCACAGCGCCAATGATAATGAGATTGCTGAACAGGCTCGAAAGCTTTGGATTGAAACCTGCACCCATATCCCAAACCAGATGACGCAATCCGCTGAGAATATGGAAGCTCACGCTGAAGACGACGGCCCAGAGGATAATTTGACCGATCACTGTGCCGATCAGCGCGGAGGACAGCGCATAGGCCTGCGGACCTAAAGCAATGCTGACCAGCCACAGCGAGAACAAAAGCGCGCCGCCATAGAGCGCTACGCCCGTGGCGCGGTGCAGAATCGAGGTGAGCATCGTGGCGTGCCAACGCCAAATCTGGAGATGCGGCGAGAGGGGCCGGCCTTCAGGGCCGCCTTTTCCTTTTCCCGCGCTAACGCCGTCCGCCATTATTTACCCGTCCCCATACCGTGCAAATCAATTTGCTGCGCACCTAGAAACTGCCGCGCCGCCGATGTCAATTCTCGTAACGCCTCGGAATGCGCACTGTTTTTGCGATAAGGTCGTATAAATCAAATTGATCTGAAATACGCGACGTCAATGCTTTGCGCCGTCCAACAGCGAAGCTCTATTGACGTAGCCGCCGCATCGCATTCAGGAAGACGTATTCCATTCTATTCACCAAGACTGTAGGGGCCATGCGCGACGTTTATATCGTCACCGCCGAACGCCTGCGCCTGCGCACCGAGCCGCATGCCGAAGCGTCGATCCTTCGCTATTTGGTGCGGGGCGAAACCGTGCACCGTTTGGAGATCGCCCCGGGCGACGATTGGTGGCGGGTGCGCCTCCGCTACGCTGTGACTGGGGCCTCCGTCGGCTGGGTGGCGGCCGAATGGCTGCGGGAGCGCAATCCCAAACCGCGAGTCATGAGCCGCGATGAAATGCGCGAAAAGCTGAAAGCCTTCGCCCCCAAGGGCGCCACGGCCTTGATCGACAGCGTCGCGGAGCCGCTAGCCGAGCAGCTTGCCGTTGCCAAGATCGATACACCGTTAAGATTACAGCATTTTTTCGCGCACGCCGCGTATGAGACAGACGAATTCACCTCGTTTCTCGAAGGCCATGGGCGCCTTCCCGATGATTATTTTCGGGAACATTGCGATCCGGACGGTCAATGGGGTCCAACCCTCGGCAATTCCGAAAAGGACGACGGGCCGCGCTTTAAAGGACGCGGTATGCTGATGTTGGCCGGCCGCGCGAATTATCAGGCCGCCGCCGACGCCTTGGGACTGGACCTAATCAACCATCCCGAACTGGTGGAGAGACCAGAAAATGCTGTAAAAACAGCAGTCTGGATTTGGAAGTCGCGCGATCTAGAAAAATGGGCCGATGCTGACGATGTCGCCGGCGCAACCCGCGCCTTCGCGGGACCGATGTTCGAACATATCCAAGGCACGGAAAGTGATCGCGCCGCCTTGGTGAACCGGGCGCGGAGAGTTTTTCGATAGCCGCACCTAAAACCTGCAAGCCCCAGTTTTAATTGACACATCGTACAAGGCCCCTAGACCCACGCTCCTAGGCGAGCCGATCTCAAATCGAGGAAACATCCGCCGACGCATTTTGTGTGCGCCTTTTAGTTCGATCAGCCTGCTGTCTTCCTATTGAAAATGGCTATAGCGTTCCGCATCATTCAGGTGACCGTATAATGCTTCTCCTCACCGGCGCCGCTGGCTTTATAGGCTTTCACACGGCCAACCGGCTCCTTGACGAGGGGCGCGAGGTTGTGGGCGTCGACATTGTCAATGACTATTACGATCGGGCTTTAAAGCGCGCCCGCCTGAACCTTTTGAAAGCGCGCAAGGGTTTCAAATTCGTCCATGCCGACATAGCCGACGGCGATGCGCTGGAAGCCGCTTTGCCTTCCGCCAAGGTCGAGCACATTGTGCATTTGGCCGCCCAAGCGGGCGTCAGATACTCGCTGGAAGCGCCATTCGCCTATGAACGCTCCAACGTTGCCGGGCACCTGACCATCCTGGAATATGCAAGGCGAGCGCCAAAGCTGAAACATCTGGTCTATGCCTCGTCGTCTTCTGTCTATGGCGACCGGGATAAAGGTCCATTCCGCGAAACCGACCGCTGCGACAGTCCGGCGTCCCTCTACGCCGCGACCAAAAAATCCTGCGAGCTCATGAGCGAGACCTATGCGCGGCTCTATGGTCTGCCGCAGACGGGCCTGCGCTTCTTCACCGTTTATGGCCCCTGGGGCCGACCCGACATGGCCTATTGGTCATTCAGCCGGAACATCCTGAATGGCGAACCGATAACGTTGTTCGGCAATGGCCTGCTATCGCGCGATTTCACCTATATCGACGATGTGGCGCCCGCCATCGCATGCATTCTCGAGCAACCGCCATCCGTCACTGACGGCCGCGCGCACGAAATCTACAATCTAGGCAATTCGACGCCGACCAGCGTGCTGGAGCTTGTCGAAGCGATTGAAACATCCCTCGGCGCGAAGGCGCAGCGCATAATGGCGCCGCCGCAACCCGGCGACGTGACCGTCACCTTCGCCGACATTTCCAAAGCCGCGAAAGCGTTCGGTTACGATCCCAAGACCAAGATCGGCGAAGGCATTCCGAATTTCACCGAATGGTTCAAAACAAAAGGGCGCCAATACGCGCCTTAAAACTTAGACGCCACCGCTGGTCGTTACGGACAGACCGTCTTCGCGCCAAATCTTCGGACGGCGCAAAAACGGATCGATCGGCGACCACACCATCGCTTTCGCCAGATTCCGGAGCGAGACCTTGCGCGACGCTTGTAAAGCGCGTCGCGTTTCGATCATGGCCGGCAGATCCTTCCAGCCATGCTTCAGGCCCAGCCAAGCCTCCTTCCACCCGCCGCGCATCGATACGATCAAAAGATCGATTCCGGTCATCGCCGCGTGCGCAGGCAATCCCGCCCAAAAGAACAATGCCGGCATATTCTTCACATAGATCCACATGCGATTACGGAACGCATGATAGGTGCGAAAAGCTGAGCGCCGTCCAATAGTCGAACCGCTGATATGACGCACCACCGCGTCCGGCGTCTGAACCGCCAATCCGCCGGCCAAACGCAAGCGAAAGCCCAGATCGACATCCACCCAAACCGCAAAAAAACGTTCGTCGAAACCACCGAGATCTAGAAAAGTCTGGCGGCGGAACAACGCGGCGACGGAAGGGGCGCTGAACACTTCGCCCTCCGAGTGTAGGAACTGGCGTTGGCGCCCTTGCCCGCCGCGAAAGGGAGCGCCGCCCGCCCAATAGGAATCGCCAACGCCATCGAAATACCCCATCTCGCCATCCCGCAGCATGGTTGACCCGAATGCCGCGGCGTTTGGGTTACGATCAGCCGACGCCACGAGATTCTCCAGCCATTCCGGCTCGGGAAAGGCGTCAGGGTTCAAAAAGGCGAGAAGCTCAGTTTGCAAAAGCGCCACAGCACGATTGTTCGCCGCCGCATAACCGACATTCTCCGGCAACTGGACTAGGCGAAAACCCTTGGGCATATCCGCATCGCTGAGGCGCGCGTCCAGCCCCGAGGCATTGTCGATGACCACCACTTCAAAAGATCTGTAACGCTGCGCAGCCATCGCTGCGCGCAAACGCGGCCAATGCTCCAAAGCATTGAACATCACGATCACAATGCCCACACGTGGCGGCCTTAGGGCGCCGTCCTCAAGCGTCATACAATACTCTCCGCGCCCAATCATCCAAGGCCGCCCGCCACGGCCGCAGCGAACGGCCCAACAGACGCTCCGCCTCAGCGCAGTCCAGCCGCGCATCCGCGGGCCGGGTCGCAGGCGTTGGATAATCCTTAGTCGTAATAGCTTTAAGCACCGGCGTCTTTCGCCCGGCCCTATGCGCCAAATCGAAAATCGCGGCGGCGAACTCGTGCCAGGTCGCTTCCCCGGAATTAGCCAAATGCAGGATCCGCGGCGCATCCGCGGCGCCCACCGTGCTCACGAGCGCCCCGATGTCCAAAAGCGCATCCGCCAGGTCCAGTGCGTAAGTCGGCCGGCCGCGCTGATCGTCCACCACCGACAGCGCATCACGCTTTGCGCCAGCCTCAAGCATCGTGAGCGCAAAGTTCTTTGGCCAAGGCGAATAAATCCACGACGTCCGGCACACGATGGCGTGCGGATGTGCGGCCAACACAGCCTGTTCGCCTTCCGCTTTAGAGCGCCCATAGACGCCGAGCGGGTTGAGCGGGGCGTTCGCCGCATAAGGAGCGCCGCCCGCGCCATCGAACACATAATCCGTCGAGACATGCAAAAACGGCGCCCGCGCATTATACGAAGCGGCGGCCAATGCGCCCGCACCGTCACGATTGACCGCATAAGCCTGCTCGGGTTCGAACTCCGCCAGATCCACTGCTGTGACAGCGGCGGCATTCACGACAAAGGCCGGCTCATATTTCTTAAACGCCGCAGCAATTGTCGCGGGATCGGCAAGGTCCAGTTCAGGGCGGCCCAGACAGATCGCCTTGAACCCATGCTTTGGCGCACGTTCCGCCAACGCTAGCGCCAATTGGCCCTTGGCGCCTGCGACGAGGATCGGAATTCCGGCCTTGCCCAATTCATCACCAGTACGTTGTTTAGAACCTTACCGGGCTAACCGTACACAATCGGCGCGTGAATAAGACTCTCACTTATAATTCATGCGATAATCGCAACGGTCTGCCGATCGGGGCCAGCCTGAAATCGCTGTTGGCCAAAGGCCGCATCAGAACGGAGGCGGAATATCCCTAAGACGCGGTAGGAAGCAATCCTTCGGCGACAAAACCGGGCCCTGCGCTGGCGCAGGCCAAGGAATCTCCAGGTCTGGATCGTTCCAAATCACGCCGCCTTCGGTGTCGGGCGCATAGAAATCAGTGACCTTGTAAAAGACCTCGGTATCGGGCTCCAACGTCACGTAGCCGTGCGCGAAACCGGGCGGCACCCACAATTGCTCCATGCCGCCAGCGGTCAATTCGGCCCACACCGCTTTGCCGAAAGTTGGCGAAGCGCCGCGCACATCCACTGCAACATCAAATATGCGGCCCTTGAGCACCCGCACCAATTTGCCCTGCGCGTGCGGCGCTTTCTGATAATGCAGACCGCGCAGCACGCCCACTTGAACCGAGAGCGCCTGATTGTCCTGCACAAACGGCCCCGCGACGCCCAGCTTTTCCAGCGTGCGGGTATTGGCGGTTTCGACGAAAAACCCGCGCTCGTCGCGATTCACTTTGGGCCGCAACAAAATGACATCGGAAATCGCGAGGTGTTCAGCTTGCACGGAATGTTCCTTGAAGACCGCGCAGTTTGCGGCTGGACGCCTCTATGGCGCGCCGCCTTACGCGTCAATCGCGGCGCTCAGGATCGCGCCGGTATAGCGACCCAATAATCAAAGTCGAGGACGACGGCTGGATGCGGTTTATCGCTTACCACGCGCCCCGGAAAGTCCGCGCAAGGCTGATTCTTGGTCGCCACAAGACGCACCCGAAGGGCGCCGACTTTGGGCGCCGGCAGAGCTTTATCCAGGATTTGTGACCAGGCGAAGATTGTGTCACCCGCAAACAGCGGGTTCACATGCTTGCCGCCGTTAATCGCAAGCATCAATTGTGCATTGGCGAGCCCGTTCAACGAGAGCGCACGCGCCAGTGAAATCCCGACTCCGCCATAGATCAAGCGCCGACCGAAGCGCCCCGCCGCCTGCTCGTGCAGATTGAAATGCACCTTGGCGGTATTCTGATAGAGGCGCGTCGCAATCTGATGCTCCGCCTCCTCCACCGCCATGCCGTCGATATGATCGAGGCATTCGCCGAACTCATAATCCTCAAGAGCGTATGGCTCACCGGCGAGATCATGAGCGTACCGGGAGAAATCCAATCCTTCCGGCAGCACAAGCGCCGACGCCGGCACGGCGGCTCGCAACGCAGGCGGCGCTACATTCGGCATCGGTGTGGCTGGATCGGCTTTATACACTATGCCTTTGGAGCGCACCCAGACCACGCCATTCGCGCCGGAGGAGTTTTCCTTTTTGCCGAGAATCTCTGACGTCGCCGATAGCGTGTCGCCAGGATAAGCAAGCCGCAAAAAGCGCCCCTCCGCATAACCCAAATTGGCCACAGCGTTCAGCGAGATATCCGGCGCCGTTTTTCCGAACACTACATGAACGCCAAAAGCGGACCGATCGGCGCGTGCGGTAAGCCGCAATTCCGCGCAAACGCATCCGACGAAAACAATGCGAAACGCGATCCTGTCACGGCAATATTGAGGATATTGTCCGCCTCGGTCGGCGTGCGCGGAGTCGCGTGGACCAAGGTCGACCCAGCCTAAAAGTCCTCTAAAAAATTGCCCCGCTTCGCTTTGGACATGACGTCACCTACAACAAATCCGTCCTATCGCCGCGCTTGATCTGGTCCACCACGTCGCGCACCCGCTGGGAATGCTCACGCGGCAAAATCAAGACAGCGCCTTCGGAGACCACAACGATCAAATCCTTCACGCCGAGCAGCGAAACGTGAGGCCCATCGGTCCGGACGAGGCAGTCTTGCGTGTCGATAAAGAGCGCCGGGCCCGCATTACCATCATCTGACTTCTGGGCGATCTCCCACAAGGCCGACCAGGATCCAACATCGCTCCAAGCAGGCGCAACGGGCACTACCGCGCCATTACGCGTCTTTTCCATAATCTCGATGTCGAAAGGCGATGACGGACACCCCGAAAAGGCGCTGGCGTCCAGTTTCACGACGTCGCCGGTGCGCACCGCGTCACGCACCGCCCTTTGTGCTCCCGCCAAGCAATCGGGCGCGTGTTGTTCGGCCTCAGCCAACATCGCGCCGGAACCGAACAAAAACATGCCCGCGTTCCAAAGCCAGCCGCCGTCGGCCAGCATTCTCTGCGCTTTCTCAAGCGATGGTTTTTCGGCAAAGGTGTCGATCGCAAACACCGAAACGCCGCGTTTGTCCTTAGCGCCTCTACGGATGTAACCGTAACCGGTTTCCGGCGCCGTGGGTTCAATGCCGAACGTCACGATTCTGCCGGCGCCAGCGGCGGGCGTTGCGTCTTCAATCGCTTCAATGAGTTTTTCCGGCGCACCGACCAAATGATCGGACGGCGTGACAAGCAAAAGCGCGGCCGGATCCATTTCAGCGGCGAATGCGGCGGCGGCGATCGCGGCGGGCGCCGTGTTGCGGCCTTGCGGCTCCAACAAAAACGCCATCGGCGTCAACCCGACAGATTCCAAGGACGCACGGGCCGCATCGACCTGCGATTCATTGCAAACCACAATCGGCGGCGCAAAAGAGACTGCCCCCTTGTGACCTGAAAAACGCAGCGCGGTTTCCGCAAACAAATCCGCGCCATCGCCAAATGTGTGAAATTGCTTGGGCTTTTTCTGTCGCGACAAGGGCCAAAGCCGCGTACCTGCGCCGCCTGACAGAATAACTGGAATGATGACTGGCATTTACGAATCTACCCTCGCCGCGGATCAAGCGACCTTACAACGCAGACGCGCGCAACTAGTGCCATTCGGCGATGTCTTAGGGAACGTTTTTCTTAAGTTCCGCCAACCAGATGCGCGCATTGCCGTCAGAGGGCGCACGCCAATCGCCGCGTGGCGATAGAGCCCCGCCCGACGTGATCTTGGGGCCATTCGGAACCGCGGAGCGTTTGAACTGACTGGTTGTGAAAAACCGGAACAGGAAAACCTCGAGCCATTTTTTGATCGTGGGCAGATCATACGCGCGGCGTTCGGCAACGCCGTCGGGCCAAGCGCCTCTCCCAGAATCGGCCCACGCAGCGCGCGATAGAAACGCTACCTTGGACGGCTTTAGACCATAACGCGTAATATAAAACAGGGCAAAATCATGCAGCGCATAAGGCCCGATCGTGCCTTCGGTCGATTGGATCTTGCCATTTTCATCCGGCGGCACGAGCTCGGGTGAAACTTCCGTCGCCAGAATGGCGCGCAGCGTCTTCCCAGCCGCGTCGCCATAAAAACCATGAGCCGCCACCCAACGAATCAAATGCGCGATCAGCGTCTTCGCTGCGCCGGCATTCACGTTGTAATGCGACATATGATCGCCAACGCCATAAGTGCACCAGCCGAGCGCCAGCTCCGATAGGTCTCCAGTCCCAAGAACCATACCATTTTCAAAATTGGCGACGCGGAACAGATAATCGGAGCGCAGGCCAGCCTGCACATTCTCGAATGTGACGTCGTAGACTTTTTCGCCGCGTGCGAACGGATGGCCGATATCCTTCAGCATCAAATTGGCGGCAGGTTTGATGTCGATCTCGCGCCGGTCAACGCCCAGAACGTCCATGAGCGCTTCAGCGTTGGACTTAGTCTCCGAGCTGGTGCCGAAACCGGGCATGGTGATCGCGACGATATTTGTCCGCGGGGCCCCCATCAGATCTATGGCGCGCACGGCGACCAATAGGGCCTGAGTCGAATCCAGGCCGCCGGAAACGCCGATCACGATTTTCTGGATGCCGCTGGTCTGTAGCCGAGTCAGCAGACCTTTGACCTGGATGTTGTAGGCCTCAAAGCAATCCTGATCGAGCATTCCCGGATCGTCCGGCACGAACGGAAAGCGCGGGATCTCGCGCGCCAAGGGCACCGCCTGGCTCACCGGCGGTGCAAGATTGAATTCGATGCGGCGAAAATCGATCAACAAGTCATGATAATGCGCCGCCGTGTCGCGGAACGTGCTCATACGCAGACGCTCGAGCCGCACTCGCTCCACATCGATATCCACACTGTCGTAGGTGACGTCCGTGGAGAAACGCGCGGATTCCAGGAGCTTCTCACCCAATTCGTAGGCGCTGAGTTGACCGTCCCAAGCGAGGTCCGTGGTGGACTCGCCATGGCCGGCGGCCGCGTAAAGATAGGCGGCGACGCAACGGCGGCTTTGCGAGTCGCACAAAACTGCGCGGTCGCGCGCTTTACCGATCGTGATGTTCGATGCGGACAGGTTCAACAACACCGTCGCGCCGGCCATGGCGCCCAAAGTTGAGGGCGGGCTTGGCGCCCAGAGATCTTCACAAATCTCGGGGTGAAACACGAAATCCGGGTGGTCTGCGGCGGCGAAAATCAAATTCAGACCGAACGGGGCTTCCTGGCCGCCGAGTACAACACTATGAGAAACAGCATCGGCGCCGGAGCGGAAATAGCGTTTCTCGTAGAACTCACGATAGTTCGGCAGATAAGTCTTCGGGACCACGCCCAGCACACGGCCGCGATGCAAAATCACGGCGCAATTATAAACCGATTGATCCGCCCGAACCGGCGCGCCAAAGACAAGAACCGGCAGCAAGTCGCGCGTTTCGGACGCGATAACGGCCACGGCCTCATCCACGGCGTCCAACAAGGCTTCTTGCAGATGCAGATCGTCGATCGCATAGCCGCAGAGCGCCAATTCCGGCAGGAGCAGCAAACCAGCGAAATCGGCGTCGGCGCGCTTGGCTATATCCACGATCGCCTGCGCGTTGCTTACCGGATCGCCAATGAACACTTTAGGCGAAGCAAGAGCCGCGCGTAAAAACCCATGCGTGTACAATGAGTCGAACGAACGCTGGTTCGACGCGGATTTCCGCTTTTCTGCGGGACGGGAGGATGCGGCTTCAGCCATTTGAGGCACCATACTCTCCACTGGTTTAGAATAGCTATCCGCCGCCTAGCCGAAGGTGGGACTGGCGTTAACGTCCAGGCAAGAATTTCCGCCCGCCTTTGCCCTCCAAGCGCCGAACGGCTAAAAACGCTGTGACATTTCGATGGAAATCCGGTTTCCACTTTCGCGGAAAACCATCTAGGGGATCCGCATGAGCCAATCGCCCAAAGCAAATGCCGCCTCCCAATCGGCTGAGGAGATCGCGCGCCGCGTTCTCCAGCTGGAAGCCGACGCCCTCGCCGGTTTCGCCGCCGCTCCGCCGCCGGACTTTGGCGGAGCCGTGGGTGCGATTTTGAAGATATCAGGCCGTGTCATTATCGTCGGCGTCGGCAAGTCAGGCCATGTGGCGCGCAAAATCGCCGCGACCCTGGCCTCTACGGGGACGCCATCCATGTTCGTTCATCCAACCGAAGCAAGCCATGGCGATCTGGGCATGATCACACAAGACGATGCTGTGATCGCACTCTCCAAATCCGGCGAAACCCGAGAATTGTCAGACGTTGTGGCTTATACTCGCCGCTTTGCGATCCCCTTGATCGGGATGACGGCGAAGGCGAAGTCGGCGCTGGGGAAGGCGTCAGATTTTCTTTTGCTGACCCCGGACGCGCCGGAAGCCTGCGACGAGACCGCCGCGCCAACCACATCGACCACCCTGATGATTGCCTTAGGCGACGCCCTTGCGGTCGCCCTTTTGGAAAAGCGCGGTTTTACGGCCCAGGATTTTCACGTGTTTCATCCGGGCGGCTCCCTGGGCGCGATGCTAAAAACCGTACGCGATCTTATGCACGCCGAAAGCGAATTACCGCTGGCGTGCACCGGCGACCCAATGTCCGCAGCGATCAAAACCATGTCGGAGCGCAAATTTGGCTGTGTCGGCGTCGTGACGCCGGACGGCGCGCTGGCGGGCCTGATCACCGACGGGGACGTCCGCCGTCACTTAGGGCCGAATTTCCTTAATTTGCGCGTCGAAGAAGTCATGACCCCCGCGCCGACCGTCATCGCGCCGGAAACGCTCGCCTCGGCGGCGTTGAAGCTCATCAATGAACGGAGAATCACGCAATTATTCGTTGTAGATCAGGGAAAGCCAGTCGGCTTGATCCACGTCCACGACTTTTTGCGCGCGGGCGTTATGTAGCAATCAGGAACGATTGGCGTTTTGCACGCTCAGCATCAGCGCAAACCCGCCGATAATCACACCGACGGTCACCGTGAAGGCGCCAATCCACTCGAGAATGTCCATAGGTTCAAATCCGGCAAGGCTGAAAGTCGCCTCATGCGTGCAAAGTTCAGGCCAGGATCGCGGCGCCTCAAAATCGCTGCGAATATAGATAAGAGCAATGCCGCAGCCCCGCGGTGCAGCCGAAGGTATGTTTATGACGATGTTTAATGAGCCTGAGGGAGAGGCCGAGTTCGAAGAGATAGAAAAACCTAAGATTCAATGGGTTATGCCGTTTCTTCTCGGCCTCGTGACGGCAATGGTCGTAAGCGCGCTGATTGCGGCCGCCTATGTGATGAAGCTCGGTCCGTTTGCCTCGCAAGAGCGCCAGGACAAGATCGAAGCGTCCATTATCGACGCGACAGGCGAGGTCGATCAGCAAATGGCAGACGCCGCAATGGAACAAGCAGCCGCCGCAATCGGCCTGAGCGCCAGCGGCCCCCAATCTTTCAGTATTGGACAATTGCAGTTCGGCGGCAGCGCCTTGCAGGCCCTGAATGAACTCGCGGGCGCTGAAGCGGGTGGCGCATTGCGGTGCCTGCCGACTTTGGGCGGCATGGAAGGCGGCGCCCGATCGGCCTTACAGCAGGTCAAATGCGATATTTCCGGCAGCGGCGGCAACGTCTCCGAAGCAGCACCGCCGTCGGCGGATCCAACGGCCCAGACCCCGCCGGCAGCCAGCGCCCTGACATCGCCGGCCAGCATTTCGCTGACCTTCTTCAACGGCAATGTGACGTCGATTGTCTACAATTCGGCCGGTACGGCGCCGCCGACGGCGATTGCGCCCTTGGATCCTGCGGCACAGACTGACGCAGACGGCACAGAAATTCTGCCTGGATTCTCACTACCGCCGAGTGCATTGCGGCCCACAAACGACAATGCGGCGTCTTCAGGAGCCCCACCGGCGCAATAGCTCGTAATAACCTCGCGTTAACAAACCTCCGGGAGATTGGAACCGCGAACCCGCACTGCTTCGGACCTGGGATGCGAGTCGAAACGATCATCAAATGCCGGTTGTGCGGTGGGGCTTCGCTCGCGAGCGTATGCAACCTAGGATTGTTGGCATCGTGCGGCGTGTTCCCGTCCGCAGCAGAGCCAGACCCCGACAAGGCGCCATTAGAGCTTATGCGCTGCGAGACCTGCGGCCTGGCCCAATTGCATCATGACTTCGACGGGGATGAACTATTTCGCGACGCCTACGGCTACCGCTCTTCACTCAACGAAAGCATGGCGCGGCATCTGGGCGCGATCGCCCGCGACGCCATCGCGCGCGCAATCCCCCAGCCCGGCGATGTCGTTTTGGATATCGGCGCCAATGACGGTACGTCGCTGTCCTTCTACCCGGCCAGCCTCACCCGCATCGGCATCGACCCGACAATCGCTAATTTCAAAAAATACTATCCCCCGGAGATTTTGACCGCCGCCGACTTCTTCACACTCTCATCGTTCCGAAGCCTCGCTGGTGAAGTGCAAGCGAAGATCGTCACCAGCATAGCGATGTTCTATGACCTGCCCGACCCGAACGCCTTCGTCGCGGACATACGCGCCGTGCTCGCCCCTCAGGGTTTGTGGGCGTTGGAGCTGAGCTATCTGCCCGCCATGATGGAGGCGAATTCGTTCGACACGATCTGTCACGAACACCTGGAATATTACTGCCTCGCGCAGGTAGAGCGCCTATTGGCGCGCCACGATCTTCGCGTATTCGACGTGTCCCTCAATGACGTCAATGGCGGCAGCTTTCAAATCTGGGCCTGCCGGACAGATGCTCATTACACAGAGAACACGGCCGCGCTGGAGCAATTGCGCCAACGCGAGATCACCGAAGGGTATGCAACTGCCGCCGCGCTGTCTGTTCTTCCATCGCGCATCGAAAGGGCCCGAACAGACATTCTGGACTTCCTCCGAACTGCGCGCGCCGAAGGAAAGCTCGTTCACGGCTATGGCGCCTCAACCAAAGGCAACACGACGCTTCAAGTCTGCGGCGTCGATTCAAATCTTCTTCCCGCGATCGCGGACCGCAACGCCGACAAACACGGCTGCCGGACGCCGGGCGTCAATATTCCCATCATCTCAGAAGAAGAATCGCGTGCAGCGCATCCCGATTACTATTTCGTGCTGCCTTGGCATTTCCGGTCAGCGTTTGTGCAGCGTGAGAGAGAATTCTTGAACCGCGGCGGGAAATTCGTCTTCCCGTTGCCCCGATTAGAAATTGTGTCGGCATGAGCGAGAAACGCGCCCTTATCATCGGCTCGGCCGGCCAAGACGGCCGGCTGCTGACCGCCTTTTTATCCAGCCAAAACTATCGTGTGGTGGGCGTGGAGCGCGCGCGCGTCACCGGCCTCAGCACGCGCCGCGAGGCTCTGGCGCTTGAGGACCGCGACGGTATCGCGGCCTTAGTGCAGGAAATCACACCGCAGGAAATCTACTACCTCGCCGCCTTCGATCATTCTTCATCCGAAGCGCCAGGCGATCGCAACGAATTGTTCGCCGCCAGCAAAGCCGTCCACTGCGATGGGCTTGAAAATATTTTGACGGCGATGCGCCACCATGCGCCGGCTGCCCGTTTATTCTACGCCTCATCCTGCATGGTGTTCGGTGCGCCCAAGACGGCGCCGCAGAACGAAGATTGCGAAATAGCACCCAATTCGATCTATGCCGAAACCAAGGCGATGGGCATGGAGATCATCAAACGCGCGCGCAAAATAGAAGATCTGTATTGCGCCTCCGGCATTCTCTACAATCACGAATCTTTGCTGCGCGACACACGCTTTGTTATTCCAGGCATCGTCAAGGGCGCGGTCGACGTAAAGCTTGGCGTGTCCAAAACCCTGGTTCTGGGTGATCTGCGCGCGCGCGCTGATTGGGGCGCCGCTGAAGATGTGGTGCGCGCGATGTACGCAATGCTACGTCTGGATGCGCCACAGGACTTCGTAATCGGCACCGGTAAATTACATTCGGTCGGCGAAGCCGCCGAACTGGCGCTGAAATTTCTTGGCCTCGACCCAGTGCAGTGTTTGAGGACCGATCCGAGCATCCTGCGCCGGCCGCCGCCGGCTGTGCCGTATCAGGCCGACAGCAGCGCTTTGCAAAAGGCGACGGGCTGGTCGCCGATGATCACACTCGAGCGTTTGATCCGATCCATGATTGAGTCCGAACGGTCTTTGCGCTCTTATCAAGCCGCGTAAAAAACGCGCGGAGAGACCACATGGATTTGGACGAAAAAACCCGCACTGAAATCGAAGCTGCGGCGTTTCGCCGTCTCGTCGCGCACTTACGGGCGAGCACGGAAGTGCAGAACATCGACATTATGAATATCGCAGGCTTCTGCCGCAATTGCCTTGGCGATTGGTGGCGCGAGGCGGCCGAAGAACGCGGCCTACACGTCTCAAAGGATGACGTGCGTGCAGAAATCTACGGCATGCCGTATACCGAGTGGAAAACGCTCTATCAAAAATAGCCTATCCCTCATCGAGCAGAAGATCGATCGCCTCATCGCTCAGACCGAAATGGTGACCGACCTCGTGCACCAGCACATGCGAAATCAACTCGCCTAAAGTGACGTCGCCTCGCTCCAGCCATTCGTCCAGAATCGGCTGGCGATACAAGAACACCATCGGCGCGATAGGCGAGGGATCCAGCACGCTATCCTGCAGCAGACTTGTTCCTACATAGAGGCCCGAAAGCTCGAACGGATCATCGATCCCAAAATCCTCAAGAACCTCCTCCTCCGCGAAATCCTCGATCCGAAACACCACAGCGCCTGCGGCTGCACGGATAGGCTCCGGCAATTTCTCCCAGGCGGCCTCAGCCAAACGCAAGAAATCATCCAGAGTTGGGGCGACGGAATCCATCCAAGGCCGGGGATCGCTCATAACTCGCCGCTCCGTTCACCCACTTTGACCACCCATTTCAGACGCTTAAATCCCAATAAACGTAGCGCTTTGCCGTCGCACGCAATAAATAGCCCCTCTTTTCAATTTAGGGCGTTGCCGATTTCACCATGGCGCAAGACTCTAGGAATACACGCGGCTTTTTTGGCATCGGCGCGGAATCCATCTCCAAGCCGATGAATATGGGCGCGTTGATGCGCACAGCGCACGCCTTCGGCGCCAGTTTCACCTTTAGCGTCGCGGCCGCACAGAAGGTGCGAGACGTCTATCGATCCGACACCTCGCGCAGCTTCGAGCACGTGCCCTATTACGAATGGGCCAGCGCCCACGATATGCAATTGCCAAAAGGCTGTATGCTGATCGGCATTGAGCTGATCGATGAAGCCGTGGAACTGCCATCGTTCCGGCATCCATCCTCGGCCGCTTACATCTTGGGGCGCGAACGCGGCTCGTTGTCGCCACAGATGCTGGCGCGCTGTTCTCACGTCGTGCAAATTCCGACCAAGTTCTGCGTCAATGTCGGACTGGCCGGAGCGATCGTTATGTACGATCGCATGATCTCAACGCGCAGCTTTCCTTCCCGCCCGATCATGCCGGGTGGTCCGAAGGCGGAAAAGCTCTAAAGCACTTTTTAAGTTAGACCGCATCCGAACAAAAAAATGGATTTCGATTTTCCTAAATGCGCTCTAAGCGTCGCCGACGATCGCCAGGGTCACCCAACTGACGAGCCAAACAACGATCGAGCCCAGCACCGCCGGCCAAAGGCCCGTAATCGTGAAGCCTTTCAGCAGTGCGGCCACTAGCCAAAGCATCAGACCGTTGATGACCAACAAAAACAGACCCAGCGTCAATATAGTCACCGGCAGCGTGAGCAAGACCGCAACCGGCTTTACGAAGGCGTTGACCACGCCAAGCAAAATAGCGGCGACGACAAGCGATCCAAGACTGGAAAAACTAACGCCCTTAACCCAATGAGCGGCGGCCGCGAGTCCTAAACCGGTTGCGACCGCTTGGATAATAAACCCATTCATAAGCCACAAAGCCCGAGCTGCGAGCGGCAGAATTCCACCCGCTCGGACACTGCTTTAAAAAGACGAAATCCTCAATGGACCTCGTGCGATTTGAGACTCCGCTTGAATGAGCGGGCTGACGCCAAGTAAGTGACTGGAGGATTAGTGGCGTGTAAGCTTTTGCAGCACGTCCAGGAAGTTACCGAACACCATCGGCGCTTCGGATACCGCAAGGGTGAAGCAAATCTCTCCTTCTAGCGCGCGCGGGCGGTGCAGATCGCCTGGTCCACGGGACGACACATCGCCGCGTGAGAATGTGGCCAAGCCGTCATTGTAGGCGCCCTGCAAAACTAAGGTGTATTCGCGCCCCAAGTGATCATGCTGCGCGACGCCAGCGCCGGGCTCAATACGAATGAGCTCAGCAACCATGCTGTCCTCTCGGACCAGAGGCAGCGTCGAGATGCCAAGGGCGGCGAAGCGCCAACCGCCCCGCGATAATGACTCTGCCGCCATGGCGCGCACAGGCTCGGGCAATTGAGCCAATTCACTTAAGCGTCGCGCGCCGCCGCGAGCGCCCTTCAGGGCCTTCCGTGCGCCCAAGCCTTCTTCCAGCGAGTCTATTTCGCGCATCACAGCGTCAAGGAAATCAGGGTGCAAAGCGTCTGGAGTTTCGGCTTCCAGCAGTGCGCCGCCAAGCACGTCCGCAAACGGCGCTTCACCGTCCAAAACACGCTTCGACTCGACGAGCAGAGCCAGTGGCGCGGGTAACCGCACCCCTGTTCCAACTGTCAACACGTCTTCAAGCGCTATCACGGTATATCCTATTTCAAGACTGCCGAAAACATCCGGCGTAACTCCGATATTGTTCCACATCCGCTAGGGTCAAGACGCGGCCCGCAACCTGGTGCAGAGCTTAATCATCGCTTAAAAGCCCCCTCAATTTGTTGAAGGCTAAGCGAATCCGCGACTTCACCGTGCCCAAGGGCAAATTGGTGCACTCCGCAATCTCGGTATGTGAAAGACCTTCGTAGTACGCCAGAGTCACCAAACGGATCTGTTCGGGCGGCAAATTTTTCAACGCCTCGCGGACCCGTCCCTCAGTTTCAGCGGCTTCCAGGGCGTCGTCTGGCGCGGCGGGAGCGCTGGGCTGAAAAGCTTCGTCATTCCCGTCCAAATCCGGCCGGGCGGCGCGCCGGGCGGCGTCAATTCGGCGATTGCGCGCAATTCGGAAAATCCAGGTCGACGCGGACGCCTGACGCGCATCGAATTGCTCCGCCTTGCGCCAAACCGTGACCATTACATCCTGCGCGATTTCCTCCGCCAGAGCGTCATCGGCGGCCATCCGGCGCAAAAAAGCCTTCACACGGGGAGCGTAATACTGAAACAAAGCGGCAAAAGCGGCCTTATCGCGGCGGCGGCCCACAGCCTCCAGCAACGCGGAATACCGCGCCCGCTCGGACTCGCTTAACGAGGCGCCTGTATTTTCACCCTCGCTCACGCTCGAGCAGACCCCACAAAAAGGCGGCGTTTAGCCGACCCAATTACAAAACACGGGCCCGCACAGCCCCCTTGCCTCACGTGCGACAGATTTAGGCGTTTAAAACCCTCTTGCCGTAGAATCGAGCTGTAACATATTGGCGCGGCCAACACTGTACTTTTGGGGATAGGCCGTTTTTTCTGGGGACCGCATGGCGTCACCTTCTCAACATACCGCCCAACGCGCCAGCGCGTTCGTGATCAGCTTCGTCTGCGCACTCGCAATCGCCGGGACGGCCGACGCCGCCAAAAAGAAGAAAAAGTCAAAGGGCAAGCAGAAAACAGTCGCCTCCAAACCGGAGCCGATCGCCTGGGAAAACTTCACCCGCGAAGGCCCCGGCGGACGCATCTGCTTTGCCGCTGCGGAGCCAACCACAAAGTTCCCGTCCTCTTATGCGCATGGCGCCGTCTTTTTCATGGTGTCGGAAGCTAAGAACAACAATATCCGAAATCAGCCAAGTCTGTCCGTTGGCTATACCCTTAAGCCTGACACACCGCCGGCGGGCTTCGTGCTCTCCTCCACGGGCAAGTCGCCGCAAACGCGATTTTTTGTCGATGGCGCGGACGCCTTTCTGGAGCGGACTGATCAAGAGCGGGCGATCATCTCGGCCATGCGCGGCGGCAAAAATTTGCAGATCGAAGCGGTCGGCGCGGACGACGTCCACACCGCCTATCAATTTTCGCTATCCGGGTTTAGCGCAGCACTGGACGCCGCCAAGCGCGACTGCGCCTGACCCTTCAGCACCAGCACGAGCGCACTTATCGCGGCGCAGACTAAAATGATCGAGGCCATCGCCTTGGATGTGCCGTCATGCAATAAACCGGCCACCGCCATCGCCAGCGCCGCAACAAGGGTTGAGATCGCGCCCATCAAGGAAGACGCCATCCCCGCGCGCGCGCCCTGAGTTTGAAGGCCCCCAATTGTTGCATTGCCGAACACGAAGCCAAGGCTGGAAATCGTCAGGAATAAAGGAATTCCGATCGCCCAGACGCCGCCGATCGACGTGAAGGCAAAGAAGAAAACAAAGGCTGCGAAAACCACCGCCGCCAAGAGGCCGCGCCGCAATACGGAGTCAAAATATGCGCGGCGCAATACACGCGCATTGATCTGTCCAACCGCGATAAAGCCCGCCGCATTGAGCGCGAAAATCAGCGCAAATTGCTGCGGGTCGAAACCGAAGCCCTCGATAAACAAACCCGGCGACTGGCTGACATAAGTCAGCATGACGGCGCCGGCCAACGACAAGACAAAAGTGTAGCGGACGAAATTCGAGTCTCTTAATGGCGCAAAAAAAGCCTCCCTCAGCTTTTCGGGCCGTTGCGGCCGTGCGGTTAGCGGCGTCACATCATCCAGATAAAAATACGAAACCATGCCAATCAAAGCGGCCAAGACCGCAAGCATAACGAAAATGCCGCGCCAGTCCGCCGTCAGCAAAAGCGCGGCGCCTGCGATCGGCCCCAGGATCGGCGCCAGGCCGAAAACCAAACCCAGATAGGCCAGCACGCGCGCGGATTCTTGGGGCTCGAAGCGATCCCGCACCGTCGCCCGGGCGATGACGGGCCCCGCCGAACCGCCCAGTGCCTGAACAAAACGCAAGGCGATGAGCGCCTCAGGCGTTTGAGCGAAGGCGCAGCCCACGCTGGCGACGATATAAATCCCAATGCCCGCCATCAATGGGATAAGGCGACCAACCCGATCCGACCACGGCCCATAGATCAATTGCCCGATCGCCAGGCCGACGAAAAAAACGGACAGCGTCAGCGCCGTTTGCTCTGGGTTTGCCGCCAAATCCCTGGCCATGGCCGGCAGCGCGGGCAGATAAATGTCCGTCGACATTGCCGGAAACGCCGTCAAAGCGCCCAAAGCCCCGATAAGGCCCCAACGGAGTTTCGATGAAGATGTGGGCTGGTATGACACGGGAGCGGGCCTTATCGCCGCCTCGCCCCTTGGGTGCAACTGCCCATTCCGTCTAGTGGGCTATGGTCGAGAGGCTGGCGTATTGCGGCGCGGGCGTTATATGAAGCTTAAGGCCGCCGCACGATGCTGTAGGCTTAAAATTGCCTATGACCCAGATCGACCTTACCTTTTCGGACCGCCCCACGGCCGCGCCCAAAGACCTGACCGGCCTCGACCGGCAGGAGCTGGCGGCCGCCCTAATCGAATCCGGCTTGGTCGATGCGAAAAAAGCCCGCATGCGCGCCGAACAAATTTGGCGCTGGATCTATCATTACGGCGTGACTGATTTCGCCGCGATGTCCACCATGGCCAAGGAATTGCGCGCGGTCCTCGCTGAAAAGTTCCAAATCCGCCGCTCGGAAATCGTCGAAAGGCAAGTCTCCGTCGACGGGACGCGCAAATATTTGCTGCGTGCCGCGCCGGGTATAGAATTCGAATGCGTCTATATCCCGGACGTAGGGCGCGCCGGCGCCTTGTGCGTCTCCAGCCAAGTCGGCTGCACGCTCACCTGCACCTTTTGTCACACCGGCACGCAAAAGCTGGTGCGCAACCTAACCACCGCGGAGATCGTGGGTCAGGTCATGGTGGTCCGAGACGACCTCGAAGAATGGCCGTCGTCGAATGAAAATCGCGCGCTGACGAACATCGTGTTCATGGGCATGGGCGAGCCGCTGCTCAATCTCGACAATGTCGCCAAAGCCATCGACATCATTTCAGACGGCGACGGCATCTCCATCGGCCGCCGTCGCATGACGGTCTCGACCGCAGGCGTCGCGCCAATGATCGCCGAATTGGGCGCGCGGACAAACACCATGCTGGCGATCTCATTGCATGCGACCAACGACGCATTGCGCAACGAACTGGTGCCGATCAACAAAAAATATCCGCTCAAAGACTTGTTCGCGGCGATTAAAGCATATCCGGAGCTGTCCAACGCTAAACGCGTCACGTTTGAATATGTGATGCTGAAGGGCGTGAACGATAGCCTCGCAGAGGCAAAAGCGCTGGTGCAATTGATCAAGGGCGTGCCGGCTAAGGTCAACCTCATCCCATTTAATCCATGGCCCGGATCGCCCTATGCGTGTTCGGACTGGGCGACGATTGAATCCTTCGCGAGTGTGCTCAATCGCGCCGGTTATTCATCACCCATACGCACACCGCGCGGCCGTGACATCCTAGCGGCCTGCGGTCAGTTGAAATCGGAAAGCGTGAAAGCGCGCGCCAGCGAGCGCTTAGCGGCCAAGAACGGCGCGATCCTTTAGGGGTTTATCTGCACAATATTCGTTGCCTGCTCGCCCGGCGCCGATTCTTTCGGTTCAGACACTTTGGCCAATTTCGCATCCGGCGGCGGCATATCCTTGGACTGATCGCGCGTTTGCCGCGACGGGCGCGGTGGCGGCTCGATTCTCAAGCCGGCCGCGCTGCTCCAATAAATCTCAGTCTCGCGCCCCAAATTCTCTGGTTTAGCGGCGTTCAACGCCTGGCCGGCGATTTGCGCCTGGGTGCGCAACACGTCCTGACGCTCCTGCGCCAGCGCGAACAAGGTCTCAGCCTGGCGCCCCGTTAGACCCTTATCGATCCGCGCCGCCGCAAAGTGCTTCAGAATCGCCAGATCGTGATCAGCGCCCAAAAGCCCCGCGACCTTTTCCGCGACCGCTGCGCGCGCATTGTAAAAATCAGGCCATACGCCCTCCAGCAAAACGCATTGCCGCCAATGCCGCTGCACAGACTTTCGCCATGCGTGAAAGGCTTCATCATCGCCGGTATCGTAAGCTTGGCCAAATGTTTTGCGGCTGGCGCGCTGACTGTCGCAAAACCCCTGCGCCAAATGCGCAATCTGAAGATCGTCGCACGGTAGGCTAACCAACATCTGCACCGCGGCCTGCAGGCGCAAAACGCCCGCTTTAATAATGGCGTCGCGCATTTCGTGCTTTGAATCCAATTGCGCCGTCGCGGCCAATCCCTGCAGAGCACCAATTGCAGCCTTGCTGCGAGGGGGCGCACCCGCAGCCAAACTCTCCGCCACCTTGGCGATCACGAACAAATCGCGCTCATTGGAGAACAGCATACCGACGTCGCGCAAATCGGCGTTCCATTGTCTGTACGCTTTTTCAGGAATACCGGGCCGGATGAAACGCAGCGCCGCGCGCGCCTTTTTTAAGCGTCGCCGCGCTTTGTGAATGGCAGAATCTGGATCAAGCGATGCGAAATCATCGATCGCCCGTTCAAGCTGCTCGCCGATAACTCGGCGAGCACCATCGCCCAGCTCTTCCCTCAGACGGAAACGGTACGCCATCTCCATGCCTCGCTTGGATTCCAGGCTTACCAATGCAAAAGGCTTTCGACTTGTCTATCGCACTTTCCCGCAGCTGGGGAAAATCACTGCAATATATCTGTCACAAAGCGACCGCCGCTGCCTGCTTCTCGAACAAATGCGTGCAGCCCTTGCGCGCTAAGCTCAACAAAACGCCGAACTCATCCTCTGCGAAAGCGCGACCTTCGCCGGTCGCCTGGATCTCCACCAGGCGGTTGTCATCGGCGATGACAAAATTGGAATCCACGTCCGCAGCGCTGTCTTCAGGATAATCGAGGTCGAGCACCGGGGTGTTTTCAAAGATGCCGCAGGAAATCGCCGCAACCCGTCCGCGTACGGGGTTTTCCTTCAACACGCCTTCGTCCACCAGATATTTGCAGCAGGCGAACAAGGCCGCCCACGCTCCTGTGATCGCCGCCGTACGCGTACCGCCATCGGCCTGAAGCACATCGCAATCCAAAACGATCTGGCGCTCGCCCAGCGCCTTCAAATCCACAACCGTCCTTAAGGAACGGCCAATAAGTCGCTGAATTTCCTGCGTGCGGCCCGATTGCTTACCGGAGGCGGCCTCACGACGGGACCGCGTATGGGTCGAGCGCGGCAGCATGCCATATTCGGCCGTGACCCAGCCTTTGCCCTGCCCCTTCAGCCAGCCCGGAACCCCTGTCTCGAAAGTCGCAGCGCACAGCACATGCGTGTTGCCGAATTTAGCCAAACAAGAGCCCTCGGCATAGCGGGCAACGCCCATCTCCAAGGAAACGTCACGGATTTGATCGGGCGCGCGGCCGGAAGGGCGCATTATCGCTCCTTGAAGCAAGGTTGTGGACCTGAGTTGATCGAAACACTGCTAGGCCCTAATTGATAGGATCTGCTAGAGCCCTTCCAAATCGAAGTGAAACAGTTTGATCGGATAAAAAGGGCTTTGATTTGAAAATTTAGAGCATCATTCACCGATCAATCTGATGTCGACTGATCGGATGATGCTCTAGGAAAGAAACACGACAGAGCAATAAAGTCCCTTTTCGTCAATAGTATGAGCGCCGATATCTCAACGCCCACCTCGATTGCCGCACTCGATGCGCGCGCCCGGGAGATTTTCCGGCAGATTGTGGAGACGTATCTGCAGACAGGCGAGCCGGTGGGCTCGCGCACATTGTCGAAGCAAGGCGCCAATCTATCGCCCGCCTCGATCCGCAATGTCATGGCGGACCTCTCCGCTGCGGGACTTTTGGACGCACCCCATATCAGCGCCGGCCGCATCCCCACCCAACAAGGCCTGCGCCTCTTCGTCGACAGCTTTTTGGAGGTCGGAAACTTAAGCGAAAGCGAACGCCGGGATATTGAAAGCCGCATCGCAGGCACCGGACGCTCCATCGACGATGCACTGTCCGAAGCATCCGAAATGCTGTCAGGCCTCGCCGGCGGCGCCAGCATCGTGGCCACGCCGCATCGCGACTCCCCACTCAAGCACATCGAACTTGTCGCCGTGGCGGCGGGCCAAGCGCTCGTCGTCATGGTCAGCGAAGACGGCGACATCGAAAACCGCATTATTTCAACGCCCTTAGGTCTACCCGCCACCGCTTTGCTGGAAGCCACGAATTTCCTAAACGCACGCGTACGCGGCCGGACTTTGGGCCAGGCGGCAGAATCCGTTCTGGAAGAGCTAAAGCGCGACCGGGCAGCCTTGGATGACGCCGCCGCAAGACTCATCGAAGGCGGCATCGCGGAATGGAGCGGCGAAGACCCCGAGCGCGGACCATCTTTGATTGTACGCGGGCGCGCCAATCTCCTGACAGACCCGCAAGCCACCGCCGATCTGGATCGGGTACGGCGATTGTTCGACGATCTTGAAAACAAGAAGGAATTGATCCAAATCCTCGATCTCGCAAAAGACGCGCAAGCCGTGAGGATATTTATCGGATCGGAAAACCCACTTTTTTCTCTGTCGGGTTCATCCCTGATTATCGCTCCCTATATGAACGCCGAACGCAAGGTGACCGGCGCTCTGGGCGTGATCGGGCCGACCCGATTAAATTATGCCCGGATTATTCCGGTTGTGGATTATACGGCGCGCGTAGTTGGGCGATTGCTCGACGAACGCAACCGCCGTGGAGGTGACGGAAGATGAACGAAGAGACCAAACCCGAGACCGAAGCGGCGCCGGCGCCTGCCCCAGCAAACGACGCCCTGTCCGAAACACCCGAACTCGCGCCAGATGAAATCGTCGCCGGCCTTCAGGCCGAACTCGCCGCGTCCCGGGATCAAACCCTGCGCGCCCTTGCCGAAGCCGAAAACATGCGCAAGCGCGCCGAACGCCAACTTGCCGAGGCGAAGGTATTCGCCATCGACCGTTTTGCCCGCGATCTCTTAGGCGTGTCCGATAATCTCGCGCGCGCCATCGCCACGATCCCGACGGATGTGCGCGGCAGTCTAGCCGGCGAAGCGCTTGCGCTGCTCGAAGGCGTCGAACTGACCGAAAGAACTCTGGTCACCAGCTTTGAACGCCACGGCCTGAAGCCGATCAATGAATCCGGCGCGCAATTCGACCCGAATATTCATGAAGCCGTCGCACAAATCCCATCGCCGGAAGCCGCGGGCAAAGTGGCGCAGATTTTCCAACCCGGCTGGCGTCTTGCTGACCGCACCCTGCGCCCCGCCATGGTCGCAGTGAGCCTCGGCCCCGTCGGCGCCGCCTCCGCGCCGCAACAGACGGAAGGCCCTACGCAGGAAGGCCCCACGCCAGGCTCAATCGTCAATCAGCAAGCTTAAAAACAAGAGGCGGCTTTTCAGCCGCCTCTTTTTATCTCCAATCAGGAAATCTGGCTCGCGCGATCGTCACCCTGACGCGCAGTCATCCAGCCAGGATATTCTTCGGCCAAGGCCGACACCGCGTCCAAAGCCGCCATCTCTTCGGCCGCCAATTTGATCTTCGGCGCGACGAGATTGTCTTTTAGCTGGTCGGGGTTTTTCGCGCCGATAATCACGCTCGTCACCCATGGCTTGTGCAGCAGCCACGCCAACGCCACCCCAGCGATGGAGGCGTCGTGCGCCTGCGCGATTGGGCGCATCGCATCGATGCAGGCAAAGGCGCGTTCGCGATCAACCGGCGGGAAATCGAACACGGTGCGGCGCGCATCGTTTGGGCCGCCGTCACGCGTGTGCTTGCCAGTCAGGAAGCCGCCTGCCAGAGGGCTCCACGGCAAGATCGCCAAGTTCTGATCCTGAGCCAGCGGCACGACCTCGCGCTCCAAATCGCGGCCCGCGATGGAATAATACATCTGCAGCGATTCAAAGCGGCTGAGATTGTTCTTGTCGGAAATCCAAAGCGACTTCGTAATCTGCCAAGCGTGCAAATTGCACAAGCCAATATAGCGCACCTTGCCGGCCTTCACCACGTCATCGAGCGCGCTGAGCGTTTCTTCCAGCGGCGTCAGCGGATCGAGCCCATGAATCTGATAGAGGTCGATATAATCCAAACCCGTCCGGCGCAGAGAATCGTCGATCGCTTGCATGATGTGCTTACGCGACAGACCATTCACATTGCGCGCGCCGGCGCGACGCTCGGCTTCGGCGTGTTCAACAGCACTGGCGTTCGGCCCCAGGCGCGGCAGCAAACGGCCATGCACTTTGGTCGCCACCACGATCTCATCACGAGGCAGGCCGAGGCTCTTAAGCGAGGCTCCAAAAATCTCTTCCGAAGCGCCGAAACCGTAAACATCCGCCGTATCAAAAAAATTCACGCCGCCATCGAAGGCCGCTTTGATCAGCGCATCGGATTCTTTGTGCTCGAGCTTCCCGATCAGGCCCCAGATGCCCGCATCGCCGCCGATGGTCATCGTGCCGAAGCAAATCTCCGACACCAGCAAGCCAGTGCGGCCAAGTTTTTTGTAACGCATTTGTTTTCCCTAATCCGCTTTACGCGACGCCGTGCGTCTTGAAGAAGGCGAGCGCCTTCGCCCAGCCATCTTTCGCCGCAGCTTCATTATAGCTCGGGCGGTAATCGGCGTGGAAGCCGTGTTCCGTCCCGGGATATACGGTGATGCTGGAGCTTTTTGCGGCAGGGTTCTTCTTTCCAGCTGCTTTCAGCGCCGCATTAGTTGCATCGACATCCGCCTGCGGAATGCCTTGGTCAGTCTCGGCGTAGAGACCAAGCACCGGCGCCTTGATCGTCGCGGCGCTATCAAGCGCATAAGGCCGCTCTTCCGGCGGCAGCGCAAATCCCGGCGCCGGCTTACGCAAGGAACCATACCAAGCGACGCCCGCCTTAAATGCATCGGAACGGGCGCATGCGGCCCAGGTCGTGCCGCCGCCCCAACAGAAACCAGTGATTCCCAGTTTTGCGACGTCAGCGAATGGTTGCGACTTCAAATACGCGACGGTCGCGTCCGTATCGCCCATCACCTGCGCATAATTGGCTTTCGCGACGATGGCGAAGATCTCTTTGAATTGCTCCATGGTCATGGTGGAGGGATCACCCGCCCGATCGAAATAATCGGGTGCGATGGCGACATAGCCCAGCTTTGCGAAACGGCGGCAGACGTCTTTTATATATTGGTGAACGCCAAATACTTCGCTCACGACGATAATAGTCGCGCGCTTCTTCGGCGTCGCGCCCTCATCCGGGCGAGCGATAAACGCAGGCAATTGATAGCCTTCGAATCCCGGATACTTAATCTCTGCGCTAATCAAGCCAGTTTCATCCGTCGTGATGGCCGAAGCGTTGACCGGCGTAATGGCGGCGGCGTAGCCGGCCGTAAACAAGGCCGCGCCAAAACCGCGCCGCGATAGCCGGTTGAGTTTGCCAGGTTCGCTTCCCAAAGGTCCGGTGAGGTGCATCAGAGGCTCCGCCTAAAATTGGTGCGGGCGGGATAGGACCCTCTCAACAGACGCCAGTCAATAAAGATTGGAGACGAAAGCGAATTGACCATGCACGCCTGGTGAGGCCATGTGCGCCGCAATTTGGAGGTTTTGCGACATGACCCGCCCCGCGCACGAGCAGCGACTATTTGAAATCATCAAGACCCGGTCTTTCGCAACCGGCGATTTCACTTTGGCCTCGGGCAAGAAATCCAACCTCTATTTCAACACGAAGCCGACCATGATGATTGCCGAGGGCTCGCACCTTTGCGCCCGCGCCTTCTTCGACCGCCTTGCGGCGGAGAACATCGACTATATCGGCGGCCTGGAATTAGGCGCGGTGCCGCTCGCCGCGGCAACGGCCGCTTACAGCTTCACAAAGGGCAAGCCGATCAACGCGTTCTTCGTGCGTAAAAAAGCCAAAGAATATGGCGCCAAACAATTAGTCGAGGGCCTGGCGCCTGGCGAAAGCCTGAAAGGCAAGCGAGTCGCCATCGCCGAGGACGTCACCACAACCGGCGGTTCGGCGCTGCAGGCCATCGAAGCAGCGCGCGCGGACGGCGCGCAGGTGGATGTTCTGATCTCCATCCTCGACCGTGAAGAAGGCGCCGTGGATCTGCTCCGCGAACACAATGTGCGTCTGGTGTCAGTGTTCAAGGCAAGCGATTTCGTCAGCAAATAAGACCAATTATGGAACGCCGCTTCGTTACGGTCGACGTATTCGCGAAAGCGCGGTTCGGCGGCAATCAGCTGGCGGTCGTGCTGGACGCAGAAGGTCTTGAGACCACGCAGATGCAAGCCATCGCGCACGAATTTAATTACGCCGAAACCACATTTATCCTGCCACCCAAGGACCGCGCGCACACTGCCGAGGTGCGTATCTTCACGCCCAAAGCCGAGATGCCGTTCGCGGGGCATCCGAATGTCGGCACGGCGTTCGTGCTGGCGCGCGAAGGCGCGGCGTTCGGCAAGCCCATCACCGGCGGCAAGGTTGTCTTCGAAGAAAAAGCAGGGCTCGTGCCCATCGACATCCTGACGGAAGATGGCGCCGTCATCGGTGCGCGGCTCCAGGCGCCGAAGGCCTTCACGCGCGGCGAAAGCTTCGATCCGGCGCAGGTCGCCGAAGGGGTGAGTCTGCCTGCGAACACATTGACGCTATCCGAACACGCACCGCTTCTGGTTGATAGTGGGGTCCCGTTTCTGATCGCGCAGGTAGAAAGCGTGGAGGACCTGAACGCAGCGGCGCCCAATGCGCCGCTGATATCAAAATTACTGAACCGCCCGACAATCGGCATCTATCTCTACGCCACAGACGGCAAGGACGGGGTCAATTATCAGACCCGCATGTTCGCGCCGGATCTTGGCGTTTTGGAAGACGCTGCAACCGGCAGCGCCGCCGTGGCGTTGGTCGGCCTATTGGCGAGCCTCGATCCGATGCAGGACTGCGCCATTCAGAAGATCTTTCTGCAGGGCGTGAAGCTCGGCCGGCCGAGTTATCTCGAAGCATCCGCGACCAAATCAGGCGGAGAAGTCACAGCGACGTTTGTGGGTGGACGCTGTGTGCCCATGATGCGTGGCGTTCTGCTCGATTAGACGGGCCCCGTTACGCGCCTTAAAGTCAAATTGATCCGCCCACCGTCGGGCAAGAATTGCAGCGCCAAGTCGCTGGTCCGCGGATAGATCCGGTCGACGCCGTGGAAGAACCGCCGCGACGCGCCGCCCAAAACCACCACATCGCCCGAATGCAATCGAAGCGAGCGCGTCGGATCTTTCCGGCTGGGCCCGCCCAAGCGAAACAGCGCGTCATCCCCGAGAGAGATTGATAGGACCGGCGCATCTTTCGCAGCTTCGTCCGCATCGACATGCAGACCAAGCTTGCAGTCGGGCTTGTACCAATTGACCAAGCAAGCCTCAGGCGGGGCCGGATAGTCGGCCAGCGCCGCCCATAAATCCAAGAGCGCCAGCGGCATTGATCTCCAAGGCGCGCCGGTCTCGGGATGCGTGGGGCGATAAGTGTAACCCTCAACGCTCGACACCCAGCCCAAGGAGCCAAGATTGGTCATCTCGACCGACAAAGGCTTTCCCGTATGCGGCATGCAGCCCCGAAAAAACGGCGCCGGCGCGATGGCGGTGAACACCTCCGCCAGCAAATCCGCCTGCGCGTTGGGCGACAAAAGCCCTGGCAAAAGGCGGAAGCCGCTCGGCGCACGGATTTCAGCGGCGGCAGGTGCGTCAAAAACAAACGCTCTCTGGTCCGACACTGACTTCATTTTTCGCCTGTCTGAGGCGCCTGATCCAATTCCGTTATCAAAAAATATCAATCTAACAGATACTTACAAATCGACAGCGCAAACGCCATCGACCCTATTGCGGAATCAGCAAGCGCGCGCTCCGAAAATGTGCTTCGAAGCATCCAGCAAGTGCGCTCCATGGCGTTAAGTTCCGCGCCTACAAGCGCTTGCAGCGGGAAACAGGCTGCCCATATGAAGCCCAATCGGATGCGGAACGGTTCACGTTCCCGGGTCCGATGGAATTCAGACTAGGATCAACCACGTGATTCGTCGTTGCCGGTTGCTTATACAAGGGCCGGTGTGCGACGCACCTCCCGCCCAAGAAGGGGAAGGCAGATATGAGTAAGGTTATTGGCATCGACCTCGGCACCACGAATTCATGCGTGGCCGTCATGGAAGGCGGCCAGCCAAAGGTCATCGAAAATTCCGAAGGCGTCCGCACCACACCGTCCGTGGTGGCGTTTACCGAGGGCGGCGAGCGCCTGATCGGTCAGACGGCTCGCCGGCAAGCGGTGACCAATCCAGAACACACATTCTTTGCGATCAAGCGCCTGATCGGCCGCCCATTCACGGATCCGACCGTGCAAAAGGACGCCAAGCTTGTCCCGTACAAGATCGCCAAGGGCGCCAATGGCGACGCTTGGGTTCAGGGCCGCGACAAGCAATATGCGCCGGCTGAAATTTCGGCGTTCATCCTGCAAAAGATGAAGGAAACCGCTGAATCCTATCTCGGCGAGACCGTATCCCAGGCCGTAATCACCGTTCCTGCCTATTTCAATGACGCGCAACGTCAGGCCACCAAAGACGCCGGCAAGATCGCGGGTCTTGAAGTCCTCCGCATCATCAACGAACCGACGGCCGCGGCGCTGGCCTACGGCCTCGACAAGTCCGAAGCCAAAACCATCGCTGTTTATGACCTCGGCGGCGGCACGTTCGACGTATCCGTTTTGGAAATCGGCGACGGCGTCTTCGAAGTGAAGTCGACCAATGGCGACACCTTCCTCGGCGGTGAAGATTTCGACGCCCGCATCGTCGATTACTTCGTCACTGAATTCAAAAAAGACAACGGCATCGATCTGAAGAACGACAAGCTCGCCATTCAGCGCCTTCGCGAAGAAGCGGAAAAGGCGAAGAAAGAACTGTCGACGACCACGCAATACGAAGTGAACCTGCCCTTCATCACCGCCGACGCCACTGGGCCGAAGCATTTGACGATGAAGCTCACGCGGGCGAAGTTCGAATCTCTCGTCGAGGATTTGGTTCAGCGCACCATCGAACCTTGCAAGCAGGCCTTGAAGGATGCGGGCCTGTCGGCTGGCGACATCAAGGAAGTCGTGCTCGTCGGCGGCATGACCCGGATGCCGAAAATCCAGGAAGTCGTGAAAAACTTCTTCGGCCGCGAACCGCATAAGGGCGTCAACCCGGATGAAGTCGTCGCCATCGGCGCGGCCATTCAAGCCGGCGTTCTGCAAGGCGACGTAAAGAACGTCGTTCTGCTCGACGTCACCCCGCTCACCCTCGGCATCGAAACCGAAGGCGGCATCTTCACGCGCATGATTGATCGCAACACGACGATCCCTACGAAGAAGAGCCAAACCTTCTCGACCGCCGCGGACAACCAAAACGCCGTCACCATCCGCGTCTTCCAAGGCGAACGGCAGATGGCGAACGACAACAAGCTTCTGGGCCAATTTGACCTCGTCGGCATTCCGCCGGCGCCGCGCGGCATCCCACAAGTTGAGGTGACGTTCGACATTGACGCGAACGGCATCGTCTCCGTTGCGGCCAAGGACAAAGCCACCGGCAAGGAACAGCAAGTGCGCATCCAAGCCTCGGGCGGTCTGTCCAAGGACGAAATCGAACGCATGGTGCAGGACGCCGAATCCCACGCCGCGGAAGACAAGGATCGCCGCGATCTGGCCGAAGCGAAAAACCAAGCCGAAGCGCTCATCCACCAAACTGAAAAACAATTGGTGGATCTGGGCGACAAGGTCTCGGCCGAAGATCGTTCCGCCGTCGAAGCCGGCATTGCTGCGCTGAAAGGCGTCACCGGCAGCGAGAATGCATCGGAGATCCAGGCCAAGACTCAAGCGCTGCTGCAAGCCGCCATGAAGATGGGCGAAGCCCTCTATGGCGCACAAGGCGGCCAGGGCGGCGGCGAGCCTGAAGGCAGCGGCGGCGCCGATGACGTCGTTGACGCCGAGTTCGAAGAAGTCGACGAAAACGGCAAGAAGCGCGCCTGATAGCGCTGAGCTTTAACAGCTTGGCTGTTCAGCTTATGGGGGCGGATGTGCTGACGTTTGCGAAGGAGACTGTTTTTAACGTCCCTCGCCGCAGCGCATCCGCCCTTTTCATTTTCGAAAATCCTGCGTGCGGTCCTCGCAGTGGAAGCGCATGCAGCGCCAATGGATCCAGGGTCAATCATGTCTGACCGCGATTATTATGAAATTCTTGGATGCGCGCGCGACGCTGACGCCGCCGCCCTCAAAAGCGCCTACCGCAAGCTGGCCAAGCAGCTTCACCCTGATGCCGAAACCGGCGACGAAGCCAAATTCAAGGAATTGAACGAAGCCTATAGCATCCTGTCGGATGGCGACAAACGCGCGGCCTATGACCGTTTCGGCAAAGCCGCATTCCAAAATGGCGGCGGCGGCGGTCAGGGCGGCGATCCATTCGATATGTTCAACGACGTCTTCGGTGATGTCTTCGGTGACCTGTTCGGCGCCGCCGGCGGCCGCCAGCGCGCACGCTCAGGACCGCAACGCGGCTCCGATCTCCGCTACGACATGGAGATCACGCTTGAGGAAGCCTTCTCAGGCGCCAATAAGCGCGTGACGCTGCCCGTGGCTGTGGCGTGCGACGCATGCAAAGGCTCCGGCGCGGCGGCGGGCTCGAAGCCTGAAACCTGCGCTGGCTGCGGCGGCGCTGGACAAGTGCGCGCCCAGCAAGGCTTTTTCAGCATGACCCGCACCTGCCCGACCTGCGGCGGTCGCGGCCAAACGATCAAGGACCCATGCAAACCATGCGGCGGGCGCGGCATGGTGCGTGAAGAGCGCACTTTAGACGTCCAAATCCCAGCGGGCGTCGAAGACGGGACCCGCATCCGGTTGTCTAACGAAGGCGAAGCGGGCCCACGCGGCGGCCCGCGCGGCGATCTCTACATTTTCCTGTCTTTGAAGCCACACAGCGTGTTCGAGCGCGACGGGCCGGATCTCTATTGCCGCGCCACTGTGCCGATGACGACGGCGGCGCTCGGCGGCGAGATTAAAATTCCGACCATCGAAGGCGGCCGCGCCAGGGTGAAAGTGCCTGAAGGCGCGCAAACCGGACGGCGCCTGCGCCTTGGCGGCAAGGGCATGTCGCGCCTGCGCTCCACCGCGCGCGGCGACTTGCATGTCGAAATCTTCGTCGAAGTGCCGGTGCATCTGTCGGCCAAACAGCGCAAGCTGCTGCAGGAGTTCCAGGAGACCTGCTGCTCGAAATCGCATCCGCAAAGCTATGGATTTCTGGACCGCGTGAAGCGCATGTTCGAAGGCGACGAACGCCCGAACGCTTAAGCTCAGGGCTTGCCTTGACGAAAGCGCCCGAAACGCGCTTCTCAGGAACCAGGAGTTCTTGATGGCCGACCAAACCAAAATCGCGATCGCGGGCGCGCTGGGCTTTATGGGCCGTGAGCTGATCAAGCTCATCGGTGCTGCAGACGATTTGAAGCTGGTCGGCGGCGTGGACCGCCCCGAATCCAGCGATATCGGCCAGGATCTCGGCCCGCTGATCGGCCTGAAGCCGCAAGGCGCAGTACTGCGCGCAAGCGCATTCGACGCCGCGCAAGGCGCGGACGTTCTTATCGACTTCTCCATCGGCCGCGCCGCGGCGCAGGCAGCGACCGCGCTGGCCGGCAAAGGCGTGAGCCTCGTCATCGGCGCCACCGGCTTCGAGCCGCAACACGAAGCCGCCATCGCGGAAGCGGCCAAAACCACCGCGATTCTCAAAAGCGGCAATATGAGCCTCGGCGTGAATTTGCTGGCGGCGCTGACGCGTCAGGCCGCCGCACGACTCGGCGATGACTGGGACATCGAGATTTTCGAAGCGCATCACCGCCGCAAAGTCGATGCGCCGTCGGGCACGGCGTTACTCCTCGGACGCGCCGCCGCCGAAGGCCGCAAGGTGGAACTAGCGCAGAAGAAAGTCGCGGCGCGCGACGGCCAAACCGGCGCGCGCAATGCCGGCGACATCGGCTTCGCGGTCGTGCGCGGCGGCGGGATCGTTGGCGACCACGACGTCTCCTTCATCACGGACGAGGAAAGCATCACGCTGTCCCACCACGCGTCCAACCGCGCCATCTTCGCCAAGGGCGCACTCGCCGCCGCACGCTGGATGAAAGCCAAGCCAGCTGGGCTTTATTCCATGGCGGATGTTCTGGGCCTTTAAGGCTTATTCTTCAGGCCGGATTCGCTTCGCCTTCGCGATCGCGCCGCGCAAAGCATCGGCGAAACTCTGCCGCTCCTCCGGCGCCAGAAAACGCCCCAACGCCACGCGATGGGGCCCACCGATCAGTCGCACAGCTTCAGATGCAGGGCCTTCTTCTTCATGCTCGACCCGCGCCCAGATTGGCGCGACAGCCCAATGCTGCGCCCGGCCGTTTGGCTGCACACGCTCGACATGGATCAAGGTCGGCGTCACGCGTACGCGTTCCCACAAGCGCCCTTGTTTGTAGGACAGCTTGAAAGCGCCCCATACCAACAGCACTTCAAGTCCGAAAAAGCCCATGACGGGCCAAGCGCCGCGCCAGACAAAATAAAGACTGGCGAGAAAGCTCACACCGCCAATGACAATCATGAGCCGGAAGAATGCCTTCAGGGTGAGCGAACGGTTTGGCCGCAACACTGCGTCCATTTGCAAGGGTCCGCGCACCTCAAGCGCGGCGCTTAAGTTTTCCAAGCGCGGGCTCATGATCTCCAATATAACGCGACGCCCGCACAAGGCGACCCTTCCTGCTGTCCTGCGTCAATGATGCCCAAATTAGCTGCAAAACCGCGCCGCACCGCCAAAACCGCCGCCTTGGAGGCGCGCGCCGATTTGATGTTCGAGCGGCTCGCCGGATCGCGCCCCGATCCAAAAACGGAGCTCGATTACATCAATCCTTTTACGCTGGTTGTGGCGGTGGCGTTATCGGCGCAGGCGACGGACGTGGGCGTGAACAAAGCCACCAAGGCGCTATTCGCGGCCGCCGACACGCCCGCGAAAATGGTCGCGCTGGGCGAGGATAAGATCCGCGACTTCATCAAGACGATCGGCCTCTACCGCAACAAAGCGAAGAACGTCTTGGCCCTGTCTCAAAAGCTGATCGACGAATTCGGCGGTGAGGTGCCGCGCTCGCGCGAGGCGCTGGAGAGCCTGCCCGGCGTCGGCCGCAAAACGGCGAATGTCGTGCTGAATGAGGCCTTCGGCGAACCGACCATGGCCGTCGACACGCACGTGTTCCGCGTCTCCAACCGCACGGGCGTGGCGCCTGGCAAGAACCCGCTTCAGGTGGAGCTTGGCCTGGAGCGCATCGTACCGGAGCGCTTTAAGCAGGGCGCGCATCACTGGCTCATTTTGCATGGCCGCTATACCTGCGTCGCCCAGAAGCCGCGCTGCTACGCCTGCGTCATTGCCGAACTCTGCCCGTTCGAACCGAAAACGCCGCCGCCAGGCGACGCCAAACCAGCGAAAGCGGCTGCAAAAAGCGGAAAGCCTGTGGCGCCGAAAAAAGCGAAGGCCAAACCCGCAGCCGGAAAAAAAACCGCCTAGCGCGTCGCCGACGCCAAACACGCTTCCCGCGACAGCGCGACCTCTCCCGCCTGACGCGGGCCAGTTTCGATGTCCGTAACGCGGCGCGAAGCGCTGGACCCCGAAAAACCCACCATCAGCGCACAATCCTTGAAGCGATAGGTCCACAAGGCGCCTTGGCCCTCATCGCGCACAATGGCGGGGCGGCCCAATTGCGCCTCCACCTGACGCGGCGTGGCGCCGGCCAGCGGCCCGGAATAGCTCGGCTCGACGCTTGGGATGCCTCCGGAACCGCTCGTCGTGGCGCAAGCCGCCATCAAAGCAAGCGCGCCCATTGCAATCACCATGCGCAGCCGCGCGGACACTGAATTCACCTGCACCATTGGATCTCCCAGCCTGACGCCATGCTTGCGCCGCGTCGCATCAAACGGCAAGAGAGCGCTAAAGCGCCCGGCCTTCAACGTCAGCCGCTTTTGCTGGAGGAAAGTCATGGCGGCTCAATACGACGTCTGCGGCGTTGGCAATGCGATTGTGGATATGATCGCATCGGAATCCGACGCCTTTTTGACGGATCACGATATTCAAAAAGGCGGCATGACGCTGATTGAGGATGACCGAGCCGACTTCCTGACGAACGCGCTGCCACGCGCGCACCAAGCTTCCGGCGGATCGGGCGCCAATACCATAGCCGGACTCGGCTCATTCGGGGGCAAGGCGGCCTATATGGGCAAGGTGGCTGACGACGCGCTTGGCCAGTTCTTCCGCAAGGAGACGGTGGAGTCTGGCGTTACGTTCCGCTCCACGCCCTTTATCGGCGGCCCGGCCACCGCGCGCTCCATCATCATCGTGACGCCAGACGCCCAGCGCTCAATGAACACCTATCTCGGCTGCACGCCCTATCTGGCGCCCGCCGACATCGACAAAGAATTGGTGCAGGCATCCGCCATCACCTATCTGGAAGGCTATCTGTTCGATCGCGACGACGCCAAGGCCGCCTTTGTGCAAGCCGCCGAACACGCCAAGGCGGCCGGCAAGAAAGTGGCGCTGACTTTATCGGATTCGTTCTGCGTGGATCGCCACCGGGACTCGTTCAATTACCTCGTGAACAACCACGTCGATATTTTGTTTGCGAACGAAGCTGAGATCAAATCGCTCTACGAAACCACGAGCTTCGACATCGCGCTGGAGAAGGTGAAGAACCACGCGCCGATCGCCTGCGTCACGCGCTCCGAAAAGGGCTCGATCATTCTCACCAATGGCGGCGCGTTCGAGATCCCTGCTTATCCGACCAATCTGGTCGACACCACCGGCGCGGGCGATCAATACGCCGCTGGGTTTTTGTTCGGCTACGCCAAAGGCAAACCACTGGCGATTGCCGGGCGTCTGGGCTCACTCGCCGCCGCAGAATGCATTTCGCATTACGGCGCGCGCCCAATCGTAAGCATGGCTGAATTGGCGGCGAAGGAAGGTTTGCTGTAGGTCGCTAAAGACAGGACAGCATTTAACCGAGACACATTAGGGCGCCGATCTGTGTGATATGGTGCGCCTCGTAATCACCGGCGCGTTCGCTTAGCCGTACAAATAAACGACAGCAGCCTCAGGCGCAGCGCGTAAAGCGCCTTCGGGCCGAAACGCCAGCCGTCAGAAAGGACGGTGCGGCGAACAGCCCGACCCTAAAGCCCGCGTCACATAAGCCGCCATAACTTTGCTTTTCGTACATCTGAAGCATCCACGGAAAAAACCCGGGCCAGACTTCGTTGTCGATCCCGCAAAGCAGCGTCACCGGCGCAACAAAGCCATGCCACAAACCCAGCAGAATTTCGGAAACGGAACGGCCTTGCAGTGCGTGGAAAGATTGATCGACGCCCGGCAGCACACACCGCAAGCACCGCAACAAGTAAGCCCAAAACAACATTTTAGACGCATTTATGGGATTTCCCGTCCGCCAGCGCAATCAAATGCACCGTCGTCTCTTTCGAAGACGACATCCAGCAGTCACGAAGAAAACAGGCGCACACTCATCGCGCCCGGCGGACAAGGCCGACAAGGGATAACAAAATGACGGCGCCAATTGTCGCTCCAATTATGGCGCCGAGAATGCCGCCGCCGGTGGAAATTCCAAGATAGCCGAACAGCCAACCACCGATGAACGAGCCGACAATGCCAACGATGATATTACCGATGACGCCGATGCCATAACCCTTCACCAGCAAGCCCGCGAGCCAGCCGGCGACGCCGCCGATAAACAACCACAAAAGAAGGAATTGGGCTGACATACGCTCGCTCCGCGAAAACATCGCGTCGCTCATTCGGCGCGGCGCAAGGAGAACGCTCAGAGAGCCAAAAGGTTCCTTGACGACGCCGGCTGTGGGGGACTTATTCAGCCGCCGCGCGCGCGGCGACGGGATCTTCAGGGATGAATTGAGGTTTGCCCAAATCATACACCCGCGTCAGCGTCTGGATAAAATCCGTATCGCGCAACGGATCGCTAGGCATCGCAAAGGTCACACCACGCTTGCGCATGTCTTTTACAAACGTCTCGAACACGCGCTCCAGCGAGATGTCGTCGGTGTGATCGAGCGTAGTTTTCAACTCGGCGTAATCAACGAAAATCTGCGCGCCCCAATGGACCAGGAAACGAAACTCCTCTTCAGGGACGCGTTGAATCACCTTGCCATCCGTTGTGATTGCCCAGCCGTTTGGATCATCCGGGTCAACCCCCATTAACGAATTGATCCAAAGTCCTTCCGGCCGGCGCATTTCGACAGGGCCGCAGCCTTGGGCTGTATGATACATCATCTCGTTCTCGACGACGACGGCGCGGCCCCACATCGGCGCCTCCAGCAATTTCGGCCGATCCATTGGCCCGTTCGGCCAATAGTGAAAACCCCCGCCGATACGGCCTTTATAATACCAGGCGATGACCTGCGCTTTCTTTGCCCGCCAATGATTGAACAGACCGGACTTCGCCATCGTGTTCATTAGCCAAACGGGCGCATTCTCCATCGAAAGGCCACGAAACCAAGTGCCGTCTAGATGCGGCGAGCCGCCAGACGGACAAGGACCTTGAATATTGAAAAGAAACATTTCGGGCATTGCGTACTGCGCATTCCAGTACGAGCGCACCAAATTCAGAAACTTGGGATTGTAATAACAATCGTCCAGTTCGGGATAAAGTGAGGCGCCGCCCTTCCCAAGATTGCCGCGAAACACGGGGCTCAAAAACATATCCCAGGTCGGTTTGAAACCTTCGGGTAGAGAACCAGACGTGGTCGCCAGAACCTCTTCGGGCGAATTGAAATGCTGCGCCAGAATGAGGCTCCACGGCCCGTTATCGCGCACCACGCGCAGCAGCCGCTGATATTGATCGTCCGAATACGCGTTCTCAATAATTCGGGGATCGGCAATCGGGCGCATCCGTTCCGATAAGTCATTATTCATATCGCGCCGTCATCTCGATTAGGCTTCGCCGCCGCCGCGGACCCAAGAGCAAAACCGTACATGCGTCGAAAATAATTTACAAGTGAGTGTTTACTCATCTACGAAAGATGGACATTTCGATTGGGAGAACAGGCGTGCAAGGGACCAGAAAAGCGACATTCGGCTTTACAAAACTGATCGTCGACGACGAAGAGGCGATGGCGGAATACTACCATCAGGTCTATGGCCTCAACAAATTGCACCGCGTCGCAGGCAAAGAGAGCGCCGCCGGCGGCCCGTTTCGCGAAATCATCATGGGCCCAGGCGAGACGATGGGTGCTGAATCCCTCACAATGTTCAAATTTCTGGACCGTCAGGCGCCGAGCCAACAAGAGACGATCCTAGGATTCACCACCGAGGATCTGGACGCGCTCGCCGAACGCGTAAGAGCCAATGGCGGTAAGCTCGTGGACAAGATTTGGGACATGCCTGAGCACGGCGTACGCGTATTGTTCACGACCGACCCTGAAGGCCGGTTGAGCGAGAATGTACAGATTCTAAAGTAACGCCGCCGTAAAATCGCCGGCCTGTCGCTACAGAATAAACTTCGACAGATCGGCGTTCTTAGCCAAATCACCCACGCGAATTTTTACATAGGCAGCATCGATCTGTACAACATCGCCCGAGCGATCCGGCGCGTTGAAGCTTATCTCGTCGAGCAGTCGCTCCATCACGGTCTGCAACCGCCGTGCGCCTATGTTTTCGACGTTGGTGTTCACCTCCACCGCAGCGGCGGCGATCGCTTCGATGGAATCGTCGGTAAATTCCAAGGTCACGCCTTCAGTACCGAGAAGCGCTATATATTGCTTGATCAGACTGGCTTCGGGCTCAGTTAAAATGCGCCGGAAATCATCCTGCGTCAGCGGCTTCAATTCCACGCGAATCGGTAAACGGCCTTGCAATTCCGGCAGCAGATCCGATGGCTTCGCAATGTGAAACGCACCCGACGCGATGAACAGAATATGGTCCGTCTTCACCGGTCCGTATTTCGTCGACACGGTCGTACCTTCGATCAGCGGCAGCAAATCGCGTTGCACACCTTCGCGGGACACATCAGCGCCGGAGCGTTCGGACCGCGCGGCAATCTTGTCGATTTCGTCCAAAAACACGATGCCGTCTTCTTGCGTCAGCGTGATCGCTTCCTTGGTGATCTGATCCTGATCCAAAAGCCGATCCGATTCCTCTTGGATCAGCGGCTCGCGCGCGTCTTGCACCAGCATGCGCGCCGACCGCGTGCGCCCGCCCATCGCCTTGCCGAACAGATCACTCAAGTTCAGCATACCCATGCCACCGGGCTGGCCGGGAATCTCCAGCGTCTGAAGCGGCGACGACGAATCGGCGAGCTGCAATTCCACCTCTTTGTCTTCCATCTCACCGGCGCGCAGCTTTTTGCGGAAGGAATCGCGCGTCGCGGCGCTGGACGTCGGCCCGACAAGGGCATCGAGCAACCGCTCTTCAGCCGCGAGTTCAGCGCGCGCCCGCACTTCCTTACGGCGGCGATCGCGCACGAGGCCAATCGCGGATTCCAGGAGATCGCGAATGATCTGATCCACGTCGCGACCGACATAGCCGACCTCGGTGAATTTCGTCGCCTCGACCTTGAGAAACGGCGCCTGCGCCAGCTTGGCCAAGCGGCGCGAGATTTCCGTTTTGCCAACGCCCGTAGGCCCGATCATCAAGATGTTTTTCGGCGTGACCTCTTCGCGCAGCGTCTCGCCCAATTGCTTGCGGCGCCAGCGATTGCGCAACGCCACCGCGACAGCGCGCTTGGCGTCACCCTGTCCAATGATGAAGCGATCCAATTCAGAAACGATTTCACGAGGGGAAAACTCAGTCATGCGGTGGCGGCGCTCCGTGGCGCGTCTTCAAAAGAGGTTTCAGGCGGGAATATCCTGGCCCACACGCCCGATTGCGGCGCATGCTTCAGCAAAGCGCGGCGGGCGCTGTGCCAGCCGGCGCCGAGGATCAGCACCCCGCCGCCAAGCGTGACAAGTGTCGCGGCGGCGAGTCCGCCCGCATCGATGCCGACCGCATTCATCAATGCGCCAACCGCAAACCCGGTTGAAAGCAGAGCGGAAACAATCAAAGCCCGGCGATTGATGAGCAAGCTGGTGAGGCCCAGGACGGCGACGACGATCAAGGTGATGATCGCAGCAGCGACAGGTGAATCGGTTTCGCTCTGGCGGATGATCCCGACCATGCCGCCGCCTACAATCGTGAGAACGCCGTTCAGGATCAACGGCGCAGCGCCCAGATGCAGCCAAAAGCCGTTGTCGGAAATCCGCGTAGCCCGCGCCGGATCGCGCGCATCAAACCAAACGCCGGCGAAGAACATGCCAAGCCCACCAAGCAGCCAGAGCACTGATGAGAGCTGCCCCAACAATTGCTGACTGAGCCAAAAGAGCAGCGAGACCAGCAATAACACGGCGGAAACGCCAATAAGCCCCATCGAAAACGGCAACCGGAAGCGCGCATAAAATGCGCTGGCGGCTGCAAGCAATGTCGCGGCGGCGATCGGCGCGGCGCCACGGGCGGCGTTCGCTTCGTCGCTCATATCACTGGTAAAGATGTCTACCCGGCCGCCGACGATCATCGTATAGATCGCCAGCGCGCCAAGAATGCAAAAGACCGCAAAGGAGATGCACAACGCAATCGACGGCAAAAACAAACGCCGCCGCCGCGAGAACACTTCACCCAGCGCCCACATCGCAGCCGCGCTGGAAAACAGCGCAATGATGGCGGTTAGAATATGGGAATCCGCCATACTGCGCGTGACGACCATGGTCGCGATCGCCAAGCCAATGGCGAGCAACACAATACCCGTCGCCAAGAATACATCGTGGAAATTGCGCACGAAGCGCAGATCTTCCTCACCCGGGATCGTTGCAACCACAGCGCTCAGCGGCGGCGCCACATCACGCGTTAAAAAATCAGTCAGAGGCGCAACTTGATCAGGCGCAAGCAATCCAACCGCGGCCGCAGATTCAAGCCGCGAGCCAAGATCAGCCTTACTCAGCATCCAGGCTCTCGATGGTCAGATTGTGATTGGTGTAAACGCAGATGTCGGCGGCGATGCCCATGGCCTTGCGCGCCAGTTTTTCTGCGTCCGCTTCATATTCATAAAGGGCGCGCGCCGCGGCTAATGCGTAAGAGCCGCCCGAGCCAACCGCTGCAATCGGTTCATCCGGCTCAACCACATCGCCGGAACCGGACAACACCAACAGATCCTTAGAGTCCGCAACGATCAGCATCGCCTCCAAACGGCGCAAATAACGGTCGGTGCGCCAATCCTTGGCGAGCTCGACGCAGGCGCGGGCGAGCTGGGCGGGAAAACGCTCCAGCTTGGTTTCCAGCCGCTCGAACAAGGCGAATGCATCGGCCGTCGATCCGGCAAAGCCCGCGATCACGCGCCCATCCGCCAGACGCCGCACCTTCCGCGCCCCTGATTTCATCACGGTCTGGCCAAGCGAAACCTGGCCGTCGCCGGCGATGATCACCTTGCCGCCCTTCCGCACGCCCAAAATGGTGGTGGAGCGCCATTTATTCGGATTGTCGGCGTTGGTCGGGCCGGTACGTGGAAAATTCATCATGACCAGAGATTTGGCCCGGCGCGGGTTTGCGATCAAGTGGGCGCGCGCGTCATCCCGCAGCCTTTAGCTGACAGCGCGAAGAGCCCGCGGGCTAACGCCATGCGCCATCGTCAGGAATTCCGCCAAAGGCATTGGCTTTCCATAGAGATAGCCCTGCCCCAATGTGCAGCCCCGCTTGCGCAGAAAAGCCTCTTGCCGAACATTTTCAATACCTTCGGCCACAACTTCAAATTCAAGCGTGCGGGCCAGACCCAAAATTGTATCAACGACCGCTTCGGCCTGCTCGTCCTCGCCGATCCTTGATACGAACTGACGGTCGATCTTGAAGACGTCGAACGGCATTTGCGTCAAGGCGGCGAGGCTAGAATGGCCGGTGCCGAAATCATCAAGCGACAAACGCACGCCCGCTTTGCGCAACGGCGCAATCTGGCGCAGCGCTGCGGCAGGATTTTTCATCGCAGCGGATTCGGTAATCTCCAGCTCGAGCATATCCGGCGCAATGCCCGTTTCACGAATAATCTTGAACACTTTAGCGCTGAACGCAGGATCGTCGAATTGCGCAGGCGCCACGTTCACGGCCACACGGCAGCGCAAACCTTGTTTCCGCCATTCAGCCGCGGCCAAACAGGCCTGACGCAGGATCGATTCACCAATCTCTTTGATAAGACCAAGATTTTCGGCGTGGGTAATGAACTTCGCAGGCTCGATCACGCCCCGACCGGGCACCTGCCAGCGGGCCAAAGCCTCCACGCTCGTGATGCGACCCGTGGTGAGATCCACCTTCGGCTGAAAATAGGGAATGAACCGGTCGCGAGCGATGGCGTCGCGAATGGCGGCCTCTACAGCGATCACGTCGCCAACGCGCTTGTCCAACGCGGCGGCGTAGATTCGACCAATCCCACCACGTTCAGCACGGCCACGCTTCAAGGCCGCCTGCGCCTGACCGATAAGCCGTTCGATGTCGTTCTCAGCGCCATTGTAAATGACGGCGCCCACCGACGCGTTCAGCGTAAATTCGTGGTCGCCAACCGCCAACGGAGCGCCAGCTTCCACAATCATGTCCTGCATCAAACGCTGGATCAATTTTACATCGGAGACGCCTGGAGCAATCAATGCGAATTCATCGGCGCCCAAACGCGCCAGGACGCCGCCAGCCGTTTGCGCCCTGCGAGTCAGCGCATCGAACTTCTCAGCGACAGAGCGCAAGACGGCGTCTGCGCCAATCCGGCCCACGGTCTCATTCACATGCCGGAACCGGACCAGATTACAGATGATGATAGCACCGGACTTATCCGCCTCGCCCCCGGTGCGCACAAGAACCGCCGCCCGCTTCACGAACTCGGGGCGGTTGATCAGACCCGTCACCGGATCGAGCGGCACGGTCTTCAATTGCCGCGCCACATCGGCGTCCAGACGCCGGACCATACGTTTGAACGTCAAAGTCGTGGCTTCAAGCTCATCGCCCGATTGCACATCCAGTTCGTACTCGAACTTGCCGGGCGAAACATTATGCGCGGCGTTTGCGATGTCCTTGAGCGGCGCGATGGCGCGGCGAAAGCGTTTGCGCGTTGTCAAAAAGCCAAGACCCGCCGCCGCCACGCCCGCCGCGAGAATGGCGGCCAGAGCGGCGGCCGCCAATGCACCGCCATGTTCGGAGGGCGCCCGCGCGACAATTACAAAGGGCTCACCCGGCTGTGCAGCTTCCGCGATGCGCCGGACATGATCCGGTGCATTATATTCAATATTCATCGCACCCGCGATTTGGCTGCGCGCCTGCTGGACCGCCAATAAAGAAACTTCCGGTCGCGGATAAGCATCATCGGACCCGCCGCGCGCCAAAGTGTGGCCATTAGAATCTAACACAGCGAACTGGGCGCCGGGATAGAGCGTCCGGACAATCTGCTGGACCGCTGCGCGTTTGGCAGCAGGGGTCCGCACCATGATTTCGGCGACGGCCCGCGCCCGATCCTTGGCGGCAAAATGATCCTGGACCAAATAACCGCCGGTCGCCAAGGCGCCCGCCACTGCAGTAGAACCCAAAAGAAGCGACGCCGTAACGCCGGCAAACCGGTCCGCCAAGCTAGTGCGACGAATGCTCCAGCCCGGAGGCGCGACTGGCTCGACAAATGGTTTGGTCCGTTGGCGCATTGCTTGGAATTCTGGGGTCCAAATTTTGAATGGGGCGGCGTTTCGGGGCAGAATCGCGTTTTCGGTTCTATGCTTGAGCCAAGTCTGTTAGAGGCCAGTTAAATGGCGGCGCGGTAAAAGCCCGAATTGGCGATTTTTGCGCGGTTTGCGTGAATTTTTTCGCCGCAGCCGTTTTAAAGTTGAGAGCCAGAGCCCATGTCCGCCGCCACCGCCCCACGTTGGGCCAAGATTGAGCGCAAAACCAAGGAAACCGCTATTAGCGTCGAGTTAAAACTCGACGGTAGCGGTAAAGCGCAAGTCGAAACCGGAATCGGATTTTTTGATCACATGCTGGAATCCTTCGCCAAGCACGCGGCGATCGATCTTGTGGTCCATACCAAAGGCGATCTGCACATCGACATGCACCATACGGTGGAAGACACCGGCATCGTCATGGGCCAAGCCTTAAAGGAAGCGTTGGGCGATTTCTCGGGCATCCGCCGCTTCGGCAGCGCGTACATTCCGATGGATGAGACGCTATCGCGCGCCGCTTTGGATCTGGCCAATCGCCCCTATCTCATTTGGCGCGTAAAGTTCGATCGCCCAAAAGTCGGCGAAATGGACACCGAACTGTTCAAGGAATGGTTTCAGGCCTTTGCGCAACATGGCGGCGTTTGCTTGCACGTTGAGACTCTCTATGGCGACAACACACACCATATCATCGAGTCTTGCTTTAAGGCCTTGGCGCGCGCATTGCGCGCCGCTGTTGAGCCAGAAACACGTTTGACCGGCGCGCCTTCCACCAAAGGCGTGCTCTAATTAGTTTGTGACGTATGCAGACAATCGTCATCATAGATTACGGATCGGGCAATTTGCGGTCTGCGGAACGGGCTGTGGCGGAAGCCGCACGCGCCTTTGACGCGACCGTCACTGTCACGAACGACCCAAATCGCGTGCGCAAAGCCGACCGCGTGATCCTGCCTGGCGTCGGCGCCTTCGGCGATTGCATCCGCGGCTTGAACGCCATCGAGGGCATGCGCGGCGCGCTGGAAGAATCCGTGACGAAAGGCGGCAAACCATTTTTGGGCATTTGCGTCGGCATGCAATTGATGGCCGAGCGCGGCCTGGAGCATGGCGAGCACAAAGGTCTCGGCTGGATAGAAGGCGAGGTCTCGGCTTTGGAGGTTTACGATCCAGCGTTGAAAATTCCGCATATGGGATGGAACGCCGCAACGCCAAAGCGTGTTTCGGCCCTGTTCCCAAACCCTGAAACCCCTGCGCAGGAATTCTATTTCGTGCACTCCTACGTCCTGAAGCCGGCAGACCCGGGCGTCATTGCCTCTGTGACCACCCATGGGGTGGAGTTTTGCAGCGCGGTCTGTAAGGACAATCTTGCAGGCGTTCAATTTCACCCTGAGAAAAGCCAGCGCGCCGGTCTGCAATTGCTGTCGCGCTTTCTAGAATGGCGTCCATGATCATTTATCCGGCCATCGACCTTAAAGACGGCGAAGTCGTGCGGCTGATGCACGGTGACCTCGAACAAAAAACCGTTTATGAGCAAGACCCAGCCGTTGCTGCAAAGCGCTTTCAGGATAATGGTTTTGAGTGGCTGCATGTCGTCGATCTCGATGGCGCCGTCGCGGGCGCAGCAAGGAACGCGAGCGCGGTCAAAGCAATCCTGAAAGCCACAAAGGCGCGCGTCCAATTAGGCGGCGGGGTGCGCGATATGCGCACGATTGAAATGTGGCTCGACGCTGGCGTAAGCCGTGTCATCCTCGGTACGGCCGCCGCACGCAATCCAGGTTTGGTGCGCGACGCCGCACAATTCTTCCCGGGCCGGGTTGCGGTCGGCATCGACGCCCGCGATGGCCGCGTTGCCGTTTCGGGCTGGGTTGAATCCACGGACATTCCCGCCGTCGATCTTGCCAAGAAATTTGAGGATGTGGGGGTCGCCGCGCTCATCGTCACCGACATTTCCCGCGACGGCGCCAAGACAGGCGTCAATGTCGCATTCACCGGCGAGTTCGCAGACTCGGTCGATATTCCCGTCATCGCCTCTGGCGGCGCATCGTCCGTGGGGGATATCGCAGCGCTGATCACACGCGTTGGCGTGCGACCCATCCAAGGCCTCGTTATGGGCCGCGCTTTATATGACGGCTCAGTCGATCCGAAAACCGCGCTGAAAGCTGCAAAGGTGAAAGCCGCCTGATGCTGAAGCTGCGCGTCATTCCGTGCCTGGACGTACGCGATGGCCGCGTCGTAAAGGGCGTGAATTTTGAAAACCTGAGGGATGCGGGCGATCCGGCGGAGCAAGCGCGCATCTATGATCGTCAAGGCGCGGACGAAATTACGTTCCTCGACATTGCCGCCAGCGTCGAAGGACGCGGCGCCTTGCTGAATGCGGTGCGCCGGACAGCAGAAGCGTGCTTTACGCCGCTGACGGTTGGCGGCGGCGTGCGCAGCCTAGACGACATCCGCACCTTATTGCTTGCAGGCGCGGACAAAGTATCGATCAACACCGCCGCAATCAAAGACCAATCATTGGTCAATCGCGCCGCCGAGAAATTCGGGGCGCAATGCATCGTCGTCGCCCTGGACGCAAAAGCTGTAGGCCCTAGAAAGTGGGAATTGTTCACCCATGGCGGCCGCACGCCGACCAGCATCGACGCGCTGGAATTCGCCAAAGAGGTCGCAGAGCGCGGCGCAGGCGAAATCCTTCTCACCTCCATGGATCGTGACGGCACCAAGGTCGGCTATGACGTTGACCTTCTGCGACAGATCAGCAGCGCCGTCAGCGTGCCGGTTGTCGCATCGGGCGGCGTGGGCAATTTGCAGCATCTTGTGGACGGCGCCCGCGCCGGCGCCAGCGCCGTACTGGCGGCCTCCATCTTCCACTTCGGCCAGCATTCCATCGGCGATGCGAAAGCAGCGCTCGCAGCCGCAGGCCTGCCGGTGCGCATGATTGCGGAGCAAGCCGCATGAGCGACAAGCCACTCTCGATTGAACAAGCCGCCGCCAACCTGATGCAGGCGCTGAACGGCGCGAGTCATGGCTCCATCGGCGCAGCGCTGGCCGATATGATCGGCGCCATCGATAATGTCGCAGGCTCAGATCTGAGCGCGGCGGCGGCGCAATTGATCAGCGGAATCGATCTGTCCGCTGTGAATCCCATGCCGGCGCCAGCGCAATCACAAACCACTGCGTCAGCTGCACCCGCGCCAATTCCAAACGGCGACACCCTCGGCGCAGAACTAGATCACCTGAACAAAACCATCGCGGCGCGCGCAGGCGACGATCCGAAATCTTCCTACACCGCGAGTCTGCTGTCGGCGGGCGTGGAGAAATGCGCCAAGAAGCTCGGCGAAGAAGCGGTGGAAGCCGCCCTTGCCGCAGCGAAAGGCGACAAAGCGGGACTCGCGGCTGAAGCCGCCGATGTCGTCTATCACCTGCTGGTGCTGCTAAAGGCGAGCGGCGTCAGTGGTGAAGATGTCGCGACCGTGCTAAAGACGCGGCGTGGCGTGTCGGGCCTCGACGAAAAAGCCAACCGCCCAAAATAAAAATTGCCGCGGGCCGTATTACTTTTTCGGCTTCAGAAAAACATAAAATGCGCCATCGCCGCCATGGGCTCGATGCGCAGAAGCATAGCCCGACACAATTCCGTCGCGTGCAAGCGCATCGAGCCATTCCGGCAGGCGCCGCCTTAAAACGCCGCGTTGCGGATGCGGCCACGATGGCTCTAAAGACCCGCGCCCCGTGATCACCAAAACCGAGCGTTTGCGGGCCCGCTGCGCGCCGATCAAAAAAGTTTCGAGCGCACTTTCGGCCGCGATCTGCGTGAATCCGTGCAGGTCGATGCGCGCTTCAACCTCGATCTGACCGCGCCGCACACGCTTTTCCTCACCAAAATCATGCGCACGCGGCGACTTGGGCTTCACAGCTTTCGTCGCAGCGGGAATGGCGGGCTGAAGTTTTCCAATCGCAGCCTTCAGCGGCTTTTTTAATTCAAGCTTTGAGACTTCAGTTTCATCCGCATGCGGCTCGTCGACCAAGGGGCGCAGCGGCTTGTCACGCGCAGTGACGCGACGCCAGAGCCGGGATTCCTCCTGGGTAAGACGCCTGCGCGACAAGGAAAGCTCCGGAAAATCGGGCGGCGATTATTCCGCCGCGGCGACAGAGGCGAGACGCCAATTGGGATCGCCAATTGTAACGTCACGCTCGAAGGTCCAGTTCTCGCGGGCGTCCACAAAACGGTGATCGTCACCGGTGTCGAGATTGGCTTCGAACCGCACAGTGACGCTCGCAGAATCGCCCCTCATCTCGGCCGAAACGATCTGCGCGCTGCGCACGCGATCAATCTTCGTCATGAATTTGCCAGACCGCTCACGGATTGCTTCATCATAGGCGGCGTAAACATCGTCCTCGAGCAATGGCCGCAAGGTCGCGCGATCACCGTCAGCGAAGGCCTCGACGATCATCTCATACGCTTGCTTAGCGCCGGCGAGGAATTCATCCGGATCAAATAGCGGATCTCGCAACGCAATAGCTTCCAGGCCATCGGCTGCTGGACCGGTAAAAAAAGGCCGGCTGCGCACGGGTTCAAGCACAGGCTTTTTTGCAAAGCCGTCCGCCGCGTCGCCGCGTTGCGGTTGCGGTTGCTCAGAACCGGAGTTTTTACCCAACTCCATGTAAAGACGTCCCAATGCGAGAACCGCCAAGGCCGCCAGCAAAAGAAGCTCGAGAATCTGCATTAACCCATTCCGGACGGCTTAGAATATTCCCAGGAAATCCGAGCGGGGTTTCCGTTTCGAAAATACGCCAAATTGATCGATCAACCTGCCTTCTGACGCAAAACCAGGATCCAATTTTGCTGAAAGCACTTTAGTACCACCAATCATATATAGTGGTTTCACGCCCACGGACACCCCGTCTGGCGATTGCGGGCAAAAAGAGCGCATGCTAGCCCCCTCGCGCGCCGGAGGCTTTCCCGATCGACCTGATTCTCGCCGATGGGATAAGAAGGGCTCTATTCAAAGTGCAGGCCCGTTTCAGCCCGATTAGAGTCGCGGCGCTCGAATCGGGAATAGGTCTCGGTGCGCGCCCAAAGAGAACCGCCAAGGAGCAGTTTCGATCATGACCGACACGCCGCAGGACATCGTCCCCATGAACGGCCCGGTGATCAGAGTTTTGGCACAATATGCGCGCGATATTTCGTTTGAAAACCCTGGCGCTCCCGAGAGCCTGCGCGCCGGATTGTCGACCCCGGCCATCGATCTGGGAATCGACGTAAACGCCCGCGCCGCCTCGGAAGAAGGATTCGAGGTCGAACTGAAGCTGTCCGCCAAAGCTTCCCGCGACGAAGAGACCGTCTTTATTGCAGAGCTTGTTTATGCTGGTCTTTTTCAGCTGGAAGACATTCCAAGCGAACAGATAGAGCCGATTTTGCTGATCGATTGCCCTCGCTTATTGTTCCCGTTCGCGCGGCGCTTGCTCGCGGAATTGATCCGTGAGGGCGGCTTCCCGCCGCTTTTGGTGGACCCCGTCGATTTCGGTCATTTGTATGCAAACCAGCTAGCGGCGCGATCGCCGACAGGTGTGGTGACCAACCCGAATTAGGGCGCCAATTAGGATTGCAAGCGATAGCCGCCGAGATCGGTCAGCAACAATTTAGCGTGTTGAGGGTCGATCTCAATTTTCTGCCGAAGCCTGTAAATATGCGTTTCCAGCGTGTGGGTGCTGACATTCGCATTGTACCCCCAGACTTCCCGCAATAATTCGTCCCGCTGCACGGGCTTATCCCCGGCGCGGTACAAATATTTGAGAATACTGGTTTCCTTTTCGGTCAAACGAACCTTTCGACCTTGTTCGTCCAATAAAAGCTTGGTCGCCGGCCGGAATTCATAGGGCCCAATGCGGAACAATGCGTCTTCGCTTTGTTCATGGCTACGCAGATGAGCGCGAATGCGCGCCAACAACACCGAGAATTTAAAGGGCTTAGTGACGTAATCATTGGCGCCGGAATCCAGGCCCAAGATCGCGTCAGAATCGCCCGCGGCCCCGGTCAACATGACGATCGGCGTCTTGATGCCGGAGCTTCGCAACAATTTGCAGGCCTCTCGGCCATCCATATCGGGCAGATCAACATCGAGAATAATAAGATCGATCTGACGTTCTCGCGCGAGTTTGATGCCGGCGCCTGCGTTTTCCGCCTCCAGAGCCGCAAAGTCCTCATGCAGCTCTAATTGTTCGGCCAAAGCGCTCCGCAAATCAGAATCGTCGTCAATGATGAGAATCGATCTTTTTGGCCGCATCCTCGGTTCCAAGACTCGCAGTGATTATCAGCTTGCCCACGATGCGCTATATAATCGCTTAATGGCCGGAACCGTCGACAAAAATGGGCGCTTTGTGTGGAGCGGCGGGGAATTCCGCGCCGCCCTAGGCAAAGGCGGCTTAATCCCCGCCGACAAAAAGCGTGAGGGCGACGGCGCATCGCCGATCGGCGCTTGGCCCTTGCGGCGCGTTTTATATCGGCCGGATCGGGTGCCCCCACCAGCGACGGCCTTGCCCGTCGCCGCATTGGAGCCCGCTATGGGGTGGTGCGACGATCCAAAAGATCCAAACTATAATTGCCCGGTGTCGCATCCTTATCCGTCGAGCGCCGAACATCTTTGGCGCGCCGACGAACTCTATGATGTGATTGTGGTGCTAGGGCATAACGAGGATCCAATCGTCCCCGGCGCTGGTTCGGCGATTTTCCTGCACTGCGCCAAGCCCGGTTTTCCGCCCACGGAAGGCTGCATCGCCTTGCAGCGCGACGATCTGCTGACGCTATTGGCGAGCGCAATCCCGGGCGATGCGCTGATCATTTCGGGAGAATAGTCCGCGCGCCAAAGAGCGCCGAACCGACCCGAACATGCGTGGCGCCAAACCGGATCGCCGTTTCAAAATCCTCGCTCATGCCCATAGACAATAAGGGCAAATCGTTACGCCGCGCGATCTCAGCCAGCAGTCCGAAATGCAAGCCAGGCGGTTCATCCGCAGGCGGAATACACATCAAGCCCTTCAACGGCAGCTGATATTCAGCCCGCACGCGGGCAATGAAATCGTCGGCCTCACGCGGCGGAACGCCTGCTTTTTGGGGCTCTTCGCCCGTATTCACCTGAATCAACAAATCCGGACATTTGCCCGCCGCCGCCGCCGCATCGGCAATGGCCCGGGCCAACTTGTCGCGATCGAGCGTTTCAATAACGTCAAAAAATTGCACCGCGTCCTTGGCCTTGTTGGATTGCAACGGACCGATCAGCCGCAATTCAATTTTGGGCCACAGCTTTTCAAGCCCCTCGCCGCGCATCTGCCCCCAGCGCTCCTGAGCCTCTTGCACCCGGTTTTCACCGAACACGCGGTGACCGTTATCCAGCGCCTCACGCACCCGCTCCCATGCTTGTTGCTTGGAAACGGCGATCAGCGTGATAGAGCCCGGATCCCGGGAGGCGGCTTTTGCGGCCGCCTCGATGCGGGCCAAAATAGCGGCGCGCGCATCCGCGACGCTCAACAGAGGAGACGATGCAACTGACATGGCAGCGGACCTTAGCAATCTCCTCCGCAGTGCGGCGCGCCTAAAAGCTCAGAGCGGCCAAAAAAGTAGAACGCCGAACCTACCGTCTTTGCTGGTCTTGACCGATCCGGCCCGCGCTCCAGACCCAGTCGAGGCTTTGCGCCGCCTTCCGCCCATCGCCAACCGGCGTCTGGGTGTTGTTTTTCGGCATTTTGGCGCGTCGAATCGGCTGGAAATCGCTAAAAAGCTCAAAAAGCTCTGTGTCCGCAGAAAGTGGGTGCTGCTCATTGGTGCGGATATGGGCCTCGCGGCCCGAATACAGGCGGACGGCGTGCATCTGCCCGAGCGCCTTTCGCAAACTGCCCAAAGCGTGAAACGGCGACGACCGGCTTGGATCGTGACCGTCGCTGCTCATAGCCGGAAAAGCATCAAACGAGCCGGCGGAATCGACGCGATACTCCTTGCCCCGGCCTTTCCAACAGAAAGCCCAAGCGCCAAAGGCAAAAAGGTGTTGAGACGGCGCGGTCTTGCTCAAGCTGCCAAAGGCGCGGCAAAACCGGTCTACGCCTTGGGCGGCGTAAACGGAAAAACGATCAAATACCTTGAAAACATACCAAATATGGGTGGGGGCGCGCTCGTAAGCGGGCTATTTTCCGGCGCGTGAAATCTAGAAACGAAACGCCGAACCAATCTTCACGCCCGGCTCAACCGCAGAATCACGGCCAATGCCAGGCTTCGCGCCCCGGCTTTCCAGCGACATTTCACCACCGAAGCGGACACGCGGCGTAATATTATAAAAGGCGCCGGCCGACACTTTATCCCGAGCACCTGCTTGACCCAGCGGCGCCCAGTCCTTTTTGTCGCGAACCGCAAGGGACATGCCCCAGCGCTTGCCTTCAGTCACGACACGCATATTTTCCGAATCGCCCGATACGGCGCCCGAAGACCAGCCATTGCTGTCGTTCGAATAGCCGGAGCCAAACGTAAACTTTTGAAACCACGGAGAATCTTCGGAAGCTTTGACGGGAACCACGAGCGCGGTCATCGGCATGTCTTCAGGCGCAGCAACGGCTTGACCAGCCGCCCCCAACGCAAAAAACACTGCAAATGTCGACTTCAGCTTCACAATCAGCCCCTTAGATTGAGTTTATTCTAGTGCCGATATCGTAAGAGCCGAATTAAAAAATAGGGCTTCCCGGTTTTTTTGCCGCGCGATGGCGCCAAAGGCACGTTTTGCAGGCGTACTGGGTCAATTTGAGGACATAGTGCAACACCTGCTCTTTGATCACCCGCCTGGAGGCTCCAGTTCCACAGCCACGCGAAAATTCCCAGCGCGAACAGCCTTCGCCTCTGGTCGCATCAAATGAGCATGCTATAGCGAGGCACAGCCAGCGCGGCGCCGCGCGGTTTTAAAGATACCCGGGTGCATGGGAGCCAGTGAATGCCGAGTTCGTTTGTAAAGATTCTGGTGGCGGCTACCGCAGCGCTGGCGTTAACGGCTTGCGGCTCCAGTAAAAAGCAAGAGACGCCGGGCGGCTTTAGGACTGGCGATATCGAATCCGGCGGCATCGGGTTTGGTTTCGGCGGCGGCAAGAATAAAGGCGCTGGCGAAGGCGGCATCGGCGTTAACAGTTTCTTGTGGCGGGCGACGCTCGACACAGTGAACTTCATGCCGCTGTCTTCGGCGGATCCGTTCGGCGGCGTGATCATCACCGATTGGTACACCAACCCACAAACGCCAAACGAGCGCTTCAAGCTCACCGTATATATCCTAGACACCCGGCTGCGCGCCGATGGCTTGAAGGTCAATGTCTTCCGTCAGGTGAACACGAACGGCGCCTGGAACGACGCGAATGCGGATGCGCAAACCGGCATCGACATCGAAAACGCCATCCTGACCCGCGCCCGGCAATTGCGCATCGCCACCCTGAAGGGCTGATTCCTTCGCCGCTTTGCGCGCGGTCATAGAGTGCAGGAATAAAGCGTGGCGCGTTACAACCACAAAGAGGCCGAAGCCAAGTGGCGTAAGGCTTGGGACGAAGCGGACCTCTTTAAAGCGGAAACGCCGGAACAAGCTGGCGACAGGCCAAAGGCCTATGTCCTCGAAATGTTTCCGTACCCGTCGGGCCGGATTCACGTCGGCCATTCGCGCAACTACGCCATGGGCGACGTCGTCGCGCGCTATAAGCGCGCGCTTGGCTTTAACGTGCTGCACCCGATGGGTTGGGATGCGTTCGGCTTGCCCGCCGAAAACGCCGCCATCGAACGCAAAGTGCATCCGCGCGCTTGGACCTACGAAAACATTGCGGCGATGCGCGCGCAGTTAAAGCTGCTCGGCGTCTCCATCGATTGGTCGCGCGAATTCGCAACCTGCGATCCTGAATATTATCAGCAGCAGCAGGCCTTGTTCCTCGCCATGTGGCGCAAGGGCCTAGTCTATCGCAAAGCGTCAAAGGTCAATTGGGACCCGATCGATCAAACCGTGCTGGCGAATGAACAAGTCGTCGACGGCAAGGGCTGGCGCTCCGGCGCGACGGTCGAAACGCGCGAGCTTGAGCAATGGGTGTTCCGGATAACGGCCTATGCTGACGATTTACTGGCGGCAATCGGCGGTTTGGAAAAATGGCCGGACAAAGTCCGCCTCATGCAATCCAATTGGATCGGCAAAAGCCAAGGCGCGACGATCTGGTGGGACATCGCATCGGCGCCGGACTTTTTACCAACCGCGCCTGCGAATGTGCCAAATCACGCGCGCGACCCGATTGAAGTTTATACGACGCGACCCGACACGTTGTTCGGCGCCAGCTTCCTGGCCTTGGCGCCCGATCATCCGCTAACCAAAGCCATCGCCGAGCATCGTCCGGACGTTGCGGCGTTCGCAGCAGAATGCGCCGCCTTGGGCACATCGGAAGCTGATATCGAAAAAGCAGAAAAAAAGGGCGTCGATCTGGGCGTGCGCGTAAAGCACCCGTTCGACCCGAATTGGGATCTGCCGGTTTACGCAGCGAACTTTGTGCTGTCGTCTTACGGCGCCGGCGCGATCTTCGGTTCACCCGCCGGCGATCAACGCGATCTAGATTTTGCCCGCAAATA
>Ga0247832_1000739_pt1:2500-64294 | contig 64294 bp, 69 predicted proteins | sample LaCruzMarch2015__10_FD_192407 | JGI IMG/M metagenome (GOLD analysis project Ga0247832, IMG submission 192407) | Freshwater microbial communities from meromictic Lake La Cruz, Castile-La Mancha, Spain - LaCruzMarch2015_4m | ecosystem: Environmental > Aquatic > Freshwater > Lake... | reverse complement strand
GCCCGCCTTCGCAAAAGGCGATAAGCTGACGGCGCCCGCGCTCACCTATGCCTTCACCGTGACAATGAAGGCCGGCGCACCCGTAGAATTGGGTGAGGTGGACGGCGTCCGGCGTCGCTTCATTCCGAATTTGGGCGGCTCCGTCTTCGGGCCGAAGCTGCGGGGCGAAGTGCTGCCCGGCGGCGGGGATTGGCAGAGTGTTTTGCCGGGCGGCGTCTCAAAGGTCGACATCCGTTACTTTCTAAAAACCACGGATGGGACGATCGTTGAAGTGACGAGCCCCGGAATAAGGGTCGCCAGCGCCGAGGTCGCCGAACGCCTCGCGCGCGGCGAAGACGTCGATCCAATGGCTTATTATTATCGCGTCACGCCGCAACTCCGCATCAATGGCGGCGCGCAGAACTGGCTTGGTAAGACAGTGTTCGTCGCGAAGGGCGCCCGCCGCCCGGACCATGTCACTTTCGATTTCTTCGCGGTGGAATAGGCTTTAGCGCAGCGTCCGGAACGTAGCGCGGATGTCGTCGATCACCGCCTGCGGCTCTTCCGCCGCCGCGAAATGCCCGCCGGATTCGTGCGCCTTGACGTAATGCGCGTTGTAGAGCGGCACGAGCGCATCGGCGAACAGGCCCGCGCCGTCGCCCCGGAAGATCGACACCCCCGACGGCGCCTCGAATACAGGCTGGCGATCATGCGACGGAGTCCAGGGATGCCGGGCGGCTTCGGTGTAATAACGCACAGTGGTGCCGAAGCTTTCCGTCGCCCAATAGAGAGTGGCGTTTGTCAGCAGATCGTCCTTGCTAAAGCGGCTTTCGACGTCGCCATGGCAATCGCTCCAAGCGCGGCGGCGCTCCAACAGCCAGGCAAGGAGGCCGACTGGCGAATCCTGCATAGCGTAGGCCAAAGTCTGCGGGTCGAGCATATGCACGGCCACATGGCTTGCCAGATTGCGTTCGATCTTCATGGCGTGCGCGGCGATGTCGGGTGGCAGATCGCCGATATAATCGCCGAGTAAATCGTAAGGCCGGGCGCGGCTGAATGCGTCGAGGCGCATCGGCGCCGAGACATGCACGCCGATCAGCGTGTCCGCATATTTGTGCGCCAGTTGCGAGGTGACCATCGCGCCCCAATCGCCGCCATGCGCGGCGTAGCGCTTATAGCCCAGCACCTCCGTCATCAGCTTTTGCCAGAGGTCGGCGGTCTTCCAGAAATTGATCCCTGATTTGCGTAAGGGCGTCGAGAGTCCGAAGCCAGGCAGCGACGGCACGATCACGTCGAAAGATTCGTTGGCGTCGCCGCCGAACGCGGCGGGGTCGCTCAATGGGTCGATGACATATTGGAAGTCCCAGAAGGTCCAGGGCCAGCCATGGCTGAGGATCAGCGGCTTCGGGTTCGGCCCCTTACCTTTTTTCATCAGGAAGTGAATGGGGATTCCGTCGATCTCGGTGTTGAAATGATCGTAGCGATTGATCTTCGCGGCCTGCGCAGCCCAATCGAAATCATGGGCCCAATAGTGCGTCAGTGAACGGAGATAGGCGCCATTGACGCCATAGCTCCAATCGTCGTTGTCGAAATCCTCGGCGATGCGCGCAGAGGCGACGCGGCGCTGGAGGTCCTGCAAGATCACTTCAGGGATCTCGACCTTGAACTGTTTTAAATTTGTCATGCGCGCCGCCTCCCAGTGCCGCTTGCCTGGTCTTGTTGGAGCTTGAGAGAAGGCAAGCCGCGTGCAGGTGTCAAGCAAACCAGGGCGCGTTCTAAGAATATGGTTGCGCCGCGCGCGGCGGCTTGCGCTAGTGTCCGTCAAATATCAGCGTTTCCGACGGCCGGGGAGGGCCCAACATGGATCCAATCCGCGAGATAATGAGGGTGCTCCCGTTTCCATCGGGGGCTTTGGGTTGGAGGCTCGACAAGACCTTTGTGCGTTGGCTTGGTTTTTCGCCGATGAGCGGCAAATTCGCCAAGCAAGCCGGCATCAAGGATGAGTCTCAAGCCCTTCTGCTGGAGATGAAGGGCCGCAAGAGCGGCAAAAAGCGCACCGTGGCGCTCACCTATTTCAATATCGCAGGAAGGATGCTGGTGGTCGGCTCCAAAGGCGGCGCGCCGGATGATCCGGTCTGGGTGAAAAATCTGCGCGCCGATCCCAAAGCAACGATCTATGTGAAGCGGCGGAAAGCGGATGTGACCGCGCGCATCTCCGAAGGCAATGAGCGGGCCATGCTCTGGGGCCAATTGGCGGAGCAGGCGCCGACCTATGCGCACTTCCAAAAACAGATCAGCCGTGAGATTCCGCTCGTCATCTTCGAGTGATGACGCAAATGCGGCGAGCGCTCGCTCCGCGAGAGGCCGCGCCGCTGCTTTCACTGTATTTTTACGCCATAGATTATGCAGTTCGGGCCCCTCCCGCCCGGCGAGCCCCCTCGACGCCTTCTTCAAACCATGGAAGATGTAGAATCCAAGGAGGACGTTATGCGTAAATATGGGCTTCTGACCGCCGGTGCGTTCTTATGGGCAGGCGCGGCTTGGGCCGCCGATTCAGGTGACGTCTCCATCACCATTTACAATGCCGATTTGGCGTTGGTGCAGGATGTGCGCACGCTGGATCTCTCGGGCGGACGTCAGAAAGTCGAATTCAAGGACGTCTCCGCCGCCATCCGTCCCGAAACGGTGACGTTGTCCTCGCAAGGCGTGGAGATCATCGAGCAGAATTTCGACTTCGATCTTCTGTCTCCGGATAAGATGATGGAAAAGGCCGTCGGCCAGCAGGTGAAGCTGGTGCGCATCAATCCCGGCAACGGCAAGGAAACAACCGAGACCGCAACTGTGCTGGCCGTGAACGGCGGGGTAGTGTTGAAGGTCGGCGATCACATCGAAGTGCTGCGCGACGATAGCCTGCCGACGCGCGTGATCTTCGACAAAGTGCCAGACAATCTGCGTGCGCGCCCAACTTTGTCCGTCACCGTCGATTCCAAAGCCGGCGGGGCGCGGCCAGGTACGCTATCCTACCTCACCAGCGGCCTCTCCTGGAAGGCCGATTACGTTGCGCTCTTCGATGAGGGCAAAGGCGCGCTGGATCTGCAAGGCTGGATCACGCTAACCAACCAATCCGGCTCCAGCTTCACCAACGCCAAAACGCGCCTCGTCGCGGGCGATGTGCAGACCGTGAGCAACAATTACGGCGGCTATCGACCATCCTATAACAATTACCCCACCAATCGGGGCGCGGGCACGCAAGGCGATGGCGGCGGGCTCGGCGACTATCACATCTATCCGCTGCCGGAGCGCACCACGATCGCGCAGAACCAAACCAAGCAAGTGAGCTTTCTGGAAGCGGATGGCGTAAAGGCGCAGAAGGCGTACGAATATCGCGCCAATGGCTTTTCCAGCGCCAGCGAACCTGCGCACGTGAATTCCGTGATCGCGTTCAATTCCGGCAAGGCTGCGGGCCTTGGCGCGGCGCTGCCTGCGGGCACGGTGCGCGTCTATATGCGCGATAAAGACGGCGAGCCGCGCTTTATTGGCGAAAATGCCATCGACCACACGCCGCAGGGCTCGACCCTGGCCATCAAAACGGGCGAAGCGTTCGATGTCACCGTGCTGCCGACGCTGACGGCCGAAGCCAAGGAAACCAAGACGCGCACGAAGTATTCCATGCGCTATTTGGTGCGGAATGCGCGTCCTCAGGCCGCGACCGTCATAATTCGCCAATCGGGCCTCGGCCGCGACGGCAAGGTGGTGGACGAAAGCATCGCGTCAAAGCGAATCGATTCTGACACGCTGGAATATGCCGTGCCGGTGTCGGCGAACGACGAAGCCATTTTGACCTTCACCGTCTCCGCCGGCTGGTGAGATCATGCGGCGCGCCGCTTTCTTGAAGTGCGCATCATTGGCGCTGGCGCTCTGCGCCGCGCCGATCCTGGTGCGTGCGCAAACTGTCGACGTGAGTTCGGCCGCCCCGGAAAAAGTGGCGGTGACGCTCTATCGCGATGGGCAGATGGACACTCGCGCGCTGCAACGCGGCGGCGGGCCGGATGGTCTGATGCTGGTGCGCGAGACGCGCATTGTGAATTTGCCCGCGGGCCTATCGCGCCTGAAGTTTGAAAACGTCGCCGACCGCATCATCCCGCAAAGCGCCGCTTTGGATGGCCTCCCCAAAGGGCTGACGGAACGGAACTTTGACTACAATCTGATGTCGCCGGGCGCGCTTTTGGAGAAGTCGGTCGGCTCGCCGGTGCAGATTGTTCGCACCAATCCGAAGACCGGGCAGGAGGTCGCGCAAAACGCCATTATTCGCGCCGCGCCAGATGGCGTGATCCTGGAAATCGAAGGCCAATATGAAGCGCTGCATTGCTCTGGCGCGCCGGAGCGTCTGATTTATAGCGCCGTGCCGCAAGGGCTGATGGCGACGCCTACTTTATCTGTGCTGATTGAGGCGTCGAAAGCGGGAAAATACACGATCCGTTTGAGCTATCTTGCGCTGGGTTTGGTCTGGTCGTCCGATTACGTCGCCAAGATCGGTCCGGACGGCAAGACGCTCGATCTCAAAGGCTGGATCACGCTCGCGAACCGCTCCAGCACCACCTTCGCCGATGCACCGGTGGAAGTGGTGGCGGGCAAGCTGTCCCGCGTCCCGGGCGCCGAACCACCGATCCCGAGCCCGCGCAGCGCACCGTCCGATTGCTGGCCGATTTCTTCGGGCCGGATGCAGCGGGTTTTATTACCGCCACCACCACCGCCTCCGCCGCCGATGCCGGTGGCTATGGCGGCGCCGATGGCGGAATCGCGTATGGCGATGGACGGGGCTGCAGGCAGCCGAACGAAAGCACGCGAGATCGCGCCGCGCGATTTGGGCGATTACAAGCTTTATGAACTGCCGGAGCCGACGCGCGTCGCGGCGAACCAGATCAAGCAGGTGCAGTTTCTCGACAAAGAGGCCGTGCCGTTCCAGCGCATCTATCGTTTCGAGATCGACCCCTGGGCGGTGATCCAACAACCCATGCCGGACTCGCCGCGCAAGACCAAGTCGATCCTCCGTCTAAAGAACGATAAGGCCAGTAATCTCGGACTGCCGCTGCCGGAGGGGCGTGTTGCGATCTATCAGATCGCGGCGGGCGATCCGATGTTCGCGGGCGGCGATCGCGCCAAGGACGTGCCGGCGGGCCTGCCTTGGGACATTGTGCAGGGGCAAACGGCGGAGGTTTCAGCACTGCCGCGCATCATCGCGGACAAGCGCTTGTCCAAGACCCGGCGGCAGGTGACGATCGAGGTCGAACTGGTGAACAATTCCGCCAAGGCCGTGGACGCCGAAGCGGCCTATCTGCCGGGCGGGGGCTTCCGGCTGGTTTCGGAGAGCAAAGGGCACAAATTGCGCGAGGGCTATTTCATCTGGTCCTACGCGCTATCTGCGGGCGGCGCTGCCAAATTCACCTACACGCTGAGCTTCGACGGGTAATGCCGCCGCCGGGAACGGTGTGGAGGTGTCATCGCGCTGGTGTGACTCTTCGACCAAAACAGGTAGTTGCAAATCGTTCTCAGCAAGCTATCGTTTTGCGAGTAAGAGTAATTCGCAATGTGGAGCGAAGCTTATGTGCACCGCAATCGCCGTTGAAAGTCTCTCGGCTTGGCTTGCCTCGCAGGAGCGAATGCTCCGGGCTTGGTGCGGCGAGGCGTCGCTCGACCCTGGCATAGACGCCGATCTGGCGGTGCGCCTGCAACAGCATTGCGCCTGGATGAGCGAGCAATTGTATGTTCTCGATGCGGGCGTGAGGCGTCCGCAATGACTCCCGGCTATCTTGATGCGCTGGAGGGCGTGACTATTGCGGACCTAGGCCCGTCCAGCCGCGTCTTGATCTGGGCGTTTCGCGACGTCGCGTCCGGCCGCGGCTGCGATGCGCGTCTGGCGATGGGGTTGTCTTCGGTTGTCGAGCCAGGGTGCGCGTTAGCATGCGCACAGGCCTTGCGCACATGGCAGCAAGCCGTATCGGAAAGTTCGCGGCGCGATTTGGCGTTTGGCGGCTTGCCGCATCGGGGTGTAACCTGGGATGAAATCGCGCTGCTGACGATGATTGCCGCCGGCAGCAGCAGTCAAATTGCATATGCAATTTGGTGGCGTAGGCTGGGTTGTGCGGGCGCGCCCGCACATCGCTTGCAGGCGATTGCCGTGGCGAAGTTCCTGAAGCTCCCTGGTGAAACGACGCTGTTTCCTGGTGTAACGGATGCGATCGTGCCGCGTCACGAACCTGAGGCGATGGCGCAAGCCCGCGCGCCGGGATCGCCTCGCGCCGGTGATTGATCAGCGCCCCAGCAGGTGCGCCGTCTCGGCGGTGAGCACGGCGTCCATCAATTTCAGGATCTGTGCGATGTCCCGCACGATGCGGCGCGCGCGTTCCGGGTCGGCGAGGTCCTTGAACATATCACCGACTTCGAACTTGTCGCCGCCTTCAATGGCCACCAGCAAATCGCCGTCTTCAAAAGCGCAGCGCACTTTCTTACCTTCATAGGCGCGCTCAATTTCAAGCAGGCGCTCCATGAAATAGGGGTGCACCAGTGCGCGCGCCTCAACTTGATCGGTGCCGTACACTTCGAAGATGCGCTCAAATTTTGGATCGGCGAGGCCGATGCGGTCGAACTTTTTGCCGATATTACGCAGGCCGTTGAAAATGCCGGCGTCGCGCCGCACCACCGTTACGCCGAGAAAAGGTTTGGGAAAATGGATGCGGATCAATTGGCCGCGAAACACCGTGGACCAGGAGGAATCGCCGTCTTTATCTTTCGTTTCCCGTTCCAGATGCGCTTCATACAAATCGAAAGAGCAGCCATGCCGCTTGCCGAAGAAATGATCTTCGAACCGCGAACGGTCGTGCTGCGGAGCGAGGTCCAACGCCCCAAAGCGGCTAAAAGCGGGGGGTGCAAAGCCATTCAGCGTATAGAGGCCGCCGATCGCGTCGGCGATCAGATTGAGGAACGATGTTTTCACCGATACCGCCACACGTTGCAGCGGGGCATAGGCAATCGCGTAGATTACGATTGCGCATACCAAGCCGGCGATGAGCCAGGCCCAGATGCTTTTGAAAATCAGACCCGCCGCTATAGTGAGCGCGAGGCCAATGGGTGCGCCGATACCCAGGCGCTGTTTGAATGCGGTGACGGCGTTACGGCGGGACGCCTCGAAACGCTGCAGAAGCGGCTCCAAATCGCGCGAGTAAAAGGCGTCGAATCCGGCCTCATCGAGCGCGGCCAGATTGATCATGTCTTTGTTAGCGCTGTCGCTCATGGCCAATATCCCGGCCGCTCAAGCGCGGCGGACAATCGATTAGCAAGATTTGCGCGGATTTGTCTCGCGGGCAGGCGGCGCTGATTCAGGCCAAACGCTTAAGCCGCGGCCTGGGCGATTTCGCGCACGGCGTTCGGCGCAGCCGGTTCAACCCGGAATGTGATGGCGCGCGCCTTTATGGAGCGTGGAAACCAATTCAATTGCTCGGCGATGCGGCCCAAACCCATTTTGACGAGGTTGAACGGCGTCGGCGCTGCGGTCAGACGTTGCGCAAGGCCGAATTTGTTTCGAACCGTGGCGTTGCCGTAAATGATGTTCGAACGCAGCAGCGCGGCTGGCGTAAGAAAACAGGCGGTCAGAGTAACATTCAAGGCATCGCTATTGACAAGACGATAGGGGCTGTTTTGCGCCCAGGTCGCCATAATGCCGGGCTTCAGCGCTACGGCTTGCGCATCCTGATTCCATATCGGGTTGAACTCAATCGCGGGCGTGAGACCTGTGAGCGCCTGACTCTCCAAGTGTTCATCGCTGATATAAGGCTCGCACGGGTCCCAAACGCGCAGCGCCTTTTCACCGCGCACCTGAAATAGCGCCGTGAATTGCCGATCGAATTGATAGAAGTCCTGCAGGCCAGGAGAGGATATCACCAAGCCGATATCATGACTAAAAGTTGTGAGGCCGTGATGCATTTGGTGCAACTCTGCGAACATTTTGTCCGCGATTTGCTGATAGGCGGGCGTAACTTTATTCGCGCCGCGCAATTCGAGCCAGATACGACCCTTTTTTACGGCGTCCAGCAATTGCATGCCGTTTAAATCTTCGGCTGATCCGCGCCGAGACTTATCGATGCTCTTTTCATCGGCGCCCAGCGTGTAGATTTCAATCTTCTTGCGCGGGTAGGAATCCAGAATCTGAATGAGGGCCGAGTCAGAAAATAGCGGGTTTTGATGCAGCGTATGCTGATAAACGCCAAGATCGGCGCCGAACCGCGTCGTTTTCGACGTCGGACCATCCAAGATGATCTGACCGATGTCCTGCTGCGCGTGCATCATTCATCCCTTGCGTCCGCCAGGCTTCACCCTGGGCAAAAGCGCCCTGCACATACAATAGCATTTGTGTCTTTAAAAAAACACTGCGCAGACGAGGGCTGCCCCTCATCGCCTGATCGCCCCGGCGCGCGCGAACGATGCAATTCGCAGACCGCTCGCCTCGCGCGATATATCGGCGCGCGAAAATTCGTCTAATGCTTGAGTGGCGGGCATTGTTACGAGAGTTTCACACTCACTCGTGTTTTCGAGCAGGCGCTGCAGTCGAATACCGATTTAAGCGTATGCCGTCTTGCAGTCACGGGGTTTAGGCCGTTAACGTTAATTCCTCGCTCTATGGTTTTCGGCCGCCGCGCACCCTCAGTGTGCGTGCTGAAAACGAGAATGCGGTGGCCTCAAGTCGAAGAAGAAATCTCAAGTTTTGAGAGTTTCCGTCGATTGACTGGATGAGGCGAAGCGATCGAAGAAATATGAGACTGTTGGCTGTTTGGGCGGCCTGCGGCTTTGGTTTCTTCAAGAATTGAAAGCTGCGCATCTCGCGCTTGGCTTAGCGGGTTCGGGGACAGCTGCGCATGGCGGCCAAAGTGTCGGTCATTAAGACCTCAGAACTCGGCGCATCAGAGATTGCGCAATGGCGCAGCATCCAGCGATCAAACGGCTATTTGACCGATCCCTTTTTAAACGCAGAATGGGCCCAGATCGTCGCCGCAGAGCGTGCGGATGCACGCACAGCAATTATCGAGGATGGCGGCAAGGCCGTCGCATTTCTATCGATTCAAAAATGCGATTCTTTCACGAGCATGGGCCTTGGAAGTCCGATCGCCGATTATGAAGGTTTGGTGGCGCTGCCGGGCGCGCACATTGCCTATGATGTGTTTCCGCACGCCTTTGGCGTTGACCGCATCGATTTTGGTCATTTGCCGGTTGAGGCGCCGGAAAATCAAGGCATCGCACGGGTGCGCGAAGGGGTTATGGTGGCCGCGATCGACCAATGGGAGACCTTCGTCGCGGGGCTTACGAATAAAAATTCATCCAGTTTTCGGAACATGAGCCGCTACCGGAACAAGATGGAAGCCGAGAAGGGCGCGTTGGAGTTTCGCTCGTACGTGAAGGACGCAGAGGCGCTGGAAAAACTCTTCGAATGGAAATCGGCGCAATACGTGTCTACGGGTCAACCGGACATTCTGGCGCGGCCCTGGATCAAGGCCGTCCATCGCCGGGTGCATGACTTTGAGGGCGAAGATTTTGGCGGCGTCATGTTCACCGTTCGCGCGGGCGGTGTGGTGGCGGCTGCGATGCTGGGCCTCCGCAACAAGACCAAGCTGCACGCTTGGATGATCGCTTATAATCCCGACTTTGCGAAATTTTCGCCGGGCAATCTCGTCTGGTTCGAGATGATGAACAAAGCCCGCGCCCACGACATCGACCATATCGATTTCGGCGCCGGCCTCTACGATTACAAAAAGTTCTTCTCCAATGGCGAACGCGAGATCGGCGCGGGCTTTATCGGCCGGCCAAGCGTGTCCACTTTGGTGCGCACATCCATGTTTGGCGTCCGCACTTGGGCGGAGCGTCAACCGAATGAGGTGATCGCGTCCTTGCCGGGCAAGGCGATGCGCAAGCTCGATCTCTTGCGCGCCGCGAAAGACAGCGACGAGCGCTCACACCATGTGGGCCGGTTTATTAGCTCAATGTTTGGCTGGGGCTGAAATCCAAGGCCGGCTGACGGTGTTCGCCGTCTCGAATTTTTGAATGTCTCCAGCCATCTCAAGCGTTAGACCGATCTCGTCTAGGCCGTTCATCAGGCAATGTTTGCGAAAAGAGTCGAGATCGAATTCGAAGCGCTCCTGGAAGCTTGTCGTCACGACCTGATTTTCCAGATCGACCGTGATTTCGCCGTCCGGCGCGACCTCCAGCAGGCGGTCGATCGCCGCTTGCGGCAGGACGACGGTCAATATCCCGTTCTTGTAGGCGTTGCCCGAGAAAATATCCGAGAAGGACGGCGCCAACACCGCGCGCACGCCCAGATCGGCCAGCGCCCAGGCCGCGTGTTCGCGGCTGGAGCCGCAACCGAAATTGTCGCCGGCAATCAGGAGTGGAGCGCCATCATAGCGCGGCTGATTGAAGAGCGAGTCGGGGTTTTCCGAACCGTCCGCATTCTTGCGCAGCGTTTCGAACGCGCCTTTGCCCAGCCCATCGCGCGTAATCGTTTTCAGATAATGCGCGGGGATGATGACATCGGTATCGATGTTCGGGCGTCCCAGCGGGATACCAATACCCGTTACGGTTTTGAACTTTTCCATCAGATCAACCCATCAGATCTCGAACGTCGGTGAGGCGGCCGGTGACGGCCGCCGCGGCGGCCATGGCGGGCGACAGCAAATGCGTGCGCGCGCCGGGGCCTTGGCGGCCAACGAAATTCCGGTTGGAGGTGGAGGCGACATGCTCTCCCGGCGGGGCTTTGTCGGGGTTCATGGCCAGACACATCGAGCAGCCTGGTTCGCGCCATTCAAAACCGGCTTCTAGGAAAATGCGATCCAGGCCTTCGGCCTCGGCCTGCGCCTTGACGAGGCCTGAGCCCGGTACGACCAAAGCTTGGCGAATGCCGGCGGCAACCTTGCGGCCTTTGGCCACGGCGGCGGCGGCGCGCAGGTCCTCGATGCGGCTATTGGTGCAGGAGCCAATAAAGACGGTCTGCACGGCGATGTCCTGCAAGCGCGTGCCGGGCTTCAACCCCATATAGGCCAGCGATTTGATGACCGCGTCGCGTTTGGCCGGGTCGGCGAAATCGGCGGGGTCGGGCACCACGGCCGTGATCGGCGCCACGTCCTCAGGACTGGTGCCCCAAGTGACGAGCGGCGCGATCTTGGATGCGTCGATGAAGACTTGCTTCGCATAGTGCGCGCCAGGATCGGACGGCAGCGTACGCCAATATGCCTCGGCCTGTTCCCAGGCGCCGCCTTTGGGCGAGCGTTGGCGGCCCTTGAAATAGTCGAAGGTCTTCTCGTCCGGGGCGACAAGTCCGGACCGCGCGCCGCCCTCGATCGCCATATTGCAGACCGTCATGCGGCCTTCGATCGACATGTCGCGCATGGTCGAGCCGGTATATTCGATGACATAGCCTGTGCCGCCCGCCGCGCCAGTCTCACCGATGATCGCCAACACGATATCTTTCGGGGTCACAGAAAATCCCAGGCCGCCTTCGACCCGCACTTCCATGGACTTGGATTTCGACAGGATCAGGGTTTGCGTCGCCAGAACGTGTTCGACCTCGGACGTGCCGATGCCGAACGCCAAGGCGCCAAAGGCGCCATGCGTGGCGGTGTGGCTGTCGCCGCACACGACCGTCGCGCCGGGCAGGGTAAAGCCTTGCTCTGGCCCGATCACATGCACGATGCCTTGCTGGATGTCGGTCGCATCGATCAGCTCAACGCCGAACTCGGCGCAATTGTCCGTCAGCGCGGCCAATTGCGCCGCAGATTCTGGATCGGCGATGGGCAACACCTTGCCGTCCGGGCCGATGCGCGGCGTTGTCGCCACGTTGTGATCCGGTACCGCGAGCGTGAGGTCTGGCCGGCGCACCTTGCGATTGTGCGTGCGCAATCCGGCGAAGGCCTGCGGTGAGGTGACTTCATGGACCAGATGACGGTCGATGAAAATCAGCGCTGCGCCATCGTCGCGCTGGACGACCGTGTGGTCGTCCCAGATTTTTTCATAGGTTGTGCGGGGGCGGGACATGTCGCCTCTTAGATAGTCGTTGTTGCGTAAAAGCGCATCGGTGGAGCCGGAGCGCGCCGAACTTGTTGCTCATAAAGCCGCCGGACGCTAGGCGTACGCCGTACAACCCCCATACGATGCCCAAGCAGGCGCCGCTACTCGCTTCTGGCCGAAAAAGAGCGCTTGCGGGGTCGGAGACGTCGAATGAATAAAGTCTTTTCTAGCCCTGCGGCGGCCCTTGAGGGGGTGGTTCGGGATGGCATGTTCCTCATGGCGGGAGGCTTCGGCCTTAGCGGCATCCCCGAGGGGCTGATTCTGGCCTTGCGGGACACCGGCGTGAAAGACCTCATCATCGCCTCCAACAATTGCGGCGTGGATGGCGTCGGACTCGGCGCGCTGTTGGACACCAAGCAGATCAAGAAAATGATTTCCTCTTATGTGGGGGAGAACAAGGAGTTCGCCCGGCAATTTCTGGCCAATGAGCTGGAGCTGGAATTCAACCCGCAAGGCACCCTAGCCGAGCGCATTCGCGCCGGCGGAGCGGGCATTCCGGCTTTCTTCACGGCGACCGGCTACGGCACGGTCGTGGCGGACGGCAAAGAAACCCGCATCATCGACGGGCGCGGTTATGTGCTGGAGACAGGCCTCGTGGCGGATCTCTCGCTGGTGCGCGCCTGGAAAGCCGACGAAGAGGGCAACCTCGTCTATCGCAAGACGGCCCGGAACTTTAACCCGATGATGGCGACAGCCGGCAAGATCACCGTGGTCGAGGTCGACGAGATCGTGCCGCTGGGATCGCTTGAGCCGGACGCCATCCATACGCCTGGTATTTTCGTGCAGCGCATCGTGAAGGCGACGCTCCCTAAGCGGATAGAACAACGCACCGTCCGCAAGAGGGAGGCTGTCTAATGGCTTGGACCCGCGACGACATCGCCAAGCGCGCCGCCAAGGAATTGCGCAACGGCTTTTACGTGAATCTCGGCATCGGCATTCCGACTCTGGTGGCCAACAACATTCCCGACGGCATGCATGTTGTGCTGCAATCGGAAAATGGCATGCTCGGCATGGGGCCGTTTCCGTATGAGGGCGAGGAAGACGCCGACCTCATCAATGCCGGCAAGCAGACAGTGACGGAGCTGCCTTACAGCTCCTATTTCTCATCGGCCGACAGCTTTGCGATGATCCGCGGCGGCCACGTTGACCTCACCATTCTCGGCGCCATGGAAGTGGCTGAAAATGGCGACCTCGCGAACTGGATGATCCCCGGCAAACTCGTGAAGGGCATGGGCGGCGCGATGGATCTCGTCGCCGGCGCCAAGCGCGTCGTCGTCGTGATGGAGCACACCTCCAAGGACGGCGATCCGAAATTCAAAAAGCGCTGTGAATTGCCGCTCACCGGCACGGACGTGATCGACATGCTGATCACCGATCTGGCTGTGTTTGAGCGGATGGACCGAAACTCTGCCTTCAAGCTGGTTGAGATGGCGCCGGGCGTCACGCTCGAGGAACTGAAAGCGAAAACTCAGGCGCACTTTGAAGTCTGAGGTCTAATGCTCAAAAATTCAGATCGCGGGCGCGTGGGATGTTTGCGCGGAATGCTTTTGCGTGCGTCGAGCATAAGGCAGCCCACGCGCGCTGTATTTGCTTAGAACCTAGGCGTGGCGCCAAAATGGTGCGCGATTTTTCACGCGGCAGCGCAGCATGCTGCAAAAAGCAGCCAAGAATGCTGCTGTCCGCGCTCTGAGCTTAGTGAATCATCAATACACTGAGGCGGAACTTAAGGATGGAACCCCAGGTTCACTCAAGCATCCCTCAACGAGGAGCGGACATGCCAAGTGAAATTGCAGACCCCAATAGCCAAAGGGTGCAACGCACCTCATCTAAGCGCAGCGCGCTTTCTCATACCACATCGGCGTCCGCTTATCCCTTCGGGACATGCTTAGCCTGTGGACCTGACCATCCTTTGCAAGTCCGCGAACTCAATCGGTGCGGCATGCGCGGTGACGGCTATGGCGCGTGGTGTTCATCATGCCGCCGGGTCTATGCGCTCGACGCCATGGGCCTTGAACCGGTAGCCTAACCGCGCGCATCGCAATCGCAGCAACCTTTGTTGCGCTGCGCTGTAATTCATGAATGTTTCGCGCATTCCCGCGCGGCGTCCAATTAACTCCATAACCCCAGCGTCGGCGATTTGCTCCGGCGCATTAAATTTATGCGGCGTCCGGGGGCGCACTTTGCTAGAAGCCAGAGAGAAAACATCCGGGGAGATAGGCATGAAGCGCGGGACGGTCATCGGTTTAAGCATCGCCGGCGGGGTGCTTGCGCTCCTCTTGATCTCACCCTTTCTTATTCCGGCGAACGCATTTAAAAATCAGGTTGAAAAATCGGCTTCTGAATCCTTGGGCCGCGAATTCAAAATCAATGATGGGATGCGTCTGACCTATTGGCCGGTGATCGGCGTGGACGCTGAAGGCGTCACCATCGCCAACGCGCCGGGCGGCAAAGCCAAATATTTCCTCGAAGCGAAGCAGATCGCCATCGGCGTTGCGGTGATGCCGCTGCTGAAGGGCGATGTGCAGGTCAAGAAATTGGTGACGAGCGAGCCGCACATCGCACTCGAAGCCAATCCCGGCGGCACGCCGAATTGGGTTTTCGAACCCGCGAAAAAGCCTCAACAGAAGACCGACAGCGGCCAGGATTCACTGAAAAACATCGGTCTGGGCGATGTACGCATCGAAGACGGTGAGCTGACTTTTGATGACGGCAAAGGCAAGATCCGTAAACTCACCGATATAGACGCCAAAGTCGCGCTGCCGAGTCTCGATGAGCCGCTGAAACTCGACGGCGAAATGACAATGAACGATCAGCGGCTGAAGACGATCTTCGTCGCGATCACGCCGCGCGCCTTCGCCAATAAAGGCAAGACGCCAATCAATGTGACGCTAGAGAGTGAAGTCTTTAACGTCACGCTCGACGGCGCGCTGGACAATGCGACAACTGAAATCACCGGCGCCTTGGCGGCCAACGGCCCATCCTTACGCAAGCTCATCGCGTGGCAAGGCGAGGCGATGAAGGACGGTCCAGGTTTCAACGCCTTCGACGTCGCCGGTCAATTGAATGCGAAAGACAAGGACATCCTTTTGTCCGACGCGCAAATCAAGATCGACAATATTCAAAGCACCGGCAATTTGAAAATCAACACGTCGAACCCAGACATCCTTTATGTGGCCGGCGATCTGGCGTTCAAGGCGCTCGACCTCAACGTCTATTTGCCCGCGCCGGACGCAGGCGGTGCGCGGGGCGTATCGGTGCAGACAGGGTGGCCGAAAGATCTGATCGATTTTGCGGGCTTGAAATCCATCAATGCCGATTTGTCGCTCACGACGCAGCAGCTTCTGTTCCAACGCTATAAGATCGACTCCACCAAGCTCGGTTTGAATTTGAAGGGCGGCGTGTTAAAGGCTGTCTTGGACGATCTGCGCATGTATGGCGGACGTGGTTCAGGCACGGTGACGATCGACGCGACTCAAGCGGGCCGCATGAGCATGGCCCCGAAACTGAGCATCAGCGGTTTGCAGGCCCATCCGTTCTTGGTGGACGCGATCAATCTCGACAAGGTCGAAGGCGTCGGCGCGCTCAATCTTGATCTGAAGGGTGCAGGCGCCAACACCGATCAGCTGATGAGGAGCCTCGGCGGCGCGGCTTCCTTCAAGTTCGAAGACGGCGCGGTGCGCGGCATCAATCTGGCGCAGGTTTCGCGCACGGTGCAAGGTGCGCTGACGGGACAGGCGGTGGGCACGGCGGCCAAAACGGATTTTGCGGAAATGGCGGCGAACTTCGCAATCTCAAATGGCGTGGCGACCACGTCAGACTTCCGGCTGGTCAATCCGTATATCCGGGTCACCGGCAAAGGCGCTATGAATATCGGCGAGCAGACCTTCAATTTCCGTATCGATCCGAAGGTGGTGAATTCCGGACTGGGGCAGGGCGGCTCATACGACATGGGTGGCCTCGGCGTGCCGTTCTTGATGACCGGTCCATGGTCGAAGCCGAAATTCACGCCCGACATCGGCGACTACATCAAGGGTGAGGCGACCAAGCAGCTCGATAAATTGCTGGGCGTCGGCAAGACCGACAAGGACGGCAAGACGAAGACCAATCCGTTGGGCGGGTTGTTGCAGGGATTTGGGCAGTAACGCCTGGCGCACTACCCCAACCACTGTTCCAACCGCCGAACGCCTTCGGCGATGCGCTCTTCGGACGCAGCGAGGGAGAAGCGCACCGTGTGTGCGCCGTCGATCGTATCGAAGTCATGGCCCGGCGTCGCGGCGACGCCTGCCTCGTTCAACATACGCTTTGAGAAATCGAAGCTGTCATTCGACCATTTCACGATCGATCCGTACACATAAAAGGCGCCGTCGGCGGGCGCGACGTCGGAAAGGCCCAATTTCTTGAAAGCGGGAACTACCAGCGCGCGATTGCGGGCGTAGATCTGCGCCACCTGATCCAACTCCGCGCGCGCATCCAAGGCGGCTTCGGCGGCGATCTGTGAAATCTCCGGCACAGAGATGAACAGCGACTGCGATAGCCGCTCGACGGGGCGGACCAGGTTTTCCGGCAGCACCATCCAGCCGACGCGCCAGCCGGACAGGCAATAATACTTAGAAAAGGAATTGACCGTGATCACGTCCGGCGAAAATCGCGCCGCCGTCTCCGCGCGGCCCTGATAGACGAGACCGTGATAAATCTCGTCCGATATGAAGCGGATGCCCGCATCCTCGCAAAATCGGATGATGCGCTCCAATTCATCGGCGGGCGTGATCGTGCCGGTTGGATTGGCGGGGCTGGCGATCAGAACGCCGGATAGTTTTTCTCGGGCGTGCGCCTTCTCGATCGCTTCGGCGGTCAAGATGTAATTGCTCTCGGGTCCGGCGGCGATCTCGACCGCCTTGAGGCCCAACGCACCCATCAGGTTGCGATAGGCCGGATAGCCGGGGCGGGGCAGGGCGATGCGTGCGCCTGGGTCGAACGACGCCAATAGCGCCAGATTAAAGGCGCCGGAAGAACCGGTCGTCACCATCACGCGGCTGGCTGGGACATCCACATTATATTCTTCGGTATAATGACGGGCGATGCGTTCGCGCAGCGAGCGTTTGCCGAGGGCTTCGGTGTAAGCGAGGCGGCCATGCACTAGGGCCGCGCGCGCCGCCGCTAAGGATAGGGTGGAAGCGGGCGAGCCCGGCTGACCGACTTCCATATGCACGATGTCGCGGCCTTGCGCCTCAAGATCGGCGCTTGCGGCCATCACGTCCATGACAATGAAGGGCGGGGCGTCGCTACGCAAAGCGGGCGGAAGTGGCGGCATTTCATTTTTCCAAAGGATTAAGCCTCCGGTCTCTAACCTGCCGCCACGGCGGGGCCAAGCGGCGCTATCGCCGGACGTTTAAGTTAGGAAAGGACCTAGCCGTTTGGTCTAGCCGCCTAGACTTGAAAGCAGTGGGAACGGACAAGGTTTTCCATGGATTTCATTCGGAATTTAATTGCGCGCTTGAGGCAAAAGTGGCGGGCAGTATTGGCGATCGTCGCGATCTTTTTCATCGGGTCGCAGGTCTTCGCCTGTTATCAACGTGAAAATCAACCCAGCTATAGTGTGACGCAATTGGCGGCGCCTTCGCCATTCCATGGCGTCACCGGCCTGGCGATGGCGCCGGACGGCCATCTCTATACAGCTGCACCCAATGGGGCCGCCATCTTGAAGGTGCGCACCAATGATGGCCTCGTGTCCAGCGCCGGCATTGATCTGCGTGACGGCGCCGACGGTTTGGCGGTGCGCTCAGACGGCGCAATAGCCTGGACGAATATGCAACGCGGCACTGTATATTTTCGCGATCCGGCGGGCGCTATTGTGCGCGTCGCCGCCGATCTACCCGGCGTGCGATCTGCTGCTTTCGGGCCAGACTCGGCGCTCTACGCCGCCCAGATCGGCGATGTAGACGCCCTGTGGCGCATCGACCCCGCAGGTGCGCTCCCACCTGCAAAGGTCGCGGAGAATCTCGGCGGTTTGCGCGGCTTTGTTTTCGGACCGGACGGTATGCTATACGGCGCGCTTTCGGCGCAGAGAGTGCTCGCCAAAATTGATCCCAAAACCGGCGAAGTGATGCAGACGATCGGCGGCTACGACACGCCCGTTGCGCTCGCCTTCGCGCCGGACGGCGCGCTCTACGCTGTGGATGGCGCGGAAGGCATCATCGAGAAAGTGGACTTCGCGCAGGGAACGGGCGCGCGCGTGACCTTGGTGCGTGACGGAATCGACGATCTCGTGATCGACGCGCAGAACATCGCCTATGTGTCTCTGCCCGCCGACGACACAATCCTGCGTGTGGATCTGAAGGCGCGAACGACAACGGAACTTGTGAAGGGGCAATTGGGCGCGCCGAGCGATCTCGGCTTGGTCGCCAATGCCGACGGCGCAACAATCGCAATCGCCGACAATTTTGCGTTGCGTGAAATTGAAATGAATTCCGGCGCCATTACCGACTGGATGCGCGTGCATAGCGCCGACATCCGCAGGCCGTCGGGGATTGGCGTCGGCGCGAAATATATCCTACTGGCCAATCCCACGACGGGCTCGGTCACTGTGGTCGATCGCGTGAAGCGTAAACCAGTCGCGCAACTCGGCGGCTATTCAATGCCGCTCGACGCCTTGGAAACCGAAGATGGCAAGTTTGCGGTGCTGGACTCATCCGTTGGCGAATTGTCGCTGGCGTCGGAGCCAGACGGCGCTGAGCGCCGCACGATCGTACACGGATTGAGTGCGCCGGTTGCTATGGTCTCTGATGGCATGGGCGGAATCCTCCTAACGGAATCGGGCGCAGGACGCATCGTTCGAGTCGATATTGCGACGGGCGAACTCACCGAAATCGTCGGCGGCCTCAATGCGCCGCAGGGGATCGACATTGCGCCGGATGGGCGGCTGGTCGTAGCGGAAGCGGGTGAGGGCCGAGTCCTTGCCATCGACCGCGACACCGGAAAAAGCGAAGTGCTGGCTGAGAAGCTGAACATTGCACCGTTAAACCCGAGCGATCCGCCGGCCCTGTTTGCAGGCGTGGCCGTTGCGGCGGACGGGGGCGTGTTCGTCTCTTCCGGTCGATCCAACGTGATCTACAAGCTCTCGCCCCCGCATTGAATTCTTACTCCACACTATCATTAAGCCAGCGCAGAAATCCTGCGGCGCTGTCGGCTTCGACCGGCAGATGCGCGATCACAGGCGTGTCGTATGGATGCAATGTCAGCAACCGTGCGATTGCAGAAGGCGCCGCACTTTTCGTCGTCTTGATGATCATCACGACCTCATCCGCCGTTTCGACCTTGTTTTCCCAACGATAGATCGCAGTCATTCCGCCTAAAATATTGGCGCAAGCGGCCAATCGCTCTTCGACAAGCACGCGCGCGGAATGTTTGGCGGACTCTTTATCCGGCCAAGTTGAGTATAAAAAGGCGCCATCGGAAAACTTTTTCAAAGGGTCCTGGAGAAACATCGCCGCCGCCTTAAAATAGTCCGCTCAGGGGCGGGAATAAATAGACATGAACGAAGGTCCAATCGAGGACAGCGACGACGACGACGAGGGTCCGCCCGGGCGCGCGCTTGTCATCTTTTCCGGCGGTCAGGATTCTGCGACCTGCCTCGCTTGGGCGTTGGCCAACAATGGCTGGGTCGAGACCATCGGCTTTGATTACGGTCAACGCCACGCCGTCGAGATGAAGGCGCGGGAAGAGGTGCGGCTCGCGATCGCCAAACGCCTGCCGCAACTCGGCGATCGCCTTGGGCCCGATCACGTAGTCGATCTGCGCTCCTTTGGTGGGCTCAACGTCACCGCGCTCACCTCCGCCGCGCCCATTACGGAAAATGCCGGCGGTCTGCCGAATACCTTTGTGCCCGGCCGCAATCTTGCGTTCCTGACCTATGCAGCGGCGGCGGCCTGGGGATTGAAGCTGCCGATTTTGGTTGGCGGCATGTGCGAGACGGACTTTTCCGGTTATCCCGATTGTCGGCGCGATGCGATCGACGCCATGCAGGCTGCGCTGCGCTTGGGCATAGATTGGCCGGAATTGACGATCGAAACCCCGCTGATGCACTTAACGAAGGCGCAGACCTGGAACCTGGCCCACGAACTGGGCGGCGACCGGCTGGTCGAGATCATCGTTGAGCGCTCTCACACGTGCTATATGGGCGATCATGTCACCAAGCACGATTGGGGCTATGGTTGCGGGGATTGTCCCGCGTGCAAATTGCGGGCAAACGGTTGGGCTGAATGGCGCGCCAGGACAGCTTAATCGCCACTGGTGCGCTTGATCCCCCTTACATATCCGGACCCCAGCATGACCTATCAGGTCAAAGAGATCTATTTCACCCTTCAAGGTGAGGGCGCCCATACCGGACGCGGCGCGGTGTTTCTCCGCTTCGCGGGCTGCAACCTGTGGTCTGGACGGGAAGAGGATCGCGAAAAGGCTGTCTGCCAGTTTTGCGACACCGACTTTGTGGGCGTGAATGGCCCGGGCGGCGGCAAATTCGCGGACGCAGAAGCGCTGGCTGGCGCCGTTGCGGCGGAATGGCCAGCGCATGGCAACGGCACGCCCTATGTCGTCTGCACCGGCGGCGAGCCCTTCCTTCAACTCGACGAGACCTTAATCGATGCGCTGCATGCGAAGGGATTCGAGGTTGGCGTGGAAACCAATGGCTCGCTGCCGGCGCCCAAAGGGCTCGACTGGATCTGCGTCAGCCCCAAGGCAGACGCGCCTTTGGTTCAGATCTCAGGCGATGAGTTGAAATTGGTGTACCCCCAGATCGGGCGTGAGCCCGAAGCGCTGGAAAAGCTTGATTTCCGGCAATTCTTCTTGCAACCGATGGACGGACAAGGGCGAGTGGCCAACACAGAAGCCGCTATAGTCTATTGCCTGAAGCATCCGTTGTGGCGCCTGTCGCTGCAGACTCACAAACTCATCGGCCTGAAGTGACCCAGTTCGAAATATTCAAGGCGGTGCATTTCGAGGCCGCGCACTTCCTGCCCATGGGCGATTCTGCTCGCGGACATCGGCGCCTCCACGGCCATTCCTTCAAGCTGGAAGTGGCGCTGCGCGGAGAACGCAGTGAAGGACAGGCTTGGGTGGAAGACCTGGACCGGCTGACGGCCGCGCTGGAAGAGCTGCGAAAAGCGCTCGATCATCAAATGCTGAACGATGTTCCTTCGCTTGAAACGCCGACGCTCGAAAACATTTGCGCTTACGCCGCGCAAATTTTGGCGCCGCGATTTGCCAGCCTCGCGCGCGTCACCGTGTCGAGGCCTAGCCTCAATGAAGGCTGCACCTTGATCCTTAAGGCCTAAACTTAGCCTGCGCGTTCGGCTTCTTTTCTGATTTTACGCGCTGCGCCATTGAACGCGCGGTCGGCGTCCGCCCATCCATATTCAGACGTGATCTGATCTAAACCGCGCGAGTAATATTCGTGGCTGACCGTTCCGATCAGGACGCCTGTCTCATCGAACAATTTGGCGTTCACCTTCGCGCCGCCGGTGGAATAGCTCCAGGCATAAGACAATGACGTATTCTTCGCCAATTGCTGGAAGGTCGGCTTGTTCGGCTTGGCGTCTTCGATCATGAGATCGACAAAAGCGACCTTCGACTTGCCCATCTGTTTCAACGAGCGGTCTACCGAGCGTTGTAGTTCCTCTTTGAGGATCCGAGCTTCGCGCGAGCCATAATCCTTATTCAGTTTGGTTTGAAGCTCGGTGGAGATCGCAATGGCCCGGACTTGTCCGGCGTCCGACTGTGCGACCGCTGTAGAGCCGGCAGAGACGATCGAAGCAAACGCCATGGCTGTAACGAAGATCCGGTACTTTCCTGGAGTCATGTCACCCCCTCCGAAGAAAAAGGTCGCCCGTAAGCCGGCGAGACGCAGACTACTTGGATGTTTGCACCTGCCGCCCATACGTCAAGCAGCGGACGATCAACTTTTCTTGAAGTCGTCAATTTTTTTCAACGTTGCCTCACAGGCGGCTTCAGCGATTTTCTCGCTGGCGTAAGGGTCCGTCATTGTTACGGACTCACACGCCAATAAGGCATTCTTCAAAATATTCACGACGCTGGCGTCTGGATTGTGGCCCGCGTCACGGTAGGCGTCGACATAACGGCATAACGCGTCCGCGATTTTGCCTTGCGACTTGCGCTGGAACGAGCCCGCGATGCCGCGAAATTCATGCGCCAACTGATAGATTTCTTCGCTCGTGGATTGGGGTGATTTTAGCGTTTGAAGAAAGGCTGAGCGCAACGCGTCAAAACCGACGGCCAGCGATTGCAACGCGTTGTCGGCGCTTTGAAGACGCTGCGGCGGCATGTGTTTTGCCGGCGCGCCAAGTTTCTGTTGCAAGCTGAAGCTCGGGGCGAGTATTTCAACTTTACCAGAAGCCATAAGTGCGCCTTATCAAACTTCCAATGCGCCGGAATCGGCATTTCCGTCAGTGTTGCGCCGATAGGGGCCCTTAAAGCCGAGAACGCGGCGGCGGCGGCGATCGGGGCCCATATAGGTTGGGGAACGGACGAACGCGCGCGGAGAATCTATCAAGGCGACAAGCCGATCGAACAACGCCCGCGGCGTTACAGGCTTCACCAAGAATTCGTTGATGCCGGCGTCGCGCGCCGACTCAATCCGCGCGCGGTCAGAATATCCGGTCACCATCAAAACGGGAACAAACGGCGCGGGACTCTGAGAGTTCCAACGCAATTGGTGGACAAATTCAACGCCGTTTGTCGCGGGAAGCGCGAAATCTGTGATGACGATGTCGACATTGTGCTGGCGAAGATGAGTCAGAGCGCTGTTGACGTCTTGGCAGGCGGCGGTATGCACGACGCCAAAGGCGCGCAACATTGTCGAGATCAGCTCGCACATATGCTTGCTGTCGTCGACGATCAAAATAGACAGCGTTTCGAGACGCGGCGCCGACATAAAAGCCCCCCATGCGAGCCGATTTGCCATTCCGGCGTACGTCACAGCACTTACACAGACTCATCGCGCCGCGCTATTAGATTTGCACGAATGACTAACAGATCCGCGAACTGAGAAGACCAGAAAAATCAAGTAGCTTGACAATCCAGTTGGAGCGTCGAAGGCGCCTTTATATTCAGCGCTTCTGGCAATTATATGCGCCGAGTAAAAACGCGTCTCGAACCGATCTGGTTTCATTCCAGCTTACAGGCTCTACTCTTCCTTGGCCTGTGAATGACAGAATCTGCACTCGCTCCGACAGCTCCTGTTGCCCTTGCGCGCATCGCACTTGGATATCGCGGCGCATATCGGCTGTAAGCGCCTTAGAGTTCCCAGATTTTTGGACATGGTTCGGTTTTTAGCCGGAACATCTTCGGGAAACACGCCTTGTCCAAAGATCGGTGATTTGCGGTTCGCAGCGCCGCCCGCATTAATTCAGACACTTAGCGCTCAGGGTTTGATTGTAAGATTTCGTGATCGAAAAAGTTTTACCCAAACTGGCGTGGGGGGTTGTTCAAACATTACCAAATTGTTAACAAGCAGCCTGAGTTAACCATAACGAGGACCCAACTTATGAAAGCTCGTACTCTTCTTTTCGTGCTGTTCGCCGCCGTCGCGACAGCCTGCGCCACCGGCCACACCGGTGATAAGTCGGTTGCTGAATATTGCGCCGACCCAAAGAAAGCCAACACCGACACCTGCAAAGTGCAAGCGGGCGTTGTCGCCAACACCACCAAGATCACGGCCGTTGAAGCCAAGGCAGACGCCGCGATGACCGCTGCAAACGCCGCGAATGCTCGCCAAGATGGCGTGTTCTGCGAAACCCGCACCGTTCGTTATGCAAAGTCCGGCGCTTGCTCCGCTGGCTACACTCTGATGGGCTGCACCCAGTCCCGTTACTGGAAGCGCTCCGGCGGCGTGTCGATCATGCGTGAGATCGACGACAAGGAATGCACGTATGCAACGAAGGTTCTCGAACTGAAGGTTCGTTGCTGCATGGTTGGCGCTCAAGCCGCCGCCAATGAAGAGCCGCTGATCGAAGGCGGCAAGCCACAGGCAGCTCCAGCGACCTCGTAATCGCTGAAGCCGTCCAAAGGTTTGAAAAGGGCCCGCTGTAAAGCGGGCCCTTTTTGTTTGCCCAACAGCTCTTTGGCCCCTAACCATTTTCGTATGACCTCAGCGCCTCGCGTCGTCGCCGTCAGCAGCGCCGGCAAGCATGTTTTCTCAAAGCAAAACCAGGCTTCGATTCGGCTAATCACGGGGTTTGGTGTGGAGGGCGACGCACATGCCGGAGCAACAATGCAACACCGCTCGCGTTGGAAGAAGTCCGAGCCGCTTCCGAACTTGCGCCAGATTCATCTTATGGCCGCGGAGCAGATCGTGGCTTTGCGCGACAAAGGCTTTAAAGTAGCGCCCGGCGCCATGGGGGAAAACCTCACCACCGAAGGACTCGATCTTTTGCGCCTACCGGAAGGTGCGCTTTGGCCTTCGGCGAAGCGGAAATCAGGATCACCGGCTTGCGCACGCCCTGCACACAATTGAACAAATTTCAGGGTGGTCTGATGACCGAAATGCTGGAGCGATCTTCAGACCGGAAGAAGACCGTTCTGAAAGCCGGGATTATGGGTGTGGTGACGAAAGATGGCGTTGTTGCGCCGGGCAATACGATCCGCGTGACGTTGCCGCCCGAGCCACATAAAAGTCTGCGACCCGTTTAAGAGCTCAAATAAGACTAGGAGGCTATAATGCCGGATTGGATCATGACCCGCGCCAAGGGCGGGAAGGTTTTCGTGAACATGGACCAGGCGCTCTATGTCGAACCGACAAAAGAGGGCGGCGCAAAAGTGACCTTCACCTCAGGCGCCGAACTTGAAGTCGACGAAAGCGCCGTGGTGCTGGTTGGCTGGGACGAGGGCGGCGATTAGCGTGTTAAAACCCGTTATCAATTCAGCGTTCGTCGAAAAAAAAGCCCGGCCATTCAATGGCCGGGCTTTTCAATCTTCTCCATTAGGCTCTAACGCTTAACGCAGCTTGGAGCTGAGTTCAGCGATGCCGGCGCTGACCAGCTTGGATTGCTCCGCTTTGCCTAACTTTTGACTGAGCACTATTCCGGCCGCATTCACAGCCGCCTCGGCGGCCGCGCCACGAATCTCCGCGATGGTCTGTTCTTCGGCGCGGGCGATCCGATCCTGCGCCTGACGCATACGGCGCTGAATGGCTTCGTCGAGCTGGGTCTTCGCGTCGGCCGCCAATTGCGCGGCGTCCTTCTTGGCTTGTTCCAGCGTAGCGGCCGCTTCGCGCTCGGCTTCAACACGCTTGGCGTCGTAGCTTTTCAGTAACCGCTCGGCTTCATCGCGCAGGCGCTGGGCCTCGGCCAGTTCCTTGGCGATGGCGTTGGAGCGATCATCAAGGGTTTTCAGGATTGTTTTGTGAATGCCAACTTTTCCGAGAATGCCAAGAAAGATGACGAGCGCCACGAGGGCGTAAAAGGTCGCGTCCAAATGCATCAGGCGGCGTTCCTTCCGGCGGCGTTCATGGCTTTTTCAACTTCAGCTTTGCTGACGCTGACGCCGCCAATCTTCTGAGCGATTTCAATCGCCAGATCCGCCGCCGTGGCGCGGACATTGGCGAGGGCCCCGGTCCGCATCGTGGCGATCTTGGCTTCGGCGTCTGAAATTGTCTTGGCCACGTCGGCTTCAGACTTTTGCGTTTGCTCGGCGACGACCGCGGCGGACTTAGCCCGGACGTCGTCGATTTCGCCGCGCGCTTTGGCCCTTGCTTCTGCGATCAGCTTTTCATGCTGGGCGCGGGCGGCTTCCGCGGAGTCGCCAGCCGCACGTGCGCCTGCCAGATCAGCCGCGATCGTGTTCTTGCGCTTTTCCAGGGTTTCGGAAACAGCAGGCAAAGCAGTCTTGTTCATGACATAAAGGAGGATCCCGAACGCCACGATGAACCAGAAGAACTGGCTAGAGAACAATGTCGGATCGAATGGTGGAAACCCGCCCGACGCGTGTTCTGCGCCATGCGCGGCAGAGTCTGCACCATGAGCGGCCGCCTCCGCGCCGTGCGCGCCGGCTTCAACTGCCGCTTCAGCCGCTATATTGAATGCCGTCATCGCCCCAAATCCCTTATCGCTTGAATGCTTCGCGAGGTCCGCGCCGCAGCGATGCGGACGGACTCCCGGCGACAGCGCGATTCATGCGGGTCGCCGCGAGAAGCGGCTTCCTGCACAAACGCAGAGCTTAGATGACGAACAAGAGCAGGAGGGCGATCAGCAGGCCGAAAATGCCCAAAGCTTCGGTAACGGCGAAGCCGAAGATCAGATTGCCGAACTGGCCTTGCGCGGCCGATGGATTACGCATCGCGCCTTGCAGAAAGCTACCGAAAATGTTGCCGACGCCAATGGCGGCGCCCAACATCGCCAAGCAAGCCAAGCCAGCGCCTATGTACTTTGCACCTTCTGCGTCCATGGTACTTCTCCTTGTAGAACTTTGATTGAGGCGAGTGGAAAGGAAACGCGCGGCCTTAGTGCCCCGGATGCAGCGCGTCGTTGAGGTAAATGCAGGTGAGGATGGCGAACACGTAAGCCTGCAGGAACGCCACCAGGAATTCCAAGGCCATCAAGCCCACCGTCATGCCCATCGGCAGGATCGAGCCGACAATGCCGACTGCACCCGCCGCGGACATCGTGACGACGAAGCCGGCAAACACCTTCAGCATGATGTGGCCCGCCAGCATATTGGCGAACAAACGCAAGGAAAGGGTCAGGGGCCGCGACAGGAACGAAATGACTTCGATTGGAATGACGAGGAAATACAGCGGCCAGGGAATACCCGACGGCATGAACAATTTCAGGAAGCCCAAACCGTTCTTATAAAAACCGACGACCAAGACCGTGCCAATAACGATCATCGCCATCGTGAAGGTGACGACGATCTGCGTGGTCGGTGTGAAGAAATAGGGGAACATCCCGACCATATTCGCCGTCAGGATGAAGATGAAGAGCGAGAAGACCAGCGGGAAGAACTTCTTGGCGTCCTTGCCCATAGTCGACGTCGTGATGCCGTCGACGAAGCCATAGATCAGCTCTGCGACGGATTGCGTGCGATTGGGGACCAATGCGCGGCGCTTCATGGCCAGCGTCATGAACGTCGCTGGAATCAGCGCCGCCACGAGCAGGAAGAAGCTCGCATTCGTAAACGAAACGTCATACCCGGCGAGGCTCCAGTCCGGCATTCCGAAGAAGCGCGTAATCTGGAACTGGTGCATCGGGTCGTTGGCAACGCCTAGCAAGAAAGCCCCCAGTCTCTGCCGCGCCGCCGAAGCCGCACGTGTTCTTTAAAAATCCACGAGCCGAACCGGCTCAATTCTCGTCGCGCGCTGGCGGGAGAGCGCGCCCCAACGGGGCCTCCGCCGAAACCTTCTGCGCCGCACGCACGACGTTTAAAATTCCTGCTGCAAATCCGAGGGGTAGGCCAATCACCAATCCCCAAGGCGCAGTTTTAAACACCGCATCCACGCCGAACCCCAAAAACACACCCACCCCGATTGCGGAGGCGAATTCCGACGCCATGCGTAGGGCGATGCCCATATTCTTCGCGCTGCCGCCGCCTGCATTCGCCTTGATAGAGAGATTCTCCGCGACGTCGCGCTTCTCGATTGCGGCCGACACCTCCTTGCGTAGGGAGGTGAGCCTGGCATCTTCCAGCGGGTCGGGATCGTTCCCAGATTTTGGCGCGTCAGACATGCAACAGCTTTGACCTCGCAGGGGAAGCCCCCTCGAAGCGCGGCGGCAACCTAGTGGCGCCCCCCACCGGCGTCAAGGCGCGGAATAGGCTTTCTGAGGGCCAAATCGAAGCCCGTGTCGGGGATTGTCGGCGAATGTCGCGAAAGGCTTTGGCGCTTGTGTCGAAAGCGACTTTTGGCCGCGCTAAGCTTGACCGGAATCAATCCTGAAAAGAGCCCTGACGGATAGAAACGGGATTGCCGGTCTGGCCAGATCGTCAAACGCTGGCGCAGACCGCAGCCGCGATCACGGGCCAAACAGCAGGGAATGTGAAAATGGCGGACAATGTGGCGGCGCCCGAGACAAAAGTGGTCACGCCGTTCGAGCGCCTTGGCGGTGAAGACGCGATCCGGCGCATCGTCGAGCGCTTCTACGATGTGATGGAGGCGGACCCCGCCGCGGCGCAGATCAGGGCCATGCACACGGCGGATCTGGCCGTGATGCGCTCCAAGCTCGCCGATTGGATGATTGGGGCTCTGGGCGGTCCGCCGCTTTACGCCCAGCGCAAGGACCGCGGCTGCATGGGCTCGGTCCACAAGGCCTTCCCGATCGGGGAAGAGGACGTTGAGCAATGGATGTATTGCCTGCGCACAGCCTGGGCGGTCGAAAACGTCGACCCGGCGCTGCAAGACCTGCTCGACAAGCCATTCAAAGATATGGCGACGATGATGCGGTCGCGGTGAGGGCCGTGAAGAGTGCCAACCCACGGACACGAAAAAGGGCCGGACTTTCGTCCGGCCCCAAATCTCGATTTTAAGAAGCGTTTGCCCCTTAAAGCTCTGAAGCCTATTAGGCCTTCGCGAGATTGCCAGCGGAGTTCTTGCCGCTACGCTGATCTTTCACGATTTCAAAGCTGATCTTTTCACCCTCTTGAAGCGAGCTCCAGCCGGCGCGCTCAACAGCCGAAATGTGAACGAACACGTCCGTGCCGCCGTCGTCAGGTTGAATGAAACCAAAGCCTTTTTGGCCGTTGAACCACTTCACAGTGCCGATAGTCATGTAGTTAAACCTGTAGATATAAAGCACACGGCGCAAAGACGCGCCGCATGATCAAATTTTGTGGGAAAGACGGTCAGTCCGGAGCGCGAAGCTGCTATAAGCAGATCAGGCAAGGAAAAAGAGCAAACCCCGAAACAATATTGACAAAGGGCTGGTAGCAGCAAATAGGCCGGGCCACAACACATTAAGCACTCGAATGCTGAAATCCTTAGGCCGCCGCCACAAGCCTCTCGGCGTTCGCCAAATCCACGGACACCAGCTGCGAAACGCCGCGTTCCGGCATGGTGACGCCGAATAGGCGGTCCATGCGGGACATGGTCACCGGATTGTGTGTGATCACCATGAAGCGGGTATTCGTCTGTTGGCGCATCTTTTCCAGCATGCGGCAATAGCGGTCCACGTTCGCGTCATCGAGCGGCGCGTCAACTTCGTCCAACACGCAGATCGGCGAGGGGCGAGTCATGAACACCGCGAAGATCAAAGCGGTCGCGGTCAGCGCCTGTTCGCCACCCGACATCAGCGTCAGCAGGCCGAGGCGCTTGCCCGGCGGGCAGGCGTAGATTTCGAGACCAGCTTCCAACGGATCTTCCGGATTGGTCAGTTTCAGCTCGGCCATGCCGCCTTCGAACAAGGTCTGAAACAGAACCTGGAAGTGTTCATTGACGCTGTTGAAGGCGTTCGCCAAGCGATCCCTCGCTTCGGAATTGATCTCGGTGATGCCCTGGCGGAGCTTCGAGATCGCGCCGGTCAGATCGTCGCGCTCGGCGTTCATCTGATCGACCTTTTCCTGCAGCTCGCGCGCTTCGTCTTCTGCGGCGAGATTCACCGCGCCGAGGGAATCGCGCTCGCGCCGCGTGCGGTTGAGACGCTCTTCTGCGGAATGCAGCGAAAGGTTCTCGGCGTTCTCAAGCGCTGCCCAGCGCGCCGGGAGATCGTCCGGCTCAACCTGCAATTCCTCACGGCAGGCGTTCAGCGTGACGGTGACGCGCTCGCGCGCTCCTTCCAGGCGCGCTTCCGCAGCGGCGCGCATTTCACGCGCGGCGGCGGCGGCGCTTTCGGCGGACCGGAGTGCGGAGGCTGCGTCGCGCGCGGCGGTTTCCGCGAGGGCCAAAGCGTCGGCCGCAGCCTTGCGGCGATTTTCCGCAGCATCGAATTCATCGTGCAGGCGTTCGCGCTTGGCTTCGATCATCAGCGGCGCTTCTTGTGCGGGGCCGAGCTTTTGCAGAGCATTCGCCAAGCCTGTTGCGATCTTGGCGAGGCGATTGCCGCTGGTCTCGGCGCGGTTCGCCCAATCCTTCATTTCCTTCGCGACGGCCAGACGGCGGGCGGCGCGTTGCTTGGCGGCGCTGTCGAAGGACGAGAGTTCGCCGCGCGCAGACACGGCGGCTCCACGCGCTTGCTTTGAGGCTTCGCGCGCGCCTTGCAGATGCGCGATCTGGTCCTGGGTTTCCGGTCCGCCGGAAGAACGCTCTGCCGCTTCGAGGCGCTCGCGGGCGTCTTCGAGCGCTTCGAGATAGCGGGCTTCGTCGCCCTTGATGCGTGCGGCTTCGTCCTTGCGGCGTTCTAGTTCGCGCTCGGCGCGGACGGCGGCGGCGCGCGCCTTTTCCAATTGGTCGATAGCGTTCGGCGCGCCCTTGCGGGCGTCGCGCGCCACGCCTTCAGCGGCTTCGCGCGCGGCGATCGCGGTCTGCGTCTTGCCGTCGGCGAGGTCGACTTGTGCGTGCGCGGTTTCAAGTTCGATTTCGGCGGCTTCGCGGCGTGCGCGAGCGGCCAGACGCGCGGCGGCGGGCGCGGGCGCGTCGGCCATGCGCGTGAAACCGTCCCAGCGCCACAGATCGCCTTCGCGCGACACGAGGCGTCCGCCGGGGGGCAATTGCGATTGCAGACGGGCGCCATCAAGGCGGTCGACAAGCGCCGCCAAACGCAGGCGCGGCAGCAATTCGCGCGGGAATTCCGTGACGATGTCCGTCATGGCGAAGCCGAACGGGATAGGATGCGGCGGCGTGTTGGTCTCAGACCAACGCATCGGCGCGGCAGGGTCCAGCGCAGCTTCGAGTTCGTCGCCAAACAAGGCGGCTACGGCGCCTTCGCAGCCCGGCGCGACGCGCACATGCTCCATAATCGGTGGATAAGAGGAGGTTTCTTCCGCGATGACGTTGGTCAGGCTCGCGATTTCGCCTTCCAGCATCGAGACGCGGGCCTGCGCGTGGCGCAGGACTTCCAACGCGGAATGTTCTTTCTGGCGCGCGGGGGAGAGGGCCGCTTCGGCGGCTTCAACGGCTTCGGCGGCTTCACCGCGCAAAGCTTCCTGGCGTTCAACTTCGGCCAGCGCTGTTTCCAACGTGAGGTCTTCGGCGGTGAAGTCCGAGGCTTTCTCAAAAGCGGCGCGGCTGGCTTGCAACGCGGCCGTCGCCTTTTGCAAGGAGGCGTTCGCGGCGCGGATGTCTTCCTCGCGCGCTTCACGGGCGGCTTTGCGTTCGGCGGCGGCGCGCTGCGCTTCTTCCAGCGTCGATTCGGCAGTTTTCAGATGTGCGTCGGCGGCTTCGACCCGTTGCGCCAGAGCGGCGCGGGCTTCTTCCGGTGCATCCTGCATTTGCGCAAGAATGGCTTCTTCCTCACCGAGGCGAGAGGCGGCGGCTTCGGCGTCAGTCTTCAGGACCTCTTCGCGTTCCTGTTCGGACTTCAGGCGCTCGATCTCTTGTTCGATGGCGCGGGCTTCGGCGGCGACGCGCTCATATTGAGCGTCGATCTTGGCGCGTTCTTCTTCGACGCGGCGCAGCACGGCGGCGGCGGTGATTTCTTCGTCGCGCAACGGCTTCAGCGCGCTTTCAGTGTCGATCGCGCGGGAAGAGGCGGCGGCGGCGGCGGCGGCGCTGTCAGCGACGGCGGATTCTGCGATGCGGCTCTCGCCGCTGGCGGCTTCCAAAGTGTCGGCGGCCTGTTTCCAGCGGGTGAACAACAAGTATGCTTCCAGCGCGCGGATGTCTTCGGTCGCGATGCGATAGCGTTCCGCCTGCTTCGCCTGCTTGCGCAAATGCGCCAGCGTTTCGTCCAGGCGCAGGCGCGCATCCTCCAGACGCTGCAAATTCATTTCAGCAGCGTTGAGCTTCAACTCCGCTTCGTGACGGCGCGCGTGCATGCCGCCGACGCCAGCCGCTTCTTCCAACACCTTGCGCCGGTTTTCCGGCTTGGCGCTGATCAGCTCGGAGATCTGACCTTGCCGCACGAGGGCTGGCGAGTTCGCGCCTGTCGAAGCGTCGGCGAAGAGCAGCGTCACATCCTTGGCGCGGGCTTCGCGGCCATTGATGCGATAAGAGGAACCCTGGCCGCGCCGGATCTTACGTACGATTTCGATCGTATCGGCATCGTTGAATTCAGCGGGCGCCCGGCGATCGGAATTGTCGAGCACCATCGTGACTTCGGCATTGTCGCGCGCGGGCCGATCGGCGGAGCCGGCGAAGATCACGTCGTCCATGTCGGTGCCGCGCAGAGCCTTGGCCGACGACGCACCCATTACCCAGCGCAAGCTTTCCAGCACGTTCGATTTGCCGCAGCCGTTCGGCCCCACGATTCCGGTCAAACCGGTCTCGATCTGAACCTCCGACGGATCGACGAAGGACTTAAAGCCAACAAGCTTGAGGCCTGTGATCTGCAAACTTAGTCCCCTTACTTCGCACCCTTGGCGGCAAGCTTCGCGTCGAGAATCTTCGACAGCCCATCGATATTGTAGGCGTCTTGATTCTTGTCGCTCGGCATCGGCGTCTCATCAATGACGAGAGTCGGCGTGCCCGTAATCTTGTATTTGTCCATACCGGCTTTGGCGGTGTCGAGGATCGCCTGCTGGCCCTTCGTATCGGCAATGCAGGTTTCGAAGTCGGCTTCACTCATGCCGGCCTGGCGCGCGATGCCGAGGAGCGCAGGCTTTGCGCCTGTAGGGCTTTGGGCCGCTTGGAAAATGCTGTCCTGCTCTTTGAAGAAGGTGTCGAGCAGCGCGAAATACTTTTCCTTCCCGGCGCAGCGGGAGATTTGGAATTGCGCGACCGCGATCGCCTCTGGTGGCGTCGGAAATTCGCGGAAGATATATTTCACCTTGCCGGTGTCGATATATTTGGTCTTCAGGCCCGGAAATACGGTTTCGTGAAAGTGTTTGCAGTGCGGGCAGGTCGTCGAGGCGTATTCGATGATTGTGATCGGAGCATTCTCTTGCCCCAGAAACATATCGCCGCCAGCGGGCGCAACAACGCCCGCGCCAGATTTCTGGCACGCGCTGAGAGCAAACAGTGCAGCCGCGGCAATGAATAATCGGCGAGGGAAGGACATTCTGGCCTCCTAAGGAAATGATCGATCCGCTGATTCCAGGCGTCCGCTCAAGCGGCGCTTCGGTCAGCGGCCTTTCTGACTGGATCGGGCGTATACCCCGCGCCCGAGACGGCGCAACGACGCTTTTAAATTTTCGTCGGCGACATTGGCCAAAAGTTGTTCGATTTCGGCCTCTTGGCTGGCGCTAAGGGGCGCGAGCCGGGGGGCGGGGGGCCGAGCGGCTGGCTTTTTCGGCAGCGGACCCTGTTCAATCTTCAGCGCTTTGACGCCCGGCGGGCCGGCATAAAGGTTCACCCGAGTCAGGATTTGACCCATCTGGTGCTGGATCATCGGGGCGGCGGCGCCTTCGACCCGCAGAACCAAGGTCAGCCCGTCTTTGGCGCGCGATAGCTTCAGTGGGGCAGAGCGAGTGGAAAAACCGGACCCGACAATCTCGCCCCAATGCTCTTTCAGGGCGCTCATTTGCGGCTCGGGATCCTTGCCCAGAGTCTTGACGGTCTTCAGTGCGATCTCGCCCGCGCGCTTGCCGAAGCGGCGCTGGGGCTTAGTTTTGATCTGCTCAAGATAAAGCTTGGCCAGACGCTGCAGCGGTGCATTCACGTTCACAGGCGCAGGCGCAGGCGCGGAGGTGGACGCAGGCTCAGAGTCGCGCACCTGGCGCGCCAGCAATTGGGACCGTCGCATGGGTCATTCCCCCAAAAGTCAGGTCTGAAATTTTCTCAGACCTCTTTCCCCGAAGCGGCAGAGCGTGCTGAGTCGCGCCTCGATGGAAGGGAACGGTCCGACTCGTGCGTGAAGAAATGGTTAATAAGGGTAAGCGCGGGTTCCGTTCCGCCTTGCTGGATTGGTATGCGGCGCATGCCCGGCAATTGCCGTGGCGCACGCCGCCGCAGGTTAAATCCAACAAAAAAACAAAGCGAACGCGACCTTACGAGGTGTGGCTGTCCGAGGTGATGCTCCAGCAAACGACGGTGGCGGCGGTGTTTCCGCGCTTCGCTGCTTTTACACAGAGATGGCCGAGCGTCGCGGCGCTGGCGGACGCGCCATTTGAGGATGTCGCGCAGGAATGGGCGGGCCTCGGCTATTATGCGCGCGCCCGAAACCTGCATGCTTGCGCCAAGGTTGTAGCAGATACCCTAGGCGGCGAGTTTCCGGAAAACGAGGCCGGATTGCTCGAATTGCCTGGCATCGGCGGCTACACGGCGGCGGCGGTGGCGGCGATCGCTTTTGGCCAGCCCACCAATGTCGTGGACGGAAATGTCGAGCGGGTAATGGCGCGGCTCTTTGCGGTCGAGGCGCCATTGCGTGAGGCCAAAGTGGAGCTGAAGCGCCTGGCTGGGTTGCTGGTCGATGCGGACCATGCAGGCGATTACGCGCAGGCGCTGATGGATCTGGGCGCGACCATCTGCACGCCGCGTTCGCCAAAATGCTTGCTATGTCCGGTGTCGACATTCTGCGCCGCCTTTGAAGAGGGCCGGACCAAAAGCATTCCCGCAAAACCTGTGAAAACCAAACGGCCTGTGCGATTTGGCGCGGCTTTCGCGCTAGTGGAGGGGCGAAAACTATTATTGGAGCGCCGCCCGCCGCAAGGCTTGCTCGGCGGGATGCTGGGCCTGCCGGGGACAGTATGGAGCGAAGCCAAACTTGATGAGAAAACGGCGCTCGCCGCAGCGCCGGCGAAGGTTGACTGGAAATCCGTGGGCGAAATCCGCCATGTCTTCACGCATTTCGAATTGCGACTGCGGGTATATTCCGCCAGCGGACGATTACAGAAGGGGGCGCCATTTGCCGATTTGAATGATCTGGGGAAGGCGGGCCTACCGACGGTGTTCAAGAAAGCGGCCGCGGTAGTGAAGTGAGACGCAGCCACACTCTCACGTGTTGAAGGCTCAGTAGGCGCTGAGACCTTTGCAAGGCCACATTCCAATGAACTTGAAGTAGGAAGGCCTGTGCAAAATCATGATGAATTGGAAAAAGCGGCGCGCGCGATTGTTGAGCGCTGGTATGATTGCCTGTCGCGGATGGACATCGAGGCCTAGAGGCAGACTCTGAGCGTGGACATCATCATCAATGTCCTGGGCCGGACGCCGAGATCCGGGCGCTGTTACGGGCAGAAGCAGCTTTTCGAAGAGGTGCTCCCAGCGGTGATTCGCAACCTCATTCCTGGAACAATTAATCTCGCGCAGCGCCATCGGATCATGGCCGTGGACGGAAATATCGTGGTCGGCATGATGGGGGGCGGCGGAGATACGCAGGACGGCGCTCGCTACGATCAACAATATTGCCACATCTTTCGCATCGAAAACGGCGTGATCGCAGAGATTTGGGAGTTCTTCGATACCGCTCAGGCGGAGGCGCGGTTGACGGTAAGATTATCGATGCCGGTCCGAAACCGCGCGATCCCTTGCGCTTTTAATGCAGGAGAGGCGCGCATAAGTCTTTAGGGACAAAATGGCTGCGACTCCTTCTCAGGCTTTTTGACGCTCGTATCCTTTGACGATCTAAATGGGATCATTGACCGATCCCTCGCTTGGGTTTCCTTTTGAGCGCATGGCGGGGCAGGTATTTCTATGTGCGATACATACCCTCCGCGTCCGAAACGGCGCGGTCGAACACTATCAGGGAGTGATTATGTCTAATATTCTGATCCGCGGCGGCACTGTCGTCGACGGCACCGGCGCCAAGGCCTTCAAGGCCGACGTTCGCGTGACCGGCGGCAAGATCGCGGAAGTCGGCCCGAATCTCGCCGCCAAGACCGGCGAAGAAGTTTTCGACGCTGACGGCTGCTACGTCGCCCCGGGCTTCATTGAATCACACACGCACTATGACTCGACCATGTGGTGGCAGCCGGACCTCGATCCGCTCCCAGGTTATGGCGCGACGACAGTCATCATGGGCGCCTGCGGCTTCACCGCCGCCCCGCTTTCGCCGGACAAAGCCGCGCAGATGGAGATGATCAAAATCTTCTCCTTCTTTGAAGACATTCCGCTTGAGCCGTTCCTGAAGCATCTGCCCTTCGACTGGAAGACGTGGTCAGAATACAAAAAGTCAATGACGTCGCGCATCAAGCTGCCATTGAACTTCGCGAATTATGTCGGTCACATCGCCATCCGTATGGCCGTTTTGGGCACGGACGCCTGGACGCGCGCCGCGAATGCGGATGAACGCAAGCAAATGGCGGCGTTGCTAGAAGACGCGCTCGCCGCGGGCGCGCTCGGTCTTTCCACCAATCTGCTGGATCATGACGGCGAAAACCGTCCGATCCCGACGCTTGTGGCGGACGATGCGGAATTTTCGGCTCTGTTCGAGGTTTTGCAAAAATATCCGAGCGCGACCTTCCAGTGCATCATCGACGTCGCTTTGATGCGCGACAATGGCGACAAGCAAATGGAACGCATCTCGGGCCTGTTGAAGGGCCGCGGCATCCGCGTGCAATTCACCGGCGCGGCGCCGACATCATCTTATCAGAATTACCGCATCGATCAGATGAAAGAGATGATCGAGCAAATGCGCAAAGACGGCCTCGATGTGTGGCCAGGCTATGCGCATACGCCGTTGAGCGCGCAGGTGAGCATTTATCGCTCACTGCTTTTCGCCCAATCTAACGACTATGTGTGGCACGAAGCCGTTCTGGCCGAAGGCGACGAAGCGAAAGCCAAGATCTTGCGCGATCCCGAATGGCGCGCGCGCGCCCGGGAAAGCTGGGATACGAAAATCTACCCGCATTCGCCGATGGCGCAGCCGCACTTGCTGCTGCTCACCAAGCTCGGTTCGGAAAACGGTGCGGGCGGACCATTCGACATCACGCTGAAGGAATATGCCGAGAAGCTCGGAGTCCACACGTCGGACGCCGCCGCCGAATGGCTGTTGGCCAATGGCGTGAACTCGGCCATCCGAATGGCGCCGATGCCTATTAACGACGAAGCCGTCGCGGTGCAAGTTCGCGACCCTTATTCGGTCGGCAATCTAAACGATTGCGGCGCGCACCTGCAGATGTTGTGCGGCAGCGGCGAGAACGTGATCTATCTCACGAAATTCGTGCGCGACAAAAAGCTGATCTCGCTGGAAGAAGCCATCCATACCATGACCGGCAAAGTCGCCGCGCACTTCAACCTTTTCGAAATTGGAGAAGTGAAGACCGGCAAGCGCGCCGATCTCGTCGTGTTTAATCTAGATGAAATCCAGCAGCGTGACATGGAAAAGCGCTACGACGTCGAAGACGGCCGCGGCGGCCTCATGTGGCGCTATACGCGCCAAGCTGCGCCGATGCGTCTGACCATGGTCAACGGCACGCCGATCTTCCGCGATGGCGCCTATAACGGCGCGAAGCCAGGCGAGTTTCTCGAACCCGCGGCGCCATTGGCCGCGGAGTAAAAATATGGCGGGTAAGGATAGTTCCTTACCCGCCCTTTTTTATGTGAGTCGAAGAGGGCGCACTCACCTTTAAACAAAGGCGGGCGCGCCGCATGGGGCGCTCGCTGGCTGAAGCCTAGATGTCCTTCTTAACCCACAACATCCGCTGCAGTGTGCGGTCCTTGGTGATGACCAGCGACTTTGCAACACCCAGTAAATGCAGGATCAGCAGGGGCCAGAAGATCTTCCGCACATTGGTGTGAATTGCTTCTGCGATTTCATGTGCGCTCTCATTCTTCACACTGAAGGGTGAGGGGATCGAGAACCAATCGAACACCCCAATCGGATAGGCGTTCGACCACACTGCGAGGGGACCGGAAATAATCAACAGCGCGATCATCGCCAGAAATAGGTGTTGAACACCCTTTGCGACGATATCGAGTTTGCTCGGGCTGAGCGAAACCGGCTTGGGCTGGGTAAAGCTCCAGATGACGCGCGAGGCGAGGAACAAGAAGAAACAGGCCCCCAGCGAAATGTGATACTGCATGAGGGGAATTTTTGCTTCGCGGGTTAACGCTTCGCCGGCTTCGTCGCCGGAGAAGTACAACATGAAAATCCCAACGACCGAGATCCAATGTAGGGCGATCGCCACCCAGCCATAAGCCGTCTTGCTATTGGAGAATTGCATGTGCTGCCCCATTCGCCGCAAGCCTTACAAAGCGGCCACCCTTTTCGCTTTATACACAAGCTTTTGTCTTTGGGCGAGCGGCGGCCAATCACGCGCCGTGGCTTGTATTCAGGAGACGAAAGGGTGAGCGACGCGTGCGTTATCCCGCGTCGTCTCCATATTCTCGAAGCGCCGTGATAAGGCCATCCTCTATGAAGAACAGATTATGGAGCGCCAAATCCAAGTGTTCGCCGTCGACGTCGATATGGATATTCATCTCGGCGGCGACAGCGTCGCCTTCGGACAAGGCGCTGGTCACATTCACAGCACAGCTCTGGCGCGCCGCAAAGAGGATTTCCAAGGTTCGAAGAAACTCATTGCGAGACATTTCGCCATAGGTTTTACGCCAATCACGGAAGTTGGGCGCCAACAAACGATCAATCGTGGAGAGATCGCCCATTTCAAATGCTCGAATGAAATTAAGCACAAGATTTCTGTGTTCGGAGTTTTCGTCCATTCCATTCCTCGCGGGCGTTCAAATGCGTCTACAGCCGGGATGGGGCCCAAAAGTCAGGCGGACGACAAGTTTCCGGGATACCGGTCGAGGACTGATGGCGATCGACGGCGAAACGTAGATCGTTTCGCGGAAACGTAGATCATTTCGCGGCAGCTAGATATGCTGAACGCGCTGATTAGAAATATCCGTAAACGGCTTTGTTTCCGCAGGCAACCAAAGTGTTCCGCAATGAGGGACAGCGTTGAGAAGGCCGCTTAAGCAGGTGAAATGCGCAATTTTTGCGCGTTAGCTCAGGCCTAATTCCGCGCGCACCCGTCTGCGATAATGATCCAGCGGCACGAGTTTCCCACGTTCCTTTACATGCCAGAACGTCCAGCCATTGCAGGTGGGGGCATGCTGCACGGCGGCGCCGACACGGTGGATCGAGCCTTCATTGTCGCCGGCTTTCAAAGTCCCGTCGGCACGGACGCGCGCGGTGCGGTCGCCCTTGGGGCAGTACAATGTGGCGCCGGCGCGCACATGGCCTTGTTCGAGGATGGTTGCGAAGGGCACGCGGGCTTCTTCGCGCTTCGGTTTTAGAATTTCGATGGCTTCCGCATCCAGCGGCTGCACCGCTTTTAGACGTTCAGCGGCGACCTTGAGGTAGCCGGTCTCGCGCTCGATGCCGATATAATTGCGGCCAATACGCTTTGCCGCGGCGCCGGTGGTGCCGACGCCGAAAAATGGATCGAGGACCACATCGCCAGGGCGGGAGGACACATTCAGCACGCGGTTCAAGAGGGCTTCCGGCTTTTGCGTCGGATGCGCTTTTTTACCCTTGGAATCCTTCAGGCGTTCGCCGCCCGAGCAGATCGGGAACAGCCAGTCCGACCGCATCTGGACGTCTTCGTTGGCGGCCTTCAGGGCCTCGTAATTGAAGGTAGGGCGGCTGTCTTTGGAGCGGGCGGCCCAGATCAGCGTCTCATGCGCGTTCTGCAGCCGGCGGCCGCGGAAATTCGGCATCGGGTTGGTCTTGCGCCAAACCACGTCATTCAGGATCCAAAAGCCGAGGTCCTGGAGGATCGCGCCGAGCCGGAACACATTGTGATAGGAGCCGATCACCCAGATTGCGCCGTCCGGCTTCAGAATGCGGCGGCATTCCTTCAGCCAGGCGCGGCAAAAATCATCGTACGCCTTGAAGTCTTCGAACTGGTCCCAGGCGTCGTCGACGCCATCCACGGTCGAATGATCTGGACGGGTCAGGCCGCCGCCAAGCTGCAAATTATAAGGTGGGTCCGCAAACACAAGATCCACCGAACCCTTTGGTAAGGTTGGTAGAATCTCCAAACAATCGCCGGAAAGGATCTGGTTCAGCGGCAGTGTCATCGACAATTTTCGGAAATGGAAGGGGCCCAACGCCCCTGCGGAAAACCCACTAGAATCGATGAAGCGCGTCGAATGCAAGAGGCAAATATTGCCGCTTCGGTTTAGGCCGCCGCCGGCTCTGCATTTGGCGTCAATGCGGCATGAGCCGGGGCGGGCGCCTCTGCGCATTCTGTGGACAACGGCAGAGTGGCCAGCGAGAAGCGCGCCGCTGCGACAGGGGTCTCTAGAATGGCGGTGATGCCCGGGCCGTGCATTAGGAGGCCGCCGCCGGAATTGCACGCCTGCATCTCGCGGCGCGTGCGCACATTGCCGACAACCGGCCAGACCTTCTTTTCGCGGAAGTCGGATTTGCGGGCCAGGAAGCGGCGGATGGCGGTTTCGCGCAGGATCTCGTCGCCATTGGGCACAGCCAGGGTGATGCTGCGCAATAAACCTGGCTTCAGACCATGAAGGTCCGTCTCCGGATCGGTGATCATCAGATCTATCGCGCTGCAATAGGGCTCGATCAATTTCCCAACCTCTATCAACGCTAAATGGTTCGGCAAACGCGGTACGTCATAGATTTCCGCGACTAAGAGGTGCCGCCCCCAATCCTGTAGCAGCGCAAGGTGCTCGGCATAACGCGTGGCTGAGCCGCGCCGCGTAAGGTTTGTATAGCTTAAGGGCAAATGGATGACGCCGGGCGCATCGCTGCCTTTGGGGTAAGTTTCTAAAAGAGCCTCGATGGTCTCACGGTCGAAGTCCTCCTGATCGTGCGGATAATTGGCGGGCCCGTTCAGGATGCTTTGCAGGCTTGAGTCCTTGGCGCTCCAGCGCGAGGCAATGCTGCAGACGAATTGTTGCTTTGCGGTGAGATAGACGCCGCGAAATATGATGCGGCGCGCTGGCCGCTGTAAGCCGGCGGCGGCCTTCAAGGCCTCCAGGTCGCCTAAGGACGCCATGGTCCGGACCACTTCAACGCTATCGCTGCGTACACGGATTAGGCGACCGCGTAACCTGAATGTCTCACCGCTCTCGGCGTCGAGGACTTTTTTCACTTCATCGGGCGACAAAACGGCGAATCGCATTGCCTCGGCTTGCGTGCCTTCGAATACGGCGATTTCAACGTCGCTGCTCTCGTCATAGCCGAACAAGCGCGCCTGCAGTTCCGCGGAAATGCGTTGCACCTCACCGGAATCGAGCGCTTTGACGTGTGGATTCGTCAGCATGTAGGAAGTCGGGCACATTTCGACATAACGCTTGGGCCACGACCAATGCGCCTCCAAATAGGCGTTCGTCGCACGCGCGATGGCCACGCGCACATCGTTATGGGCGGCGATGCGATCCTGACTGAGCAAAATTTGTAAACACGCAGCGGCGGTCATGACAAATGGCTCCGCAGCCAAAAAGGCCGGATAACCATGCTTAATGGATGGCCGTTAAGACTTGGCCGGAGCAGCGAACGAATTCTGAAGCGAATAATTTGGGATTAGTTAATCTTCGCAGTGCGTCGCGTTAGAATACGCTAAGAAGACGCCGTGCGCGCAGAATGACCGAGCCTGCACCGTGTGTCGAAGTAAAGCCTAAACGTTCGCAGCCTTCAGCGCTTGTTCGATATCGTCGATGATGTCGTCGACATGCTCAAGCCCGATGGAAAGGCGGATATAGCCGGGCGTCACGCCGGTTCTTAATTGCTCCTCCGCCGTCAATTGCGAGTGAGTGGTGGAGGCTGGATGGATCGCCAGACTCCGAGCGTCGCCAATATTTGCGACGTGATACAGCAGCTTCAGACTGTCAATAAATCTTCGTCCGGCATCCTTGCCGCCCGCGAGTTCGAAACCGATCAGACCGCCATAACCGCCGCGAAGATATTTATCGGCGCGTTTTTCTTGTTCGCCTTTTTGCTGTGACGGATGAATCACTTTGGTCACGCCGTTCCGCTTCGAGAGAAAAGTTGCGACAGCTTGCGCGTTCTCGCAATGCCGCGGCATGCGTAAGGGTAGAGTCTCAATGCCCTGCAGAAATTGAAAAGCATTGAAGGGCGACATCGCCGCACCCAGATCGCGCAACAATATGACCCTGATGCGGATCGCGTACGCGATCGGGCCCATGGGCTTTACCGCCTGGGCCCAGATTGCGCCATGATAGGACGGATCTGGTGTATTCAGCATCGGCTGGCGCGCGGCGTGCGCTTCCCAATCGAAATTTCCGCCATCCACGATCATGCCGCCGATCGATGTGCCGTGTCCGCCCAAATACTTTGTGGTCGAATAAACGACGATTGCTGCGCCATGATCCAACGGCCGGCACAATAAGGGCGCTGCCGTATTGTCCATAATTAAGGGAATGCCCAAGGGGCGGCCGATATCCGCCACTTCCTGAATAGGAAACACTTCCAGCTTCGGATTGGGGAGGGTCTCGGCGTAATAGGCGCGCGTCTTGTCGTTGGTGAGGCGGCGGAAGTTTTCAGGATCGCGTGGATCGGCGAAGCGCACCTCTATTCCCATGTCCTTCATCGTATTGGCGAAGAGATTCCAAGTGCCGCCATAAAGATCCGTGGACGCCACGATGTTATCGCCCACCCGCGCGAGATTCTGGATGGAATAAGCGGACGCTGCTTGGCCCGACGCCGTGGCCACCGCCGCGACGCCGCCCTCAAGCGCGGCGATGCGCTTCTCCAATATGTCGGTCGTCGGGTTCATGAGGCGTGTGTAAATGTTCCCAAGTTCGGAGAGCCCAAAGAGGTTCGCAGCGTGTTCAGTGTCGCGAAATTGATAAGAGGTGGTTTGGTAGATGGGCGGGGCGACCGCGCCGGTTGTAGGGTCCGCGCGCCAGCCGGCATGCAAGGCCAGCGTTTCGGGGTGCAGCTTCTTGTCGGCCATGGCGCGTCTCCTGGTATCGCGGCGCTCATCCAATCCAATATTCGGACGCTGTCAAACCAGCGTCTGAACCAGGCGGCGGGGTTCACGACTTTTTGAGAAGGCCGCCGCCGCGCGCTGTGGTACAGCGGCCGGGTATAGAGCGTTGAAAACATGGGGGGCGAGCGCCTTGCGGATAGTAAAAAGCCTGACTTTTGCAGGTCTTTTTGTGTGTTTGGCTTTGGGGCTGACCGGCTGCGTGAGCTTGTTCCTGGAGAAGGCGCCAAAATCGGCGAGCGCTGCGCCGGCTTTGCCGCCTGCATTGGCGGCGTTTGAGAATGACGCGGCGGTCGAAACGCCGCAGGATTGGAAGGAGCGCCGTGCGCCGGCGCTGCGCCAGCGGTTTCAAGACCTAGTTTATGGGGTCGAGCCGGCGCCTTACGCGGCGAAAGTGGTTTCGCGCGTGGCGCTGGATCTACCGGAGACGCGACGTTTCGCCAATGTCGAGCAATGGCTGGTTCAGGTTTCCGACACGGGCGCGGACGGCGCGCCGCCCCTCGCGTTCAATATGCTTGTCTTTGCGCCCAAAGGCGCGAAGGGGCCGGCGCCGATGCTCATCACTCAGAATTTTTGCGGCAATCGCGCGCTGTTTAAACGCCGCCCGCCAGAAATCGCGCCCGCGCGCACAAGGCTTTATAGCGGCTGCGAAAGCGGCAATATGGATTGGCTCATCGAGGCCATTCTTGGGAAGTACATTTCCGGTCCGCCGATCGAGGAAGTTGTGGGGCGGGGCTACGCTCTTGCGGCGTTTTATGCGGGTGATGTCGCCGCAGACAACGCCGATGTCGAGGCGACGTTGCAACGCCTCTCCGGCGGGCGCACGCCGCGCACCGGAGCCTTAATGGCGTGGGCCTGGGCATATTCGCGGGCGGTCGATGTACTGTCCGGCGACGCACGCTTCGACCCTAAGCGTATGGTGCTTTGGGGGCACTCGCGGAACGGGAAGAGTGCATTGATCGCCATGGCGTTCGATCAGCGCATCGCCGGCGCCATCGCGCATCAATCCGGGCGGGGCGGCGCCGCTCTGACGCGGTCCGCACGCGGGGAAACTGTAGCGCAAATTATGAAGTCCTATCCGTTTTGGTTCGCGCCGACCTTCAAGGATTATGCGGGTAAAGAGGACACAATTCCCATAGACCAGCATCAGCTCATCGCTCTGGCGGCGCCGCGCCCGCTCTTGCTCACGGCAGCGCGCTCGGACGGTTGGGCAGACCCTGAAGGCGCGTTCCGCGCAGCCAGGGGCGCGAGCCCGGTCTATCAATTGATGGGATCGCAAGGCTTGCGGCAGGCCGACATGCAACACACAGATTTAAGCGCCGATCTTGGTTTTTATATCCGCAATGGCAATCACGGCTCCACCACGCGCGACTGGAACACCTTCCTCGCGTGGCTCGACCTACATTTCAACAAGCCCGACGCGGCGCGATAGGCTCGGCAACGCAATGGCCTGCTTCGTTTATGTCCTTGGATGCGCCTCAGCTGCGGGCCCGCGCACCTATATTGGGTGGACAAACGACCTCGACCGGCGTCTCAACAAACACAATTCCGGCGCGGGGGCGAAGTCGACGCGCGGTCGGGTCTGGTCGCTCCTCTATGTCGAACGTTATGAAACCAAGAGCGAGGCAATGAGCCGCGAGTGGCGCTTAAAGCGCGATGCAGGAATGCGGCGGCAATTGCGGCTTTGCGTCAGCACAGAATGCGGCGAGACATAGACCGTTAGGCTGGGGCTAGGGAGAGAGGATCAAGTGGGATACGTTTATCTATCGATCGCCATCCTTGCGGAAGTGATTGCAACAACCTTTCTCAAGGAATCCCAAGGATTCACGAAGCTTTGGCCTTCCCTCATTACGGCGACGGGATACGGCGTGGCGTTTTATTGCCTCGCGCAGACGCTGAATACGATCCCCACCGGCGTCGCGTATGCGATTTGGTCTGGAATCGGAATTATTCTCATCGCGGCGATCGCCTGGGTGTTCCAAGGTCAAAAGCTCGACGCTCCGGCGCTCATCGGTATGGCGCTCATCATTTCGGGCTGCATCGTAATGAACGTGTTCTCCAAAGCATCGGCGCATTAGGCTGCGTGGGGCAATCGATCACGGCCAGCGGCGGTGTGAAAGTCGCGTCCGGATTTTGCTTAAAGCGGCAAAGGTCGCGCCTATGATTGCGCCGTGTTTGTCTTGATCGCCTCGCTACGCGACCGCCGCATCAGCGGTGCGCGTTCGGCCAACTTGTTCAGGCGCCGCCGCACGGGATCTTCAAAGTAATGGAAGACCAAGGTAGCGGCCAGCCCAGTCAGGAGCGTCGCCGCCACGAGAAATGCCTCGGGCCATTGCTCCAAGGGTGTCGCGGCCTTCAGGACGCGGATGACCGGCATGTGCAGGAGATACAGCGAATAAGAGATCGCGCCAGCATAGACCATCGGGGCGTTCCCGAGCAGAGCCCTGGCGATCGGCGCCCGCAGAGTTGTCGCGAGCAGGAGCCCGACCAACAAATAGGACCAGGGATTGTGCCACGGCTGCAATTGTACGCTGTTAGTAAGCTTCAGGCCGCCTATTGCGAAAGCGATCTGGGGAAATAGTACCAAGGTTGCGCCGGCAATCACAACAAACGCGCCGGACCAACATACATCCATCAGCCGCGACGGCGCAGAGCGCTCGGGTATGCAGCTCACCAACAGACCAGTCAGGAAATAGGGGGCCCAGGCCAGCAAGGTCGATCCAATGCGCCCAGCGTCTTCCGTTTTATACCAAAGAAGCGGTATCAAGCCTGCGCATAGAAGAATGAACGCCCAGCGTGCGCCGGATCGCACAATCCACAAAGCGGCGAAGCAAACATAAAATTGCACTTCGACCGGGATGGTCCAGAGCACACCGGAGCCCCGCTGGAAGGTGAGATGCAGGAATAAATTTTGGCCGGTGACTCCATAGAAAATGGAATGTGTGAACACGACGCCGCAGACAAGAGAGACAAACACCACGGCCAGATAAAGCGGCGCGATGCGCGACAGACGGTGCACTCCATAGCGGAGCAGATCCGGCAAATGCGGTTTGCGGTCGAGATAGAGCGCGCCCATCAGATAGCCGCTGAGGCAGAAGAAGATCATGACGCCGACTTTGCCGGAGCCATGTCCAAGCAAGCCGCCCCACAACTTTACTTCATTGCTGACGTGCGCGACGAGCACGATCAACGCCGCAAGGGCCCTTAGGCCATCTAATTCCGTGCGTCTTGCGCGCTCCATGCGGCCCCCCGGCGCTATGCGACATCCAGCTATCATCGCCGCTGAGCGAGACATTTCCCATCGGTGGGCTGTCTTTTCGAGATGAGCCACACGCCGCGCAAAAAGACCAGCCTTTGGCGGCATGGATATGTTGACGCTGCCGCCTTATCGCGCCGCGCAATGAAGCCGGAGCCTCAGGCCGCTCGCCGTAAAGCCGGGCGGGGTAGGGGCCGTGGCGCCTGCCTGCGTGGTGGTCGCGTGGGCGCTCGACGTTAGTCGACTGGATATCGAAGGCGCTTTTTTCTTTTTGTGTCTTGGGGGCGCGCCCATAACCGGCGCGGCGTGTTTTAGCGGTTGCTGAAACGCCAGAGCGATCCGCAGAATTTAAAAAAATTATATAAAACAGCATTTTGTTTTCTTTGCGATGTGGGCGCAGCTGCCTTATTGGTCAAGCAACAGCGTCAAGGCCAGCTGGTCGCGTTCGAAAACGACAGGCGCCAAGTGGAACCAGTGGGACACAGTCGAACAAGCCGCCTTCGTCGCGGTGGAGCACGATTTGAGCGATCGCTGGATGCTGCGCGGCGACGTTGCCTATCACCGCCAGGAAGAAGATTCGAAATTGATCTGGCTCTGGGGCGCGCCCGACGCCGTGACCGGCGAGGGGAAGAGCGTTTGGCCCTATTGGTATCTGTCCAAGCCGGAGCAATGGAACCTCAATTTCCAGGTCAAGGGCGGTTACGATCTGTTGGGGCGCGAACATGAACTCGTTGTCGGCGGCATGTACAACACGATCGACACTGGCTGTAGCAATCGCGACCCCGATCCCGCGACCGTGGCGGACGTCGTCAATGTCTTTGATTGGGACGGTTCCTACCCTGAGCCTGCCTGGGGCGTGCGCTATCGCATGAGCGGCATTGGCGCGACGGAACAAAAGGCCATCTATGGCGTGACGCGCCCACAATTGCTGGATCGCCTAAAAGTGATCTTAGGCGGGCGTTTGTCGTCGTGGAAGCGGGACGAGGAAGCGGCGATGTACACCGCCCGCGCCCTACACGATTGAACACGACAATGTATTCACGCCCTATGCCGGCGCGACCTTCGACCTGAACGAGTATCTGTCCGCATATGTGAGCTACACAAGCATCTTCAATCCGCAGACGGCCCAGGACCGCAATGGCCGTTATCTCGATCCGCTCGAGGGCGACAATTGCGAAGCGGGCCTGAAGGCCGATTTGATGGATGGACGTCTGCGCGTTTCCGGCGCCGTCTTCTGCATCGAGCAGAACAATTTCGCCGTTCCCGATACGGGCTATTTTGTGCCCGGCGCCATGGACGTCGCATCCCGCGCTGCGCAAGGCGCGGTGTCGGAAGGGTACGAGCTCGAAGCGCAAGGCGAGGTGCTTCCGGGCTGGGACGTCAGCGTGGGCTGGACCAGTTCTCCGCCGAAGACGCCAAGGGCGCCGATGTGCAGGCCCATCAGCCGCGACGTGTGTTCCACATGGCGACGAAATACGATTTCAGCGGCGATTTGCTGGATCGCTTAAGCCTGGGCGGCTCCGCGCGCTGGGAAAGCCAGCCGCCGCAAACGGCGACCAATCCGGGAACTGGCCTGACAAAGAAGGTGGGCCAGCCTGCTTACTGGCTCGTCAATCTGTTCGGCGCGTATGACATGACCGGCCAGACGTCGCTTCAGGTGAATGTCGATAACGTCTTCGACAAGGAATATTACAACACCAATTCGTGGTTCGGCGGCTACATCTATGGTGAACCGCGGAGCGTTGTGGCGACGCTGAGCCATACGTTTTAAGTTTTAGCTCTAAAGCTGTTTGCAGCTCCGGCCATTGGCGGCCAATGGCCGGGCGCTTATAGCGCCTTTGTCGCGCGTTGCAGGAAGTCGCGCGCGGGGCCTTCGAGCGCAGCTTCCAGTTTTTGCCAGACCATCTTATGATAAGCGTTCAGCCAGGCGCGTTCGGCATAAGTTAAGAGGCTGGTCTCGACCAGATTGACGTCGATCGGCGCCATGGTCAGCGTTTCAAAACCCAGCATCGGGCGTTCGCCGCCGGGAATGTCCGTGGGCGGCGTCACGACCTGCAGATTTTCGATGCGAATGCCAAAAGCGCCTTCTTTATAATAGCCGGGTTCGTTTGAGACGATCATACCGGGCTCTAGCGTCTGCGTTTGCGCGGCTTTGGAAATGCGCTGCGGACCTTCGTGCACGCCGAGATATGAGCCGACGCCGTGACCGGTGCCGTGATCGTAATCGAGCCCCACTTCCCAAAGAGCGGCGCGGGCCAGCACATCCAGATGCGTGCCGGTCGTACCTTTGGGAAAACGTACGCGCGACAGCGCGATATGCCCCTTCAACACGCGTGTGAAGCGGTCGCGCATTTCCTGGGTTGGTTCGCCGACGGCGATGGTGCGGGTGACGTCGGTCGTACCCTCGCGATATTGCGCGCCGGAATCCAGCAAGAACAGCGAGCCGGGCTCCAATTTGCGATTGGTGTCGAGGCTCACGCGATAGTGCACGATGGCCCCGTTCGGCCCTGCGCCGGAGATGGTGTCGAAGCTCAAATCCTCAAGAGCATTGGTGGCGATGCGGAATTCTTCGAGCTTCACCGCCGCTGCGATCTCGTCGACCTGGCCGGTGGGACCTTCGACCGACAGCCAATGCAGAAAGCGCGTCAGTGCGGCGCCGTCGCGCAAATGCGCGCGGCGGGCGCCGTCGATCTCGACGGTGTTCTTACAGGCGCGCGGCAGATTGCATGGGTCGGGCGCCCGTAGGGCCTTTGCGTCCGCTTGTTGGATCAGATCGAAATGCCAGGCCGAGGCGCTGGCGGGGTCGACGCTGATCATCTGGCCCGACAGCGGGGCGAGGCTTTGCGCCAGACGATCCGGCGCAGCGAAAGAAACTTGATCCCCCAAATGCGCCGGCAAATCCTTCGACACCTTTGCCTGATCGAGAAAAAATTCAGCCCGGCCGTCAGCGTGCAAGATCGCGGTGGCGAGCGGCAAAGGCGAACGCGCGACGTCGCCGCCGCGCACATTCAAGAGCCACGCGATCGAGGGCGGCGCGGTGATGAGCGCCGCCGCGGCGCCGACTTTTTTCAAACCTTCTGCAAGGCGCCTGCGCTTTGAGTCTGAAGTTTCGCCGGCAAAAGCTTCCGGATGCGGCGTGACGGGTGCGCAGGGCGCCGCCGGACGATCTGACCACACCGCATCAACGGGATTCTCAAGCAGCGGCTCAAGCGTCACACCTTTGTCGGCCGCCGCTTTGCGCCAGCGCTCCAAGGCGTCCGGTGTGACGAGCTTAGGATCGTAACCGATGCGATCGCCATTTTGCGCCTTCGCAGTGATCGCGCCGGCGATGCCGCCGTCCATCAGATCGCGGTGCTCGAAGAGGTCGGTGTCGGTCTGAGTGCGGGCCTGTAGCGTATAGCGCCCGTCCACCAGCAGCACTGCCGCATTCTTCAAGATCAAGGCGGCGCCGGCGGATCCGGTAAAGCCGGTCAGCCACGCCAAACGCTCATTGGCGGCGGGGAGGTATTCGTTTTGATACTCATCATCATGCGGCACGATAAAGCCATCCAGCCCGCGCCGGTCCAGCTCAGCCCGGATCATCGGCAATCTGCGCCGCCCATATTGCGGCCCGCCCGCTGCTTCGAATGTCTGTCGGATCATAAAGATAAGGTAAGCCAGTTCGCGGACCGTGCAAGCGGGCTATGCGGGGAGGTGGGCGACGCAGGCGGCTCAGCCTCTAACGAACACCAGCATCTGATTGTTAGCGGGTAAAGCCCGGCGCTCATGCAGATTCAGGCCATTTTCGCGAGCGAGGGTCTGCAGATCCAAGATGTCGCGCACGCCCCAATCTGGGTTGCGAGCCCGCAAATTCTCGTCAAAATCCCCGTTAGAGGGGGCATTGTGCACGCCGTTTTCCTTGAACGGGCCATAAAGACAAAAGAGGCCGCCCGTTTTCAGCACACGTCCGGCGCCGCGAAAAAGGCCGGTCACCGCCGCCCAGGGCGCGATATGAACCATATTAAGGCTCAGCACCGCGTCGAACGGCGTCGCATTCTCTACGCTCCACACATCAGCGCTGGCGTCGAGCGCGATGGGCTGCAGAACATTCGCCAGCCCCTCATACGTGATCCAGGCGCTCACGCTCTGACGGGAGGCCGCATCGAACTCGGTGGGTTGGAAGGTCCAGCCAGTCAGGTCGCGCGCGAAATGAACGACATGCTCGCCGGTGCCCGAGGCGATCTCAAGCGCTGCGCCCCGCGCGGGCAAGATGGATTGCAAGGCTTGCAAGACCGGATCGCGATTGCGGGCGGCGGACGGCGAGAATAAACGCTGCAAGTCCTGGTCCCGGGTCTCCAGAGCAATGAGCTTATCGGCCATAGCAGACTCCGCAATTTATTCGGGGCGTCAGGCGTCGTAGCGCACGCCGGTGAGCGTTTCAGACATATCCCAAAGCCGCACGCAATCTTCCGTTTTGAGTGCAGCGGGTGCGATTTTGTTCCGGCCAGGAGGGCCCACAAGATTTAAAAAACCGGTTGGGCCGAAATAATCCCCAGGCTTCACATCCTCCATCGTCGCGGCGTAAAGCGTCGGCAGGGCGCCCATTGCCGCGCTTTGTTGCGGCAGCAGCTTATTGAGCCAGTACCACTGGCCTACATTGCCAGGGCCATTTTCCAGAAGATCCGTTTTGCTGGCGCCGGGATGCGAGGCGATGCTCAGTATGCCCCACCCCGCCTGTTCGCTTCGGCGTTGTAATTCGAGCGCGAACATCACATTGGCGAGCTTGGCTTGGTAATATGCCTTCTCGGGGCTGTAGCCGTTCATGGCTTGCAGATCGTCGAAATTGATCTTGCCCGCCATGCTTGCACCGGAAGACACCGTGACCACCCGTGGGCTTGCGGCTTGGCGCAGCGCCGGCAACAACAATCCTGTCAGCATAAAATGGCCCAGATGATTGGTGCCGAATTGCAGCTCGAACCCATCCTTTGTTTCTTGGCGCGGCGACACCGCCATCACGCCCGCATTGTTGATCAATGTGTCTAACGGCGCGCCCGCATCATTGATGCGCTGGGCGAAGTCCCGGATCGAAGCGAGGTCGGCGAGGTCCAGTAATTCAAAACGAATATCTGAGATCTGCGTTAGAGCGGCGATTCGGCGGACGGCGCTGGCGCCTTTGCTTTCGTTCCGTCCGGCCAGGATCACTCGCGCGCCCGCGCGGGCTAGCGCAAGACCTGTTTCATAGCCAAGGCCGGTTGGGCCCGTGACCACGAAGGACTTGCCCTTTTGCGGCGGCATGTTCGCGCTCGACCATTTCGTCATTCTACGTCGATCCCTGGTATTTTTTTTCTGAAAGTTACGCTGAATTTGGAGCTGATTTTAGGCCGCATATGTGACGCCTGTCAGCTTTTCCGAAACTTTCCAGAGTTTTAGACACTGCATGTCATCCATAGCAGCGGGCGCAAATTTCACCTCACCAGGATAGCCGCGCATTTCGAACACGCCTTTCGGGCCATAGAAGGCGCCGCCCGCAGCGTCGGATTCCGTCGCCGCATAAAGCTGGGGTAGGGCGCCCATCGCGGCGGACTGGCTCATGAACTTTTCAGCGAAGACATAATAGCCGTTGCTGCCGGGGCCATTGGCGATCAGGCCCGTGGCCGAAACGCCCGGATGCGCGGCGATACTGGTCAGCCCCCAAGAGCCCGTATTGCTGCGGCGCTGTAGTTCTGTCGCAAAGAGCATGTTGGCGAGCTTGGATTGCGCGTAAACAATTCCCGGATTGTAGCCCTTAGTGTAGTTCAGATCCTCGAAATTCATTTTGCCAAAGCGGCCGGCGAGGCTGGATACGGTGACGACGCGCGGCTTTTTGGCTTTTCGCAAGCTCGGCAGAAGCAAGCCCGTGAGCGCGAAATGTCCGAGATGATTGGTGCCGAACTGCGCTTCGAATCTGTCAGCGGTCCGGCGCCGGTCAGGATAGGCCATAACGCCGGCATTGTTGATCAAGACGTCGATGGATGCGCCGGAGGCATTGATGCGCTCAGCGCATGCGCGGATGGACGCGAGGCTGGCAAGATCGCACATTTCGAAGCGCACATCGGCGTTGGGCGCCGCGTCGCGAACCATGGAGACGGCGCCGGCGCCTTTTTCCGGATTGCGTCCAGCGAGGATGATCCGGCCGCCAGCTTTGGCCAACGCGGCGGCTGTTTCAAAGCCGAGGCCGGTCGGCCCCGTGACGATGAAGACCTTCCCGTTTTGCAGGGAAATATCCTGAGCTTTCCACGGAGCCATACGCAAACCTTTTATAAAGTGCTCATATCGATGACGAAGCGATAGCGCACGTCGGATTTCAAAATCCGATCGTAGGCTTCATTGACCTTCGACACAGGAATCAACTCGATCTCAGACGCCACGTTATGCGCGGCGCAAAAATCCAGCATCTCCTGCGTTTCAGCAATGCCGCCGATCGGCGAGCCTGCGATGGAGGTGCGCTTCATCAGGATGTTGAAGACGTTCGGCCAAGTGTGCTGATGTTCGGGTGCGCCGACCAGCACCATCACGCCGTCGCGCTTCAGGCATTTGTTGTACTCGCCCAGATCGTGCGAGGCGGCGACGGTATTGATGATCAGGTCGAGTGAATTCGCTGCCGCCCTCATCTGCGCCTTATCGCTGGAGACCACGCCCGAGCTTGCGCCGAGCGTCTTGGCGTCTTCGATTTTCGAAGGCGTGGTGGTGAAGAGCACGACTTCATCCGCCCCCAGAGCGGCGGCGAATTTCACCGCCATGTGACCGAGGCCGCCTAGGCCTACGACGCCGACCTTCTTGCCGGGGCCGGCTTTCCAATGCCGCAGCGGCGAATAGGTGGTGATCCCGGCGCACAACAGCGGCGCGGCGGCGGCTGGATCAAGACCTTCTGGGATGCGCAGGGCGAAATGCGAATCCACTACGATCTGTTTGGAATAGCCGCCATAGGTCGGCCTATTCAGCACCTTATCGAACCCGGCATATGTGCCGACGCTCTTGGAGCAGAATTGTTCTAGGTCTTCCTTGCAGTCGTGGCATTCGCGGCAGGAATCCACCAAACATCCAACGCCGACCATATCGCCCACTTTATGGCTGGTGACGTTCGCGCCGACTTCCCGGATCCTGCCGACGATTTCGTGGCCCGGCACGGCGGGATAGGCGGCGTTGTGCCATTCATTGCGGACGAAGTGCAGATCCGAATGACAAATGCCGCAGAAGAGAATGTCGATGCCGACATCGTTCGGACCGACATCGCGGCGCTCGATCGAGTCGGGTCCGAGCGGCGCGTCCGCGGATTGCGCGGCAAAGGCTTTGACGATGGTCGTCATGAGATTTCCTTGAATCTGCTTGGGGGAGACGCGCGGCAGACCGCTCGTATTGCCCACCATTTAGGGTCTGGGGGCGGCGAACGCCAGACAAACCGGCGGACGCAACCCGAAGAAAGGCAGCCTCAACAGGTGAATTTCACCAAAGCTTCACCGCCTTCGGAGGGTTTAATCTCCGTGATCGTGCACCCTGCCGGCAAGGCTTCTTGGGCGGCTTTGCGCCATTGGTCGTCGGAGGGCGGCTGCTCGGGTTTTACTTCCTCTCCGGCGACGCTGAGCGCGAATTTCATGTTGAGCATGAAGCTCATCGGCGTTGGGCCCCGCGACACGCCGAAGGACAAGCGGTCGGACACAACGCTGGATGGGAAGGAATAAGAGGTCGGCGTCAGCTGCCCCCCCGCGCAACTCGTGAGATAGATCGCCGACGCGATCGCCAAGACTTTCTTCAAACGCATTTGAGTCCCCCAGCTCCGGTCCCGCCCTTAGAGCCAGGACAATTCCACACGCTCACCGCCCAAAAGCAGCGCCTTCAGGCGCGCCTGTCCATCCTTGCCGATCGACATCACCGCATAGACAGGCGGCTGTTTATCGGGTGGCGCATCGGGATTAAAGCGTTGCAGCGCTTTTTCGATGCGCTCAGCATCCTTTTGCGGCGCGTAAAAGCGTTCGACTCCGAAATCGATGCGCCCATAGCCAGCGGCCTTGCCTTTCAGCGTCACGCCGTCCGCCGGCAGATCGTGGCGTTTGCAGGCATAGGTCGGTGAGATCGCATCATTCTTGCCGGGCTGCACCGTGAAGCTGGCCCAGATCTGTGCGCCTTTTCGAATGACGCATTCCGGCGCGCCGGAGGCTGCATTGCTGAAATCATACGACAGCATCACGTAATGGCCTGACAGAAAGCTGCGCGGGTCGAAGCCCTGCGCGCGAATGATCACCTCTCGTCCGGACGCCACCGCATTGGCGTTGACGTAAACCACACCTGCCAAAGCAAGGCTGAGAAACGCACCGGCGGTGAGGATGGATTTACGGGTGTCGTCCAGCCAGCTCATGACGCTGCCTTTTTGTTGCCAGCCATTTTTCCAGCGGCGAAGAACGCCCCCGCAGCGATGAGACCGAAGATCGCGGCGGCGACCAAGAGATTTAGCTGAAGATCCGCCATCACCACGCCCACGGCGATGACAAGGCTGACGATGCCCGCCGCCAATACGCCGCGCTGATTGTCTTTATTGCCATAGGCCATAGCCGCGAGGCTGATCGCCAACCAAACCAAGCGATGCAGGATGCGGGCGGGATCGATGAGGTCGGAAGAGAAGTCGAAGCCGGAGAACGGATAGGCCGTCAGCGCGAACCACGCGCCATAGCCATAGATGGTCGAACCGCAGGGCAGATCGCGCAGCATGCGGCTACGGCCATAGATCGCCCAACCGGCCCAGAACGCGGCGAAGATCAGCGTCGCAATGCGCAATTCCTCATTGCTGTGGAGGCGCCAGGAAATCATCGCCTTGCCGAGCAGCGAGGCGGAAAGCGCAAACACGCCGATGATCACCATGTGCAGCGTCACTTTCGAGCGCAGCAAACGCGCTAGCCATGCGCCCGCTGCGAGGATCAAGGCTGCGATCAAATCTTCCATGCCGATCGCGGCGTGATTGTCGAAAGCGTTGCCTGCGTACCAGGCGCCGGAGAACAGCAAACCTGCCGCCGTCGCGGGCCCCGAGCGTCCGGCGGCGCCAAGCAACAAGCCGGCCAAACCCGCCGAAAGCAAAATGTCGGAGGGGTCGCCCGCCAGATTGTACATTTGCCCGACAAGGCCAAGACCTGAGGCGAACACCAAGACCGCGAACAGCAAGCTCGCTTGCCGCGATTTCGGCTTGCCGTTTTTCTCGCACCAAAGCGCGCCATATAAGGCGCCCCAAAAAACGCCGAGGATCACGAGCAAACGGAAAACGCGGGGGATGAAGTCCCAATTCGCCGCCATAAACGCAATCACGGCCAAGCCCGCCAACACCGACCCGGCCCAGGCCAGGATAGACGCGGCGGGTCGTTCATTGGCGGGCGGCAGCGTTTGCAGAATAGGGGCGCGCTGTTCGGCGCTGACAAGGCCGCCGGCGATCCATTTTTCCAGATCGGCCGTCAGCCGTTTCCGGTAGGCGTCATCATTCATGCAAGCCCGCCCCTTGCGGCTCCCGCCGCACACCCCTTTGGCAGGAATTCTAGCATAGGTTCGCAGCATCGCTAGGTCTGGGGCAAACTGGGCGCTGAGGGCGCCGCGCGTCTTTCAATTTTACGCATTGGCGTGTGACCGCTCGCACCGCTAAGGTCCAACCAAATCAAAAACAACCATTGAAGAATTGGGAGAAACGCATGGCGCGCACGTTCGTGATTACCGGATCGGCTTCGGGCATTGGCAAGGCCACAGCCGCTCGGTTGCAAGATAAAGGGGGCAAGGTCATCGGCGTCGATCTGCACGACGCAGACATAATCGCGGATCTCGGCACACAGGCGGGCAGGGCTGCAATGATCGCGCAGGTCAAGACAATGGCTCCCGACGGCATCGATGGCGTGCTGGCCGGCGCAGGGATTTCGGACGCCAGTCGCCCGGCAGACACCATCGCGATCAATTTTTTCGGCGCGAAAGAGACGCTGGAGGGGCTGCGGCCGCAATTGCGCGGCCCTCGCCCTCGGGCGGTGACCATTTGCTCGACCTCCGTCGTCATGCCCTTCGATCAGATGACTCTCGAGCTTTGCCTGGCTGGCGACGAAGAGGGCGCGAAACGGCGCGCGCAGGAAATTGGCGGCTTTCTATATGGTGGAACCAAGCGAGCCTTGTGGTTGTGGTTGCGCAAGGCCGCATTGCGCCCAGAATGGGCGGGCGCGGGCATCATGCTGAACGCGGTTGCGCCCGGCGCCATCATGACGCCGATGACTGCCCCCTTGCTGGACGATCCGGCGATGGTTGAGCTTTTGAAGAAAAGCAATCCGATCGCTGTGGAAAACTTTGCGCCAGCGGAAGACGTCGCCGAATTCCTCGATTTTCTTCTGAACTTCGAAGGCAATTACATCCTGGGTCAGAGCTTCTTCATCGACGGCGGCACGGACGCGATCATCCGGCCCGAACACGTCTGAGGTCATCGAAGTTTGAGCATCTAAAGCGGTTGATTGCGTAAGCGCCGCCTTGAAAATGAAAATGTCCAAAAGAGACGCGCACTAAGTCCACATAGGAGGAAACTTATGACCCGCACGCATGTGATCACGGGATCGGCTTCAGGCATCGGCAAGGCGATCGCTGTTCGGCTCAAGGCCAAGGGGCACAAGGTCATCGGCGTCGACCTGCACGATGCCGACATCATCGCGGACCTTGGGACCAAACAAGGGCGCACCTTGATGCTTGAAAAGGTCAAGGCTCTGGCGCCGGATGGCGTGGATGGAGTTCTTGCGGGCGCAGGCATCGCAGCGTTTGATCGCGAGGCGGACACGATGGCGATCAACTTTTTCGGCGCCGTCGCCACGCTTGAGGGCTTGCGCCCTATGTTGCGCGGCAATAGCGGACGCGCCGTTGCGATCTGTTCGACCGCCGCGACCTTGCCCTCTGATGACGAAATCGTCGCCATGTGCCTGGACGACGCTGAAGAGCAAGTGCTGGCGCGCGCGGCCCTCGGCAATAGCTTTGCGTATGGCGCATCGAAACGCGCATTGGCGTTATGGCTGCGGCGCGCCGCGATCCGGCCAGAATGGGCGGGGGCAGGGCGCATGCTGAACGGCATCGCGCCCGGCGTAGTCTACACCCCCTTGAGCGCGCCGTTGTTCCAAAGTCCCGAATTGCTAGAGACGGTGGGCAAGAGCAATCCGATAGCGGTGGAAGATTTCTGCCAGCCCGAAGACATCGCGGAGATGCTCGACTTCCTTCTGAACTTTGAAGGCCGTTACACGCTCGGACATATTTTCTTCATCGACGGCGGCACCGAGGCCATCCTGCGGCCCAGACAAGTATGATCTGGCCAGGGCTGCTTTCGATAAAACTGGCGCGTGCGCCGACTTTGCCCAGCCGTCCGGCCCCAAAAGGCGTCGATCATTGCATTTATGGACTCATTGGCCGCGCCGGGCATTGCAAGTTGGGACGGCGGGTTTAGTACAAGCTTACGTATGTCCTTCATCCCGCCCTCAGAAACACCCGCCAACGACGTTGAGGATCCGCCGCGCCGGCCGCGCCCTTTCGAGGGCGTGCCGGCCATTGTACTGTGGCTCGTTGGCGTTTTGGTGGTTGCGCATGTGGTGCGTCTGCTGCTGCCTGAGAATCTGCAAGAAGAAGCTTTCCTGCGTCTTGCGCTGGTGCCGACATTCTACACCACGCCAGATACGCCCTATGCGTCGCTCTTTGATCGGATGCTGCCCTTGGTAGGGCACGCATTCCTACATGGGGGCGGCTTTTTCCATATCTTTATGAACTCGGTCGCAATCATCCAACTCGGCGCGCATGTGGCGCGCACGCAAGGTTCGCGCAATTTCCTGATCGTTTTTTTCGTCTCCGCGATTGGCGGGGCGCTCGCGTTCATTGGAATAAATCCCGATTTGCAATCTCCGGCAATCGGCGCCTCGGGCGCGGCCTGCGGCCTCTTCGGCGCCTATGCGGGCGAAGGGCTCATGCGCGCGCGTGGTCAGTGGGCGCAGAAACGACGGCGTTTTATCTGGCGCGGGATCTTCTGGTTTCTGGCGATCAATGTCGGCGTCATGGCCTTGGTGAGGATTTGGGGCGTATTTCCGATCGCATGGGAAGCCCATCTTGGCGGCTTCATTGCAGGCGCGCTGTTGGCCCCGTTCACCATGAAGCGGCCGCGCAAAAGCGTCGCCTATTCGCAAGTGCAATAGCCAAAGCCGTCGATGGCGGCCAAAACCAACGTTCCTAAACCAAAATTCATATGGTCCTTCGCGTGGATCGTGCTGGTATGGTGTTTCGAAAGCGGCGCAAGAGCCCATCCCGACTGGGAGACTCAAACCCAACGGATCAAAAGGGCTCTCATTAAAAGCAAAGCCGCACGAACACGTCCGCCCGCGACAGGGCTGGGCACGCTCCAGCCAGGCTGCAGGCGCTCAACACTTTGAATGAGCGAGGGAGCGACCGTATGCTGATTTCATCCATCGTGCGCGCAAAGGGCACAGACGTTTTCACGATCAGCGCCGGGTTGACGCTGGAGGCCGCCGCGAAGGAATTGTACCGCCGGCGCGTCGGCGCTCTGGTCGTGATGACAGATTCCGGCCAGATCGGCGGCGTATTCTCAGAGCGAGACCTCGTTCGGGAGGTCGCTAAAATGGGCGCGGGCGCCCTAAAGGAGCGCGTGGCGGACGCAATGTCGCGCACAGTCGTGACCGTCGACCCCAATGAAACCATCGATGAGGCGCTGTCTCGCATGACCGATCGCCGCATCCGGCATTTGCCGGTCGTGGCCGGCGGCAAGCTTTTGGGCGTGGTCTCGATCGGCGATCTTGTGAAGGCCAAAATCGCTGAGACCGAAGCTGAAGCCGACGCAATGAAAACGTACATCGCCGCCTATTAGGCTGCGGAGGTCAAGCCGCTTGGATTGTCGTTCGCAGACTGACGCGCCGGCGACGTCGCGCGTTCCCGTGAATACAAGGCGCAGAACCATGCGGCCACCGCCAGAAATCCATAAGGAATGTCATGCTTCATGAACATCGGCTGCGCGAAGGGCACGATCAGCAATGCAAACAATGCGCAGAGCTCAAGCCTTGTTATATTGCCGCGCCAAGCGCGGGCAAACATAGGCGCGACAGATAACATGAGGAGCGGCGTGTCGTAAGCGAGCGCGTACGGCGTCGCCAACAAAGTGCCGGCCGCCAGAAGACCAAGACGAAGATCCAGCGTTTCTTCGCGGCCACGCCAGAAGGTCTGCGTAATCGCCGCGATAACGCCAAGTGTGATCAAAATTTGCAACGTCATGGCGAGGCGCGCCGGAAGACCTGCACCGATTAAGGACACGTAAGGTCCAACAGCCGGCAGCGTGAGGACTGGGGAGTTTAGCCCAAGAAACGCGCTAAAAATCTGCGTCATTTGCAGATACTCAAGCCAAATTTGCGGCCCCAACCACAATGTGGCTGCCAATACGAGCGCAATGATTGTGACGGCGGCGCTGAAAATCGTGCGCCATTGACGGGCAGCTAAAAGCGCGAATGGAATGAGCAAGCCCATTTGCGGCTTTACGGCTAAAAGCCCGATACACAATCCTGCGACGATCGGGCGGGTTCGCCAGAAATAAGCGGCGCCCAGAAGCAAGACCGCGACGAAGGCGGCGGTTTGGCCGTACAAAAGGTTGCAAAGCAAATAAGGCGCGGCCATTCCCACCAGAATTGCGAAGGGAATGATGCTCTTCTCATTGCTCAAACCAGCGCGTGCGGCCGTACGCATGACAAAAAAGAAGTATAAAGGCAAAGGCGCCAGTGACCAAACCCATACCGCGCTTTGGTAATCGAGCGCGCCGAGCGGCCAAAGACCGAACAAGGCGTAAGGTGGGTAAACGAACCAAGTGATCAGGTCCGGCGCATTTGCGACCGTGAGATGACGCCAATATTCCGGCTCATAGATCGCCGCGATGTTTCCGTCGAACGCACGATGACCCGTCTGCCAAAAAGTCAGGAGGTCGCCGCCAAAGCGCCCACCCTGCAAATCGCCAAGATATTTGATAAATATAAAGACGCTCAACAGCGTCAACGCGACGGCGGCGCAGATCAGCGTGTTCTGGTATTTGCGAGGCGTCACGACTTCATGATTTCGCGAATAACATAAAGCGGACGGCCCTTGGACGAGACGTAAAGCCGGCCCAGATACTCGCCGAATATGCCGAGCACAAACATTTGCGCAGCGGCGATCAGCAGCATCGCAATCATCAAACTTGTCCAGCCTGGCGTGACCTGGTGATTGAGCCACCCCAAGATGACATAGCCCAAGGTGAGCATCGCAGCGAGACCGCATAAGGCGGACATCATGATGGCGACACGTAAGGGGCGCACAGAAAAACCGGTAATGGCGTCCACGGAGAGACGCAGCATATGCTTTAAAGTATAGTTTGTTTCGCCGGCGAAGCGCGGATCGCGATTGTAATGAATCGGCTTCTGATTGAAACCAAGCCAACTCACCATACCGCGAATGAAGCGGTCATTTTCGGGCATGGCGTTCAGCGCATCGAGCACAGAGCGCGTCATCAGGCGGAAATCGCCCGTGTCGCGCGGGATGTCAACTTCGGAAACCCAGTTCAAGAAGCGATAGAATTGCGCGGCGGTTGCGCGCTTAAACCAGGTCTCGCCTTTGCGGTCGGTGCGGGTGCCGTAAACGACGTCGGCGCCGCTTTGCGCCATCGCCATCATGTCGGGAAGCAATTCCGGCGGATCTTGCAGATCGGCGTCGAGGATCAGGATGTACTCGCCGCGGCAGATCTGCAGTCCGGCCGACAAAGCCAGTTGATGTCCATAATTTCGCGAAAGATCGATGGCGACCACGCGTGGATCCGCATTGGCCATCGCGCGCAGGATATCCAATGTCGCATCCTTGGAGCCGTCATTCACCAGAACGATCTCGTAGGATTCGCCCACTTGGGCTTTGCAAACTTGGGTGACGCGCTCGTGCAAGGTGCGGAGCGAGCCTTCTTCATTGTAGCATGGGACGACTACGGACAATTGCGGACGCGCAAGATCCAGCGCCTGGACGCTGCGCTGCGCGGCTCTTACCCAATTTACCTGCGGTTCAGACACTTTAAAGAAGCCTCTTCAAGACTTCTGTATTGAACCTGCAAAACTTTAAGATCGGGTAGCCAACTTCAAACCCCGCACGAAATATTGCGCGCCGATGGGTGCTGCCCCGAGCCAAGGTTCAAGCGGACGTAGTGCCCTCAGCGCCGCTGGAAAGAAATATCGATAAACGGGCCCTTTGGCGCGCAGGCCGGCGCGGCGCACCCGCGCGGCGAGGCGCGGCCCGGAAATCAATATGGCGTTCTCATCGAACGGGCAGGTGTTGACCGCGTGCCGCGTCAGCGGATTCCAGGGATTGTGCTCAAAGATGTAATAAGAGCCGCCGGGCTTGAGTGCGCGCGCCATGGCCGCGATCAATGGGACATGCTCAGCTGACGGAATGTGATGGAAAACACAGGCGGCCAGGGCAAAATCTACGCTGGCCTCGGCGAGCGGTAAAACTCGCCCGTCATAGGGAATATAGTCCGCCATAGGGCCGTGCCGCAGGCGGCT